>ENA-ORBV01014358-ORBV01014358.1-microbial-mat-metagenome-genome-assembly--contig:-NODE-14358-length-11863-cov-4.159596_pt1 | contig 11863 bp, 11 predicted proteins | sample MGYA00237777_ERZ505514 | MGnify/ENA primary metagenome ERZ505514 (study PRJEB26160, sample SAMN06269048) | microbial mat metagenome | isolation source: Oligotrophic lake microbial mat | place... | reverse complement strand
TAATGATACGGCGACCACCGAGATCTACACCTCTCTATTCGTCGGCAGCGTCAGATGTGTATAAGAGACAGAGGGAACTCTTGCTGGGGATACTTATAGAGACCTTTTAGATAAGACGCAGTTGGGGTCGCATCCAGATAGTAGTAAAGTTCTTTGACGTCTTCGCCATGGCTGCCAAGCGGGCCAGCCAGGCCGTAGAGGCGTTCTTTGAGAATGGGGTCTTTGCCGTTCCATAGGGCAACTGAAAAACAGAGGCGACAGTGGTTGTCGCAAATGCCCATTAATCCGTCTTCGCCCCAACGGTAGGCCCTGAGATGTGCCTTTTCGAAGGGGAAGTAATCCCAGGCAGCGCCGTGCTCTGAATAATCTTCGCGCACAGTTCCCCATTGCCGTTCGCTGAGGTAAGGCCCCCACTTGCGCCAATGCTGCTTGCGTTCTTTGGCTTGTTCGAGTCTTTTCCATTCCGCTGAATCTGTCAATGCTTTTCTCCGATTACGTAGCGCGTGGGCAGGAAATATAGAAATTTCATTGGGGATCTTCGAATGTTTCTAAGCCCTTGCTGTTCAAAAACGATTTTGTACTCGCGTGTGTGAAGGATGTCGAGGATAGCGATTTCGCCGCCTGGCCTTAACAGCTTGATTAAGTTTACAACGGCCTTGTTGCGTTCTTTTCGGGAACCAATTGCATGAAGACAGAAGCCGGATACGACTTTATCGAAGCAACTTGGGCCGTACCGCAGATCGGTTACGTCACCGTCTTCAAAGCGGACGCGGTCGAGGACTCGTTCGGTTTCTGCATTTTCAGTTGCGGCCTCTTTTGTGTTTTCGCTTAGCTGTTCCTGGCTCCAGATATCGATACCGAGGATTTCACCGAAAGGTGCTTTTCTTGCGGCCATGATGGTGAGCAACCCGCGGCCGCAACCCACGTCGAGAACCTTTTCACTGCCGCGCCACTTCATGTCCTCGAGCATCTTCCAGGCCAGCCCGAATTTACCCGACTTGCTGGACCACAACATCACGCTACCCACAACGAGTAGAAGGACTCCGATCCATAGGCAAATGGAGAGAATCAGTTCGGGCCAAATTTCTACACTTCCCTGTAGAGCAATAAATTGAGCGAGTCCGGTGCCAATTAGAACGAGGCCCACCATGGCAAGTGCTCTGACTCGTTCGGGTTTATCGATTCCGTAGTCTGCGGTTTTCATTGTTGCTTGAACCAGTTTTGCAGAATCGGAGTAAGCTCTGCTGAAGCGGTGGACGCAACATGATATATTCACGATGACTCACTGTCCCCCGGAAAGGAAAAGGGCGCCTTGAATTCTAAAGATTCCAAGACTAAAACACCATTTTCAAGACGAGGCTTTATGCAGGGTGTCGGCACTGGTGCCGGCGCTGTTGGCATCCTCGCCAATACCGAAGAATCACAAGCTCAATCGAATGTTTCGGCCATGGGGCCAGCTGCTGTACCGATCACGCTTAATGTGAACGGCAAGCCGATGAAGCTGAACGTGGAGCCACGGGAAACCCTTCTCGATACGCTCCGTGACAAACTGGACCATACCGGTGCCAAACGCGTCTGTGATCGCGGTACCTGTGGCGCCTGCACGATGATCGTCGACAACAAGGTTCAGTACGGCTGCACGATTCTTGCTATCGATGCCCAAGGCAAACAGATCCAGACCATCGAGAGTCTTACAGCCAATGGCAAGGTGCATCCGATCATTCCCGCCTTTGTGAACAACGATGCCCAGCAGTGCGGTTATTGCACGCCGGGCTTTGTGATGGCGTCGAAGGGCTTTCTCGATAAGAATCCTAACCCGACCTATGAACAGGTGAAGGAAGGTCTCGGCGGCAATCTTTGCCGTTGCGGTACCTATGTAGGAATTCGCAAGGCTGTGCTCGAAGCCGCGCAGGCGCTTCGTAGCGGCAAGTCAGTCAAAGGAGCCAACAATGCCTAATTATTCATGGCCCCCGATGGATCAGCGCAAGGTAATTGGCAAGCCGCATAGCCGCCTCGACGGTTTTGCCAAGTCCAGCGGCCGCGCCAAGTACCCGAGCGACGTTAATCGCCCAGGCATGGTTTACGGGATCATTCTCACCTCGCCCCATGCGCATTGCACGATCAAGAGTATCGACGCGAGTGACGCCAAGAAGATGCCCGGGGTAACGGCGATCCGCGTTACGGCTCAGGCTGGAACCGAGATTCAATGGGCTGGTGCTGAGCTGGCCTGGGTGGCGGCTGATACCGAACCCCGCGCCCGCGACGCTGCGCGCGCGATCAAGGTTGAGTACAACGTTCTGCCGCACTTTGTGACTGAAGAGAAAAAAGCCAAGGCTGGCACACGTGCCAAGCCCGCAGGCGAGCAGACCACTGGCGACGTAGATGAGGCTATCAAAGCCGCCGACGCGGTGGCTGAAGGATATTACGCGATCCCTGTCCTTACCCATTCTTGCCTTGAGCCGCACGGCCAGGTGATTGAGTGGAAGGGCGACAAGATGGAGTATTGGCCCTCGTCGCAGGCCGTCTCGACCGTGGCTGGCGATCTTGCACAGCAACTGAAGATTCCTGCCTCACAGATTCACGTGTCCATGGATTACATGGGCGGAGGTTTCGGCTCGAAGTTCCCTTCTGACATCTGGGGTGCGGAATGCGCCAATTTGTCCAAGGACTCTGGTGGCAAGGCCGTCAAGCTGTTTTTGGATCGCGCTACTGAATTGACCATTGCCGGGGTTCGTCCTTCGGCTTACGCCAACATCAAGGTGGCTGGCAAGAAGGATGGCACGATCACTGCGTGGCAGAGCGAAAGCTGGGCTACGGGTGGCTTCACCGGTGGCGGCATGCCTCCGATTCCTTACATTTTCACGGGAATTCCGAATCGCCGGCTGAATCATGCTGCGATTTCCATTAACGCCGGTGGCGCGCGCGCCTGGCGTGCTCCTAATCACCAACAGGCTTGTTTTCTGACCTTCTCGGCGATTGAAGACTTTGCCGCCAAGATCCAGATGGATCCGGCTGAAGTTCTGATCAAGAATATTAGCTTTACGGCGCGGGCTCCACTCTATGAGCGCCAGATCCGCAAGGCTCAGGACATGGCTGACTGGAAGAAGCTCTGGCATCAGCGTGGCGACAGTGGCAAGGGCCACATTAAGCGTGGGCTTGGGATCGCCATGTCGACCTGGGGTGGCGCTGGTCATCCAAGCGAATGCCGCATCAAGATCAATCCCGATGGCAGTGTGGAACTGGAGCAGGGAACTCAGGACTTGGGCGTCGGTACACGTACGGTAGTGGCAATGGTGGCGGCTGAATCGCTCGGCCTGACTGTAGCCGATATCAAGGTGAATATCGGCGATAATTCTTACCCGGTGAGCGGCCCCTCGGGCGGTTCGACCACGGTTGGCGGTGTTTCGTCCTCTACTCGCAAGGCTTCGGTAAACGCTCTTGAAGAGTTGTTTGCCAAGGTGGCGCCTGCGCTTAATGCCGATCCGGCGAATCTCGAAGCGGTTGGCGGCAAGATCCAAGTAAAGGGCGACCCGAGCAAGTCCATGACCTGGAAGGCTGCCTGTCAGAAGTTGGGCGTCAGCTCGATCTCAGCAACCGGCAAGAATGACCCGAAGAATCCAATGGGCTTGAACACCCAGGGTGCCGGTGGCGTGCAGATTGCCGATGTCAGTGTCGATACCGAGACAGGCATTGTGAAGATGAACAAGATGGTCGCAGTGGCCGATTGCGGGTTGGTTGTCAACCCGAAGACGGCTGAAAGCCAGGTCTACGGCGGCATTATCATGAACATCTGCGGAGCGCTGATGGAAGAGCGTGTTATGGATGCGACTCTTGGCCGTGTCCTGAACGCGGACATGGAGTTCTACAAGCTGGCTGGTATCAAGGATATCGGCGAGATTGTGGTTCACATGGATGTGCATCCGGATAACGACAAGCGTGGCGTGATTGGCCTTGGAGAACCTTCGGCGATCTCGACAATCGCTGCGATTTCCAATGCCGTTGCCAATGCGATTGGTGTTCGAGTTTCGCGTGTTCCGCTTAGCCCGGATCACGTTCTTACTGCGCTCTACGGAAAGAACATGGAAAGGAGTCGCGCCTAATGAATCAGTTTTCTTACGTCAACGCTACCACTTTGAAGGAAGCAACAGCAGCGCTGGGGACTTCCTGGCCTGAGGCTGTTGTCCTTGCCGGTGGCACGGATATTCTCAGCCTGATGAAGGATTACGTAATGAGCCCGGCCCGCCTGGTGAATATCAAGAACATCAAGGAGTTGGGCGGCATCTCAAAGTCTGGGGGCGGCCTTCGTATTGGTGCGACCGTTACGTTTGATGAACTGGCGAGCAACGCCATGGTTCGTCAGATGTTCCCGAGCCTCGGTCAGGCTGCGATGGGTGTGGCTAGCCCGCAGATTCGCAACATGGGAACTGTTGGTGGCGACCTTTGCCAGCGTCCGCGCTGCTGGTACTTCCGGCTTGGCCATGGCGTGCTTGGTCAGAAAGATGGCAAGAGCCTGGTTGCCGAAGGCGAAAACAAGTATCACGCGATCTTCTCGCAAGGAGTTGCGCACTTTGTGAGTGCTTCCAGTCTTGGGCCTGCGCTGGTTGCTTTGGGTGCCAAGGTAAAGCTTGTGAGTGCTTCTGGTAGTCGAGAAGTCGACGCCGCGAAATTCTTTGTTGCGCCGCAGTCGAGCGAAGCTCGCGAGATCGCACTGCTGCCCAATGAAATCCTTACGGAGATCATGATTCCGGCTGGTGGCAAGAACGCTACTTACGAGGTTCGCCAGAAGGATGCGCTCGATTGGCCGCTCGTTACTGCCAGTGTGAACTTGACGATGAAGGGCAACACTGTGTCTGCCGCCAATATCGTTCTGGGGCATGTTGGGCCTACGCCTTATCATGCTGCCGGGGCCGAGAAGGCTCTGATTGGCAAGACGATTACCGCTGACCTGGCCATGGCTGTAGGCGATGCCGCGGTGCTAGGTGCCAAGCCGCTAAGCCAGAACGCTTACAAGATTCAGCTTGCCCGTGTTGCCGTAAAGCGTGCATTGCTTCAGGCTGCCGGGATTCAGGCTTAGGGAGTCAAACCGATGGAGCTACCCGGAATCGTTCGTCTCGATCGCGATGACGACCGTTGCGCCAAGCTTCGCTGGAAGGGAATGTTTATCGAGGCGGAATGGGATCCGACCGTTCCGCACTCCAATGACCGCCTCTTCTGGTGTCACAATACGCAGAAATGCCTCGGGCCCGATTCGAAGGCTGTCGATGAGTACGATTGCAACGAGACACGCAAGTGTTATCAGCCGTTGTAGACTTAGATTGAGGAATGAATCGATGAAAACGCTTCTTGGCTTTGCTCTCACCTTTTCCATCGCATCGGCTGCTACGCTGCCGACGGCGAAAATCTCTGGCTCTTACGTTGAAGCGCGCAATGCCGACGTCTATACTGGCGCCTGCTATGCGAATTCTGAAATCAACCTTGTTGGCGATCTGGCTGTGATGGGATGGAAGATTGACGAAGGGTCGATCGACGGCGTCTCGCTCAAAGGCCTCGGCGTTGTTGGCGTGATTCGTGCGAAGACGACGTTGGGTGATATTGCGAACCCGGTGAATCCGACCAAGAGCGTATTGATTGTCGATCAGAAAGCTACGGCTATCCAGCGTGCAGCGTTAGTGAAGTTCGCCAAGCGGATGGGTGGCGATTTGTTTGCCGAAGTGGTGTCCGTGGAAGTTCGGCCGATCAGCCTGACCTTTGCTGACAACAACATGCACACGGTTCGTGCCAAGCTGACTGCCGGCGAATTGGCTTCGATTGAAACGCGTCCGATTGTGAGTTCAGACCAGATCTGTCGTCACGAATCGACCTACTATCCACCGCTTACGCCAACCTCGCACGCGATGGCTGGCTACACTCTGGCGAATACCTTCACTGGCAAAGGGCTGGGGACGAATTGGTCGATGCCAGAAAAAAGATCTGCCTTTGTTGCAAATTTTGAAATTCCCGTGTTAGACTAATAAAGGTTGAGAGAGCGGAACGATAAAGAATTCCAAAAGCTCCCAACCCCCCCTATATATTTCCCCAAATATATAGGGTCCGCACCCAAACAAAGACCCCCATGCGCGAGCATGGGGGCTTTGTTCTTCTAATGACGATTAGACCACGCCTAACTTCTGCGCAATCTTCTCGAGAAGCTGCCGGTCATTTACCGTGAAGGCATTGACCGTAGACTTGTACGCATCTTTGATGCGGACAGCCACCACGCCTCCGAAAGTAAAGACCAGTTCCTCAGTTGCCTTTAGGGGACGCATGGGAACCGGGATCGGTGCTACCTTCGAACCGGAGCCGTAATCGACCATCTTCTCGCGAGGGAGCATATTCACCCGTGCCGCTTCTTCCCGCAAAAGAGCCAATTGCTCGAGTTGGGGCACACCCTTTTCGTCGGGCAATACCATGCCATTTTTGTCGTACATCAGTACGACATCGTACAGGAAGGTGCGTTTGTTGGTGTTCCTGGCTGCCGGATCGAACCAGGATTTGACTGGACGATTCGGATCCCAAACGGGGGCCTCTTCGCCAGTTGCCTTGAAATAGTCATCCCGCGACTGAAAGAAGGGGAAAACATAGAGATCATTGATTGGAAACATTCCGCTGTCGCTCATTTGAACCTCGAGCTTCACTACTGAAAAGCGGTGAGAATCGAGTTCTCCCGCCACCGACACGATAACCACGGGCCAGAGACGATTGATCTCGTAAAAACTCCAAGTATTTGAAAACAGGCGAGATTAAGTTTTAAAATATGTCCAAACGCAAAAGAAGGACCCCGGTTTTCGCCGGGGTCCTGGAGATCTTCGCAATTGGAGCGCGGAAAGAGTTTAGTGATCTTTCTTCTTCTTGTGGTCGTCCTTGTGTTCTTTCTTGTCGTCCTTCTTTTTGTCGTCAGACGCAACAGCGGACAAGCCGAATACGAGCGCGAGTCCCAAGGTCATAGTCATGATTTTTTTCATTGTTTATCTAGTCTCCTTCAGTGTCAGTTCCAAGTAGCTTATCTACTTAGATTCCATATCGTACTAGTGGGGCTGACCATGAAGAATTCGCGCAATCTGAAAAAAACTTAACCTAAGGCCGCTATTTAGCGTGGATCTCCTGGAGGCTCCAGACCCGATTGGGGGTATTTTGTTTGGCTTCTATGGCTTCGGCCGCCGCCTTGGCTGCCGACATGGTTGTGATGCAAGGAACACGATATTGGATCGCGGCGCGGCGAATGGCTTTCTCATCTCCGAAACTCACGCTGCCCATGGTTGTATAGATAGCAAGTTGGAGACCGCCGGTTTTCATGAGGTCGACTGCATTTGGACGACCCTCATTTACCTTGTAGACGATCTTGGAGGGCACGCCTGCTGCTTTTAGGGCATTAGCTGTACCGCGGGTGGCGACAAACTGGAAGCCAAATTCTTTAAGTTTGACCGCGATGGCGACTGCCTCGGGCTTGTGTTTGTCGTTGACGCTGATGAAGATGGTGCCGCTGGTGGGGAGGGGCACTCCGGCGCTTAGCTGCGCTTTACCGAAGGCTTCGCCGAAAGTTTCGCCGACACCCATGACTTCGCCCGTTGAGCGCATCTCTGGGCCAAGTACCGGGTCGACTCCAGGGAACTTGTGGAAGGGGAGCACGGGGCTCTTGACGAAGAACTTGGTGACGCCGAGCACTCCGCTGGTTCGCCCACCGGTGAGATGGGCCAGATCTTTCAGCTTGTGGCCGAGCATCAGGCCAACTGCCACCTTGGGTAGAGGGATCCCGGTTGCTTTGCTTACGTAGGGTACGGTTCGAGAAGCGCGCGGGTTTACTTCGATGACAAAGACCTTTCCGTCTTTGATCGCGTACTGTACGTTCATCAGGCCGACCACTTTGAGGGCGCGGGCGAGCTTGACGGTGTACTCTTCGATCGTCTTGAGATCGGTTTCGGTGAGCGAATAGGGTGGCAGAACGCAACTGGAGTCGCCAGAGTGGATACCGGCTTCTTCAATGTGTTCCATAATGCCTGCGATCAGCACGTCGTCGCTGTCGCTGAGGCAATCGACGTCGACTTCGACGGCGTCTTCGAGGAAGCGATCGACGAGGACTGGACGGTCATGGGAGAAGTGGACGGCTTCCTGCATGTAGCGCCGGACCATGTCTTCGTCGTAGGCGATCACCATGGCGCGGCCGCCGAGCACGAAGCTAGGGCGCACCAGAACCGGGTAGCCGATTCTTCTTGCTACCTCGCATGCTTCTTCGACGTTTGTGGCATTGCCATTTTCTGGCGATGGGATCTTCAGCTCATCCAGCAATATGGAGAAGAGCTTGCGGTCTTCAGCGAGGTCGATGCTTTCCGGTTGGGTACCGATGATCGGGACGCCGTGCTGCTTGAGGCTGACGGCGAGGTTCAGCGGGGTTTGACCGCCGAACTGAACAATGGCTCCGTCGGGCTTTTCGGTATCGAAGATGTTGAGGACTTCTTCGAGCGTGAGTGGCTCAAAGTAGAGACGATCTGAGGTGTCGTAATCGGTTGATACCGTTTCAGGGTTGCAGTTGACCATAATGCTCTCGTGGTCAAATTCGCCGAGTGCGTAAGCAGCGTGGCAGCAGCAGTAATCGAACTCGATGCCCTGGCCGATGCGGTTGGGGCCTGAGCCCAGGATCATCACTTTTTTACGGGTGGTTGGCAGGGCCTCGCACTCGCTTTCGTAGCTGGAATAAAGGTAGGGTGTGAAGCTTTCGAATTCAGCGGCGCAAGTGTCAACCCGGTTGAAGACAGCGGCTACGCCCAGATCTTTGCGGTATTTTCGCACGGCATCGGGTGTGGCACCGGTAGCTTTGGCGAGGTAGACGTCGGAGATTCCATCACGCTTGGCCTGGCGCAGTGTGGCTGCGTCGAGGTCTTCGAGCTTGCGGCCCTTGAGGCTTTGCTCTTCGTCGACCACGTCTTTGACCTGCCGCAAGAACCACGGATCAATTGCAGTCAATTCCTGTACTTGTTCGATCGACCAGCCCAATTCGAATGCAAATCGCACGTAATTCAAACGGTCTGGATTCGGCGTAATCAAACGCTGCCGAATCAGGCCCTCTTCGTAGACGTCGGCCTTTTCACTCTTGCCTGTTTCCAGCGAACGCATCGCCTTGCCCAGGCTCTGTTTGAAGGTGCGTCCGATGGACATGACTTCGCCGACACTCTTCATTTGCGTGCCGAGGGTGGTGGATGCCCCGGGGAATTTTTCGAACTGCCAACGCGGGATCTTGACCACCACATAGTCGATGGAGGGCTCGAAGCAGGCCGGGGTGACGCGAGTGATGTCGTTCTTAAGCTCATCGAGGCGATAACCCACTGCCAGCTTGGCCGCAATCTTCGCGATTGGGAAGCCGGTAGCTTTCGAAGCCAGCGCGGAGCTACGGCTAACGCGCGGATTCATTTCGATAATGATCATGCGGCCATTGGCCGGGTTGATCGCGAATTGAACATTCGAGCCGCCAGTATCGACACCAATTTCGCGCAGGCAAGCGAGCGAAGCATCGCGCATCATCTGGTATTCGCGATCGGTGAGAGTTTGGGCGGGAGCGACGGTGATGGAATCGCCGGTATGTACGCCCATCGGGTCGAAGTTTTCGATCGAGCAGACGATGATTGCGTTGTCGGCCAGATCGCGGATCACCTCCATCTCGTATTCTTTCCAGCCGAGCATGCTCTCTTCGGCGAGTACTTCATGCACGGGCGAGAGGTCGAGGCCACGTTCAAGAATCTCGATCAATTCTTCTGTATTGTAGGCAATGCCGCCGCCGGTGCCGCCGAGGGTGAAGCTGGGGCGAAGGATCAACGGATAGCCCATGCGTTGGGCAAAGGCGAGGCCGTCCTCAATGTTGGTGATCAGTTGCGATTCCGGCAGATCAAGGCCGATCTTCTTCATCGCATCCTTGAAGAGCAGGCGGTCTTCAGCCTTCTTGATGCTCTCTACTTTTGCGCCGATGAGTTCGACGCCATACTCTTCGAGGACACCTGCTTCGGCGAGGGCAATCGAGAGGTTGAGGCCGGTTTGGCCGCCTACAGTTGAAAGAAGCGCGTCGGGTCGTTCTTTTTTTATGACTTCGGTGGCAAATTCAACTGTCAATGGCTCAATATAGGTACGGTCTGCCAGATCAGGGTCGGTCATGATCGTCGCCGGATTGGAGTTGATCAGGATCACTTCATAGCCGTCGTCGCGCAGGGCCTTGCAGGCTTGAGTGCCCGAGTAGTCGAATTCGCAAGCCTGGCCGATAACGATCGGGCCTGAGCCCACGATCATGATTTTTTTGAGGTCGTCTCTACGTGGCATGGATTATTTGCTCCCTTTCCACTCGTCCATCAGCTTGACGAAGTCGTCAAAGAGATATTGCGAGTCGTGAGGGCCGGGGGCGGCCTCGGGGTGGTACTGCACGGAGAAGAGCGGCAGATTTCTGTGGCGCAAGCCTTCGAGCGTGTTGTCGTTGAGGTTGATGTGTGTCAGGTCGATTTCGTTCTGGTTGAGCGAGTCGGGGTCAACGGAAAATCCGTGATTTTGAGCGGTGATTTCTACTTTGTTGGTAATTTTGTTCAGGACCGGGTGATTGCCGCCGCGGTGGCCGAATTTCAGTTTGAAGGTCTTGCCGCCCAGAGCCAAGCCAAGAATCTGATGGCCGAGGCAGATGCCGAAGATGGGGGTTTTCCCCATCAGCTTGCGAATCTGGCCAGCTTGGTAATCGAGGGGTTCCGGGTCGCCGGGGCCGTTGGAGAGGAAGACACCGTCTGGTTTGAGAGAGAGAACGTCTTCGGCACTGGTGCCGGCGGGGACAACTGTGAGATCGCAGCCGACGTGGGCGAGGCGACGGAGTATGTTGCGCTTGATACCGAAATCGTAGGCTACGACTTTGAAGCGTGGTGCCACCCCGGCTAGCAAGACTTCCGATTCCGAAACCGGTTTCACGCCTTCGTGCCAGGGGTAGCTCTGTTTGGTTGAGACTCGGGTGGCCAAGTCCATTCCGGCCATTGAGGGAGCGTTCTTTGCACGCTCGATCAGTTCCTTGTGGTCGAGCGTGGTGGAAGAAATTACCCCGCGTAGAACGCCGCCCATACGGAGCTTCCTCACAAGCGTCCTGGTATCGATTCCTGTCACGGCAGGAATGCCGTGCTTCAAAAGAAACGAGTCCGCGTCTGAATCGCTGCGCCAATTGCTGGCGATAGGGGAATATTCACGGACAATCAAGCCCTCAAAATAAGGGCGGCCGGCCTCATTGTCGGCTTCATTGGTTCCGTAGTTTCCAATCTGCGGGTTTGTCAAAACGACAATTTGTCCCGCATAGGACGGATCCGTGAAAATTTCTTGATAACCGGTGAGCGAGGTATTGAAAACCACTTCACCCGCTTTATCTACGGGCGCACCAAAGGCTTTGCCTTCGAAGACCGTGCCGTCTTCCAGGGCGAGCAAGGCAGTGTTCAACCTTGTGTTCTCCTTGTTGGGGGGATTTTTCTTAATTTAACACGACGACGCCCGATTGCTAAACTTGTCTTCAAACGATATGTCCTCGTCATCCAGCGCCGCACTCCAGGCCTTTACGCAGATCGCCCACTTCGAGTCAATTGCGCTCGAAACCGGCGCGGTGCTCTGCCCAATCGAGGTTGCCTACCAGACCTACGGAACTCTCAATCAAGACCGTACCAACGCCGTGCTCATCTGTCACGCTTTCACAGGTGATTCCCATGCCGCGGGAGTCTCTGAGGAGGACGGGCAATTGGGCTGGTGGGACAACATGATTGGCCCGGGCAAGGCGATGGACACGGACAAATACTTCGTCATCTGTTCGAATGTTCTTGGTGGCTGCCGG
>ENA-ORBV01014356-ORBV01014356.1-microbial-mat-metagenome-genome-assembly--contig:-NODE-14356-length-11863-cov-4.496267_pt1 | contig 11863 bp, 13 predicted proteins | sample MGYA00237777_ERZ505514 | MGnify/ENA primary metagenome ERZ505514 (study PRJEB26160, sample SAMN06269048) | microbial mat metagenome | isolation source: Oligotrophic lake microbial mat | place... | reverse complement strand
ATCAATACAACATCTGGACGCTGCCGTCGGGAGATTTCCCGGCACAATGCCAGGTTTTCGCAAACTCCGGTAACACGGAGGTCATTAGTTGAAGAAAGTACGGCCCGCACTCCCTCCACGGTCAGGGGTTGGGTTTCGCACAACAATACAGTTGCTTGCGATCCTGTTGCTGGGGGCATTGGTTGGGATTCGGGCTTCGGTTGTAACTGTGAGGAGATAAAATCCATCAAATTGCTTTCATTCACGGTGAAGTATGCCTTTCGGGAACAAAGCTAGTTGCGCTTCTCAAATGCCGGACTAGCTTCGTTTAGTTTTCGGGTCTAGCCTTCCCCCAGGCCTAGGGGAATATTTCGACTCGGGAAAGCTTATCGACTCGTATCACCATCCTTTTAGTATTTTTTTGAAGATTTTCTTCTCTATCGTTTTTGCTTTTTTCAGACGATAGCCCACTACGGTATAGAGTCTGCACATTAGAGCCCTATGGAATCAAAGCTATGAGTAAGGTCGACATTTTTCAGAGCGCTGGCAGTTGGAAGTACCTTGTCATCTGTCCCTCTCAGGGCATCACAAGGGATATTCACCAGGCTCTCGGCAGCAAAATGAGCCAGGCTGAGATCCTCGAAATTCCCGTCTACCCCCCTCCCGCCGGCTTACTCGAAGTCCTCAGTGTTCAGAATCCCGATATCTGTCTCGCCGATGTAGCCAGTGATCGTGAGCGCGGTCTCAACTTAATCAAAGAAATTTCGTCCATGCAGCCCAGGATGCCAATCATCGCGGTCATGCCTCCCAACGATACCGACCTCATCCTCCGTTCCCTCCGCGCCGGTGCCTCAGAATTCCTCGTTCACCCTATCTCGAGCGAGCAGCTCGAAGAAGTCCTTGGCCGCATCGTTGCCAAAAACCCTCTCATCAAAGGTTCAGGCAAAGCTGGCCGCGTCATCGCGGTTGTCCCTGCCAAAGGAGCCTGCGGCGCCTCTACCGTCGCCAGCGGCCTCACCTTCCACTGGAAGAAAAAAGCCGGCAAAATCCTCCTCGCAGACCTCGATCCCCTCACCGGCACCCTCAGCTTTCTGCTCAAGCTTAAGAGCCAGTACAGCTTCATGGACGTCGTCACGCTCACCCAGTCTCTCGATCCCGATCTCTGGCGCAGCCTCGTTGCCACCACTCAAAACGTCGACGTCCTGCTCTCCCCGGAGAGCCCCGTCGACGGCATCCACGACCTGATGGACGCTTCGGCGATCATCGATTACGCCCGCTGGCACTACGAAACCACCATCCTCGACACCTGCAGCGCCTACGGCCCCTGGAACCTTTCCGTTCTCCGCCTGGCTGACGAGATCCTCCTCGTCTCCACCAACGAGCTTCCCTCCCTCCAGGCCACTCAGCGTGCTCTCAGCTATATGGAGCAAAACCGCATCGACCGCTCCAAAGTGAAACTTATAGTCAATCGCTACAACCGCGACGTCGGCCTCAGTAAAGAAGTCATCGAAACCGCCATCCGCTGCGAAGTCTTCCAGGTCCTCCCCAGCGACTTTGAAGGTGTCCAGCGCGCTATGATCGACGGCAAGCCCTCCCCCACCACTTCACCCTTCGGCAAGGGTCTATCCCAACTCGCTGAAAAAATGGGTGGTGCAGCCGATCCTCCAAAGGCCTCCAAGCGCGGCTCCTCCTGGGGCGGCCTCTTGAACCTCTTCTCCCGAACTTCCAGCTAAACTGGTTCTTTGGCTGATCTCAACTCCAACACTGCCCGCGACTATCTCGCGCACAGATTAGCCCTGCCGCCAGCTAGCATCCACGTCGAAGAGCTCCTCGGCGGCGTCTCCAATCTCGTCTTCCGCGCTCAGATTGAAGGCCAACCAGACCTCATCCTCAAGCAATCCCTCGCCAAGCTTCGTGTCAAAGAAGACTGGTACAGCGACCGCACCCGCATCTTCCACGAAATAGACGCCCTCACCCTCCTCGCTCCTCTGGCCCCCCAAGGTAGCCTCCCCACCGTCCTTTTTGAAGACCGCGACAACTTCCTCTTCGCCATGTCCGCAGCGGCTCCAAACGCTCCCACCTGGAAAGAAAACCTTCTCGCCGGCATCACCCAATCCACCCTAGCCGTCCAGGCTGCCCAGCTTCACTCTGTCTTCCTCCAGCCTCACGACTTCAACCATCGCTTCGCCGGCCTAGACCTCTTCGACCAGCTCCGCCTCGACCCCTACTACCGCTTCACAGCCACCCGCCACCCAGATCTGAAACCCTACTTCGATCAAGCAATCGAGCAATCCCGCACCCAGCTTTACGCCCTCACTCACGGTGACTGGTCCCCCAAAAACTTCCTCGTCAACCCCGGTCCCAGCCTCTTCTCAATCGACTACGAAGTCATCCACCTCGGCGATCCCAGCTTCGACGTAGCCTTCCTCCTCAACCACTTCCTTTTAAAAGGTTGGCACCGCGCAAGAACCCGCGCCCAATACGCCGGCCTCGCCCTCGACTACTGGCGAAATCTCACCCACAACTTCGATTGGCTCGAAGCCTCCACCATCCGCCACCTCGGCTGCCTCCACCTCGCCCGTGTCGACGGCAAATCCCCGGCTGAATACCTAAGACCGCCCGAACAAGTCCAGGTCCGCCGCTTTGCCCGCGACCTGATCCAGAACCCACCCCGAACCATCGCAGAAGTATTTGAAATGCAAGCAGAGGCCTTCCATGAGTAACCACACCATCCAGTCGATCCGCGCCTTCGAAGTCCTCGACAGCCGCGGTCGCCCCACAGTCGAAGCCCACGTCCATCTCAACAACGGCATCACCGCCACCGCCCAGGCCCCCTCCGGCGCTTCAACCGGCCTCAGCGAAGCCCACGAGCTCCGCGATGGCGACAAACTCCGCCACAACGGCCTCGGCGTCCAAAAAGCAGTCCAAAACGTAAACACAGAAATCGCCAAAGCCCTCCAAGGCCTGGACCCGCTCAACCAAAAAGCAATCGACCAAACCATGATCGATCTCGACGCCACCTCCAACAAATCCCGCCTCGGCGCAAACGCGATCCTCGCCGTCTCCTGCGCCACCGCAAGAGCCGCCTCAGCCGCAACCGGCCAACCCCTCTGGCGCTACCTCGCCGCGGACCGTCAGCCCATCCTCCCGCTCCCCATGGTCAATATTTTAAGCGGTGGCCTCCACGCCGCCAAGGCCATGGAGTTCCAGGATTTTCTAGCCGTCCCTCACGCAGCCGATTCCTTCCGACAGGCCATGGAATGGATCACCACCATTCACCGCACAACCCGAGAGATCCTCGAACAACAAGGTGCCTACTTCACCGGCGTAGCCGACGAAGGCGGCTGGGGCCCAAAGCTCAAAACCAACGAAGAAGCCTTAAGCATCCTCACCCAGGCCATCGAGCGAGCGGGCCTCGAGCCCGGCAGCCAAGTAAGCATCGCCATCGACGTAGCCGCGTCTCACTTCTACGCAAACAACCAATACCAGCTCCACTCAGAGAACCGAAGCTTAGATGCCGGCGAATTCATCGACCTGCTAACCACCTGGTGCAACAAATACCCGGTCGTATCGATCGAAGACGGTCTCGAACAAAACGCTTGGCCCGACTGGCCCACCCTAACTGAAAAACTAGGCCACAAAGCCCAAATCATCGGCGACGATTTCCTCACTACGAACCCCCAGCGCCTCACCCGCGCCATCGAGTCAAAGGCCGCCAACGCCGTCCTCGTAAAGATGAATCAAATCGGCACTCTCACTGAAACCTTCGAAGTAATCGACAAAGCAAAAGCCGCCAACTGGCGCGCAGTAATCAGTGCCCGCAGCGGCGAAACCGAAGACGCCTTCCTGGCAGACCTGGCCATAGCCTCCGGCATGGCCCAACTCAAAGTAGGCTCGATCACCCGCTCCGAGCGGCTAGCCAAGTACAACCGTCTTCTGGTCCTCGAACAAACTGAAGAGATCCCCCACTGGTCCCAGGCTAAACATCTCCTCCCCGCATAACTGCAATCCAACCCGGTGGCGACCCCCAATTGGTAAAGCTGGGATGAGAGGAGCGTCCTGCCGCGTTGCTCTTCAGTGTTATGGGTCCGCAAGGCGGGCTATTTCGAACATAAGTGTTCGATATAATGGCTTCATGAAGGGTTCTGAGTTTCTTCGCGCCGTGAAAGCGTACGCGAAGTCGAATGGCTTAAACTGCCGATGGGCACCACAACGTGGGTCCGGCAGCCACGGGACACTTTATCTGGGAAGCAGCCTCACAGTGGTTAAGGATCTAAAGAAAGAACTCGGGCCGGGCCTGCTAGCGGCCATGTGTAAACAAATCGGAATTCGCAAGGAGGACCTCTAATGTTCAGCGCAACTTATCCAGCCAGTTTTCAAGCTGAAACCAACGGGAAGGGCATTTTCGTCCAATTTCCCGACCTGCCCGAAGCGCTCACCGGGGGCGACGACCTCGACGACGCCATTGAGCAAGCCGCAGACTGTCTCGCCGAGGCCATCGCGGGCCGTATCGCTCGCGGCGAAGGCATCCCATCACCGTCCAAGCCCAAACGCGGGCAACGACTCGTGAGTGTGCCTCTTTACCTCGCCCCGAAACTCGCGCTCTACCTGACCATGCGCGATCAAGGTCTCAAGAATACAGAACTCGCACGACGGCTCGGTGTCAGCGAAACAGTCGTGCGAAGAATGCTCAATCCGAAGCACGACACAAGACCAGATAACATTCAAGCTGCTCTCGCCTGCCTCGGCAAGCGGATTGTGATCACTTTTGTGGATGCGGCCTAAACCTTCCTCTTCATCGGCGAAGCCCACTGCTCGCGCGACAATATCAGCCGGCAATCATTCTTTTTCAATTTGAGGGCGAAACTTGAGTTCCCGAACGATCAGTCGGCCCACCTGATGCATTCGACGGCATTCGCATCAATTCCCGCTTGCGCCAGAGGAAACAAAACCTCAGGCACCCAACTAAGCAAGATTCGATTTCTGTACTGAAGCCACAAATCCCACGGCGGACAATCGTCCGGATCAAAGAACCCGTTGGAGGCATATCGTGAAGCTCCATCTGACACGCTGTCGCTCGGAACATATACGAGGATCCTGCCGCGAAGAGGACCCGGATTGACCACCCACTCGTTAGCCAAGCGCAATTGGATGAGCGAAGATCGCTGAGCGATAACACCGTCGACGATTTCCTGTCGCCGTTCTTCAGAATAAATGCTCCCGATCGAATCGGAAGGTTTCAGCGCCAAGCTACGAAGTTGATCTTTCAATGGGGCCAAGGAATCTGGAGCGGCCTCTTCAATCAAATGCATAGCGCGACCCCAGAGCTGCTTACCCGGCATGCACCGCTGAAGCCAACTGGGTAGACTCTGCCTAAGGGACCTCCCCGTATGGTATTCGTCCAGTAGCTGACACGCTTCCTTCATCAGCTTACGTCGGCGAACTTCGTCTGGCGAGTCTTCGTGAACTCCAGTCAAAGTTCGGAGAGAGCACCAAAATGCCACCTCAGAAACCCTTTCAGTTGGCCACCCAGCCGCAGCAACCTTCATGTGATCATCATAGCGACCCAGCTCGCTTCAGATTCCAACCCCGCACAACTCCTACCTCGACCCCTGCCGAAACAACAACCCTGCCGACGCAAACATCCCCACAAAAACAACATGACCAATCAACCGGTTCCGCACAACCAACGGAGGCACATCTGGCGACCCAACAATCACTCCCACCACCACCAGCATCGCAGCCATAGCAAACAGCACACCAGCCAGCCCTCCAGCCTCCAGTCGCGCCAGCCATGCCCCAACACCACCTACCGCCAGCACCCCCAAGTAAGCCAGATACGAGTGATTTTCCGACTCCGACATATGCACCATGTTGGCCCAACCCATCGCGAACCCCGCCACCAGCGCCAATCCCACACCCGCCTTATAAGTCCAGGCATTCATCTTACGGGCGATCAGCGCAAACGCGAGACCCGTCCCAAAGAACAGAACATACGTGAACACAAAACCACCAACGCCCCAGTTCCATCCCTCTACCACTTGCGATGCCACCAGCGGCACCATCAATAGTCCCAGCGCCACCAGCGCCACGCGCAAAACCGTCTTGCTCATCTGTGTCATACGGCTTGTGTTCTCCCTGATAATTCCTATCGATGTCTCGAAAACAATCCACAGCGCAAACCCCAAAAGTCCCCGCTTCGCCTCCCGGCGCTCCCGGCACAGATCGTGAAAGGTCTGCTCCATCCCCTCGCCAAACCGCTCATGAAAAGGCCGTGGATACAGCCGCAACAGCACTGCATACCAGACACGATATCGGCGAACCGCAACGTCAGTTCTCATAAGACAAGCGTCCTTCCGCCAGCGCCACAACACCGCGATACCGCGCCACTTCCGCCCCCAGCGCCGCCTGCCCCTCGCCCGTGATCTTGTAATAGATCCTCCGCTCGTCGTCCATCTCTGGATCAACCCGCTTATCGCTCTCCTCGATCAGCCCGGCCTCAAGCATCCGCCCCACCGAGCCATACAGCGTCCCCGGGCCCATCTTGACCTTGCCCTCAGAGTCCGCCGCCACCTGTTTCATGATCCCGTAGCCGTGCCGTTCCTCCGTCGAAAGTGCCAGCAGGATGTGCAGCACTGCGGGGGTCAGCGGAGCCAGTGCCGAGTCCTTGTTTTTCATACTTTAACTATGTATCCGTGACGGATATATGTCAACGCTTTTGTATTGTCAGCCAAACTTCATAGTACAGACCAATCCAACTGCCTGTAACAAATAAACCCGTTCCCCATTCTAAAAATTGTCCCCTATGCCAAACACCACAACCCAAACCGATGAAGACTTCATGCGTGCCGCCATCGAACAAGCTCGCAAAGGGGACCAAACCCCTGGCGCGGGTGAGGTCGGCTGCGTCATGGTGCGGGATGGTCAGATCGTTGCCTCAGGCTTTAACGAAGCCGAAATGCGGCACGATCCTACCGCCCATGCAGAAATCGTCACGCTGCGAAAGTGGGGGCAACAAACGAAGACGAAAGATTTCTCGGGATGCACTCTCTACGTCACTCTGCAACCCTGCAGTATGTGTGCAGCGGCTTGTATTTGGGCCAAAATCAATCGAATCGTCTTCGGCGCAACGCGGGGCGATGTTCACTCCATGTACTTCGACGCCCGGCACGTCAACGCCACTGACCTGATTGCCGACGCATTTAAGAGGGACATCGAAATCGTCGGCGGCATCCTTGCCAATGAGTGTTCCGCTTTTTACTACAAGCCAGGCGAAACTCCACCGGATAAAGAACAAGAGAACAGGTAGCGGAGTCTTGCATAATGGCCCTCATCCCAACTTAAGGTGGGCGAAGCTTTGAGCTCCGGTCCCGGCGACTACTCCAGCAAATTAATCCAGCCCCGGCACTTAGCCGTCCCGCAAAAGCACTTCACCTTTTCCTGGTTCTTCCCAAAGTGATAATCGAGCGACAGCTCCTCACCCTTCTCGATATTCCGCAACGCAAAATAAAACACCCGCCGCTTCAGAATCCGCGACTCAATACTCGGGTCGCAAGTGTGATTCACAAACTCAGCCCCGCTCCCACCCACAGCCCCATCGATATACCAATAGGGATCAATCGTAAACAGGCAATGAATCTGATTCGATTCCGACCGCTTTTTCCCTTCTTTGCGGCTCACCAGGTCGCCCGTATACTCCATCACTCTCTTGCCCTTCGATATCGCCTCCAGCGCAAATACACCCCAACGGTGAATCTTGCTCGGCCTTACCTCAAGCTGAAAGTTGCAATGCTCCGGTTTCAATTGGGGACGTGCTACGCCCCCGCTTTTCGCCTTCATGCGGTGCTTTAAAAGTCGTCTTCGGTCGACGTGGTCTTCTTGCCTTTACGGCGCATCACGATGACCACAACGCACAATACCGCCAGTGCGCCGGCCACCAATCGAACTGTCATATCTGAATCCATCGATATCCTCCTTAAACTGTCCGAACAGCCTACTAGGCTACTAAAACATTCCCATGCTGGCAACCATCCGCCCAAGGATTGACATTCAAATACTTTAATGATAGGTATAGACCTGAATTTAATCGACTCCTATAGAGGCAACTGCAATGAAGATTTGGCAATTCTCGATTTTGCTTTTGATTCCATCTTTGTGTTGGTCGCAAGCTGTCACCGCAAATATGGTTGGCACGGTTACGGATAGCAGTGGCGGGTCTGTCGCCCAGGCTGCCGTCACCATTACGGAGACAAATACAGGCGTCACCCGCAAGATTCGTACGAATGCGGTCGGCATTTACAGCCAACCGTATCTTCCACCGGGGCTCTACAGAATCGAGATTGAGAACCCGGGCTTCAAGAAGTTCCTTCGCGAAAAGATCGAAGTCAACGTGGCGACGACGGTGCGCATCGATGCCGTGCTTGAACCAGGTCAAGTTACTGAAACCGTCACGGTGAGCGCGGAGGCGCCGTTGCTGCAAACGGATCGTGCCGATGTCAGCCGCACTGTCACAGGACAAGCGGTGCGCGAATTACCCGTGCCTAATCGGAGCTTCCAGGCGCTGGTTGGACTGTTGCCTGGAATTTCAGTTCCAGTAGCCAACTTCCCCGCACTCGAAGATCCGCAACGAACGACTTTTTTTTCAAGCCAACGGTCAGGGGAATTCGGCCAATAATGTCCAGGTGGATGGGATTGACAACAATAACCCGACGCTTGGTTTAACCATTTACATCCCTCCCGCCGAGGCCGTCCAGGAAGTAAACATTTCCACTTCTAATTACACCGCAGAGTTTGGACGAGCCGGGGGAGCAGTCGTGAACGTGATCACCCGCGGTGGTTCCAATCAATTCCATGGCGCACTCTTTCACTTTCTGCGCAATCGGGAGCTGCGTGCCCGCAACTTTTTCAATTTTGAGCCGCAGGCCAAGCCTGTACTGATCCGGAACCAATATGGAGGCACACTGGGTGGGCCGATCGTGCGGAACAAGACGTTTTTCTTCGGATCTTTCCAAGGCTTAAATCTACGCCAGGCCACTACGCAACTGAATACGATTCCAGTGGGGGATTGGCGCGGTGGCAACTTTAGTGGCGTGCCAGGCTTGACCCTTTACGATCCCGCAAGCGGCAATCTCGACGGCACCGGCCGTACACCTTTCGCGGGCAATGTGATTCCCCAAAACCGTTTCCACCCTGTGTCGCGCATTCTGACGCCGCTGATCCCGGCTACCAACGTGCCCGGCTTAATCAACAATATCGTTGGCAATGTGGGTTTCTCGCAGAATGGGTACAACTATGACGGCCGAGTGGATCACAATTTCAACGAACGGAATTCGATCTTTTTGAAGTACAACTATTCGCCATCCGATGTCGCGCAGGGTGCGCTGCTTGGCAGCCGCGTGGGCGACGGGGTGGTCTCAAGAGTTCGGACCCATACGGTTTCTCTAAATTTCAACCGCCAATGGAGTCCCACATTGCTGATGGAAGCACGGGCGGGCTACAACCGGTATTTCGCGGACGTCAATGGGGACAATATCGATGACCCTCTTGCGACGCAACTGCCGATCCGCAACCCCAATCCGGATGCGATCTCGACCCGCGGCATCCCAAGATTCAATGTCAGTGGTATGCCAGGCATGGGTCCGCCCGTGGTCTATCCCTTGGTGAACGCGGACAACCTGTTTAACTGGGTGAACAACTGGACGAAAACCGCAGGGAAACACACGCTGAAATGGGGAGCGGACATACGCCGGATCCGAGCGGACCGGTTTCAACCGCAGGGTCTAGGATTCGGCCCCCGTGGGCGATTCGACTACAATCCAGGCACAACGGCCATCCCAGGGCAAGCGCTTGGCCCCTTTGGGACGTTGGGCAATTCGTTCGCCGCTTTCTTGTTGGGTGCCCCCGATCTGACTTATCGCACCTTCCAAACCGTCACACCTACCAATCGCCTGACTCAAGCGTTCTTCTTCTTTAACGACAACTGGCAGGTATCCAAGCGGCTCACTCTCGATCTCGGACTGCGCTATGAAGCCCACACCACGGTTAAGCCGCGTTATGCTGGCGGTGCATCGAATTATGACGTAAACAACAACAGTCTGGCAGTGGCCGGCGTAGGGCCGATCGGGCTTAGCACCAACGTGGATTTTGATGCCAATCAATTTGCTCCGCGCCTGGGCATCGCTTACCGCTTGAACGAAAAAACGGTTTTGCGGACAGGCTATGGATTGAGCTATTACACAGGTCGATTCGGTTTCACAGGCGGTACGCTATCAACCCAGTTTCCTGTGATCTACAACATTCAAGAGGGTGTGGCTGGTAACTTTCGGGTGGAAGGATCGGCCGACACGCTCCCCGCCTTCTCTCTAGTCCCAATCCCGCAGAGTGGTGTGATTAGTCCCGCCCCAAATCAGGGTTACTTTACGGTGCCACGAAATAATCCAATCCCGATGGTTCATAGCTACAGCTTCACGATCCAACGTCAACTTCCGGGACAAATGGTCCTCGACGCAGCCTATGTCGGAACATTGGGCCGGCGGATTCCAGGCCAGCGGGAACTGAACTTCGCACTACCGGGGCAAGGCGCGGCGGGGCTCTCCTTTAACCAGCGTTTTGGGCGCACCGCGAGTGTGGCAGAACGTGCCAACGCCTACAACAACAACTACAACGGCTTGCAAGTGAACTTGCAAAAACGGTTTAATCGAGGGCTGTCGTTCCAAGCTGCATATACCTTTTCGAAGACGCTTGGCATAGGAGACGATCAGCCTGGTTTTACCATTCCAAGTGCTGTTCGAGAGCGCCATTATGGCCCGGCGGGCTTTGACAGAACGCATATGCTAACTCTCAATCACATCTGGGAACTCCCCTTTGGCACCGGGAAGCGCTATGCCCAGACCGGCCCCTTGCGCTGGATCGCGGGTGATTGGCAAATCGCCGGTATTGCGAGGTTTGTGACTGGCGCGCCCTTTTCTATCGTGGCCGACGCTGGCCCTTGCAATTGCCCTGGCAATGGCAATTTTGCCGATGTTCTGCGCGCGACCTCGATCTTGGGCGGCTACGGCCCCGGACAGCTCTACATGGATACTTCGGCATTTGCCGCCCCAAGGCCTGGAACTTTCGGAAACGGCGGCCGCAACATCGTACGTGGACCCGGCTTTGGGAATTACGACTTTTCAGTGTTCCGGTTCTTTCCGATTCGCGAAAAGATGCGGCTTGAATTTCGTGGTGAGTTCTACAATCTCACCAACTCTCCACGCTTTGGCAATCCCGTCGGAAATGTGAACGCCGGTAATTTCGGCCAAATTACAAGCACCTTGTTTGGCGAGGGGGAACGCGACATTCAGTTAGCTTTGCGGCTTACCTTTTGAGCAACGCTCATCGGGTGCGTTGGGAAAACGCAATGCGGTGGCTGGGCCTACCCATGCGAGCGAATCGTTATGTTTAATCGCGAACACTCTGGCAAATAGTTGACAAAACGAAACAACGGCTACCGCCCATACTCGGGCCCATGAATCTTGCCATCCGCCCAGGATCTTCTTTGCAGCGTTTCTCGCCGGCAACTTGTATTCGTCCTCCGACGTCTTATAATTGCAGCAATCCTCGAAAGAGGACGATAAGTTTAGCGAGGTTCACATGGATATTTTAGGCGAACGTAAATTCGTGAATATTCCCGGCGACCGCACGCACGAGCTACCCCCGTTGCTAGTCCGCTCGACCCCTGTCAAGCGCCTGGACAAAATGATGCACATGGCTTCCGGCATCGTCTCCTCCGACGACGTCCTTACCAACCTGCCTCTGTTCGATTCTAAATTGCAGTTCGATCCCAAGCTACAGCTTGATCTCGAGCGCCGTCGCATGGATCTGGCTCTCAACCTGGTCGACCAATACC
>ENA-ORBV01014355-ORBV01014355.1-microbial-mat-metagenome-genome-assembly--contig:-NODE-14355-length-11864-cov-7.334012_pt1 | contig 11864 bp, 9 predicted proteins | sample MGYA00237777_ERZ505514 | MGnify/ENA primary metagenome ERZ505514 (study PRJEB26160, sample SAMN06269048) | microbial mat metagenome | isolation source: Oligotrophic lake microbial mat | place... | reverse complement strand
GATGCCCTTGTACCGGCGCGCTATAGCGCGCCACCACAGGATATCACCCATCAAGTTTGCTCGGACGGAGTACTAGGCCTCTGACGGTGGACGGTGGACGACTGACGACTGACGACTGACGACTGACGACTGACGACCGATGACCGACGACCGGGCCGCGTGGGCAAAAGCTCTGGGCGGTCCGGTCTGGAGACATACATGGCAACTCTTAAGGCGCCTGAGCTGGCTCGCCGCTTCACAACGCCGCTGATCGCGGCATTCCTCGGCGTGCTGCTGATCAGCAGCGTGCTCCTCTGGCAGGGCCGCCAACCGCAGCCCCCCGCCAGCCTCGTGGAGCGCATGGCCCCGGTGCCGGCGAGCCCCGAGATCGAGGCCCGCTATGGCGTCCGCATCACGCAGGTAGCGCTGATCGCCGATGGAGGCCTGGTGGACTTGCGCTACAGCGTGATCGACCCCGACAAGGCGGCGCTGATGGCCGACAGCCTGGAGCGCCTGCCGGCGATCATTGCCCGTGGCGGCACCGAGCTTACGCAGCGCGGCAGCGCCCATCGCCACGGCCAGAACCTGGAGGCGGGCACCAGCTACTTTCTGCTCTACACCAACGTCAGAAACGCGCTTCACCCCGGCGACCGCGTGAGCGTACGCATCGGCGAGCTGCTGCTTACGCAGGTGCCAGTGCGCTAATGGCTGCCCCGGTTGCGCCCGCGCACCGCAACGTCCTTGTCACCCCGAGCGGAGCGAGGGGTCTTGCACCGCATCAGGCCGAAAGATTCCTCGCTGCGCTCGGAATGACAAGGAAGGAACCGCTGATGGACCGTCGTTATGCACTCGTGCCACTTCCGCTTTGCGCTTTGCGCTCAAACGCTTTGCGCTTTGCGCTAAGCCTTCTGACGCTAGCCTGGGCTCTGGCATGGCCAGCGCCTGCCCACGCGCGGGCCGTGCTGCTGCGAAGCGATCCGCCCGATGGGGCCGTCGTAGCTGCTGCGCCCCGCCGTCTGCAGCTCTGGCTCGACCAGGCCGCCGTGATCGAGCCGGGCGCCGTGAGCCTGGCCGACGTAGCAGGGCAGACCGTCGCCCTCGCGGATGTTCGCGTCGAGAGCTACCGGCCTGCCGAGGCGGGGCTGGAGGCAAACTTCAACCCGTCCTTCTTGTTCATCTGCTCGCTGGGGCTGAGCCCCTACCCGACGGCGGTAACGGTGGATCTGCCCGCCCTAGCCCCCGGCGCCTACAGCCTGAGCTGGCGCGCGCTCGCCCTCAACGACCGCCGTGAGAGCGCAGGCAGCCTCGTCTTTGTGGTGGACCCCGGCACAGCCACCGACGTAACCCCGGAGGCGCAAAGCTTTACCAGCACCGCCGACGACCTGCTTGTGACGCTGTCGCTTCGGCCGAACCTGCCGGGCGCGAATTTCATCAGCGTGCGGGCCGCCCCGCTGCGCCGACCACTCCGCGCGCCGCTCACGGGCGTCACGCTGCGCCTCACGGGCCCTGGCGGCGCCACACACGACGTTGTGGCAACTCTGGCGCCCGACGGAACCTACCAGGCCGCGGGAGAGCTGATCGACCGCCCCGGCGCCTGGGTGGCCGAGGTGCAGGTTGGGCGCGGGGCCGCACCCGCCACCAGCGTGCAAATCGCCTGGGACGTGCCGAGCCCGACGGGCCAGGGCGCACTGCCCTGGGCGCCTGTAGCCCTAGCAGGAGCCGGCGTTGTCTGCGGCGCGCTCTACACGGCGCGGAGATGGGCGCGGGCCACTCGCGCCCGCAATCAGGCCGAAGCCTGAGCATTACTATTCAATCTATCACTCGCCGCGCCATGCGCGGGGCGAGCCCACACCCATGAGACGTCTTCCTCCCATCTTTATCATCGTGGCGCTGCTGGCGCTGCTCGCAACCCCCGGCGCCCAGCAGGCTGCGGCGATGGGCCGCCTCGACCCGGCCCTTGTGGCGCGGCTCCAGGCGGCGCCCGCCGACCAGACCGCCGTGATTGTGCTGCTCGCGGATCAGGTTGACGCCAGGACGATCAATGGCCAGAGCCGACGCGAGCGCCGACGCAACCTAGTAGCTGCCCTACGCGCGAAGTCCGACACCACCCAGACGACGCTGCGGCGCGACATGCGGCGCTGGCTTCGGGACGGCAGCGTCTCTGCGTTCACCCCGCTCTGGGGCATCAACGCCATCGCCGTGACGGCCAGCGCCCCAGTTGTTACGGCCCTCGCAGGGTACGCGGGCGTGGCGCGGGTGCTCCCCGACACGACGATCAGCGCCCCGCCCCGCCCGGCGGCGGGCTCGCTCCCCACACCAAGCCTGGAGATGATCCAGGCGCCGGCGCTCTGGGCCCTCGGCTACTATGGCCAGGGCGTTGTGGTAGCGAACCTCGATACCGGCGTTGACGCCAGCCACCCGGACTTAGCCTCGCGCTATCGGGGCGGGAGCAATAGCTGGTTCGACCCGTACGGGCAGCACAGCGCGCCCTACGACCCGAACGGGCACGGCACCTGGACGATGGGCGTGATGGTTGGCGGCGACGCGAGCGGCTATGTGGTGGGTGCTGCGCCCCAGGCCACCTGGATCGCGGCGAAGATCTTCAACGATAGCGGCACCGCCACCACCAGCGCGATTCATCTGGCCTTCCAGTGGGTGCTCGACCCCGACGGCAGCCCGGCCACCGACGACGCACCGGCGGTGGTCAACAGCTCGTGGGCGGCCGGCAGCGTCGGCTGCGACCTCAGCTTCGCCCAGGACATCCAGAACCTACTGGCCGCCGACATCCTCCCGGTGTTTGCGGCCGGCAACGGCGGCCCCAGCGCGGGCAGCGGCGCCAGCCCGGCCAACAACCCCGGTGCCTTCGCTGTGGGCGCACTGGACGAGACGGGCGTGATCCTCTCCCAGAGCGCCCGTGGGCCAAACAGCTGCGGCGGCGGCACCTACCCGGCGCTGAGCGCCCCTGGCTCAAATATCATCACCACCGACATTTACGGCGGCTACTACACGCCCTCGGGCACGTCGCTCGCGGCGCCCCAGGTGTCCGGTGGCCTCGCCTTGCTCCTGAGCGCCTTCCCCAGCCTAACGGCCGAGCAGCAGCGCACAGCCCTGCTTCAGAGCGCCGTCGACCTCGGCGCGACCGGCCCAGATAGCGACTACGGCGCGGGGCGGCTCGACCTGGCCGCAGCCTATCAGGCCCTTGCGGGCAGCGCCCCGCCCACGCCAACCCAGGCCGCGAGCACGCCCACGGCTACGAGCACAGCTACGCCTACGAGCACAGCTACGCCTACGAGCACAGCTACGCCTACGAGCACGGCGACGGCTACGAGCACAGCCACAGCCGCAGCCACGAGCACAGCCACCGCCACGAGCACGGCCACCGCCACAAGCACGGCCACCGCTACGAGCACGGCCACCGCCACGAGCACCGCCGCACCTGCCACCGCCACTCGCACCGCCGCTCCGCCCACGGCGACCAGCACGGCCACCGCCACCACAGCCCCTGCAAATGACGCCCTTTTCTCGGATGATTTCGAGAGCGGCAGCCTGAGCCGCTGGTCCGCCGCAGCGACGAGCAAGGGCAAACTGAGCGTGACGAGTGCAGCTGCGCTCGGCGGCACGCGTGGGATGCAGGCCCAGCTCAGCGGCACAAACCAGCTGTACGTGGCCGACACGACGCCCGCCGCCGAGGCGAGCTACCGGGCGCGCTTCAGCTTCGACCCGAACAGCATCAGCGCAAGCACCGGCCAGAACCACAACCTGTTCACCGGGCTCGCCAGCTCTGGGAGCAGCATCTTCCGGGTGCAGTTCACGCGGACAGCTGCAGGCTACCAGGTGCGCGTCGGCCTGCGCACGAATGCAGGCGGCGAGCTCTTCACCGCCTGGTCCCCCCTCAGCGACGCGCCCCACACGCTTGAGCTGCGCTGGCAGGCGGCGAGCGCTGGCGTGATCACGCTCTGGCTCGACGGGAGCCTCGCCCAGACGCGTGGTTCTGTCGCCAACAGCCAGCTGCGGCTCGAAGAGGTCCGCCTGGGCCCGACGGGTATTGGCAGCGGCTTTAGCGGCACCGAGTACTACGACGGCTTTGCCTCTTCCCGTGGCGGCGCCATTAGTTCCCCCTGATGGATGGCACGCCAAGCTCGGCCATAGCAGAGGCGCCTTCGGCGGCTGTCCCCCCTTCCGCGGAAGAGTCTCTGCTATGGTATATAGCCTCGCAGCCCGGTAGCGGTGCTGCGAGGTAGCTAGATGGAGCGCCCCTATGCAATCGCGAGTGATCGGCCTCCTTGCCCTGCTGGCAGCCTTGCTGTCTGGCGGGATCGCCCCGGCGCCGCGCCCAGCCGCCGCAGGCTCTGGCGTTACCTGGACGGTAGACCGCCCCAGCGAAGACGGTGTCGATGGCGATGCGGCCACCCACAGCGGGTCGATCCGCTTTGTGCTGGAGCGCGCGCAGCCCGGCGACACCGTTCGTATCGGCGATATCGGCCCCGCCGACGCCGTGTTTGTCACCAAAACCCTGGTAGTTGGGCCAGGCGTAAGCCTTGGGCGAACCCGCGACGAGCCCTGCGGCGCCGCCAACCGCCCGCTGCTGAACATCGAGGCGCTGCCCGGCCTGAGCAGCGGGCCGATCATGAGCCTGGGCGCTGGCGCAACGCTCCGCAATATTACGCTCTCCAATGCGGCGATCACCGGCCCACGGGTCGCCCTGAAGCTCATCGGCGCCGACACCGATGTCTGCGCCGTGGCGTTCGGCCAGGCCTACGATCCCGACGGCAGCCCGCTTGAGGTGGCGGCCCCCATCCTGGCGCTCGGCATCGACGGGCCGCACGCAAGCATCCACCGCAGCCTGATCAAGGGCGGCATCGTTGTCGGGGTCACCGGCGACGACGCCCGCATCGGCGACGCGATCGGCGGCAGCGGCGAGGCCAACAGCGACCTGCTGGGGGCCGCCGTTACCATTCTCGCCGACGCCACCGACGCCGCGCAGCGCGTGACTGTCCGCGACCCCTTCCCGCGCGGGCTCTCGGGCCTGGTGGGCGCGGGTGTGTCGGGCGGCGACGCGCTCCCCACCCACGCCAATCACTGGGCGCTCACACCGAGTATCAGCAGCGCCGCCCGCTCGGGGAGCCCCGCCGTCGTTGAGGTGCTCGGGGTGGCCAGCCCGCACTCCCTGGTGGACATCTACTTCCTCGTCGGCGGCGTGATCAGCCGCCAGGCTCCCGTTAATGCGAATGCCGGCGGGGCTTTTAGTTTCAGCGGGCCTGTGCCAGACGGCAACGTGAGCGTGCTCGCCGGCAGCACCCTGAACGACCAGGCCTATCCCGCGCGGATCGGCAGCTCCAGCGCACTGAGTGAGCCGATGGCGGTTCAGGCGGCTAGCCAGGGCGAGCCGCTGCTGTCCGCCGTGGGCAGCGTGGCGAACCTGAGCCGCCCAGGCAGCGCCGATGCCAGGCCCGGCGAGCGGATTAGGCTCACCGTTCGCCTGGAAAGCGTCGGGACAGCCTCGGTGCAGCAGATCGCCGGGGCGAATCTCCAGACCGTCTCAGCCGTCGCTGTCGAGGCGGGCAGCGGCGCGCTCACTGGCGGAAGCGGCTTTCTTGTGAGCGATGTCGGCTTTTCCGGTGGCACGCTCGCCGTCGGCAACAGTGCGACGTTTACTCTGGACGCGACAGTGACAACAACCCAGGTTGGCAGCGTCATCTTCACGCTGGAGGTTCGTGGGAGCGGGATCGTGGCCATTCCCGTTGTCGGGCGGCTGCGGCTCGTCGCTGCGCCGATTGATGCGCCGCGTTCGCCACGGGTATGGCTGCCGCTGCTGGCGAGGTAGCTCCGGGCGCGCTCATTGGTGCCAAGTGCAAGGCATTGGGCCACAGCTTGTTGCACTCACGGCCTGCTCTGCCCAACCAGGGTGCAGCGGGCCGTGAGTTTGCGCTCAGCAGATCGGCGCTGTGGTGGTGGGGCTGTAGCGCAGCTGGCACAGGAGTTGATATGCTGAGCGAATCATGCTCGCCCTGTTAGAACGAGACGCCGTTATGGACAACCGTCTACGTGGTGCTGTTGCCCCACCCCCGCCGCGCCATCCCGAGGCCCGCCGACGCTTCGCCCTGCTTCACACGCTGATCTACGATGCGCGGCGGCGCCACCGCCTGATCCTGATCGGCGCGCTGCTGGCCCTCGCCCTGGTCGTCGGCCTGACGCTGCTGGCGCGGCTGTATACCGTGCTCCCTGTGGATGTCTGGTTTACCCAGGAGCTCCAGGAGCATCAGCTGGCGCTGGTCTCGCGCCTGATGTACGGCGTGTCGATCTTCGGCTACACGCCTTGGTCCGCGCTCACGGTTACGGTCGGCACGCTGCTGATCGGGCTGCTGCTCGGCTGGCGCGATGGGCTGTACCTGCTTGGCATCACCGTCGGCCAGGGTCTGGTCAACGCGCTGATCAAGTACACGATTGGGCGCCCGCGCCCGATCAACACGCTCGTCGAGGTGTTTGTGCCCGAGCAGGGGTTCTCGTTCCCGAGCGGCCACGTCATGTTCTACACCGTCTTTTTTGGCTTTCTGCTCTTCCTCGTGCTCACGCGCATGCCCCATACTCGCTGGCGCTGGCTGTTCGGCGCCCCGCTTGTCGCGCTGCTGCTGCTGATCGGCCCGTCACGGATTATCCTCGGCGCCCACTGGCTCAGCGATGTGCTCGCGGCCTACCTGCTCGGCCTGGTGATCCTGGTGCCCGCGATTGAAGGCTACATCTACTTCCTCGCGCCGCATACCCCAGCCGCTGAGGGCGGGCTGATCCGCTGGCACGATGCGCGGAATGAGTCCAGCCCTGGTGAGCCAGATTCCGGTCGCGCCTAGCGCGTAGCAGCTTGCGAAAAAAGACACAACTTGAAAGAACTCGCAAGCACTTGACAAATCTCGAAGCTCAATGTAGGATAGCGCAATCCTTCTGAGCTGTTCTACACCCTTCCCGACCTGGTTGACGCTGGCCTGCGCCTTTGACGTGCCTTGCCACACGCTGCGCAATCTGCAACCTGCAATCTGTAGAGCGACAAGGCGCTGATGAGCGACAACGACGCCGAGATCGTCCCGCCCGAGGTCCGGCGCGACCAGATCCTCGCGCTGCTTCAGCGCAGTGGCCAGATCACGGTGAAGGCCTGCGCCGAGCAGCTCGGCGTCTCCGATGTGACGATCCGCAGCGACTTTGCCCTGCTAGAGCGTGAGGGTCTGCTGCGGCGTGTCTGGGGCGGCGCCGTGCTGGAGCGCCCGCTCTGGCCCGAGGGCAGCTTCGCCGCACGGCTCAAGGATCGCGCCGCCGAGAAGGAGCGCATCGCGCGGGCGGCGGCGGCCCTAATCACCGACGGCGACACAATTATGCTGGACGCCAGCACCAGCGCCTACGCCATCGCCCGCCAGCTCGCCGACCGCCGCAACCTCACGGTGATCACCAACGGCATGCACCTGGCCCTGGCCCTGGGCGCCCACCCGGCCATCACCACGATCGTGATCGGCGGGCAGGTGCGCGGCGAGACTGGCTCGCTCACCGGGACGCTCGCCGAGGAGATGCTGGAGCGGCTGCACGCGGCAAAGGGCTTCTTCTCGTCGCGTGGCCTCACAGCCGCCAAAGGTCTCACCGAAAGCTCGATCCCCGAGGGGCTGCTCAAGAGCGCGATGGTGCGCCACGTCGCCAGCGTGATCGCGGTGCTCGACAGCAGCAAGCTTGGCGTCAACGCCCTTACCAGCTTCTGCCCGGCCGCCAGCATCGAGCGCCTGATCACGGCTGGCCCCGACGCCGCCGCGAAGAGCGCCCCATTTCTGGAGCTGTTCCCGATCAATATTGTGTGAATGCAAAATGCAAAAACTGCAGGGCAGCATCTTGCCATGTCATTCCGAGCGCAGCGAGGAATCTGGCGGGGACGCCTATAAAGACCCTTCGACTGCGCCTGCGGCTCCGCTCAGGGTGACATGGATATGGCGTTCTGCTGCGGCAAAGGGGTGACACGGCTAGCATAAAACCGCTTGCACGCAGTAGACTTGTTCCCATTTTGCATTTTGCATTGATGCAGGCAATCCAATGACGGCTTCTACCCTCCCGCCGCCAACGCTTGAGATGCGCGCCATCAGCAAGCGCTTCGGCAGCACCCAGGCCCTGGACGGCGTGGGCCTCACGCTCTACCCAGGCGAGATCCACGCTCTGCTCGGCGAAAATGGCGCCGGTAAGTCCACCCTGATCAAGATCATGACCGGCGTCCATCAGCCCGACACCGGCGCCATCCTGCTCGACGGCAGCCCGGTCAAGATCGGCAGCACCATCGCAGCCCAGGGCCACGGCATCGCGGCGATCTACCAGGAGCCGATGATGTACCCGGACCTGAATGTCGCCGAGAATATCTTTATCACCCACGCCGGGCGCGGCCCGATCGTGCGCTGGCGCCAGATGCAGCGCGAGGCCGAGGCGATCCTTAAACAGCTCGATGTGCAGCTCGATGTGCGCCAGCCCGCGCGCGGCCTCACCGTCGCCACGCAGCAGACGGTCGAGATCGCCAGGGCGCTGTCGCTCAAGGTGCGCGTGCTGATTATGGACGAGCCCACTGCGGCGCTCTCCGCCCACGAGGTGGCGCAGCTCTTTACGCTCGCCCGCCGCCTGCGCGATCAGGGCGTGGCCATCCTGTTTATCTCACATCGCATGGAGGAGGTCTTTTTGATCGCCGACCGCGTGACGATCTTTCGCGACGGCCGTCTGATCTCCTCTGCCCCACGCGCCGACGTGACGCCCGAGAGCGCCATCCGCGCCATGGCCGGCCGCACCGTCGAGCAGCTCTTCCCACGCAGCAAGACCGTCACCGACGAGCTGCTGGTGAGCGTGCGCGGCCTTGGCAAGACGGGCGCGTTTGAGGGCGTGAGCTTCGAGCTGCACAAGGGCGAGGTGCTCGGCTTCGCCGGCCTGGTGGGCGCCCGGCGCACCGATGTGGGCCTGGCGCTGTTTGGGATCGAGCCCGCCGACAGCGGCGAGCTGCTGATCGACGGCGTCGCCCACCGCGTGCGCGACCCCAATCAGGCCATGAGCCTGGGCATCGCCTACGTGAGCGAGGACCGCCGCGCGCTCGGGCTCTCGCTGCCCATGTCGATCACCGCGAACATCACGCTGCCAACGCTGCGCCGCTATCTCAGCGCGCTTGGGCTGATCCGGGGGCGGGCCGAGGCGGTGGACGCCGAGCAGTTTCGCAAGCGGCTGGCGATCCGCGCCAGCTCGGTCGAGGTGGAGGTGAGCAAGCTCTCCGGCGGCAATCAGCAGAAGGTGATGCTGAGCAAGTGGCTGAACACGCGCCCGCGCCTGCTGATCCTCGACGAGCCCACGCGCGGCATCGACGTAGGCGCCAAGGCCGAGGTTCACCAGATGATCGACGACCTGGCAGCCCAGGGCCTCGCGATCATCATGATCTCCTCAGACCTGCCCGAGGTGCTGGCGATGAGCGACCGCGTGCTGGTGATGCGCGAGGGCCGCCAGATGGGCATCTTCAGCCGGGGCGAGGCCACCCAGGAGCGCGTGCTCGGCGCCGCGATGGGGCAGGAGGCGCTGGCATGAGCTGGATCAAGCGCAGCATTCGGCCCGAGCAGCTCCGCGAGCTGAGCCTGGTCGCCCTGATCATTGTGGCCCTGCTGATCTTCGGCACCCAGATTGAGAACTTTCTCAGCGCCCGCACCTTCAACCGCATCGCATCCAGCGTGGCGATCGTGGGCGTGGTAGCGGTAGGGCAGACGCTGGTGGTGCTCACGCGCAACATCGATCTCTCGGTGGGCTCGATCGTGGGCTTCAGCGCCTACTTTGTGGGCATGCAGCTGAACGGCAACCCCGAGCTGCCGCCGCTGATGGCCGTGCTGCTGGCCTGCGGCGTCGGTGCCCTGCTGGGGCTGGTCAACGGGGTTCTGGTGGCCTACGGGCGCGTGCCCTCGATCATCACGACGCTTGGCACGCTGGCGATCTTCCGCATGATTTTGGTGAACTACTCCGATGCCAAAACTGTTACCACCGACATGGTGCCGCCGTGGGTGCCGGGGCTAGCGCAGGAGGCGCTCTTCTCGCTCGGCGAGTTCAACTTGCGCCCGATGGTGGCCGTCGCCATCGCCGTGGTGCTCGTCTTCCAGCTGGTGCTTGTCTACACCCAGTTTGGGCGGCGGCTCTACGCAATCGGCTCGAACCCGGAGGCGGCGCGCTTCGTGGGGCTGCCGGGGCGGCGGATCGTGTTGCTGGCCTTCGTGATCTGCGGCGCTTTGGCGGGCCTGGCCGGCTTTATGTTCCTCTCGCGCTTCGGCAACATCACCGTCGTGGCCGGCCAGGGGCTGGAGCTACAGTCGGTGGCGGCCGTGGTGGTGGGCGGGGTCAACACCTTTGGCGGCTCGGGCAGCGTGGTGGGCGCGCTGCTCGGCGCTTTCCTGATCGACCTGCTCGGCCAGGGGCTGATCCGCTGGCTCGGCATCAGCGAGTTCTGGCGCGACGCCATCCTCGGCCTGCTGATCCTGCTGGCCGTCGCCTCCGACGCGGTGATCCTCAACTGGCTGCGGCGGCTCTGGGCGCCCAACGAGCTAAAAACGCGGACCACGAGCGAGGCCGCGCCCACCCCTAAGGAGAGCAGCCATGGCGTCTAGCCTGCGCCGTCTGATCAGCTGGGAGGGCCTGCTCCTGCTGATCCTCCTGGTCGTCGTGGCCTTCAACGCGGCGTTCACGCCCGTCTACCTCGGCGTGAACAACCAGGTCAATCTGTTCCAGCTCTCGATCGAGAAGATCATCGTGGCCCTGGTGATGGCCTTTATCATCATCAACGGCGAGATCGATCTCTCCGTCGCCTCGGTGATGGGGCTGGCGGCCTGTGTGCTGGCCTACCTGTTCAATCAGGGCGTTGCCATGCCGCTCGCCGTGCTTGGCGCCCTGGGTGCCGGCGCGCTCTGCGGGGCCTTCAACGGCTTCTGGGTGGCCTACGTGGGCGTGCCGTCGCTCGCTGTCACGCTGGCCGGCCTGATCGGCTACCGTGGCGCCGCGCGCATCTTGCTGGAGGACACCTCGATCAGCGGCTTCCCGGAGTGGTTCAACACGCTCGGGCAGCAGCCCTGGCTTGGCCCGCTGCCCTTCGCGCTCGTGCTCTTCTTCGTGCTCTACCTCGTCGCCCTGGTGGTGCTGAACTTCTCAGGCATCGGGCGGCTGGTCTACGTTGTGGGCAACAACCGCGAGGTGGCGCGCTACTCCGGGGTGCGCGTGCCACGGCTTAAGCTGGGGCTGTTCATCGCCTCCGGCCTAGTGGCGGCGCTGGCCGGCGTGCTGCTGGCGGCGCGGCTGGGCGCGGTGCGTGGCAACACCGCCGACGGCTTCGAGCTCGACATCATCACGATGGTGCTGCTGGGCGGCGTGAGTATCTTCGGCGGCACCGGCAACCTGTTCGGCGTTGGCCTCGCCATCCTGATCATCCTCAACCTGCGCAACGGCATGTCGCTGGTCAACATCACCGGCAACACGCAGACCGGCGTGGTGGGGGTGCTGCTCATCCTCTCGGTGCTGCTCCCGAACCTCGTGCAAGACGTGCGCGCCGTGCTGCAGCGGCGGCGTGCGCAGCGAAAGGAGGTGACTCGGGCGTAATGCAAAATGCAAAATGCAAAAACCACAAGCTGCACTGCCCGTAATCTGCAAGCTGCAAGCTGCATGCCTCTGCACACGCTCTGCATGCCTCTGCACACGCCCTGCATGCCTCTGCACACGCCCTGCATGCCTCTGCACACGCCCTGCATGCCTCTGCACACACCCTGCATGCCTCTGCACACACCCTGCATACCTGAGTCCACACGCTGCATGCCTCTGCACACGCTCTGCATGCCCTGTCTCTTATACACATCTGACGCTGCCGACGA
>ENA-ORBV01014354-ORBV01014354.1-microbial-mat-metagenome-genome-assembly--contig:-NODE-14354-length-11864-cov-11.075592_pt1 | contig 11864 bp, 9 predicted proteins | sample MGYA00237777_ERZ505514 | MGnify/ENA primary metagenome ERZ505514 (study PRJEB26160, sample SAMN06269048) | microbial mat metagenome | isolation source: Oligotrophic lake microbial mat | place... | reverse complement strand
TTTAATGATCCGGCGACCACCGAGATCTACACCTCTCTATTCGTCGGCAGCGTCAGATGTGTATAAGAGACAGCCCGTGTCAGTAACAACTGCCTGTTCGCCGTCGTGGGGCTGCTCGCCGTCCTGGCCCTCGGCATCTGCGTGGTGGGGCTCTGGGTCGGCTGGCTGATCATGAATAATGGTGCCAGCCTGCCATTCCTGCCCGGCGCCTCCGCAATGGCCACGGCTGAGCCCGCAGGCGGCGCCACCAGCCCAACCGCCAGCTCAGCCACCGGCCAGGGCTCCACGCAGCCTAACCCAACGGCGGGTGCGCTGCTGGCCCAGGGCGGCACCTTTACCCAGACCCAGCAGCTTGAGGATGCGTCGGTTGGCGCAGTGATCTACGCCCCGGATGGCAAGACGATCGCCGTGGGCCTTGGCGGCGATGTGCAGCTGCGCGACGCCGCCAGCCTCGATCCCGGCGCCACGCTCAGTGGCCACACCGGCGATGTGAGTGCTCTCGCCTTCTCGCCCGACGGTAAGCTGCTCGCCTCTGGCGCCCAGGACGACAATGTGATCCGCGTCTGGGATGCGGCCGCCGCCCGCGAGTTGCGCCAGCTGGAGGGCCACACGGGCTGGATCCGCAGCCTCGCCTTCTCGCCCGATGGCGCCACCCTCGCCTCCGGTAGCACCGACACGACGATCAGGCTCTGGGATGTGGCCAGCGGCAAGCTGCTGCGCACCCTGGAGGGCCACCAGGATTTCGTCGGCAACATCGCCTTCTCGCCCGATGGTGCCACACTCGCCTCGGCCTCCCGCGATGGCACGGTACGCCTGTGGGACGTGGCGGGCGGCGAGCAGCGCGCGGGCTTCGCCTTCACCGCGCCCGTGAACCCAGCGACCAGCGCCCCCTTCTGGCTCACCGGCGTGAGCTACAGCCCCGACAGCAACACGCTGGCCGTTGGCTCGGTGAGCGGCAGCATCTACATGCTTGACGCCGCAAATGGCAGCCAGCAGCGCGAGCTGCAGGGCCACGATGGCTGGGTGGTGATCCGCGGCGTGAGCTTCAACTCCAAGGGCGACTTGCTTGCCAGCGCCAGCCTGGACGGCACGGTGCATCTTTGGAGCCCGCGTACTGGGGCGGATCGGGGCACGCTCCAGCAGCGCGGCCTGCGCCTGCTCGGCCTCGCCTGGAGCCCCGACGGCGAGCGCCTTGTGACGAGTAGCGACACCGCCGGCAACGTCGCGGTGTGGGACGTGGGCAGCCAGGAGGTTGTCCAGAGCGCTGTTCTGGCCCAGGGCGCCATCACGGCCCTGGCCTACTCCGACACCGGCGAGCTGCTCGGCACCGGCGGCGCCAATGGCTCTGTGAAAGTCCACCTGCTTAACGATGGCCGCGCGGTGCCCCTGAGCGGCGGCGCGCCCACCAACCAGTACATCAGCTTTCTGAACGACACGCAGCTGGTGGCCGTGAGCGACGCGGGCGACGTGGTGCTGATCAACCTCACCGGCGCCGCCGAGACGAAGCAGCTCGATGGGCTTGATGGCTTCGCGCTTACTGTGGGCGTGAGCCGCGACCGGCGCCTGATCGCCGCCGGCAACGAGCGTGGCGACGTGACGCTCTGGGACGCGGAGACCCTGCAAAAGACGCGCACCCTGAGCGGGCTTGGCGGGCCAGTCTACGCCCTGGCTTTCAACCGCGATGGCTCCGAGCTCTCCGCTGTAACGAACGAGCCCTCCGAGCGCCCGAAAGTGATTGTCTGGGACGTGCAGAGCGGCGACCGGCGCACCACGTTTAGCGGCCACACCGGGCCGGTGACGGCGGTGGATATGCCTGCCGGCCAGGATTGGGTGGCCAGTGCTAGCAGCGACGGCAGCCTGAAGCTCTGGGCCGCCGCTAGCGGCGACGAGGTGCGCAGCATTCAGGCTCCCACCGAGCAGGGTTGGTACAGTAGCATCGCCTTCTCGCCTGATGGCGCGCTCCTTGTAACCGGCACCCTCGCCGGCGATGTGGAGTTTTGGAACGCCGCCAGCGGCGAGCGCCTGAGCAGCTACAATCTTCAGGCGGGCACAATTCTCGCCCTGTCGTTTCGCCCCGATGGCGGCCAGGTTGCCGTCGCCACCCGCGACGCAGGCGTATTTCTGCTTGAGCCCGCCGGTTAGCGCCAGCTAGCGTACGAGCGATCAGCGCGGAGCAGGGCCGTGGCCGAGCATCCTCACCTCTCCCCAATCCCCGGCGCTATGGCTGAGCATGGCGAGCTCTCACGAGTCGCCGTGCTGAACGCTGTGCGCCAGCTGCGGCTCACGACCTTAAGCTGGTCGATCGGCTGGTTCTGCGCTGCCATCGGCGCTCTCATGCTGATCGTGCCGCATCAGTTCAGCTCACCCTCGTTCAGTGTGCTCCGGCCATATTTGCCGCTTATGGGCGGGGCGGCATTTCTCAGTGGCCTTGGCCTCGTGGGCGTCTCGGCGCTGGGGTGGCGTGGCATCAGTAGGCTGGCCGTACATCTCGTCTGCGGGTCGGTGCTGATCCTGTTTGCCTACACCCTCCTGCTCGCTGGCAGCCTCGCCGGCGCGTCGATCTATAGCACGCTTGGGCTCGGCACCATCGCGGCGGCGCTGCTCCCGGTGGGGCGGCAGGGTGCGCGCACGCACGGCGATCTGCTCGCTGTTGTGCTCGGGCTCTCTGCGTTGAGCACCGGCCTCCTGATGCTACTCGTCCCAAACCTGTTTGTGCTCTCGGTTTTTAATGGGATTCGCCCCTATCTGCTCTGGTTCGGCCTGGTCTATGTTGGTGGTGGCGTAGCCCTCGTCGCAGTGCAGCTGCGCCCGCCGCGCTCGATCTGGCTGCTCTGGCTGCCGCACGCCACGATCGGCCTGACTTTTCTCGCCTACCTGCTGCTGGTCTCGCTGCCCTCGCGTGCGATCACCGGCATGCTTTTCTATGGTGGCTTCGGCAGCCTGCTCCTGATGCTGCCACTGGTTGGCCTGTGGCTCGACCGCTTCGATACGGCCAGTATCTATGTGCGCCTCGCCCTTACGCTTATCGCCACGGCCGCCCTCCCGCTAACTATCACCATCAGCCTGATCACCGCGCAGCAGGAGGCGGTCTCGCTTGAGCAGACCTTTGCCAGCCGACGGCTGCTCGCCAATACGCTTGCCGATGGCCTTGAGGACTTCATCGCGCTGCATCAGAGCGCGGTGGCTGCCCTGGCCGCCGAGCCTGGTCTGCTTGATGCCGCGCCTGCGGCGCAGCGCGTACTGCTTGAGCGTATGAATGGCTTCTACCCCGACTTCTTTGCCTGCACAACTCATGATCGCGTCGGCCAGGGGCTGGCGCGCAGCGATGGGCGCACCCCGGTCGCTGTCGCTGATCTCGCGGCCTTCGCACAGGCGCAGCGCACTGGTAAGCCGGCCCTGGAGCTGCGGCTATCCAGCACGATTCAGCGTCCGATCATCGCATTTTTTGCGCCAGTGCATGCGCTAGATGGCAGCTTCGCAGGCGCCGTCTCTTGCGGCCTGGAGACCACCTGGATCGCGTTGACGATCACGGACATCACTGCCGAGGGCAACCGTAATGTGGTCGTTGTTGATGCGCTCGGCCAGGTTGTCGCCTCCGACGGCGAGCGCCTCGCCCCATTCACCGACCTCTCTGATTTGCCCCCGGTGCAGGCGTGGCGCGCGCAGCCGGAGCAGGGTGGCGTTCTGCGCTACGGTGCGCCGCCCCAGGAGTGGCTCGCCGCCTACGCCCCGCTCAACGAGCTAGGTTGGGGCGTACTGGTGGAGCGCCCACTCGCCGAGGATCTTTCCAGTGTGCGCGGCGCCCGCGAGCAGGCCTTTGGGCTGCTTGTTGTCGCCATTACCCTCGCCGCCCTAGTCGCGCTGCTGGTGGCGCGCTACCTCAATGCCCCGCTTAACGCTCTGGCCGTCGCCGCGAGTCGCTTTGGCAGCGGCGATGCGGCGGCCCCGCTGCCGCGCGCGGGTGTGAGCGAATTGGCGCGCCTCTCCGACGCCTTCGATCAGATGCGCCAGAGGCTCACGCTGGCCGCCGCCGGGCGCGAGCAGGCAATCCAGCAGCGCGATACCTTCCTCTCGGTTGCGGCCCACGAGCTCAAAACGCCGCTCACCGCCCTGCTCGGCCAGGCCCAGCTCTTCCAGCGCCGAGCCCAGCGCGAGGCCTCGCTCAGCGCCCGCGACCAGCGTTCAATTGATGTGGTTGTGGCGCAGGCCCAGCGCCTCAATAGCCTGATCGCTGAGCTGCTCGATGTCAGCCGTATCGAGCATGGCCGCCTGGCGATCGAGCGCGCTCCGCTCGACCTGAAACTGCTTGTCGCCCGCGTGATCGAGGAGTTTCAGCCCACCGTCGAGACCCACAGCATCCGCTGCGAGGGGCTCTCCAGCGCGCCCCTGCTGATCGACGGTGACGCCCTGCGCCTCGAACAGGTGCTGCACAACTTGCTTAGTAACGCGGTAAAGTATAGCCCCGATGGCGGCGAGGTAACGGTGCGTCTCTCGCGAGCGCCAGGCGAGGCGCTGGTCGCGATCAGCGATACAGGCATCGGCATCCCCGCCGAGGCGCAGCCGCAGCTCTTCGAGCGCTTCTTCCGCGCCCCCAACGCCGAAACGCGCAGCATCAGCGGCATGGGCGTGGGCCTCTTCGTGGTGTACGAGATCGTCACGCTCCACGGCGGCCGCCTGCTCGTAACTAGCACCGAGGGCCAGGGCAGCACCTTCACCATGCTCCTGCCGCTAGCTACGCCCTGAGCGCAAACTATTTGGACCACGAAGGCGCGAAAGGGCGCGAACGACCGCGAAACTGGGCATGCCCCGTCCGCCTGCGCGCCCGTCGCCGCCGGTTCGCGTGCTTCGCCGCCTTTCGTGTCGTTCGCGGTCCCGCCGGTTCGTCGGCTATTCCAGCGCCCGCAGATACTCCTGATCGAACTGCCAGAGCAGCCCCTCGGTCTGCGCATACGGCCCCGGCGTGTAGGCCTGCGAGCTTACGCCCAGCTGTGAGAGCTCGCAGACGTGCCAGTCCTGCCGGTTGGTCATGTCCCAGAAGCCCACCGCGTCTGCGGGGTCGAAGCCCGGCGCGGCCATTGCCCCCGGCTCGAAGTACCACTCGCAGACCACGCGCGTGCGCCCCAGGCCCCGCGGCCAGAGCGTGTGGGCCATCACGTAGTCGGGGTGCAGGCTTAGCAGCAGGTTCGGGAAGAGCGAGTAGTAGTATACGCGCCCGTGGTTCTCCGGGCCGAGCGTGGCGATCGGCGGGCGGCCCGTGGCGCCGCCAAGCGTCATGCTGGCGTGGTTCAGCTCCATGTAGCCGCCCAGGAACGGCCCCTCCGTCAGATCGTTGCGCCCGCTCTGCCACGGCGAGAGCGCCACCAGCTCGGGGTGGATCAGCGCGCAGTGGTAGCACTCCGAGTAGTTCTGCACGATCAGCTTCCAGTTGGCGGCTACATCGTAGGTTGTCTGAGCGCCCCGGCGCAGCCCGGCCATGCCCCAATCGGCAAAGCGCTCCAGCAGCGGCGCGAAGGCCTGCTCGAACGGCTCCGGCTCAGCCGCCAGGCTCACAAAGACAAAGCCCTCCCACTCGGCCACCGCCACCGAGCGCAGGCTCCAGTCGGCCTTGTCGAAGCCGGGCACATCCTGCATATGACGTGCGGCCACCAGGCGCCCGTCGAGGCCGTACGTCCAGGCGTGGTACGGGCACTGGATCGTCTCACCAAGACGCCCGGCGGGCACCTCGCACATGCGCGTGCCACGATGCCGACAGACGTTGTAGTGCGCGTAGAGCTTCCCGGCGCTGTCGCGCACAATGATCAGGCTCTCGTTAGCCAGCTCAACCAGGAAAAACGTCCCCGCCTCCGCCGCCTGCTCGCTGCGGCCCACGCACGCCCAGCGGCCCCCAAAGATCTGCGTCTGCTCGGCGGCGTACAGCTCGGGCGCGTTGTAGTAGCGGCCGGGCAGCGTGAGCGCCGCCGCCGGGATCGACGCCTGCACAAATGTGGTCATGGCAACACTCCTGCTATAGAAGAGGACAATGCAAGCTAAGGGTACCCGCCCCACAAAGCTCCTGTCAAGTCGGCATGTAACAAAGCATATAGGTATAATCACTATAGTAGTACCGCGTCGGGGGCGCCCCTCGTGGGCGCCCACCCGTCTAATAAGGAGCCCCTCCCCATGTTCGACGCCTTTAAGAAGAAGTACGACCGCACCGAGGCGGGCCAGGAGAGTCGCGTGCCCCCCGGCCAGTACCTCACCGAGAAGTTTCCTGTGCTCCACTACGGCACTGTGCCGCAGTACAGCGACCTCGAGACCACCTGGGATCTCCGCGTGTGGGGCGAGATCGAGGCGCCCGCGCGTCTCAGCTACAGCGAGTTCCGCACCCTCCCCACCGTGGAGTTCGTCACCGATATCCACTGCGTCACTCGCTGGAGCAAGCTCGACACGCGCTGGCAGGGTGTGCGCTTCAGCGAGTTTCTCAAGACCATCCCCGCCCTCAAGCCCACGGCCAAGTACGTGCTCGCCCACTGCGAGCAGGGTTTCACCGCCAATATCCCCCTGGAGGTGCTGATGCACCCCGAGGCGATGCTCGCCTACAAATACGAGGGCGAGGAGCTCCCGCCCGAGCACGGCTACCCGCTGCGCCTGCTCACCCCCGGCAAGTATTTCTGGAAAAGCGCTAAGTGGCTGCGCGGCCTCGAGTTTCTCGCCGAGGATAAGCTTGGCTTTTGGGAGCGCTACGGCTACAACAACCACGCCGACCCCTGGCAGGAAGAGCGCTACTCTGAGTAGGATTGCAGATTGCATTTTGCAGATTGCGCGCAGCCAGACGCCGCACATGCGCCCTGCGCGGTTTTTGCATTTTGCATTTTGCATTTTGCATTGCCTATGGAATGGCCAATCACAATCCAGGCGGCCGTCGCCGTCCAGGAGCAACTGCGCGTCCAGGTTATCATCGCGGACGACTTCGGCGCGCCGCGCACGGTCGCCGGTGTCGATGCTGGCTTCGAGAACGATGGCGCCACGGCCCGCGCCGCCGTGGTTGTGCTCAGCTTCCCAGAGCTTCAGCCCCTGGAGTACGCTCTCGCCCGCGCGCCGGTCCGCTTTCCATACGTGCCCGGCTTTCTCTCCTTCCGCGAGGCTCCGGTCATCCTCGACGCACTGGCCATGCTCAGCCAGCCCCCGGATCTCGTGATCTGCGATGGGCACGGCATCGCCCACCCGCGTCGCTTCGGCATCGCCAGCCATCTCGGTGTCCTCACTGGCCTGCCCACCATCGGCTGCGCCAAATCGCTGCTCACAGGTCGTCACGGCCCGATCCCCGAGGGGCGCGGCGAGCGCATCCCCCTCACGCAGCGCAACGAGCAGATCGGCTGGGTCCTGCGCACTCGCCCCGGCGTAAAGCCTGTCTATGTCTCGCCAGGGCATCGCGTAGGCATGGACGCCGCCGCCGAGCTCGTGATGGCCTGCGTTACGCGCTATCGCCTCCCCGAGACCACGCGCTACGCCCATAATCTCGCCTCCAATGGGGTCATTCCACCTGTTTGACAAGCCTTGGGGCCGGTGCTATAATCCCTCATCGCCGCGCTGGGTAGCGCGCTGAATATTTGTGTGCCGAGCCGGCCCGTTCTAAGGCGCAGCTCCAGCTGCGACCAGACCAGGCCCGGATATTATTTTGTCTCTCATTACTACGCAAGCTCGCTAGGGCGTCTGAGACGCAGGAGTGCTGGATGCCGACTATCAATCAGCTCGTACGCAAGCCGCGCAAGCCGGTGGAGAAGAAGACCAAGGCCCCCGCGCTGCGGTTCACCTACAACTCGCTCAAGGGCAAGCTCACCCGTGGCAAGGGTGCCCCCCAGAAGCGCGGCGTCTGCACCAAAGTGGCTACCGTCACCCCGAAGAAGCCCAACTCGGCGCTGCGCAAGATCGCCCGCGTGCGGCTCTCGAACTCGATCGAGGTTACAGCCTACATCCCCGGCGAGGGCCACAATCTTCAGGAGCACTCGGTGGTGCTGATCCGTGGCGGTCGTGTGAAGGATCTGCCGGGCGTGCGCTACCACATTGTGCGCGGCACCCTCGATACCCAGGGTGTGAACGGTCGCAAACAGGGTCGCTCGAAGTACGGCACCAAGAAGAATGCGGCGCCGATCGGTAAGAAGCGCTAGCCCCCAAGAGGAACTGCTATGCCCCGACGTGGAAATATTAAGAAGCGCCAGGTTCCGCCGGATGCTCGCTACGAGAGCATGCTCGTCCAGAAATTTATCAACAAAGTGATGGAGCGTGGCAAGAAGAGCGTGGCCGAGCGCATTGTTTATGATGCGCTGGATCTCGCTTCCGACCGCATTAAGAAGGGCCAGCTGGAGATCTTCGAGATCGCCCTCCGCAACGCCAGTCCCTCCATCGAGGTCAAGCCCAAGCGCGTCGGCGGCGCTACCTATCAGGTGCCCGTCGAGGTGAAGAGCGACCGCCGCTACGCCCTCGCGATGCGCTGGCTGCTTACTGCGGCTCGTTCGCGCAGCGGTCGCCCCATGCACGAGCGCCTCGCCACCGAGATTGTGGATGCCTTCAACAACACCGGCAACACGATCAAGCGCAAAGAGGATGTCCACAAGATGGCCGAGGCCAACCGCGCCTTTGCCCACTATGGGCGCCTTTAATTACTAACATCACGGGGCGGCTTCAGCCGTCAGCATGAGGACAGGTATGCCACGCCAGTTCGAACTTGATAAAGTCCGTAATATCGGCATCATCGCCCACATCGACGCGGGCAAAACCACAACGACAGAGCGTATCCTGTTCTATACCGGGCGTACCTACAAGATCGGCGAGGTCCACGATGGTACCGCGACGATGGACTGGATGCCCCAGGAGCAGGAGCGCGGTATCACGATCACGTCGGCTGCTACCACTGCAGAGTGGGCGCTAAACGATGTCCCGCACCGCATTAATATCATCGATACCCCCGGTCACGTCGATTTCACTGTCGAGGTCGAGCGCTCCCTGCGTGTCCTTGATGGCGGCGTGGTCGTGTTCGACGGCGTGGCTGGCGTCGAGCCGCAGTCCGAGACAGTCTGGCGCCAGGCGGATAAGTACAGCGTCCCGCGTATCTGCTTCGTCAATAAGATGGATCGCACCGGCGCCAGCTTCGAGCGCTGCGTCAGCATGATCATCGGTCGCCTCGGCGCCAAGCCCGCGATTATCCAGCTGCCAATCGGCGCCGAGGATAGCTTCAAAGGTGTCGTTGACCTCTTCACGATGAAGGCCACGGTCTATAACGATGATCTTGGCAAGGATATTCTCGAGGTCGATATCCCTGCGAACATGCTTGCCGCCGCTGAGAAGGCCCACGCCGATCTGGCTGAGGCGATCGCCGAGACCGACGATGAGCTTACGCTGCTCTACCTCGAGGGCGAGACGCTCGGCATGGAGGAGCTCAAGCGCGGCCTGCGTAAAGCCACCCTCGATGGCAAGCTGGTGCCGATCCTCTGTGGCGCTGCCCTCAAGAACAAGGGCGTCCAGAAGCTGCTCGATGCCGTCATCGAGTATCTGCCCTCGCCCCTTGATCGCCCCGCTGTTCAGGGCACGCTGCCAGGCTATGTGCGTGGCGATGAGGGCACCGAGCTCTTCACCCGCGAGACGAGCGATAAAGCGCCTTTCACCGGCCTGGTCTTCAAGATCGTTGCCGACCCCTACGTAGGCAAGCTCGCCTACTTCCGGGTCTACTCCGGCACGATCGAGAAGGGCAACTACGTCCTCAACAGCACCCGCGGCCAGCGCGAGCGCCTTGGTCGCATCCTTCAGATGCACGCCAATCACCGCGAAGATATCGATGTCGTCTACGCCGGCGATATCGCCGCGATGGTGGGCCCTAAGCAGAGCTTCACCGGCGATACGATCTGCGACCCCGATAAGCCGATTGTCTTGGAGAGCATTCGCTTCCCTGAGCCTGTCGTCGAGCTCGCCATTGAGCCGAAGACCAAGGCCGACCAGGATAAGATGGCCATCGCGCTCAATCGGCTGTCTGAAGAAGATCCCACCTTCCGCGTCTACACCGACCAGGAGACGGGCCAGACGATCATCAAGGGCATGGGCGAGCTGCACCTCGAGGTAATCGTCGACCGTATGCGCCGCGAATACAAGGTCGAGGCGAACCAGGGTAAGCCCCAGGTCTCGTACCGCGAGACGATCACTCAGTCGGCCGACATCCACACCCGCTTCATCCGCCAGACCGGTGGCAAGGGCCAGTTCGCCGAGGTCAAGATCAAGTTCGAGCCGCAGACGCCCGGCGCTGGCTTCGAGTTCGTCAACGGCATCACCGGCGGCTCGATCCCGCGTGAGTACATCAACCCCGTCGAGCAGGGTATCAAAGAGGCCATGCAGTCGGGTGTGATGGCCGGCTTCCCCGTGGTGGATCTGAAGGCCACGCTCTACGACGGCTCCTACCACGAGGTGGACTCATCCGAGATGGCGTTTAAGATCGCCGCGTCAATGTCGCTCAAAGACGGCGTTCGCAAAGGTCGCCCCCAGCTGCTCGAGCCAATCATGAAGGTGGAGACCACCACCCCCGATGATTTTCTCGGTAGCGTGCTCGGTGACCTGAACTCGCGCCGTGGCCGTGTAGATGGAATGGAGGCCCGTGGCAACGCCCAGGTGGTGCGCGCCTTTGTGCCCCTGGCCACCATGTTCGGCTACACCACCGACCTACGCTCCGCCACGCAGGGTCGCGCCACCTCGTCGATGGAGTTCGACCACTACGAGGGTCTTCCCGATGCGCTCGCCAAGGAGATCATCGAGAAGCGCAGCGCGGGCTAACGTCGGTACGAGGGGCGGTGGCCCACACGGGCGCCGTCCCTCACTTGTGAGTTGCAATGCCTGCGCTGCATTTGCTGGCGCCGCCAGCCTGGGACGACTACGAGCTGCTTGATAGCGGCAACGGCGCAAAGTTTGAGCGCTTTGGAGCCTACAGTCTAGTTCGGCCAGAGACACAGGCGATCTGGCCGCCAAACTTGCCGGAGCGCGAGTGGCAGCGGGCCGACGCGACGTTCGAGAAAACGAAGGGCGGCGACGACGGCCCCGGCCAGTGGCAGTTCCGTCGTACACTGCCCGATCAGTGGCAGTTGCACTATAACAATCTAAAGTTCTGGGTTCGGCTTACGCCGTTCCGGCACACCGGGGTCTTCCCCGAGCATAGCGCCCACTGGGGCTGGCTCGGACGCCAGATCGCCGCGCGGCCAGGCGCCACGGTGCTTGTACTCTTTGGGTACACCGGCCTCAGCAGCCTTTACGCTGCGGCGGCTGGAGCCCGCGTCACCCACGTGGACGCCTCCAAGCCGGCGGTGCTTTGGGCCCAGAGCAACCAGCAGCTGTCGGGCCTCGCAGAGCGGCCCATCCGCTGGCTGATCGATGATGTTGGCAAGTTTGTGGGCCGCGAGCTCCGCCGCGGTAGCAGCTACGACCTGATCTTGATGGACCCGCCGGTGTTTGGCCGGGGTCCCAACGGTGAGATCTGGCGCCTGCACGAGCAACTACCGGCCCTGGTTGAGCAGTGCGCGCAGCTCCTGAGCAAGGAGCCGCTAGGTGTCTTGCTCAGCGCGTACGCAACGAATATGTCCGCGCTCACCTTGAGCAATCTGCTGGAGGCTGGGACGGCGACTAAACAGGGGACGACCAGCGCGGGCGAGTTGGTGCTACGCGAGCAGCATTCCGGTCGTCTGCTCCCCGCAGCGCTTTATGCCTGCTGGTCACGCGGCCCAGGGCCGCACATCACACGCGAAGAAAAACCCTAACGCAAAGCGAGGATATCAATGGCAAAGCAGAAGTTCGAGCGGACGAAGCCGCATATCAACATCGGGACGATCGGGCACGTGGATCACGGCAAGACC
>ENA-ORBV01014353-ORBV01014353.1-microbial-mat-metagenome-genome-assembly--contig:-NODE-14353-length-11865-cov-3.974041_pt1 | contig 11865 bp, 12 predicted proteins | sample MGYA00237777_ERZ505514 | MGnify/ENA primary metagenome ERZ505514 (study PRJEB26160, sample SAMN06269048) | microbial mat metagenome | isolation source: Oligotrophic lake microbial mat | place... | reverse complement strand
ATACATATATATCCCTGCACTCGTCCTCACGAGCTGTCCGACAGCTCGTCCGCCTCCAGTATCTTGCGATCAGCCCTGCTGGGCTGGTTCACGGATGGCATGTGTCGAACGCGCTGCCCTTGAGCCTCAGCGGCAGCTCGCTTGTGCCGCTTGGCCAGTCTATACGCCACGATCGCCTTGTCACGGGTTAGCTCTAACTGACGATCCTGCGATCCATGCAACGAGTGCAACACATTCACCACACAGTGCAGTACACATAGGTGAGGCCTGTGGCATACCTGAGCCCGCTTGAGCTGGAGCTCCGTTTCATTCTGGCCATCAGTATCAGCATCGGGTGCAGCAGCAGCAGTTGAGGACTCCACATCCGCTGGCGTGGATGCAGCATCATGTGCGGTAGATGATAAAGTCGTCAACTGCATGACCTGGTAAACAGACACGGCGCCATATGATCGGCTGTCAGCAGCGGTCTTCACATCTGGTGCCCACCAGCATACCTTTCTTCTCTTGGGCGCGCTCGTCAGCTTGGGTGGCCTAAACACAGCGCCATCAATACTTGAGATGATGTACCTCATGCACTATACCACACGACGAATTGCACTGACCGGTCAACGATGTCACCAAACGCAATCTTCTCCGCCTTGGGGAAGTCTCGCAGAGCCACTCGTCTAGAGCGACACACCAGCACCGACACAGCAGCGCTTGTGCTCAGCTCATGTGCATCACAGACACCTATTAATCTTGAGCAATGACCTACCCGTCCGGGGCTGTGCCCACCAGCTCGTCATCTGCTTGTGACCTCTTGAGCTGCTTGCGCCGCTCTTTGCGCTGTTCGATATTCCGTATCTTCCGCTCAGTCTTGGGCAGAGCCGAGGGGGGCGCCACGGCCGTCTGATGGTCGAGCTTCATCTTGACCTCTCTGCGTGTGCATGTTGGTGTGGCCGTGTTAGACTACAGACATGATGACACAGTGCTGGTGCAGCACGAGACTCACTCGGCTAGTCGCTTAGAGTACGCGTAGAAGCTCTCGCCTGGCCTCATCTGAGTCTTGAACTTGATTGGAGCTGGCTTGGCGCGTTTGGTGGGCGGTACTGCTCCGTTCGCGCCTCCTGCAGCGGGCACGGCAGCGCTGCCGCTTACCTACACAAGCATGCCCACAGGAGTACGGTCAGTTCAGCGCTCACTCAGAACACGCGCGTCAAGCAGGAGCAGCGACAGTACCGCCGATGCGGCCTTGCGCTTGTGTCCTGCATGTCCTCCTTTGCCTTGTTGAGGTGCAGCAGCAGCGGCCGGCGACTTGAGCTGCCGCGCGATGTTCAGGAAGGATCGAGGCAGGCGCTCAGCGCTCTTGCTAGTAGCTGGTAGGTCATGACCTGCCTACGGAGACAGGTGCAGCATCACGATATCATTCTCACACTCCGTACAATGTGCATTCGAGCACTCGCGGGGCATGGCTTACTGGTGCGTTGACCGAGTTCCAGTACGCAGTCGATTGTGCTCTGTCTCCATACAAACACGCGCCGTGTCATGGCTGCTTAGGTCACGTTGAGCAGAGGTTGCCAAAAATAAGACAGATTTCCCCTACTTGTTTGTGCACCATGTGTCATATGCGCGGACTTTGGTACGCCCCATCGTCGCCTGTACTGCGAGGCAACCTATGCGGCGCTGTTTCGGTGAGAAAGTTGGAATTTGTGACCCCGCTAATCAAACCGCACGAACGAACTAGCTATGTATTAGCGGAGGCAATGCACCATGCACATCAGCGCGTCGCGCGTGAACTCCTGACAAGCAATAGAAGATAAGGCGAGCGGCCTGCACAGCAGCAACGCGATGGCAAGGCGCCGCCTCTCAGCCGAAAATGTTGCTGGAGGCTCCGCCAGGCGGCGCGTGCATGCGCACAGAGGGCCTCACGGTGGACTGCGGGGGGTCTGCTTGGTTGAACACGTCAGTAGCCTGAGATGACACACAGTTTGGAACAGGGTGCGTGTGAGCGGATCAGCTTGGGCAAGCAGAGGAGCCAGCGAGGAGGCAGCCACCCTATATACCGCGACATGGACTGCGCCGCGCGAGTTCTTGTGGTGCACCTCCTCGGCGCCGACCGCGAAGATGTTGGAAGCCATCTGTTGGTTATGCGCTGAGTGGGGTCGCGATGAAGACTGGGGCGGCAGCTCTTGTGATGGCTCCATCACGTTTCTGACGTCTGCAAGACACATGAGCAGAGCGCAACCCAAAGATTGAGAGGATACACAGCCATGCCCAGCAGCAGCGACAAACATACTCGGATCATGCACTGCAGCTCGGGTACGACGTTGGGGTACAGACACACCAACGCCATCGAAGGGGTCCTCGATATTGACCCCCTGCATGCTGCTCATCACCGCAGCCACCTCGTTGCCTGACGCACCAGGGGGCTGGTGAGCGCCTCCTCGGCGGCTACCCGTGATGCTCTGTGACTGAGGAATGCTGCCATCTTCAGGTCCACCGAAGATGTTGCTGCCTTGACCACCGGGCGCCTGCAACAGCTTGCGACCCGTCTTGAGCTTCTTCTCTTCCTCAGTCTGCTCGGCGAAGATGTTGCCACCGACATTGCCTCCAGGCTGCTGTAGCAACTTGCGACCTGAGTGGAACTCGACGTGATCGTCTCCACCGAAGATGTTATTGTTGCTGGCACCGCCAGGAGGCACTGGTCGAGAGGCGCGAGGCGCGATGTCGTCCCCAGACGAGAAGATGCTGTTGGTAGTCTTGCCACCAGGCGGCTCGGAGCGACGTGCCGGGGGCGCAGCATCCACTGCAGCATTGTCGTACAGGGCTCCGGACATGGCACCTGCAACACCAGCGCTCTGACCTGCACCTTGCTTGGGGGGCACATGAGTGGCTGGCGCAGGATCAGCACCGAAGATGTTGCTTGAATGCCCCTGACATGTCCAGATACCGCAATCAAACAAGTAAGCATGAGGCATAGTAGGAGGCCCGTGAGTGCTTGCAGAGGTCGTACCCCGGGAGGAGCGCGATTGCTCTGCCGAGCAACTGGAGCGGGGCCATCTCCGAAGATGTTATCTTGGGCAGCAGGCTGAAATCAACGATACCCAATCAATCAAAAGCCAACTCTAGGCGTCGCGATGATGCGGTGAACCTTACCGGCTGTTTGGTGGACGCTGATGCGCCGACAACAAGTGCGACATCACACAGGCCAGAACGGGAGCAATCAGCTGGCCGTACACGATTCACAAAGGAATGAGCCATACAGATACTTACGCGGTGCCGGATTGGTGTCATCGCCGAATACAATGTGTCCCTTCCCACCTGGCGGACCGCGCTGCTGGGCAGCCGGCTGCGAATAGGGATCAGAGCTGAAGATGTTGCTGGAGTGCCCCTGCAGCGAGATGCCAGATATGTGTCAGATGGGAGGGTTTCAGAATGAGATCACCTATCAAACAAGAGAATGTACACGTGAGAACGTAAATCAATGTGTACCCCGGGAGGAGCGCGCACTGCAGGTGCACGATTAGCTGGGGCAGGTTCGCTCGGCGCGCCAAAGATGTTGGAGCTGTTGCCTCCTGGTGGTTGACGCTCCATGGTTACTTGAATCTAGCCAGGAATGCAACGGCTGTGTCAATGCGGTATAAGTACGAGAGCTGTATGAAACTGACATACCTATGCGCGGACGAACAGTGAAATCGTATGTGTTGCAATCTGCACGAGTCAACTCATCAGTCGGCGCTTAGGGTAGAGTTTTTAGGGTTGGTCGAAATGGCGAACGGATTCTCTGAACCTTCCCCGTTTTTTGCACCTTTGAGAACTTGATTGATTTCTTGCGTTCATTGGCTCATTGGCTGTATTCGGCGTCTCTGTGGTACTCTCCCGGTATCGAACATCATACATGTCAATATATTTGCGCTTCAGACGTCAAAATCAGACGGTGTTCATGCACTGCGACCCAAGCGAGGACCTTGGGGAGGTCAAGAAGCGGGTGGCCAAGATCATGAACAAGCCTGCCGAGGACATCAGAATCACAAAGGTTTGGCGTTTCTGCAACTTTCGGGTATTGCCATAATTGCGCCTTGATGCTGTAAACATTACTCAGAATGGGTCCGCGCTGGACGACGGCAAAACATTGTCTGCGCTGGGGCTCGACAACGATCAATTGGTTGGGTTCTCGTACAAGCAATCTGGTAATCTTGCCAGTACCTGCTTGAGCGCTCAAGCACTATAGCGGTCTGAATCTCCCTTGATGGGATTTGTTTCTTCAGATCAGTCCTGGGAGAAGGCAGAAGTGTTTGGATCGAGCTCAAAAGCAGAGGCTGCGTCATCACAAGAATAAATGATAGTTGCTATTACGAATATGCAGGGATATAGCCCTCGTCGGACAGAACGCGTCCTGTTCACTTGCGAGGGTCCACATTCATGGTCTTGCACACGGCTGCCACGCCGGCAACCAATCGCTCGCAGTCCTCAGGGAACAGATGACCGATGTGGCCAATGCGGAATGAATCGGCTAACACCGAAAGACACAAAATCAGTTGAGCGGTCCGAACCGCTTTGCAATGCTAGTCCACCTACCGTTGGTCACCTTGCCTGGATAGATAACGAGGTCCAGCTTGTTGAGCTCATCGTAGAAAGTTTTGAACGACCAGTTTTTGTCGTTAGGGAACTTAAACGTAGTGATGATGGGTCCCCGGAGATGGGCTGGCAGGTATGGCTTAAAGCCTAATTTGGCAAGCCCTTCATCTGTTGACGTTGCCACGGTTAGTACGATATCGGTTGCATTAACGAACAGAAAACAGATACGTACTGACGATATCATGGTTCTGCTGGTAGCGTTTCTGTCTGCCCAACACACCGCCTTCCTCCTCCAGCTCCTTCAGAGCCTGTCGAAAGGCTAGCAAGGAGTGTGTAGGCGGCGTGAAGCGAAACTGGCCGTCGCCATCCAAACCCTTGTTCTGGTCCCAGATGTCTAGTCTGAGAAAGCACAAACCCACGATAAGAGGCCAATTCAAGCACCTGGTCGGGATCGTAGACCAACATCGGACATACGTGAGGGTGCGAGCGTTGCCCTTGGCTTTCTCCACGGAAGAGCGACGGCCAATCACAATCGCAAAGCCCGGAGACCCTTGAATGCACTTGTTCGCTGACGTAATCAAAAAGTCAATCCCTGCTGATTTGAAATCGATGGGAATGGCCCCAAATGAGCTCATGGCATCCACGATGAAGCTCTTGTTGTGCTTGGCGACCAGCTTGCCAATGGTGTGGATATCATTCATGATACCGGATGTTGTTTCCGAGTGTACCATTGAAACGTGCGTGATGTCTGAATGTTTCTCCAAAGCAGCAGCGATATCCTTCTCGTTTGGGGGCGTGTCATCAGAATAATTGAGAAGAGTGTACGTCATTCCATAAGCTTTGGCGATCTTTTCCTGCCGTTGACCGTACGCACCATTCGCGACAATCAGAAGTCGTCCATTGCGCGGTACAACCGAAGAGATGACTGCTTCGATTCCAAATGTGCCGCTGCCTTGTATCGGAATCATGGTGAATTCCTGTTCAGAGACACCAGCCAGCTTGAGGACACCAGAGCGCACCTCCTTGATTACATTGATGAATTGGGTATCTCGCGAACCCAAATCTCGAAGCATAGCAGCCTTCACAGTGTAGCTGGTCAGGAGCGGTCCTGGAGTGAACAGCAGCTTATCCTTTGGGGTGCCGGGGGCATTGGTACCCACTCGATGCGATGACGTTGACAGCCATCTGAGAGGAAATGAGCTGCTTGCAATCGAGAGAGGACAGCAAGCTGTCGGAGCTAGCGCTGCGCGAGCAAATGTCACGCTCTGCGACACATATCGCCTTGAAAACATGTTTGCCCTTCGTGGACGCTATCACGATAGCGACGGTATCGGTGGTGGACCGTTCGCAAATTTTTTGTTGGGAGTGACGATCACTGCTTCCTTCGGCGAAGCTACATGATCATAATAGATTTACCACCAGCTGATAACGAAAAAAGCAGCATGCAACTTCTCGCAATCCGAGTCTGAGTCTTAAGCTCTGCATCGCATGAGTGTTCGAAAAAGACGTGACCACCGATCTGAAATTCCAGAAAGTCTATCTTTCAGCTATTTCTCGTTTAGCGCAACAGTGGGAAGGCAGCGGTTTCGGCAGAATTCGCTAATTTCACCCTATCGTGGTTCGTTCGTGCTTGTGTGGTTGGTTCTGCAATAAAAGCGCAACCCCTTTTTGCACGAAAACACGCTCCAACCCACGATAGCATCGCTGCATGTGATGACTTCGCTTAGAAAACGAAGAAGTATGTGTTGATTGCCATCTTTTTGGGATTCATTCTTCTATCCTCTTGCTCTTGTCTACCGGCTGTTTGTTCACTCGCGTTTTTTCTCGCTTTACCATGGAAGCTGTGGGAGGATCTACCAAGATGGAAGCATCTTATGATGCAGATCCGATGGATGACGATGCGGAATACGACGACTCAAAGGCAGAAACCGCCATGGTGAGTGGGGCGTCCGCAACGCCTGGAGTGGCTCGCGTGGCTGTCGGTCCTAGCTATGGGCTTGTAGTATCGCGGTCGGACGGAATGCTATCAGCAGTAAGCTCTGCCGCTGCAAAGCCGGATGCGATGGCCCCTCCTCAGCGCTTACATCAGGAACTGTCGCAGCCGCCTCGCGCTTCCCCTCGTTCGCCTATCCCGAGCGTTCCATCCGCTTCGCTCACTCCGCACGCTGCAACGCCAGCCGGCGCTTCGTTCTCTATCCGTCCGAATGCTGCAGCCATTGCCATCTCGGACTTTGAGTGCAGCATTTGTTACTGCCTGTTGTGCGAGCCTATCACGGTGCCGTGCGGCCACACGTTTTGCAGAGTGTGCCTAGTAGCATCTCTTGAGCGGTCCAAGAAGAAGTGCCCAGAGTGCCGGGCCCCTTGCCACATTGAAGGCAGGTTTTTGTTGCTGTTTGTCACCGTTAACGCGACAGTTGCTAATTCTTTTGGTCTCTTTCAGCGGAAACGCACGCCCCTAACGTGCTGCTGGTGTCGCTCATGGAGAAGTACTTGTCGTCGGAGTATCGACAGCGAGCACTGGAAACGGCTGTGGAGAAGCGCCGCTGGAGTCAAAAAGTCCCTCTGTTTCTCAGCTCGATTCCTATGTTCCCGCATCAGCCGCTTTCCCTGCATTTGTTTGAACCGCGCTACAAACTTATGATTAGACGCATCTTGGCCGGTAACAAACGCTTCGGCTTGGTGGCGGCTTCTGACGCCTCTGTCTCCGTTGGAGACGGTACGTTTCTGATGTTCCCTTTCCCAGTCGTCATGCTTTGCGCTCATTCTGGTTGTTGTGCCCGTCCGCAGTGGGCACCATCTTTGAAGTCAGTGACTGCGAGTTTTTGGCCGATGGTCGGGCCTTGCTGGAGTGCTGTGGTCGATCTCGATTTACCGTGCAAGAGCATTGGGTGGAAGACGGCACGCAGGGTCTTCACTATGCGGTTGTAGCGCCTTTCGAAGATGCCGCTGGTGTTGAACGCTCTGCGTCTCCTCCTGCCCGCCCAGCCTCCCCTCCCGGCGCAGGCGCTGGTGGTGCAGGCAACTTGGACTCTGGCGCATCACCCTCTGGTGCCGGCGGTGTTGGTCCTAGCGCTGGAAGCGCAGTGAAATCTAACGAGGCAGGTTCTGCTTCGCCCGCTGGGCACCAGCAGCAGTTATCAGAACACTCGCTCCAAATGAGCGCGCTTGAACAGCAAGCGATGATGCTGGCTGTCGACGAGTGGTGTGCTCGCTCGAGGACGCTGTTGCGTGAAGTGTTGCTGTTGGCCCCACAGATGCGGCACTTGGAACGGCATTACGGTCCCATGCCTTCCCCGGCAGGTGGCGTAGAGCGTGCTCAAGGGCTGAACGATCTGCTCACATATCTGGCTGGTCCGGTACCGGTGGTGCACTTCACTCTGAACGAGGCTTCTCGGTTCTCGTTTTGGCTGCTGTCTTTTCTGCCGATCCCCTGCCAAGCGAAGCTGCAAGTGCTGCGTTCCACTAATGTGCTGCCTCGTCTGCAGTGCGCCGTTGAATGGCTGCAGCGCTTGATCGGTATGGTCGTCCCTGCTCCATGTATCTCACTCCGTATGGCTCGAATGGCTCACGATCCTGTACCGCCGTGCGTCTGCAGTTGACATCACACCGCCTGCTCCGTCTCCGGTACCCGCAGAAGTACAAGCTGCCGATGCTTCCGATTCCTCATCTCACTCCGGCATGTCCTCCGAATCGCTGCCCGCCGTGATGCAATCTTAATCTCTCCATTGCGCCGTGTAACCCTCAGTACAATCTCGTGTTGTTCCTATTGTCTAAGCACCTGCGACGCAAGTAGTGAGTAATAAATAGATTCAAAAATGGCTTCAGCCTATCAGCTCCTAGCCCGAGCGGGTCCCGCGGCTCCGCCAGCCTCCGGCGGTGCGCCCGCCGCTTGTGTCAGCACCACCAGCCCGATGGGAATGATATACATCCACTACACGGCAAATCAGACACCGCAGTTAATCAGCTAAAAAGGCGAATACAAATGGTGTGCGTGGTGTTCAAGTTGGCATACGTATTTGGAGAAGAATCCTTGCTGCTGAGCAGCCGCTTCCTCCTCCTTGGGCGGGGGCCGCGACGCCATGGGCCTGGGTGAAGCATTCCAGGATGAGCACTCTGAGAGCTACATGCGCGACACGGCGGTCAACACAGACCTCTCTCCTGCCCGGCCCATCAGAATTCGCGCGCGTGGCTCCAGAGTGATCTTCGCAGGGACCTAGCATAAGATGGCGTGGCATCAGGTACCATAATGCCCATCATGATGTTCACAAACAGACATGCCTCGACCGCCTCCTCAGAACACTCAGCGGTAGGCACACGATAGTCTACAGCCATGAGGTGACCGTACGCGTCGATGTGCAGCCCCATGCTTTCCTTGAACAGCGATGCCTGCAGCGAACACTGCAAGCGGATGGAATGAATACTAACCCAGCGTGTCCTATCTACGGGTGGCACATACTGCTCTCACAAAGGCCGACACAGGCGAGTCGCTCAAGCCAGCGCTACGAGCGCGCGCGGTGCCGTCTGGTACGATCTGGATTCTGTACATCCCTTTAAGTCGCACTAGCGATTGCAGCTGATCTCGCTCGGCATCGCTCAGCGAATGTTCAGTGATTTTGACGGACCCACCGCGGTTGAGACGAGAGAAATCCAGTACAACCCTTGCATAATGACGATGCTTCACGTCAATCAAATGAACATGATACAGCGCACATATCAAAAATGACTTTGTCGTACTTGCCGCGAGGGACGAACGTGTCGTCCCCACCAAGGGAATGCAGTATGGTAAAAAGCAGCTGCTCTGGTTGCGAACCAGTATCCATCGTCGGATCTGCCTTGACTGACGCTGACACAACAGATACAAGAAGTCGGCGACGGACGGCGAAGCAGCAGAGACCGCAACAAGCGCTACCTTGTGGAGAGGGGTCTTTCGGTTTGGGAACTTCAAATGCAAACGATTGGGACATAACCAAGGCCAGCACTACAACAACGTGCGCGATGACAGGTGCTATAGGGCCTGCCATCGTGGCGACAAGTCTGAGCACCAGGCAAATCGTAGGTAGGTACGGTGTTTGGTGGTTCGGTTCTTGGTACCTCGGAGCCCTCGGATGCGTGCTTCAGAGAGGGTCATCTGAAAGTTGCGCGATGGACGCGACGACTCCATCGAGTCATCAGCAGGTGTAACCACCCACACTGCAATAACTTCATGCAAGGGGGTGTAATTATTGTGAACGAAATCTCAGGATTTTAGCAGCTCTGCGTGGCAAACCCTAGTCTAGAATTGACTAGATCGTGGGCCACATAGAATTGCTGTAGGAACGGCTCGCCGAACACCACTCCAACGCCACCCAGTGGTGTGAACGCAAAACACTTGTGCTGCCCATCTGGCGTGGTCAGGAAGTACGCAGGCGGGTCCAAGGTCAGGCCGGTGCGCCCATCGCCAGTCTGGAAGACGAACTGGATGGGCGGAAACATGTTCCAGTAGAGCGATACCTCCGCGATGGTGGGGCAGTATCCATTGAAAATGTTGGCGGTCTGATTGCTTACAAACGGCACCTGCGGTAGCTCAGATTGCATGACGGCCTGGATGCCGCCGAAGATGGCAGGGCTCACAATCATAACACCAGCACCGCTGTCGACATACGAACCCGCTTGCATATTGTTGTACGCGTAGGCCCAGGCAGGCAGGCCGATCGATGTGGTGCTGATGGTGATGTCCACCAGCGGCAGCGAGTAGTACCGCTCCTGCCGCATCGGCACCCACTGCATCGTCCCCACATACTTGCTGGAGTCGATGAACCCCATGTCCAGCACACCACCCTCGGTGGCAGTCAGACACATGCCGAACATGGACGGCAAGGAGTAGGAGCTTGTGATCTAAACGAGCAGAACAGCAGGGTGGATAGATACAGGATCGGTCAGCTACAGCGGCAATCTTTGCGATAATCAGCTGGTCTGAGCCAAGCTACACGCGGTACCTGGCCTCGCAAAGTAGGCACATAGGTCGGATTGCACGCGTTGAGCTCCGAGCCGAGGCCCCATATTCCTGCCGTGGAGGCACAGCCCAGCAAAGCACACAACACACGACACACGATCATGAACGGAAACGGCTTGCGTTATGCTGATGCTGAGCTCACAGTTGAGCATAAAATTCATCGTATCAATTGACTAGGCTCTCACCTTGAATGGCACCCACCAGCTGTTGGGGCGGGGCCTCTTGCGTCACGGCCAGGAAGCTCTGCTTGATCGAGTACGGCCCCACCGTCACCATATCGGTGGCCAAGAAGCCTTGACGTGCACATAGCATTACCCCAATCAACTCAGTTCGCGACCCCAAAGTACAATGCAGTAAGTGACAGCGCCGCGCCTACCGTCCAGGAACGCTGATCCAGCAGCGAAGCTGATCGAATACCCGCACAGGGACCGATCCGCAGCAGCAGGAACAGCAGGGCCTGACCACCAACCAGCTGCACTCAGTAACCATTCGGGTGCGCAGAAGACACAACTCACCCACCATAGGGGCACTCCGTAGAGGAGCCCGGGCTGCAGCCGCTGCAGGCTTGATCGTTGTACTTCATGCTCGCACCCGACTTGGAGGGGTCATAGCGCACGGCACTGCCACAGCTACAGATATCGCAATGACAGCAAGACGATGATCCATTTAGGGCACGTTGTGTGATGCCCAAGCGAGCGCTTACGATGAGTCAGGGCACAGGGAGGATGGTACGATGAGGGCTGAGCTGGAGGTGTCCACCAGCACGGGGAACGTGAGTGACGGGGTGGATCCAACAGTGACATTGATCCAGTAGAAGCCAAAGGTCAGATAACCTCCCGCCAGAGGCAAGAACTGTCCTGCACGACCACCGTGCGATGCGCTGCGAAGAAGTTCTCGATTTCGGACATGTTCGTGAGGCCGTCTTTGAAGTCGAAGAGATGAAAGGGGACTCGCGGTCGAAGCGGTTAGTATGACGGTAAATAAGCATACCAGTGCCAGCGGACCATGAATGCACCGTGCCATTTGTATCCACCGTGAGAGTTTTTCAGCCCTGCGGCAGATTTGGTTTGCTGCCAAAATCGACCAGGCATTCTCACCGAAAGTAGGGCTAAAGCGATACTAACTTCAAATAGTGAGCCAATTGCCTGGCACTGCGGCATCCAAGTTGGCGTTCATTGCAAGCGCGTCACTATTGGCATCACCGTTTTTACGGTGATCGTCTGGCGCACTTGTCATACGTCAAGCGTACGGGCAGGTTCCTACTTGGCCAATTCTGCAGGCCATACCCATACTGCTGAACCCTGCAGACCTATAGG
>ENA-ORBV01014351-ORBV01014351.1-microbial-mat-metagenome-genome-assembly--contig:-NODE-14351-length-11866-cov-4.266859_pt1 | contig 11866 bp, 11 predicted proteins | sample MGYA00237777_ERZ505514 | MGnify/ENA primary metagenome ERZ505514 (study PRJEB26160, sample SAMN06269048) | microbial mat metagenome | isolation source: Oligotrophic lake microbial mat | place... | reverse complement strand
CTCAAGTTCGTCACGCTCAACCCCGCCATCCAGGACATCCACGGCTTCCGCTTCGAAGACTTCACGCTCAGCGGCTACGACCCGCACCCGGCGATCAAAGCGCCCATCGCCGTTTGAAGACGATGGGTCTACCGCGGAGGCTCACTGGAGCGCAGCGACCGGTCCTGCGGCAACACGGGGACAAAGGCGCGGGGAAAGGGCGGGAAAAATATCCATCTACACAACCTCCGCGCTTCCGCGTCTCCGCGGTTTCATGATCGCCGTCGCTGCCATGTCGCTCAATCGCGTGATCGGGCGCGACAACAAGATCCCGTGGCATCTGCCCGAGGACTTCCGCTGGTTCAAGCAACTGACCACCGGCCACTTCGTGCTCATGGGCCGCAAGACTTTCGAGAGCCTCGGTCGCCCGCTGCCGAATCGCACGAATATCGTCGTCACCCGCGCACCGATGAAGCTCGCCCGCGACCCACAGTTCCAAGCCACGTTTGGCAAGGCGCGCATCGGCCACTGGCGGGCGCGCATCGGGCGACCGTATCAGCTCGGGTTCGATCGATTCACCGACCGCGATGTCTGGCTGGTGCGCGATCCGCGGCGGCTCGCCGCCGCCTTCGAGCAGGTGAAACCGGCGCGCAAGCTCTTCGTCATCGGCGGCGCGCAAATCTACGCCCAGCTCCTCGACCGCTGCACCGATCTCTACCTCTCCGTCGTTCCGCGTGAGCTGGAAGGCGACGCCTTTTTCCCCGAGCTGAGCGACGCGTGGCGGCTGGAAGATGTCCCGCTGCGCACCGCCGATTTCGAGGTGCGCCACTATCGCCAAGCGTCGCCCACACCAAGCGCGCTCCCCCCAAAGCCGTCATCCTGAGCGGAGCGAAGGACCTCTGACCTCCGCCTTTCCTCACCCGTATGCCTCCCATGCTTCGCCGCGTATCAGATGCTAATCCGACGCCAGAGATGCTGCGCCGCGCTCCGCATGACGGCTGGGTATGGAAGCGTGGACTTGTCCTCGCGGCGCTTCTCCTCATCGTAGCCCGCACCACCCTCATGGCCGCTTCGCCCACCAAGAACCCCGTCCTGCTCATCCACGGCATCAAGGACGACGCGCGGAAAATGGAGCCCATGGCCCGGCATCTCCGTGCCGAGGGATGGGAAGCGCACACCTTTTCCTACCGCCCGAGCTGGGGACAGAAGTGGCTCGACGAACTCGCCGCGCAAGTCGCCACCGAGGCCGACCGACTTTTTTCCAAGGGGCAGAAGTTCGACCTCGTCGCCTTCAGCATGGGCGGACTGGTCTCGCGCTATTACCTGCAGCGGCTCGGTGGAGTGGAGCGCGTCGATCGATTCGTCACGCTCTCCACGCCGCATCGCGGCACCTGGCTCGCGCATCTCATCCCGAATGCCGGCTGTCGGCAGATGCGCCCGCGCAGCGAGTTCCTGCGCGAGCTCAATGCAAATGCCGACTGCCTCACGCGTGTTCGTTTCACGAGCCTGTGGACGCCTTTCGACACGATCATCCTCCCGGCGCACAGCAGCGAGTTGCCTGGCGTCCGTTGCGAAAAACTGCCGGTGCTGCTCCATCCGCTCATGGTGGTGCAGCCGTCGGTGCTGCGTCGCGTCGCGGCGGTGCTCGCGGAGTAGCCGCTAGATCAGCGGCAGCAGCCGTCCGAGCAGCTCGGCGATCGGCACGCGTTCCTGTGAGCCGTCGTCCCGATGGCGCAGCGTCACGGTGTCTTTCAGCTCCGGGCCCTTTTCGCCGAGCGTGTCGAAATCGATCGTCACGCAGAACGGCGTGCCCGCTTCATCCTGACGCGCGTAGCGTTTGCCGATCGAGCCGCCTTCGTCGTAGAAGCTCGTGAGGTGCGGGCGCAGCAGCGCATAGACTTCGCGGGCCTTGGCCACGAGCTCGGGTTTGTTTTTCAGCAGCGGGAAGACGCCGACTTTCACCGGCGCGATGCGCGGGTGGAATTTCATCACGGTCAGCACTTCCTTCACGCCTTTCGCGTCGGTCTTCTCGACTTCGGTGAAAGCGTTCGCGATCACCGCGAGCGCGAGGCGATCGAGGCCGGCGGAGGGCTCGATGACGTGTGGGACGTAGAAGCCTTTGAATAGGCGGTCGCAAAAGAGCGCGGCTTCTTCGCGCGATTTGTTGCGGTCGTTCCAGTCTTCCTGCACTTCGGCGATGAAATCGCGCCGCTGCTCGTCGGTCAGCTTGAGCGCCGCGGCGCGGAGTTCGTCGTCAAAGATTTCGAGCGGCTTGCCGCTGTGCTTTTGGTGCTGCGTGAGGTCGAAGTCGCCGCGAGCTGCGATGCCCTCGAGTTCCTCGGTTCCGAAGGGAAACTTGAAGAGGATATCGACACAGGCGCGGGCATAGTGGGCGAGTTCCTCCTTTTTCTGCCAGTGGTAATCGAGCACCTCCGGGCCGAGGCCGATGCCGGCATAGTAAGCCGTGCGCTCCTTGACCCAGTAGCGGTGCCACAGATCCCAGCCCCAGTCGGGCTGCGGCGTGGAAAGGTCCGCGCTTTCACTCCACTCGGCGACGTGGCCGTGGATGACGCGCACCGCTTCGTCCGGCGGGATGAAAAATTCGAGCTCCATCTGCTCGAACTCGCGGGAGCGGAAGGTGAAGTTGCGCGGCGTGATTTCGTTGCGAAAGGCTTTGCCGATCTGCCCGATGCCGAAGGGGACTTTCACCCGCGAGCTGTCCACGACGTTCTTGAACTGCGCGAAGATCGCCTGCGCGGTCTCGGGGCGGAGGTAGGCGATATTGTCATCACTCTCCACGGGGCCCGTGTGGGTGCGGAGCATGAGATTGAACGGGCGCGGCACCGTCAGTTCGCCGCCGCAGTGCGGGCACGGGGTAATGAGACCGGTGGCGGGAAGTTGTTCGGTGGCGACGTATTGGAAAAATTCCTCCGCGTTCAACGGATGCGTCTGGGAAGTCGCGGAACGCTCTGCCAGCCAGCTCAGCGTGACCTGCGGATTGCGCACGAGCGCAAGATTGGGAGCGTATTGCTTGCCCTTCTTTTCGGCCCAACGCAGCAAGGCGGGGCCATCGAAAGTTTGCGTGGCGACGTCCGCGACTCCGGCGAGCGATTGCACCCACGGCTGCTCGGCCATGAGCGACCACCACTGATCCGAGCGCACCAGCTTCTTGCAGCTTTTGCAGGTGCTCATGGGATCGGCAAACGTGTCCACATGGCCCGAGGCCTTCCAGATCGCCGGGTGCATGATGATCGTCGCGTCGAGGCCCACCACGTCTTCACGGTCGCGAGTCATCGCGCGCCACCACGTTTCGCGCAGATTGCGCTTCAGCTCCGCGCCGAGCGGGCCGTAATCCCAGAAACCATTGATGCCGCCGTAGATCTCGGACGATTGGAAGATAAAGCCCTTGCGCTTGCACAGCGACACGATCTTTTCCATCAACGGCGGTTCTTTGGTCTGGCTCATAAAAGGACGGCGAAGGTGCGTGTGCCCCCGGCAACTCTCAAGCCGAAAGTCGCCCTCTAATAATCCATCGCCGCCCGGCGTCATCTGTGTCACCTTCCTCCCTCTCGCATGGCCCATTACGATACCTACCAGTCCAATGCCGCGGAGCTTCCGATGATGCGGAAGTGGCTGCTCCGCGCGCTCATTGTCTCGCTGCTCCTGCACGGCGCGCTGCTCGTGTTCTTCCATTTTACGAAGCTGGAAAACTTCGGCTCCACCGGCGAGGAACGCCTCGCGCCGCCGGTGCGTGTGATGCGCCAAGTGACGATCCCTGAGATGGCCGACGAAGAGGTGAAGCTCACGCTGCCGGAAAACAAACCGCAGCCAAAGATCGCGCTCCCGCAGGACAAGCCGATGCTCGACGACGTGGTCATCCAGCCGCAGGCGCCGGAAGTCACCGCGCCGATCGTGGCGCCAAAGCCGAAGGTGGAGCTGAGCGGTTTCGATAGCATGGCCAAGGCGGAGGCCACCTCGTTGGGCGCCCTGGAAAAGCAGCTCAATTCGATGGCGGGTTCGCTCGTGGACAAGTCGGTGCGTTCGCCGAAGCAGCCGATCATCAGGATTCCCACTGGCAGCAAACCGGGCGAGGGGGGTATCGGCAACGCCACGGGAATTCCCGGACGGCAGTCGCTCGACGACGCGCTCGGCAAGGTCGGTGGCCCCGTTTCTGGCAAGCCGATCGCGATGCGCGGCGGCGCGCTCTTCGAGCATGGCCGCGCGGAACTCCTGCCTGCGGCGGTGATGGATCTGCAGAAGCTCGGCGAACTCATCAAACGCAACCCGAGCGCGACCTTCATCATCAGTGGCCACACCGACCACACCGGCACCTACGAGCAGAATCTCATGCTCAGCCAGCAGCGTGCGGATGCGGTGCGCTACTGGATCGTCTCGAATCTCGGCATCGACCCGGCGCGCATCACCACGATCGGCAAGGCGGACGGCGAAGCCTTCCCGGAACTCGGTCCCGACAGGAGCATCGACGAGCAGGCGCCGAATCGCCGCGTTGAGATCGTCATCAAGACGAACCGGAAATAGCATTTGGATCGGGACTTCGTGCCGTCGCGGATCTGGCTCCCCGTCTGGGCCATCGTGCTTTTCGTCTCTGCGCTCGCGCTCAATACGCGGCACAACACGTTCCCGTATTTCTATCATCCCGACGAAGGGGAAAAGGCCGCGCAGTTGCTCACCGGGAAGTGGAACTTCCACCACCCGATGCTGCTCCTCACGACGTCGAAAGCGGCGATCGATCTCGCGAGCGTGACGCAGCGCGAGCAGCCCGTGGTCGAGGCCGGGCGCTGGGTTTCGGCGGGTTTCGCTGCGCTGGCCGTCGTCGCTTTGTCGCTGCTCGGTTACGTGTGGCGCGGTTGGAAAGTGTGCCTCGCCAGCGGCGTCGCGCTGCTACTGCATCATCAGCTCTACGAGCTTTCACACTACTTGAAGGAAGACACCGCGCTGCTCGCCGGCATGTCGTTCACGTTCCTCACGGCTTACCTCTACTGGCAAAAGCCGGGGAGCGTTTTTGCCGCGCTGCTCGGCCTCTCGGTGGCGGCGGCGATCTCGGGGAAATATCTCGGTATCATGTCGCTGGCCATCGCCGGTCCGGTGCTGTGGTTCGCGCCCGGACCGCGGACGGTGTCGCGTTTCGTCTGGTTTGGGGGCGCGTTGTTGCTGGCGCTGCTCGTCGTGAATCTTCCGCTCGTCCTCAGTCCCGCGGCCTTTGGCGAGAGCCTCGATCGCGAGGTCGGACTCGTGGTGAGCGGCCAGCGCGGCACGACCCGCAGCGTCCCTCACACGCTTTACTGGAACATCTTTCGCGACAACACCACGCCGGTCATGTGGGTGCTACTCCTCGCGTTTTTATACGGGCGCTGGCGCGAACGCCGCAGCCTCACGCTCGTCGAGTGGCTGATCATGGCGTTCCCTTTCGTCTACGCGCTGGCGCTTTCGTTTTCGCCGAAATCGAACGACCGCTACTTCCTCCCGGCCACCGGCGTCTTCACGCTCCTCGCCGCGGTCGGCGTGCTCGATGCCAGCCGCTTGCTCAGTCAATGGATCGCGCCGCGCTGGAGCACTCTCGTCCTCGCGCTGGCGCTCGTCGGTACCCAGGTTCCGAGCTGGATGCGCTACGAGGCAGCCTTCCAGCGGGATGACAACCGCGAGCTTTTCGAATGGGTAAAGGAGAACCTCCCACCGGAGGCGGTGATCGTGAAAGACAGCCGCGTGCAGCTTCCCGATCCCAAAAGCACCCGCGTGCTCAATCACTTCGGCCCGCTGCCGCAGACCGTGATCGCAAAAAAATACGCCGCCGACTACGGCAGCATCCGCGAGATGCGGAAAAAGGGGGTGACCCACGTGGCCGTCTCCGATTCCGACTTCGGGCGTTTTTTCCTGCGCGGGCTGCGCCCGAAAAAGGACGACGAGGCCGATTTTGCGCGGCGGAAGAACTTCTACAAAAAACTTCTCCGTGACGGCGAGCAGCTCTTTGTCAGCGATCGCGGCACCGTGCTCTATCTCCACCCCGGCCTGCGCCTCTACCGCTTGCCGCCCGAGGAAGAATAAGCGGCGCGCCTTACTCCTCGGCGTCCGCTTCCCGCGCCCGATTCTCGAAGCGCGTGAATTCCTTCAGGAAAGTCATCGGCACATCGCCCACCGGGCCGTTACGTTGCTTGGCGATGATCAGCGTCGCCTTGCCCTTGGACTCCTCTTTCTCCTCATCGTTCTCCGCGTAGTATTCCTCGCGGACGAGCAAGCCAACGACGTCTGCATCCTGCTCGATGCTTCCCGATTCACGCAAATCGCTCAGGCGCGGCCGGCCCTTGGAATCGCCGCTGCGTTGCTCCGGGTTACGGTTGAGCTGGGCGAGCACGACCACCGGGATGTCGAGTTCCTTGGCGATCCCCTTGAGGCCTGAGGAAATTTCCGCGATTTCGAGCTGACGGTTGTCCTGCGCGCGCTTGCTCGTGCTGCGCAGGAGCTGGATGTAATCGATGAAAATCGCCTCGATATTGTGCTGCGACTTGAGCCGGCGGGCCTTGGCGCGCAGTTCGAGGATCGAAAGGCCGGGCGTGTCGTCGATGAAGATCTTGCTGTCTGCGAGCTTGGCCGCGGCGGTGGTCAGGGCGGGGAAGTCGCGCTCGGTCAGGAAGCCGTTGCGCACGTTGCCGAGGTTCACGCGCGCCCGCGAGCAGAGGAGACGCTGCACGAGCTGCGAGGTGCTCATTTCCAGCGAGAAGACCGCGATCGCCTTGCCTTCCTCCAGCGCGATGTGCTCCGCGATGTTCATGGCCAGCGCGGTTTTGCCCATCGAGGGGCGCGCCGCGATGACGATCATCTCCGCCTTGTGCAAACCGTCGGTCATCTTATCCAGCTCTGCGAGCCCGGTCGGCAAGCCGGTGATCGCCCCGCGCCGGTCGTATAGTTCCTCGATCGCGTGGATCGCCTGCATCACCTGATCCTTCATGCTCGCCGTCTTTTCCTTAAAGCGGTCCTGGGCGATGCCGAAAATCTTCTGCTCCACGTCGTTCAACAGGCTCGGCACGTCGTCCTGCTCGTCGTAACTCCGCGCCGCATACTCCGTGCAGACCTTGATGATCTCCCGCAGGGTGAACTTCTCCTGGAGGATGTCCGCGTAATAGACCGCGTTCGCCGCCGTCGGCAGGAAGGTGAATAACTCCGTGATGTAGGCCGCGCCGCCGACCTGTTCGAGTTGATTCCGGTCCCGCAAAAGCTGCGTCAGAGTGATGAAATCGATCGGTTTATTCGCATCCCATAGTTCTACCAGCGTCGCGTAAATCTGCGCATGCGCAGGCAGGTGAAAGTGCTCCGGCTTGATTTGCTTCTCGGCACACAGCCCACCGATCTCCCTCGGAGCGAGCAGGTAGGAACCTAGCACGCCACGCTCCGCATCGGGAGCCTGTGGCAATAACCTGTGAATATCTGGCAAATAACTGACCTTCTGGTGTAGGTCAGTGCCCGTCTGCTCCCCGCCTTTTTTTGCGGGCTTCCCACTCCGCGTGGAAGCCTCGGTCGCCATCGCTTACTTGGCGTGTTTGGCCTTGGGCTTCGCCTTGAAACCCTCCGCGGACTTGTCGGCATCTTCGGTCGCCGCCTCGTCGCCCTTGGCCTTCACGTTCAGGTTCAGCTTCGCCGTCACGTCGTGATGCAGCTTGATCTGAACCTCGTGCTCGCCGGTCTCCTTGATCGCCTTCTCGAGGTGAATCTTGTGGCGATCGATCTCGATGCTGCCGCCGAGTTCCTTCTTCAGGCGTTCCGCGATGTCTGCCGCCGTGATCGAACCGAAAGCCTTGCCGGTCCCGCCGGTTTCCAGCTCCATGGTGATCTTCAGCTTGTTGATCTTCCGCGCGAGGTCCTCGGACTCGTTGAGTTCCTTGGCCTCCCGCTCGGCGCGCTTGGCCTTGAGCAGGTTGAGGCGCTTGAGCGTCGCCGGAGTCACTTCCAGAGCCAGACCGCGGGGCACGAGGAAATTGCGGGCGTAACCGCGCTTGACCTTCACGACATCGGCTTCGACGCCGAGGTTGTTGATTTTTTCGGTGAGAATGATTTCGGTCGTGGACATAGGAAAAGTGGTTGGGCTCTGAGAAAGCGGGAGGGCGTTTTTAGACGCGGCCTCCGCCCTTGTCAACGGCCAGCCCGGAATTTCTTTCGTGTGCAGACGGCGAAGGGTGCGCGATCGCTTGGCGGGATCGCTCGCCGTAATTTCGGAACGTCATTGAACGGCGCCGCTGGGTGCCTGTCGTATTTGCACCGCCATGCGCCGCACGCTCCCAGTTCTGCTCCTCGCCCTTGGGTTGCCCCTTGGAGGTGTGTCAGCGGAGGAGGGGAAGCCGGCGGTGGGTTTGCTCAAGGCGATCGATGAAGGGTTTGTCCAGATTTACGACAAGGTCGCGCCGGCGGTGGTGGTGGTGATCGCTCGCAAGCGGGTGGAGGAAGTGGAGGAGCGAGATTTGCCGCGCAGCTTTGAGCTTTACCTCGAGGAAAGGAAGCCGCCGTCAAAGGACTCGAAGGCGGAAAAGGATGCCGGAGGGCCGTGGCAGATGCCGACCCCGTCGGCCCGCAGTGAGGGCTCGGGTTTTCTGATCCGCGCCGATGGTTACATCCTGACGAATCACCACGTGGTGGCTGATGCGGAGAGTCTCGAGGTGCGCTTGAAGGATGGGCGCACGCTGCCGGCGAAGATCGTGGGTTCGGACGACAAGACCGATATCGCGGTGCTGAAGGTGGACGCGAAGGATTTGCCGGTGGTGGAGTTTGGCGACAGCGACAAACTGAGGGTCGGGCAACTCGCGTGTGCGATCGGCGCGCCGTTCAACCAAGACTACAGCTTCAGCGTGGGCGTGGTCAGCGGGAAGGGGCGCACGAATCTGCTCGGGCCGAGTTCGCCGACGATCATTTACGAGGACTACATCCAGACCGACGCCTTCATCAACCCGGGCAACAGCGGCGGCCCGCTCTTTGATGTGGAGGGAAAGGTGATCGGCATGAATACGCTGATCAACGGCATCGGGCGCGGACTGGCCTTCGCGATCCCGTCGAGCATGCTGGAAGATGTCGCGCGGCAACTGGTGACGACCGGCAAGGTGCAGCGGCCCTGGCTCGGGATCCGGATCGGAGCGCTCAGCGAGAAGCCGGTCACCGTGCGCGAGCATTTCCCCGGTGTGGAGAACGGCGTGGTCGTGGATACGATCGAGGCGAATGCGCCGGCCTACCGCAGCGACCTGCGGCCGGCGGATGTGATTACCGAAGTGGACGGCGTGAAGATCAAGTCGGCCCGCGAATTGCAGAAAGAAATCCTGCGCAAGAAGATCGGCCAGTCGGTGCAACTCACCGTCTGGCGCGCTGGGCAGACGCTGCGCATTCCGGTGCCGACGGGCGAATTGCCGGGCGAGATCACGAAGGTCGCGAACAGTGCTCCGCCGAAAAGTGTTGAGGCCAAGACCGAAACGCTCGGCTTGAAATTGCAGGATGCCAAGCCGGCCGGCGCGCAAGTCATCGGCACGCAGCCCGACAGTCCTGCCGCCCGCGCGGAGATTTTCCCGAACGACATCATCACCCAAGTGGAAGGTCAGCCAGTGACCGACGCCGCCGGATGTGTCTCGGCCATCGCCACCGGTCTAGTGACGAAAGGCCGGAAGGGCCTCCTTTTGAATATCGAACGCAAAGGTCAGCGAACCTTCGTCATCCTGCCGCCGCCGTAGGGCGCGGCCCATCACTTCCTTGGTTGGGACGGCCGGTGTTTCGCAAGAAGCACCGGCCGTAACCGTCTTTAGAACTGCTCTGGCGGCTCGTCGGCCTCGTCGGTGAGCGCCTTGGTCAGCGAGTCCTGATACATCATGAACCGTTTCGTCACGAAGAGCGGGTCGCGTTGTTCGCGCTGATCCACGTAGGCCTCGATGAATTCTTCGATGGTCATCTCCTCGTATTCCTCGGCGTCGCTTTCCCACAGCCGGTCGGCGAAGGCGACCTTGTGTGTGGATTCGAAGCAGCAGAGCGCCAACTCGAAATCGAGATCATCGAATTCATCGCAGAAAATCTCCGCCACACGCGTGGTCGCATCGCACTGGATCAGGTCATCGCTGATGAAGTGCAGGATGCTGATGAACGAGGTCACGAAATAGTTCATGGGCGCGCGCCGTGATGGCCGAAAGGGTATCGAGTTACTTGGCGGCCAGAGCCGTGGCGAGGAAGTCGAGGAACTTCTGCCGCGAGCCTTTCACGAGCGCGGCTGGGCCGGTCATTTTTACGAAAACATTGCCGTCGCCGTGTTCGACGATGGCCCCGAGGAGCGCGTAGTTTTCCGCCGCCGACTGCGGGCCGCCGGGCATGCCGCTGCTGTAGGTGCCCTCGGTGGTCACGAGCGTGACCTTCGCGCCGCCGATTTCTTGCGGCTCGATCTTGCCCGCGCCTTCGCCGGCCTTGAACTGGCCGAGCCAGCGTTGGGCGTTGGACTGTACGTCGCCGCCGCCGCCGGCGCCGAAGTGGAAGAAAGTGATCTCGGCGAAATCGTCGGGCTTGGTGCCGGGGACTTTGAGCTGCGCCTTGCGCATCGGGGAACTGACCTGCACCCACGACCAATCGGCCGGGCGCTTGAAAGTGAGGCCGCCGACGGGGAACGTCGCGGGATCTTCCGCATGCAAAGAAGCGGCGCCAATGATGGAGAGTGTGAGGAGGGCAAGGCGTTTCATAGGGTCGCTTGTCTAAAGCGGGTCGGGCTCGCGTGCAAGAGTGTCCTCAAGGCGCGCGTCGGGCCCAGCGGAGCTTGGCGCTGGCCGAGCGGGGATTGGCGCGCTGTTCCTCGGCGCTCGGACGCAGGACTTCGTCGGCGATTTCCGCGTAGCGTCCTTCCTGCGCGCCGCGTTTGAAGGCGTGCTTTACACGGCGGTCTTCGCCGGAGTGAAAGGTGAGGATGGCGACACGTCCTCCGGGGCAGAGGCAGGTGGGCAGGTGGCGGAGGAAGGTGTCGAGTGCGTTGAATTCGTCGTTCACCGCGATGCGCAACGCTTGAAAGACGCGGCGCACGGAATCATCCGGCTGGCTGCGGGGGATGGGCGCGAGCGTGGCGCGGATTGCGGTCGCGAGCGCGACGGTGGAGGTGATGGGTTTGCGTTTTCGCTCGGCCAGGAGAGCCGTGGCAAGGAGCGCCGCGTGCGGTTCGTCGGCGTTTTCCGTAAGCAGTTGCTGGAGCTTCGGCGCCGTGAGTGAAGCGAGCAGCGCGGAGGCGGGCTGGCCGCGCTGCGGGTTCATGCGCAGGTCGAGCGGGCCGTCGCTTTTGAAGGTGAAGCCGCGCGCCGGGTTGTCGATCTGCATCGAGGACACGCCGAGGTCGGCGAGAATGATGTCGGCACCGTCGGGGGCTTCGCGGGCGAGGAGTTGCGCGAGGCCGGCGTAGTTCATGCGATGCGCGGTGAAGACCTCGGGGCCGAAGCCGAGTTCGCGGAATCGGGTCTCGGTTTTTGGGAGTTCGATGGGATCGGCGTCGAGGCCGAGAAGCCGTCCGCCGGGCACGAGCGCCTGCAGGATTTCCCGCGCGTGGCCGCCGTAGCCGAGCGTGCCATCGACGGCTACTTCGCCGGGTTGCGGCGCGAGCACTTCGAGAATTTCGCGGACCATGATCGGCCGGTGCGTGCCCGCCGGCGTCTTGCCGCTGGCCAGCACTTTCTCCACGTCCGCGGCGTAACGCTCCGGCGCGTGCTCCTTGTATTTCTCCTCAAAACGGCGCGGATTTTTGCCGCTGTAGCGCGGGCGCCGGCGCGGTTTCTCGGGTGGGTTTTCGCTCATCGCGCGAGAGGCTAGCAGAATTTGCCAGTGGCAGGCGCGCGGAATTTCCGGTTACGCTTGCGCATGTTTTCCCGCTCTCCCCATGCTC
>ENA-ORBV01014350-ORBV01014350.1-microbial-mat-metagenome-genome-assembly--contig:-NODE-14350-length-11866-cov-5.599712_pt1 | contig 11866 bp, 11 predicted proteins | sample MGYA00237777_ERZ505514 | MGnify/ENA primary metagenome ERZ505514 (study PRJEB26160, sample SAMN06269048) | microbial mat metagenome | isolation source: Oligotrophic lake microbial mat | place... | reverse complement strand
CTGTTGCCTGCTGGACGTTCTAGAGATCGTGATCGATTCAGTCATGGATCCGACGTTCCATATGACTACATCTCACAGGCAGCAGAAAATGCGAGTGCAGGGATTGATGACAACAGGATTGCCCACAGTGACTGTGACATGAAACTGCTTGCCGTGTGCGACGACGATTGTAGTTTGTCTTTGACAGATTGGAGTGTTTCGCTGTCATTCTTTAATTTGTTGTGTTTAGTTTTCAAGACGATTTTATGATAAGTTGGAATCTCATACACCAACTCTCTGCCATTGCATTTGATTGTTTGTTGCCAAAAATTCAATGGCCGTTTGAATTCTTTTGTTGCGGTGACATCTTTGGGTTTGATTACATTCATTGTTGTTGTGTTTGCTTTGGTTGTTGGTTGTGGGGTTTGCAGCAAGACGCGCGGAGAAATTGCGGGACGTCCTTTTCTTGCCTCCGTTGGCGCATCGAACGCTTCATCACAATTGATGTTCTCATTGTCCGCAATCCATTTCTTAATCTTCTGGACATGTGGTGTCATTCCCACTCGAATTTTTGTTTCGTCCTGTTTCCATCCCTGGTAACAAGTGCACTTTGCAGACTTGCATTGTGATCGCGGCTTGTTGGAACTTGAATCTTCCACAAGCTTGCAACCACTGCAACATAACTCAGGTGGTAACTTCTTGATGTCTTGGCAGTTGTTCCAGTGCCGTTGGGATGTGCGGCGGCGTTTAGGAGGCGGCACGGCTTCGACAGAAGGGTCATCATCGTCAACGATGTCATCTTGATTGATTCTACTACTCATTATGGATCGACGCTCACAGCTCTCACTGACACGACATGTAGAACACAAAGCCGTTCGACTTGAAAGCAAGCCAGGTTGTTCCCGTGTGTGCATAGCTAACATGCAGACAAACAGCCCGTTGGAATGATCTTCGGTTATTTCGATTACAGTTTGTTCTGGATGAGTTTTCACTCAAAAAGTGAGACTTAGATTTACCGTAGCACTTGACGAGATCAATGTCACTTCCCTGAGATCCCTCACCAAAGTAGCAAGGTGCTAGCTAGTAGCAGTGATGTCATTGTACCACTGCTTATTGTGCATTAATCATGCCAAAAGGAAAGATCGACAAGGGAAAGTCGTCGTTTCTGCGAAATACCAGGGTTTTCGGCAGCCTGAGTAGTGGTGCCAATGGTGAGTGGCAGCGCAAGGGAGAGACCATGTCTCTTTCCAATGCTTGTGCGAAATATGGAGTGACAGTGGAGGAAGTGGCAGAGGCTAAACTGCCGTGCACACATCGATGTAGCTTTGGCAATCGCTTCGCCCTTGTCAAACGTTCTGATGTGGCCAAACTCGCGGCCGAGCTTCAAGAAGAGGCGGACCAAGAACTGCAGTTCATCCACCAGCATGGAGACAATGAGGAAGCCTTGGATAAGTACAGGAAGGAACAAAAAGCCAAGAAGGAAGCGGCAGCTGTTGCGAACGAGGCGGCCGAGCGAGAAACGAGTTAACGAGAAGAAAAATCTGGTCTCCAAGCTGAATGCAGTCTTATCTTTGATGACAAGCAAGTCGGGGCAGGATGAGTGCAACGCCACAACCGGCGGCTTGTCATTGAATGTGATGATTACGCGGACACCAGTTATGAAACAATGGAAGCTCAAAGAGGCAGAAATCGCGTCTCTAACGATCGTTAATGCGACGGACAAACTGGGAAGGCCCATCCAGAAATACCATTTGAGAGAGGTTATTGCCGCGGCAGATGAAGCATGTGGCAAGAAGAGTAAAATAAGTCTCTGGTTAAAAGAAAAACTCGACGAAGAGCTCATGAAGCTGGCTCCTGATCTCGTGGAAGAAGCTCGCGCTGAGGTGAAGAACTCCTCAGCAGCAGAAAAGGACCTTTCAACACGGCAGGATCGCCTCGCGGCCTTGGAAAAAACGATAAATGCTGGCGACAAGGAAAATGAAGCGCACCTCACTGTCTCAAAAGCACCAACATAGAAAAGTGCAGCGTATGATCAGAAGACAGCAAATATATTCTGGATAAATCCCAGGCGCCGAGGCGAAGAATCCCAATAAGAAGCGTATAATTTTTCAAAAAGGCAAGCTCTCCGTGCGGCCTTGGACCTAATGATGAAGGCTATAAGGAACAGGAAGTGGATTTCACAGTCTCGGCAGCAGCACTCCCATAGAAAAGTGAAGTATATGATCGGATCACAGCAAAATCTAATCGAAACTATTTGATTGTGTCTATAGCCATCCTGCTCACTTCAATGCTCGACTGTTGATTTTTGGCTACTATACTGCAATTTCCTCCATTCACAACGGGAATTACTTGTAGATCGAATGATCCCTGAAGGCGCCTTCCTGGGATGGATATATTGTGTATGTATGTTTACATGTTTATAAAGAGTTCTAAATTTCTTGTCTATCATTTCTATGTATGGCAACGTCGTAATGTATAATAGACGTAGTACTTTAATGTAGTGCTGGCGTAGTGCCATATTTACATTCCCAGAATCATGGCAATGGTTCCAGGATCTCGCATGGCTTGATACAAACTACCCACCAAAGCTAGCAGGACGGCCGTCAAGCAAAAGCCTTCGGTGGATTTCTTGATGAGTTTCTTGTCCCGCAACGTGACAATCAAGGAAGAATAACTCGCTCCCATGGCCACCATGACCATGCCATAGACAGCACCCGCTTGTAAATGGGGATGACCCGGTCGTTGCAACAAATTCAAATAAAAGGTTCGGTCGTGTTGAATTCCAAATTGCCATCCAATCCCCACGAAAAAGGGTGCGCCAATCAAAATGGGCATCATATAGATAAAGACGTCTTTCCAATACTGCCACCCATGTAAATTGTCAACATTGTGCTTGTCCTTGACTTGTCGACTTCCAATCAAGGCCTTTAACCGGAACAAATTATCCCCCATACCAATCAAGCCCACGGCGTCCATGATGAGATAAAAGGCTTTGGAAAAGCCCCCATTCAATGCGGCGGGATACCACGGAGAACTCCACAAGGCACTGACACTGCCCAAAATGGCCACGGCGGCATTGCACAAAAAGGTATTGCGGACCGCGGGTTGCCCTTTGCGATGATTGCAAGCCAATTTGATGGAGGAATGAGACTGCAAAACACTGCTGGCCACCAACGTCCATAGCAGCACGACAAAGGGTTTGCCATGCCCCGTCACGGGTTGCGTCCAACCATGGGCCAGCAAGTCGCGAATGCCGTAGGCACTCAATCCCCAACTCGATAATAAGAAGAGGGAGCCTGTAATTTTGTGCATGTGTTTCCAATCCTCTCGTGTCACCAACCGACGTTTCCACAAATCGAGTGTAGACGACATTCGTTGGGGCAATCGACCCGTTCTTGTGGTCAAGGATGGAGTACTGGATGGTCTTGTTACAGCAATAGTATCGCTGTAACTCTCAGCCAGACCACGAGGTTGCCGCGGAAAATCATGTTCGTCCATGTAAGATAGTATTGGCTTTGGCTGTTTCGGTACTGTGGTAGGTCGATTCAAGGCCAAGCTCGATTGTAACATGACACTGCATCGACTGTTGCTGCTGCTTGGCGAGACAACAACATTCGGCATCACCCCAAAGGAAGAAACGCCAGGTATGGATTGACAGGCCAGAATGACCAACAAAGCCCCAGCAAATGATCCACCACACCTCGTACTAACAGCTGCAGGGTGTTGTGGACATGGACTCGAAGCCTCCATGGCCGATTTGGGTATTTGTCGTTTCAAGCCCATGGTAATGATTGTATATTACTACTAGTATGTCTATAGCTAGTTTTGGAAGAGAAAAAGACAGTATGTTTCGTTTTGTGTTGCGGTAGTTTATGAGAGAAGAGAAACGATGCCTTCGTTCGTTGTTGTTTGCTGTTATTTCCACGGAGTACCGCTACTTGTTTTCTTACGGACGGGTCATCGCACTCTGTCTTTCGCCTTTCGAATTGATCAATTATGTTTGGGACCCTAAGTCTCCGGTCACTCTAAGGCACTCGAAAGTCATTACTGTGCTGACGTGGTTTTGCTGGTGTTCTTACGACATCCGTTTGCACGTGCAAGTACAATTTGAGGATACTAAAAAATCGACCAACTGCCCCTGCAGCGAAATGGCTCCTGTCCTCTAACTACCGAAGTACATTACTCGGAGTACTAACTACTGACCACTTACTGGAGTCCCAGTATGTCCCAGCATTTTAGGGTTAGAGTGATCCATCGTCCCAGAATGCTGCGGTTGGTTTGACAGTGCATTCTCCACATCTGGTAGTAGCAGCAGCTCTTAGCTTGTCTAGTAGTGCATATCTTTCTAGTCTCCTTTCTTTTGGTTCAGCTCCTGTATCATTTCCTACTAGTACTTTGTAGCTGATGTTGCTATTTCTACCACAACTTTTGGAAGCTAGAAAAGAAATTCAGTCCTGGTTCAGATGAGAACTGGAACGGGCGGTACGCAACTTTTTGGTTTTGCTAATACTGAGACACAGTTCTGACTTGAAAAGCAAAATCAATCTCTATAAATTATGCATACAGTAGAGTAGGTATCTACATTGGACCTTTTCTACTTTGCAGTAGTTTGACAGTAGCAAAACCCAACCCTAATTTGTCCACTCATATTGGGTTTTTGGTTGCTTGTGCGTTTTTGGGTGGGCTTGTGGGTGCACTTGTGGGTGCAGCTGTGGTTGGGCTTGTGGTTGGGCTAGCGGTGGTTGGGTTGGTGGTGCTTGGACTGACGCTTGGCGGTAATGTCGATACAGATGGTGCAGCGGTGGTTGGGCTGGGGCTTGTCGGTGCGGAGGAATTTGTTGGAAGATCGGTTTCCGGTGTTTCGGTTTCTGAATCAAACATCCCATCACCAGTTGGATCGTCTTCGGGCCAACAGCGTCTCCGGAAAAGGAACCCGCCACAGACGCCTGAAAGGCAGTCTTCATCCCGGTAGCATTTTTCATCCGTTCCAAGCGTTTCTGCGCAAGTGGTTTTATCCAGTGGATTCAATGTTTGCACACATCGCCCTGAAATACAATCTTCGTCTGCCCCACATCGCATACCAATATCCATTAAACCAGAATCAGTGGCACACCGCCCCATGTTCTCATTGCAAATTGCACTTTGGCATTCTTCATTCCGGGAGCAACGCTCTTCCACTCCAAATTTCGCACTGCATTTATTCCAGTAGCACAGCTCGCTCTCACAATCTAAATCAGCGTCACACCAATGACCATCCGTCCAACCCCGAGAAGCGACCGGGAAGCACATGGATGAGTACATACTGCGCATTGTGTTGGTGTACCAAATATGGTTATGGATAATCAACTGATACCGGAGAGGGTTTCGATCGAATCTCGGGTTTATGCCCAAATAGTTCATAGTTTCTCCATCAAACTGGATTTCGTGGCCAATGTGGTCAGCAAAAAATGCCCACTGGTACGGGATGTAATCTATCACCTGCAGAAAAGGATCATTTCCGACCATCCGGAAATGCCTTTTGGGATTGATATCCTCACACACTGTACTATCGAGGGGCGACAGTCGATATAAAGCCCTAACACCCCCAAAACTAATTACAAGGGGGTTATAATCTCTCCATACAATGGATGCAACTGTGGCAGGGCCGGCGCCCTGGGATCCTCCCGTAAAGACCAGTTCGCACTGTTCATTCTCACAAGAGTTGAGGCAATCATACACTGAAGCACGTTGTTGGTTATGAGCCGAAATGAGATTAAAACATGAGATTCGAATAACAAATGAAAGCTATCCAAAACTCGTGCATGAATTTTGTCACTTACTTTTCTGTTCAAATTCTGCCCTAAAGTTGGTATAATACCCATCGTAGTAACCACCTCGGACAAAACAGTTGGTCCCTGCAATCCGAATAGGATTAGGTTTCAAGTTCTGAAGCACCAGATCATTAAAGTTAAAAGGATTCGTCCCACGAAACGATCCGTAACAAACATTTTCGATCTTGACCATCAATGACACGTCATCGAACAGATCAGTCCAGGCATGAAAATGTTCATATATTTCTTTGTACTTGTCCATACGTTGATAAAGGAGGGGATCGTAAACCATATTGGCGGCCAAATATTCCGCGATATAAGCTTTTCGTAAAAAGGCTTCGTCCAGTAGCTCATTGGGGCTCCGAATGTTTGGATTGGTACTTGGGCAGTCGGTCTTTCTCGGGATTTCCAGCCATTTACGAGTCGGCGCGTCCATGAATTCTGAAAGATCCCGCCTTTGTTGTTGATGATTGTCGCTTGTCTCCCAACCTCCCCATTCTGGAATATTTTTGGTCCACGGCTTCCCCCTTATCACTAAGGTTGTCCATCGTATTATGGAATCTTTTGAATTATAAATGGCACCCAAGACCAGCAATGTTGCCAACGAAGACAACGTCCATAATCTTCTAATATTGAATGCCATTGTCGCAAAAAAAGATTCAAGTTTCAGCAAGTTATTTTCCTAGTTAGCACTATTGTTTCAATCTTCATAGATAAGTCGCTCGTAGTTTTGAAGCACATGGAAGTTGATATTTACAATGACAAGGCAACCAATCGTTTCAAATATTGTCGTCACGCTTCGATTTTGGTGAAATTTGATACTTTTTGTGAACAAGATTCACTAATGCTGAAGTAGTAAGAACAAGACTGCCGCCACGCGTCATTCGTTCCAAGACTGCACGCTCGTAAGCACGTCTGAAGATTCATTGGGCTCAATTTTTTTTTGGTCGCGGATTGTGTTTTCAGCTTGGAGAAAACTATTCGTAGCAATACCATTGATTGCATTAGCCAGACACTAGACTTAGCTACCAGTAGTAGCTAGGAAGTGGCCATGGCTAATAACACCCAACACGGGGCGTAGCGGCTAATCCTGCAAACTACTGTGCTGAATGCCCACAGCTGGCGATCGAAATATATGTTCTGGTGCGAGGAAAGTCAACGACTGAAGCCTCGGATGTCTTGGCGCACTTTGGTTAAAAGACTATGTATATGCAGGCGCTTCAGAAGAGACAGAAGAGAAAATGCCGCGTGGGTGGATGGTTCTGTGAGGTACAATACAACGCGCGGAATCAGTCTTCGGCGTGGCAAGAAGCGGTTGTGGTGATGTAGAAAAAAGAAGGCCACTCTTGCAGATGGAACACCACCAACAAGTCCTCCACGTAACTTATCCTTTCTCTGCCCTAGATGGTCATGACGTAATTCATTTTCACGGCATGAATCAAACTCGGTTGTCTCATTCGACTTTCAACATTGTCATTCCAAATAAACCAAGTTGAAATGGCATATAGAACTCGACGTCAATGCTTACGGAAACTTGGACGACGCTAGAATATAATAGAATTCACAAGATATTTCATTTTACTATTCGATTTTACGACTATTTTGTTAGTGCACTGCCCTCTCAGGGACCTTTCGATGCACATTTGCTTACGGGATTTCCGAACATAGATTGCCCGCTCGATGCTGGGCACTTTAAGCTTTGGAAGCATAGTACGCCTGGACCTGTTCGTTCTCCGAAACGCAATTTGCAGTGGCACTGTACCGTCGTTTGAATATTCGTTAGATCATCTCAAACCATGGCTTTGAAGTCTACGCTTTATTCATTTGAGTGGTTAGGACTTACCTGATGCCGGGAAACTGGTCAAAGAAGTCCTTGTCGATGTGGTCAAACATGCCGGATCGAACCGACTTGACAGTTCCCCATAAGAGCAGGTCCGCCATGCTGACAGACTTTCCTGTAACACAGCAGCCACCATTGCCTTGGATTTTCTGTTCGCAAAACTTGGCATAAGTTGTCATCATACCAGCTTGGAATTCTGTGCGAAGCTTCTCCAGCTTGTCGGGATCCTGGCTCTAAAGTACAAGAATCGCAAATCTTTGTAAGGAGGAAATCGTCCGACAGGGAGAAACCAAATCTGTGAAGCCAAGCTGACTTACTCTGGGGGTCGCTGACATGAGATCATTTAGCGTATCCGCAACTTCGTCCACCACAAGAGCTTCGAGGGCGTCGGCCGGGTAGAAACCAGCCTTTTTGGCCGCATAACGCATCAAGGCCAGCGTTTGACAGTGGGGCTGATCGTCAATTTTCAAAACTGGAACAAATCCCAGAGGTGTCGTAGGCTTGACTTCCGGCCAGTCTTTGAAAGAAAAGCGAGTGTCTGTAAAGTCTACACCGGCAGCATGGAACATGATGCGAATTGCCTCGGCTCGGCCTGCACCATCAAAGTAAATCAATTCGAACTTGGGAGAGGATACCATTATGCCAATCAAGGTGACTACTAGTATGAGATAAATGGGTTCAACAACGCAATGGATTATTTTATGAAAGTCGCTGAGAAAAGTGCAATGAGTGATCTGGGAAAGATACATGAATAGTTTCGAACAAAATAGAAGGATCTCAAGGAACTTCGATGTCTTCTATCGAATTCCGCTTCGATTTTGGGTTGGGTTAGCTGTCCCCGGCAGTTAGCTCTAACGCTAGCTAGTTCTTGAAACACTGAAGTGAAAAACGTTCCGAGCGCGCAAACACTACTTACTACTTTGTCGTCTGCCATGCCAGCAGCTAGCTAGCTAACTATTTAAGTAACTCAGAGATTAGTCTTGGCTAGCTAGCTACAATGCTACAGTAGCTAGCTAGCTAGAGTAGCGACGAGAAGGAAGGATCTAAATTGCAGGTGCTATTTTTGTTTGCTGTTGCTAGTAGCAAGCTAACCAAAGCCCAGGGGGGTTGCAGCGAACATAACTGAGTGGCTATCCTCGTCCTTGAGTGTCGGTCGGCAGTCAGCTCTTTACGAGCTTGCATCTAGTTCCCCCGGCCTTGATTTGTTGAGAGTGGAAAACATTGAGGGATGTGTGGTAAACTGAAACGGCGAGTAGCACCTCTCCGTCCAGAGCGGGGGGTGGTCTCAGGTAGGTTGAATGCCTGACAAATCCAAGCCCAGACAGGCCATGCACCACTTGGCAAGTTGATCTGAAGCCCTCCCATGATATGCTGGGGCAGCCGATGCTGCACCTGGACCCAAGGCAGGACCAAATTCGAGGTTTTGAAAGGAGAAAACAACCGGATTGGCTACTAGCTAATTATCCATTCCAGGTACAACTCCATTTGTTGCTGGCATGCATCATCAGGGTCCCGGTACCAGTGCCACAAGGACGAGGAACTGGAAACTGGATATATGCACTATACTATGTTCTTCCAACCACCCTCCCAACAACTATCGGAGCTGCCGGTACTACAGTACGGTTCCCGATGGTTCATGCACGGGGGCACAATGTCCTTGTACAATAAGCCACGATGGCGACAGCAAATGGTGAAGCCAATGACCGGTCAGCTTTACTTTCAAGAAGAAAGAATTAATAAAAAATGCAAGGCGGGAATGAATATTTAACGATGATGCCTCAGATCGTGTAATAGACAGGGGGATTTATTGCAAGGGTCATATTGCGCTGTCTCACTGTAGACGGAGTCGCGTTTTGCTGGGTCATTGGAAGGATAAAGAAGTTATTGTAGTACTCTCGGAATTAAGGTCCATGATCGTGAGGCTTTCAATCCCGCAATCATGATCAACATGATAAATGATGTTGTAACTTGTGAATCTTATGCCAGTAGATCATTTTTGCTGTTGCTCACTCCTCACAAATTTTCCAATTGCAAAATTTGCATTACAATTACTTGCTATAATAAACGAGAAAAAAAGATGTGGAAGCATACACAGCTACTCCAGGCCCCACCATGTGGTGGCCTTCTACTGTTTTCCTGCCTCGTTCTTTCTGGGATGGTGGCTTCGGTCGTGGACGCGCAGACTCCCAAAATGATATCCTCGCCGGTGGTCCCAGGCATACCTCTGGGGATTCCCATTTCTACCGAGATTGTGCTAACGTCCAATACGACCACCCATATTGGCGATTGCGCTCCTGGTACTCCCGTGACGCTATCTCTGTACGGCACTTCTGGCCGTGCCGCCATTGGCGTCGAAGCGCCAGCAGGCGACAAGGGCATTTCGGTTGTCCAGACGAACGGCGCTGTTGGACAAATTGATATTGCTCCTGTCGCAAAACCAGATTTCTTTGCCGTCAATGACGAAAGTTTTGAAGGAATCCCCATGCAGTACAGTGGTCTCCCGCCAACATCAGACGGTATTCCCATTGAGATCCAGTGTACTGCCCCAACGGCCATCGTGGTGATTGTCAATGATGATGTGAACTTTGTCATCGAAGCATCTGTCACTGAGTCGGAGGACGGCGATGAAATCGAGCTCATTGGCGAAGTTGCCGCAGAAGCTCCTCTTGATGGGTACACAAGACCTGGTCGAGGACAAGGCGCCGGGCCTCCAGTGTCCTTCTCGTCGGCCGATAACAAAAAGATCAAGGTAAACCAGGGTGGCGGCAATGGAAATGGAAATGGCAAGGGCTATGCATTGGTGAGCGGAGTTTTCACGACCCCTTCAGGTGATAAAGTGCGGCGTTCTTTTGTTCGGGGCGTCAAAGAGAAGCAAAGTGGCTCCATGACGCCACGAAGTGTTACAATCGATTGTTGTGACATTAACCAAGATGGCGATATCGACGTACGCTTTCCGGGTCTCGGCAAGAAAGACGAGTTTCTTCGGGTGGATGCACGCTTTGGTATTGAAGCGGATGGTGCCACTGTGGAAGTTGTGGATGTCACTGCGTCATTGACCCAGGGTGGCTTCATGACAGTTCACGGAGGGTGGATCAGGAAAGCTCTCCAGGATATTGGATTACAAGACCAAACAGAAGGGTGGAGTGTTGTCTTGATCGACGTTATTGTCTATGATCCCAAGCAAGGATATCGTACTGTTGGGATAAAAGGAAATGTCATCAATAATGGAGTGCCACCAGGTCAAGCGAAACGTGCTCTGCTTTCACGAGGTCCGACCACGGAAGAGAAGGAAATCACGGATGAGATGAAGATGGGCAAGAAACCAGCGGCGCAGGCGCGGAATGGACAGAATAAAAACCTTCGACGTGAACTGAGCGGAATTCACAAGAAGATCTTGGTGCATGGCTACTGCGTTAATTATGCTAGTGGAAACCCCAATCCATTCCCGATCAATCAGTTCTCCAATGCCATTGCCTTCTCTTCGGGGACGACCAACAACAACTGGTCCCACGACGAGTTTGCGCAAAGGTTTGTCGCCTTTGCGAACAACAATAACATTCATGGATGCGGCTGCATTGCTCACTCGCAAGGCGGTGCTGCATGTTTGCATACGTACACATATTATTGGTCTTGCCTTGACAACGCTGCTGCATCTGGAGCTGGAATTGGAAGCCGATTGATTCAATCTGTGGGCACACCGTATCAAGGAACTCCTTTGGCAGGAAATCTGGCAGTCCTTGGTGAGATCTTTGGGGCTGGCTGTGGAGAGAACACGGATATGACAACATCTGGTGCGGATACTTGGCTCAGCGGCATCCCCACCTGGGCGCGCCAACAAGTCAACTATTATACCACAAGCTTCAAAGACAACTGGTGGAGCGTTGACTATTGTCACCTTGCCACTGATCTTTTCTTGAGTGATCCTGATGATGGAACCGTTGAGAAGCACAGAGGACAGCTTGCGTGGGGAGTCAACCGTGGCCATAAAGAGGGATGGTGCCACACCACTGGTATGAGTGACCCCTCACACACACAGGATTCCAGTCGCAACAGCGAAATGAATACCAACTCGAAATGGTAAACGACTCACTACTTACTCATTCGTAGCAGCGGTTCCGCTTTCCGGGCAAATGCCAATGCTCTATTGCGTGCTGCGACGAACGCGAAACCATTTTGTTACTGCATAAAAACTGTCTCTTATACACATCTGACGCTGCCGACGAATAGAGAGGTGTAG
>ENA-ORBV01014348-ORBV01014348.1-microbial-mat-metagenome-genome-assembly--contig:-NODE-14348-length-11868-cov-5.682470_pt1 | contig 11868 bp, 9 predicted proteins | sample MGYA00237777_ERZ505514 | MGnify/ENA primary metagenome ERZ505514 (study PRJEB26160, sample SAMN06269048) | microbial mat metagenome | isolation source: Oligotrophic lake microbial mat | place... | reverse complement strand
GCTTTCGTGCAAGGTCATTTCCACTTTTCCAGAACCCAGCGGCATTAACCAAGACATTAACTCTTTTCGACAAAGTCATGAGAGACGATTGCTTCGTACTGTTGGCTTGTTCAAGCTTAATGAAAGTCACAAATGCATTTTTCATTGACGTCCAGACTGATCGTGGGAACTGACCACTTGGCCCTCTCTTCATTGGCGACGTTCCAATCCTTCCTTCTCGTGTCATTCGTGAGACTGTTTTCGCACTGATGTTTGTTTTAAACAGCTTGTTTGTGTCCTCCACAATCTTCCTCTGTGATTTACTCTTGAATGGATGTTCGTCAGCCATATTCTTCCTTGCAACAATTGTTTTGGTGGCATGTTTGATTGCCTGACTTTCACGGAATTCTTGTTTGCGTTTTTCGGCATCATCCGCATGTTTCTGCTTTGAAGTCCGGCGTCTCTTCTTCTCCCTTTCCGCTGTATCAGCTCCATCAAGTACATCATCAATAGGCAGTCTCCTTTTGGCCAATTCAGAAACAAGAGAACCACCACTGCTTGGAGTCCCAGTTGTTGTCGAATTCCGTGATAAGGATGAAATGGAATTATCCCTTGGAACGGATGCCAGATTCTCGTGTGGCGTTTTCGGCGGGTGCTTATTATTGATAGTAATTTCAACTGTCTTCTTGCTCACCACAGCAAGGTCTTTGGACACCCTGTACACTCTTTTTCTCACAGAGTCATTCGACCTCTGAGGTGTGGCAATCTCGGCAATTTTCATGGCCTTAGGAACAGAAATGAGACCCTCTGAAGCGGCAACTATCTGAGCTGCGATCCGCTCTTTGGCAGACAAATCGAGTTCAGCTTTCTTCTTGGACATGTTGGGGACCTTGTGCACCAGATGTGGGCCATAAACAACCAACTTTGGTATGGCCGTGTCGCCTTAGGACTGTCGATGACCGAATTTTCTTGTCGCGGCAATCGAGGTTCGCTTCAAAGAATTTGCATAAACCAGTAGCTATGACAAACCCCAATCAACAAGACAAACACTACCACCTATCAATATAAAGATGCTGCACACAACTAGCTATTTAGATTAACAAGTTTGTATAGCTAATAGCTATCTTATTGCTTAGATTACGCTGGTCCATTAGTTTTGGACCGGGACTGTCCTAAATTAGTGACTCAAAACCCACCTTAAACTGGTACCTGGTACAGTTCTATGTTCCAAGAGTTCGGCGGGACTGTTGATATTCATGAGTCGTGTTTCAAAATATTAAGGTTGGAGTTTCGGAGGTTGCGTTTTGCCAGCTACGGGAAATTGAGGAACCATTGCTCTATCTGCGCCTGGTCAATAGATCCACTCTACTAGCTAGCTAGCATCTTGGCTTGGAGAGATAGCTGTACTGGTACCAAATTACCATACAACCATCAAGAAGTTATTTGCAGGCTGCAAGGTCCCTAAACCGAACCCTGCAGTAATCAAAGGATGATAGTTCTCAATACTTCGGCCTAATATAATGGTGGTTGCAATGAATTTCTAATCGGAAACACCGGATTGTGTAACGCATTCTACGGTTGAATTCTATTGCTGGCCAAAGTGGGTAATTTCAACCAATCTCTTACAATTTATTGTTGTCTGCTGACCACTTTCAACATACAGAAACATGCCTCATCTTTTTTCGCAATAATCTTCGTCAACGAGGTAAAAGTATTTCATTGGCAGCATAAAAATAATTATAACGATTCAGCAGACCGACGCGAATTTCTCTAAATGATGTCACCGTCCGCTTCATCGACTTCACTTTCCTCTTTTTCCTCGACTTTCTCTGCTGACTTGGGACCGGTCCACGACTGTCGAATCTCTTGTTCCTTGACTTCGTCTGGCCCTTTTCCTTTCTTGTTTTTAGGCGTTGTTGTCATTTCCGGTGGCAGTGCCGCAATGGGAGGATGGTGTTTGAACCAATGATCGGCGATTTGCTCACGGGTACAGACCCAGACATCTCTCTTGTGGGAAATAACAAAATCCATGAATTCTGCAAGACCAGCTGCAAATCCCGGCCTTGCCAAGCGGCAGTGCAAACCAACGCTCATCATTTTGGGGCTTCCTTGCTTTCCTTCGTCAATCAAGAAACTGTGGTAAATACAGTGCATTTCAACGGCAACGTTAGCTGTAAAGTGTAACCATAATCACAATTCTAAAGAAATACTTGATGCTTTTACTTACGTCAGTGTTTGTTTAAGGTGATTGAAGAATTCTGTTCCGGTCGAAAAGTTGTTGGGAGCAACAAATTTCATATCATTTTCGCTCAAGGTGTACGGAATCACCAGATGTGGGCGCTCATGCTGCATGTCCCAGTAGGGCAAATCGTCCGCATAAGAATCCGAATCGTACTTGAAGCCACCTTCTTCCATGACAAGCTTACGTGTGTCAGCGTTGGGCTACAACAAACAATAAGTGCAAAGGTCAGAAGGCTCAACATATCTGGAGTCGCCATTGGCAAAATAAATCATGAGACCCAAAAACCAAAAAACAACCTACCTTCCCCTGGTAAATCCCAGACGGACGTTTGCCCAACAACTTTTCGTGGATTTCAATGGTTCGCTTTATGTGGGCTCGCTGCGTTTCTTCGTCCACATCTTGGTAATCAATCCATCGATACCCATGAGATGCCACTTCATGGTCTGACTTGTGGAGCTCATACGCTACAGCCGGATTACGTTCCAGGGCCATGCCCACCGCAAAAATGGTGGCAGGGATTTTCTTTTTCTCAAACAGCTTGTGAAGTCTCCAAAACCCAGCGCGAGAGCCGTAATCGTACAAACTTTCCATGTTCATATGGCGTTGTCCCTCTGCACAAACCCAATATAAAGTTCAGTACAGTACAGTAGTTGCATGCGTGAGGACCTCCATTTATCCGTGCATCTTTTACCTTCAACAACAAATCACTGATATGAAACGAAAGGTTTAACTTTCTCGTTTTGCTTACCTAAGGCTTGAGCACCAACGATATCGGACAACAACTTTTCACTCTCGTTATCCCCATGCAAGAGGCACTTCTCTCCACCTTCTTCAAAATTGATAACAAAGTTGAGCGCCACCTTGGCTTTTCCCGGCCACATGGGATTCGGAGGCGATCCTCCATATCCTTTCAGATCCCTCCCACCGTAAGCAGCCTTGCCATCATTCTGATGAGGTTCCATGATGATAGCTTTAATGTTTTCTTCTACTTTCTTGGTGAAAGACTAGCTAGCTGTCGAGTTTTGATAGGATAAGGCCGAGCACTACTGTATAAAACACTATCGATACTAGTAGTACTGTAGTGACTTTGTGGGGTAATCGTAATCGTCGTCGTTCGAAAAATAAGCGGTGAGATAACAAGAGAACACCACGATCCATCGGCATCGTCGAATCTTTTGGAGCGTGATGATAGCTTCCCTGTCATTAGAATGAGTCCCGAAGTAGTCGGATGAGTCGAGTCTCATGAACGGGTCATTAGAGACATCTGGGTTTAGAGACAGTGTGAGTCCGTTTCTCCATTGATGAATCTCCACGCGCGACGACTTTAAATTGTTTAATTAACATTCAATACCGGTTGGTTTGTTCTTCGACTTCGCTTTCGTAAACATTTTCTAAAACCAGGGATCGGGACCCACTATTTATTATGAGCAGCGCGCAGGTTGCATGAGCACTGTTTAGCGCGAGTTAGGGGTCAACTTGAGCAAGTGAATGTTCATACTGCGTTTGGAATCGAAGCGCTGTTGTCGAATAGAATTCAAGAACGAACTGCTGATGCAGTCATCAAGTGATAGATAGACTCGTGAAAAATAGCCTCGTTACTGACCTCTAGCTATTAGTAGCTAGTTAGTAGCTATTACATGTAGTAGAGTCGAAACATCTCTAACAGTTAACTGTGTCAAGCTGTCCTGCATACTCGGAGTACCGAGGAGCAAATAATCTTCCAAAAACCTTCGGAACTCGCCCAGTCTAGAGTGGGCAACATCATCGTGGACGTTGGCACCAACTTCGCATTCCCACGTCTGTGCTGCACAATCTACGATTCACGAAAATAGGCACGTACACAATGATATCCCACACGGAACGACAATGGTGTCACTGCCATCACTCCAACTACTATCAGGCTCTGCTTCTCTTGTTGATGTCACCATGTTGGTTGTTGAGTAACAACAGCAGCAGCAAGTCCATGTTGGTATTGGCAGCAGCCAGGAAAGAGACGGGCTGGAAACTCTATGTGCGAGTGGGGGCCAGTACGAATGCTCCTTATGCCGCCATGGTGGCCAATTATGGAAATCAAGACCCCGGGAAATTGTACGCTTCCGGTGTGAATCTCATGCGCCCGCCAGAAGGGAATCCGGAATTGTGTCACTATCCACAAGAAGCTCTCGCTCTGCAGGAGTCTTTGAATAATAATTACTCGAGTAATATTTTTGATGAGAGGGAGTTTGCAGAGGACAATGACTCCTACAACAACCATACCAATTCGTCCAGCAACACAACCAGCACGTCGATGACGAACGCCACGGCGCACACCATTGTCAATTATGCAACCATCACGGAGGCATATGATGAGGAATTTGGCTTTATTCCAAGAGACAACACGAACGTAGCTCTCTTTGTCAGTTACGGAGATCAATGTCTACAATCCGTCAAGGCACAAGTGGCTGCACAATTGCAACAGAATTTTACCAAATACGGACGAGTAACGCATCTCATTATTCACAACAATAACCTGGGAAACTTGGATGGCTTACATACACTGGCAGACTCACTCGACAACAAAGACCTCATACAAAATATCAGTGTCATCTTTGTCAGTACCCGAACGGGACAAGACATTTATGGAATTTTCAAAGCAGAAGCAAAGCACCACCGATATGCCAATCCACAATTCATGGCGGATGGAAATGAACTGTGGAACTTGCCCGTCGTATTCTTCCGAGATACAGATAACCAATACAATGGTGGTGGGATGGGGATGGGGGATGGAACCTCATCGGGCGGTGGGCCAGGCATGTATGGGGGCAATACTGGAAGCAGTGGCGGAAGCAGTACTGCCGCGGGAGGGAGCTATCAAGGCAGTGACACCTACAGCGGGTATACGTTTCCGCCACAACCACAAATGACCAACCGAAACCAACAGGAAGACAATTTCTATTGGTTCCGTCTTATTGTCTTTTCCATGCTTGTCGTTTCGCCATGTTTTCGGGCTGTCTATCTGTGGTATGCCGGTGGAGCACGCATTCGATTTCGATACAATGAAAATGGGCGAATCGTCGGCTTAACATACATTCCACCAATGCCCTATTGGTTTTCACCGCGACCCGATGACTCTTATCCCGAGACGCCTTCCCAAATGACACAAGAAGAAGTCATGGCTCTACCGGAAATTGTGTATGGCGAGCCGCTTCCCCAAAAAGAGGAGGCTGTGCCTACCCTATTAGACAACGTACAACCAGGAGCGAAGCGAGAAGAAGAAGAAGCGAATAGCAGTAGTAATCTTGACGAGACAAATCCGAACAGTCCAGCAAGCACATCATCACAGATTCCGGAGTCATCTGATATGGACCATCCAACGAATGACACCACCAATAGCAACAATGCGGGTGTTGGGGAGGGGAATAATGATGTGTCAGTACAACACGAACAGAACCAAGATCAAAATGAAAACCGACAACAAGAACAACCGCGACCAGCCACGTCCTCTTTCATGGATAATAATCCTTCTGAGATGCAAACCACTTGCTCGATTTGTATTGACGACTTTGAACCTGGAGAACGATTACGAATGTTGCCTCGTTGTCAGCATATCTTTCATACTGATTGTATCCTCCCGTGGTTGACTGAGCGACAAGGATGCTGTCCTTTGTGCAAGACAGATGTTGTTAAACCAGAGGACGAAGAGAGCGACACCTCTGACGCTGGTAATAATGATAATGGGCGTGGTCGGGATGGGAGAAATAGCAGAAGAAGTGACGGGGAAAGAAGGAATCATACTACACTACAACCGTTGGATTCTCCGAGCCCTGCTGCCCTTCCCAATAGATCGCAACTTAGCGAGGAACCAGAAATTGTATTGGATCCAGCAGTGGAAGGATCAAACGCTTCAGAAATTGTTCGCGATTCCGACGATCTAAGCACCCAATACGACCGAATAGAAACAGGGCAAGTGCGTACGACGAATTAATCCATCGGACCTTAAACTAAAATCTAGTAAAGAGTCTCTGAATACCTTTGGGCCAAACTGGTGTGACTTGGGTTCGCAAATGTTCTGTTGGCAAGTACGTAAGAGTACAAATAGTTGGGTGCCATAAGTTGGAATTGGTGATGCGGCATTGGCCTGTTATGGAAGGTTAAGATGATTGAATCAGATCTCTGCGGACTGCTAGTAAGGAACTCCTATGCCACTGGCTATGGGGAAAGCCTTCATAATTCCTATTTTGCTGTGACTCGTTTCTTTCTTCTATCTTTCGACTCCTGTTTGACTCATACACCACCCCTATTTTTAAGGAACCTCTCCTCCCAAAAAAACATTTTTGTCGCGATTGACTAGTGATCCAGTACTCCTATCAACTTGGCCAATACTGTAGGAGTCTGGTGTGAGCAAAATTCCTTCTAATGTAGTTGTTACTACTAGCTAGTTGTACCAAGTATGCGGTGTGATTTTCTTCTGTGGCCAGGAAAAGAAATCTCTCATTTATTCAAAAATATTTTTTGTAACTGTGTGCGACCTTTCATCAACTTTAAATTAATCGTTTATTTTGACGGCAATAACGCTGTATGTGAATAGAAGCTTGCCGTAAGCAATAACGCTTCTTCCTTCTTCCGACACTATGACGTAACAACTTCATCTACACCGATCTCGAGCAAGAGCCACAGTATTGAACTGGAATACTAGTAATTAGTAGCCCCTCTCTGCGATCATCTCCGACTAATCGACCCTCCTCTTTGATTCAACAATGGGTAACTGCTGTTGCGGCGGAGAAGAAAGTGCACGAGGGGGCACCTTTCAGGGTGAGGTAGGTGCCGCGTACTAGTAACTGGTCGCCACGTTTTCCATAATTATTTTCGAGAGCATTGCTTATTATGTGATTTCTCCTTCTTCTATAGGGCCATCGATTGGGCGCAGGCGATGAGCCCCAAGCAACCACAACCCCCTTGACGTCATCCATGGAACGAGATGATGCAACAACTCCAGCCCCACAGCACGACGACAATTTATCACCCGAAGAGCGTCGGGAACAGCGAGCTGCACGAGCAGCAGCGGCAGAAGCACGGGCAAAAGCACAAGGAGGAGCTACAAAAACCAAGAAAAAAGACACAACTGGCGAGCCTCTGAGAGGACCAAATTCACAAAACACAATGAGATGGACTTCTGGATAGACACACGCATGCTACCTTAGCCGTGCCGACGACTCTTGGAAATATACAAAAACAAGAAAAAATATCCATGTAATTTAACGTTCGATCATTCTACTGCACCCAATCAAGTCCTTCTGATTGAGCCTTGGCCTTGGCCAATTTCCAAGCTGGCGGATTGTCGTCGATGAAGTTATGCAGGTCAAAGATAATTCGATCTGCAACTGCTTCCGTGTCCATGTCCTCGGTAATTTCGATTCGGACGTCTGATTGAGAGTACTTTTCTCTGCGCTCTTCTAATAAATCTTTTAATTTTTGAAGTGGATCTTCTGTCTGCAAGAGTGGTCGGTCCGTTCCCTCTATTCGCTTTATAATCACTTCCGGGTCAACATCGAGCCAGATCACAAGGCCTGTCTGCAATTTAGACCAATTCTCTATTTTGGTAACAATACCGCCACCTGTACTGATGACGCAACGAACGTAGGGATGAACTGAGTTCAAAATCTGTGATTCCACGTCACGAAAGCCTTCCTCGCCCTCTTGCTCAAATATTTCGGGAATTGTCATGGAAGTCGCCTTTTCAATGATCTCATCTGTGTCCAAAAAATTGTAGGTTCCCATGCCTTTTGTATTGGAAATAATGAAAAACTATGTGAGGATCAAAATCCTGTAGGCCAAATATGTCTCATTCCAACTAGGGGCAGACTTCATCTTCTCACTCACGTCGTGCCACAACATCACCAACGGTACTTTTTCCTGTGAAATTATTTCAACAAATTTTACAAAAATGAAAATTGATTAGACAGGTTGACCTCGAAAGAATGCGATAAAAACATCCCATAGATAAGAGCTGACTAACTGAAGCAAAATAGCATTTGCTTTCTGTTTCTGACCCACCTGTACCCATTAAACCAACCAAATAAAGGTTTGAGCCGTTCAGGCGAGGTCCTAGTAGTCGTGCAGGGTCAATCTTCATGCCTTCTTCGCCCTTCATAAGGCCCGGATTCTTGAATGGATTTTCCACGCCTTGGTCAAAAACTTCCCCAGGATCTTCCCACTCAAAACCACCCGCCTTGACCCTCACTAAAGAAGCACGCTGGAAAAGAACAGGAGAAAACGCTGCTACATAGTGATGACGGCAAGCTGCCAAAACGACCGAAAGTAAAAAACAAGTCTTCATGATGATTGTTTGGCAGTCAGGCTCGTAAACTGCGATGTTGTAATAAAAGGAGGGCAGTGAACTATGGGAGTTAATTTAACTGCGCCGATTGGGCTCGCCACAACAATACTACTAGTCTAGTAGTACTTCAATAATAATGATCAACAAAAAGTGATGGCTACAGTGTTGCTTGTGGTCCCTCCAATTGTTTCCCTCATCGTCATCCATGCAGCAATCACCTGTTTTACAGCGCAGTTCAAGCTAAGTACGTACCCAGTGTACTAATTATATCTGTAAAATGGTAGCGCACACTCTCCATACGTAACTATGGCTCTGAAAAACCATGATGGATAGCTACTGCAGAAGTTAGTGTTACTGTGACTACTAGCTAGCCAGCATGTGAGTAGTTGTAGGTACCAGGGTAACAGGAAGAGCATCATTTCCAAAGTCGTTGCACCAAAGTTAGGTGTCACTAAAAATAGTGAGAAATTGGAAATGACCACATAATCAGAGAAATAGATGAATTGGATGACATGAATTCATGGCATCGCTCGATTATAAAAAGGCTGAGAAACAAGTGCTCAGAGCTGATGGGATCTGATCCATCTAGCTATGCGATTTACTCTACAGCGAGGAAACCAAGTCTTAAAATGAGATATGAACCTCTTTCCATGCGAACTCCTCTAAAGCAGCTGGGCTGGGCACCCAGGGCTGCAAGATCTCTGTTCACTTGAGAATGAATACTACAGGATCTCGCTCAAATAAGGCACTTTTAAGCAGAAGTGAAAAGGAAAGCTTCTACTGTACATCCTTTCGTTATGCAAAAGCCAGGCATTGATTATATGTTGCCAGTAAGACCCCGAAAGCCATGCCACCTATTGTCTAGCTAGTGAGATTAGTCTCTTGTTCTTTGTAAACAGCACGTTCCATAGAGTCACATAATTGCTTCTTGATAAGAATAATAAACCTTATGGTGTAGCTAACACTCGCCGCCGCACGCTGCCATGAAAGCGTTCGTCGACCGCAAAGGGGGCTCCACCTTAGTATGTCCACGATCCTCATTGTTTCTCCCGACACGACATCTAGTACTGTTGTGCAGCGGGGTATTGGTAGCCCACATGGCCATGAGACCTGCCGCCTCCATGACGAGAATGATGATGCTGTTGTTGCTGATGGTGTTGGTGCGGGTGGCCATAGTCATAGTAGCCATGGGGTGGCTGGCCGTACATGTGAGCAGGATAGGCATACCCATGGTGACGAGGGTCGTGAGGTGGTTGGTGCATGGGCATTCCTGGATGCATATGCATGTCCGCATGGTGCATATGGGCATACATGGGGTCCATGTGGTGATGCTGCCTCTTTTCCTCATCTTCGTCCTCGTCCACGTCGTCCTTCACAGGATGCATTCCGTTGTGCTTGTCGGCTTCACGTTCGTAATAATTCTTCTCCTCTTGCGACAACGCCTTTAATTCCATTGCGGGCAAGAAGCGTGGTTAGGCACTGAACATTATCAATCGGCAACAGCGACAAAAAAAACTGATGGGGCGGAGATATTCACTCACCTTCCAAGCGGTTCCAACCAATCTAGCTACGGAGCCACGTTCACTTGGCACGCCTGTCTCGGACTGTTTCAGACGCAAAACGTGTGCCGAAAAGAACATGTTGTCTAGCAAATTCAAAAAACAAAGAGGGTAAGGCAATTGACGATCAAGATACAACGAACATTTCGCCGAGCATGGCAAGAAACTTACATCCAGTCTTATTTCGCTTTCGATTGGATGCGCGATCAGGTGGGTTATATTGTGACATTTGCTCTTCATAGCGTTTTCGGTCTCCTTTCGCACGTTCTTCGTACTTGGCCTTCTCTTCTACAGGGAGATCCTTCCATTGATTTCCAGTCGAAGCCACCAAGCTTGCCGGCGGCACACGCTTGAGCTGCGCATCTGAATCCGTACTATTCAAGGCCTTTTCATTTTCCTTAGCAAGTTGTTTGAAACGATCTTGAATGAAGATATTGTAGGCAGAAAGTGCCCTAGTGGGAGCGCCTTCTTCCTTGCGCTTGCGTTTATAAGTCTGCTTGCGTTTACTAATGAACGCTTTGAGCTTTTTGATCTCGTTACTCATACGCAATATCTGCTGGTCCTTGCGATGCAGTGTGTCTGACAAGGCCATTTCGAGTTCCGTAGTCGGTTGTGAAACCTTAATCAGCTCAAAGTAAGCTAACGCCTTCTCGTCCAAAGGCTCGTCGTTAAGTTCCTTCATGAGCTCGGCGCGCTCCCTTTCTTCTTCTTCGGTTCGATTCACTTCAGACGATTTGCGCTTAAGTCTTGGACTATCATCATTATCATCTTCTTCTTCCTTGTCAAGGACATCGTGATGGCCGACAGCAAGATGCTGGTGATGTATAGGCACAGGTTCAGGTTCAGTGGCGTCGGCGTGGTGGACGTGATGGTTATTATGATCAACTTCGTTCATATTCATGTCAGCAACACCATCGTGGTGATGGTGAGGCTCATTCACCTCCTCTGGGACATGATGATCGAAAGGTTCCTCGGTGTCGCTCATAATATGGCTCGTTTTGTGTCTGCTCCGCAGGTGGGTTCTGGGGTAACACTAGTAGTAGTAATGCAAAAGAGAGAATTTCATGAGTTTTCATCAGCCGTCTAATCAACTGCTTAACAGCTGCACCTACTAGCTAGCATACAGCATAGGTAGTTTCGGCAGGCATCATGTCCCATAGTCTGATAGCATCACGATTCGCCAGGCTTGAGAAGACCCGCATCATGTTCAACAGAGCGTGCCCGCATGCTCCGGCAACAACTGTTACCAACCGCAATAGTACGTATCGCAAGCAATAAGGTAATAGCGGGTCATTGTTCAATCATTATTCAATTACATGGATGTCACTCGTCTCATCAGTTCGACAGAACAAACATGTTTCCACTCAGTCGGACTCACCAATTTAGCGTTTGTCTTCGTTTGCCGCCGTGCTTAATGGGTTCAACAGGCGGTATATTTTGATTGTGTTGTTCATGAAGATAAGATAAAGAAGACAACTCAACCCATGTAGAATCAATAAAGCGCGCCCACTCCGTTAGTCCGTTGAGATACCTGAAATGCGAATTATTTAGCTGACATTGGGTTGGACACGCTTGGCTGGTTCATTTCGCCACAAGATTAATAAAAGCATGTGTGCGTCCCAATCGAAAGATCACTCTCAGGAGGTTCCAGGAATGGATCATTTTGAGAACTGGTTTAAATTGGTTGAAGTTGAAAAGGTCATACTAAACAGCAAAGAGTGACTGATTTATAGTAAATTATTGGAATTGTTTCTAAGGCTAGTGCTCTGGAA
>ENA-ORBV01014347-ORBV01014347.1-microbial-mat-metagenome-genome-assembly--contig:-NODE-14347-length-11868-cov-17.415656_pt1 | contig 11868 bp, 7 predicted proteins | sample MGYA00237777_ERZ505514 | MGnify/ENA primary metagenome ERZ505514 (study PRJEB26160, sample SAMN06269048) | microbial mat metagenome | isolation source: Oligotrophic lake microbial mat | place... | reverse complement strand
GTCGGGCGCGGGGTCCGCGACTCCGGGCCGGGGGCGAGTCCCGGTCGCGGGACGCGATCGGGCGAGGCCCAGGGGCATCGTTACAACAGGGGCATCAAAGGTTTGCAACTGCGGCTCTTGGTTGGCATCAACAAATGATGCACGGGCCGTCAGGCAGAGGGACATGAGATCGGATGAGAAGGGTGCGAACGCGGGCGATGCGGAGGATGCATCGGCAGGAACGGCGGGAGCCGTTGTGGTCTCCTCCACATGGGTTCGCTCGACGACTTCTCCCTGCGGGAGCTTGCTGAGAACGCTGATGGAAGTCTCGCGCCGGCGATAGAGGGGCCGGGCGGGATCGAAGCGGGCGAGGCGGAGCATGAGGTGTGCGGCTTTGCGCACGTGGCCATCGCGCATTGCGGCGACGCGCTCGGCATCGATGCCGGGCTTGATGAGGTTGTGGGTGCGATCGAAGATGTAGCTGTCGATCTGGAAGCTCATGGCCTTGACGGCCTTGGAGAGCTGGTTGACACCGGCGATGCGGATGGAGCAGGCCGCGGCCTGCGTCATCATGGCGAGCTTGGCCTGGATGTCCTCGCGCATGAGCCACATGGCGAATGCGGGCATGGTTGTGCCGTAATGCTCAACGAGATCGGGGATGGTCATGTCGCCGCGGGAGAGGCAGCCGAGGATGTTGACCTCATCGTTGATGACGGGGTTGAAGGTGAGGGGGACCGCCCGCCGCGGCAGAGCCGCGGGGGATGGAGAGGCTGGCGACTCATCCTGCTGCACCTGATTGGGTTCCCCGCCTGAGAGCATGATCGTGAAGTATGGCGTACACATACCAAACTGTCAAGGGTTTATTCGGGTTTTTGTAGGTTGTCGCAAAGCGAGTACTTGCAGACACTTGCAGCTAATTTCGTTCGTTGAGGGCAGGGAGCGACTTCACAATCTTCATCGTCTCTACGCTCACCCGCACCACGCGCTTCACGAGGTCGATGATGTAGCGGGGTTGGTTGTGTTCCTTGGCCCAGTCGTTGGGGTCGTTGGGGATGCCGCTGTCCTTGTCGCGGGTGATTTGGTAGCGTTCCATGATCCATTCGAGGGCAGGCTTGCCGTTGACGACGTATTCGAGGGCCTGCGGCGGGATGCCGCTGAGCGTGACGTGGCTGTTGTAGATGATAGTGGTCTTGTCGTGCTTCTGGCCCGCTGCCTTCTGCTCGGGTGTGGGACGGGCGTAGGTCATCTTGGAGACGGTGAAGTGTTTTTCGGGGTCGAGAGTGAGCATTTCCGAATGTTCTTTGAGGGGGTAGGGGTCGATAGTTTCGTAGTTGAGGTGCCACTGGGCCAGGTCACGGCCCGCTTTGGTGAAGGCGCGGAAGTCGGCGGCCTCGCGCGTGAGCGGGATGCGAGGGAGCATCTTCTTGAGGTCGGCGGCGAAGCGGGTGCGGTACTCGGGCGAGTGGAGCACGCCGTAGACGTAGTAGAAGATGTCTTCCTTCGTGACCTTCCCCCCCACGCCATACGCCGCTTGGAACTGCTTGAGGATGGCGTCGGTGATGGCACTGCGGCGGCGGTAGCCGTCGATGACTTCGCCCTCGGCGGCGGTGTCGATGAGACGCTTGTCGTCGGCTTCGTCATCCAGAGGTTCGTAGAGATAGAGCGGAAAGCACTGGCTGGCTCCGCTTTTATCAATCATGTGCAAATCGGGGATGGTATCGGCGGCAATCACAGAAAACTGGTCTCTGTTGCCCACGCCGGTGACGCATATGGCGACATTTGCATGCTGGGCCGTGGGGAATAGGCGGGCTGTCTTCAGCACCATCTCGTTGAGCCGACGACTGTAGAACAGCCATCGCTTCGCGAACGGCCGGTAGAGGCCCACCCGGATCGAGCCTTCGGTCTCGCTCAGCGTCTTTCCTCGTTTTGCGTCCGCTTTGAGCGCTCTCGTCCAACTGATCTTCTTGGGATCGAGGTCCACGATCGCGTCAACCTCGGGTACATCCTTTCCGGAACTGTCGCGGCGGGCCTTCTGGTATCGCTCCATCTCGACTGCGTAGGTCGCGATGAGCGCCTTGATGTTCTGTACTAGTCTCGCCTTCGACGTGTTGTACACCCAATGGTCGCGGCCCGTCGCCACCCCAAGAGAGTAATCCGAAAACACCGTTTCCCCCTTGTCGTCGTCTTTGCATCCCATCTCAATGAACCGCTCGAACGCCGGATCGCGCTGGTTGATCCAGTCGTGGTCTGTGTTGGGGTTGAGCGTCGTCCACTTGTTCGCGTTCTCCATTGTTCCGACGCTGCCGAAGCCTTTGATGATCGCCAGTTTTTCCTCGCGTGAGAGGTAGTCGCCGATGTCGTGGTAGCGCAGGTCGCACGTGCCTGACTTGGCGGGGTTCTTGACGAGCAGCGTGATGGCGATGGGCGTGCGGCTGCCGGAGCCGAAGATTTTCCCTCCCTCCTGCCGGGACACATCGCCGGAGGTGCGTTGGTTCCCCCGCAAGTTGAAGACGTAGATCGAAGAAAACTCCTTGGGCAGGCACGCCCGCATGCCGTCCATCGTGCTCGCATCAATGAAGTAGCCGTTGCTGACGAAACCAATCACGCCGCGATCCTTGATCCGGTCGCTGGCCCAACGGATCGCGCGGATATAGCTGTCATAGAGACTGTTCTTCAGCGTTGCCGAGGATCGCTCGGCATAGGTACTCTCTATCCGACTGTCCAAGGCCGGATAGTCAATATTCTGATTGTTGTTGTTGGCGTCGCCCTGACCGACCGAGTACGGCGGATTGGCGATGACCACGCGGATCGGGCTGGCCTTCTGCCGGACCACGCGCTGGTTGTTCTCGGGGAAGGCGTGTTCCGCCAACTCGCCGCGTGGCTCGTACAACTGGAAGGTGTCGGTGAGCACGATGCCGTCGAAGGGAACGTATTCGTCGTGCCCTGCGGCCTTGCGGAGTGAGTGGAATGTCTCCTCAATGTTGATGGCCGCGATGTAGTAGGCCAGCAGCACGATCTCGTTGGCGTGCAGTTCCTTCTGGTACTTCCGCAGAAGGTCGCCCGCGGGGATCAGGCCGCTTTGCAACAGCCGCACGATGAACGTGCCCGTCCCCGTGAAGGGGTCGATGATGTGGACGTTCTCGTGCCCCAGCCCGGACTTGAACTCGTCCCGCAAGACATCCTCGACGCTCCGCACGATGAAGTCCACCACTTCGATGGGCGTGTACACGATGCCCAGCCGCTCGGCCATGCGAGGGAAGGCGGTGCGGAAGAACTTGTCGTACAACTCCACCACCACCCGCTGGCGGCCCTCTGCGTTGTCGATGCCCTTGGCCCGGTCGCGGACGCTGGCGTAGAACTTCTCCAGCGCGGCGGTCTCCTTCTCCAGCGCCTCATCCTTGAGCGTGTCGAGCATCTTCTGCATCGCCAGCGAGACGGGGTTGTGCTGGGTGAAGGCGTAGCCCTCGAAGAGCGCATCAAAGACGGGTTTGGTGATCAGGTGCTGAGACAGCATCTCGATCGCGTCGGCCTTGCTGACGGCGGGGTTGAGGTTGTTCTGGAGCCCGGCCAAGAACTCGTCAAACGCCTTGGCCTGTTTCTTGTCCTTGGATTCCAATAGCGCGGTAATGCGGGTCACATGCCGCTCGGCGATGGCCGCGACATCCTTGGCCCAACTCTCCCAGTAGCGCCGGTCCCCGCACTTGAGGACGATCTTGCCGTAGATCGCGTCCTTCCACTCGTCGAGCTGCGGGAAGGCGATGGCGCCTTGGACCTCGCGGGCGGTGGGGGTGCTGTCGCCGTCGGTGGCGGAACCGTCCTTGGGGTCGGCCTCGCCCACGCCGATGACCTGGATGTTGTCGGGACGGGCCTTGTTGAGTTCGATCTGGTTGATGGTGGCGTTGAAGCGGTCGTCGTGGGCACGCAGGGCCTGCAAGACCTGCCAGACGACTTTGTACTTCTCGTTGTCCTTCAGGGCCTCCTCGGGGGCGACGTCCGCCGGAATGCCGATGGGCAGGATGATGTACCCGTAGTGCTTGCCCTCGGCCCGGCGCATCACGCGGCCCACGCTCTGGACCACGTCGATGACCGAGTTTCGCGGGTTCAGGAACATCACCGCGTCGAGCGCAGGCACATCCACGCCCTCGGACAGGCAGCGGGCGTTGGAGAGCACGCGGCAGATCGGTGGGGTGTCGCTTGTGTCGGCCTTCAGCCAATCGAGCCGAGCGGCGCGCCGGAGCGCGTGGTAGGTGCCGTCCACATGGTCGGCTTCGACACTCAAGAAGTCGGCCGCGTCGGGGTGGGTTTCCTTGAACGCCGCGAGGATCTGGCCGAATTTGTCGACGAAGGCCTTGGAGTCCTTGATGGAACGCGAGAACGCGACAGCCCGTCGCATGGGGCCGGTGTCACCCTCAAGATCGGTCGCGGCCTCGCTCGTCGACTCGAACCTCTTGGCAAGCCCCTGCCAGCACCCGGTGATCTTGGCGGCGTCGTCCAGATTCAGTTCGTTGTTCTTGTCGGCGATCTGCTTCTGGAACGTCTTGCTGACGTACTTCTCGTCCACTGCGAGCACGAGCACCTTGTAGTCCGAGAGCAGCGACTTGCCGACGGCCTCGCCAAAGCCCAGCCGGTGCAGTTCCTCGCCGAAGTGCTGGGGGTCGTCCATCGAGCACAGTTCGGCCTCGGCCTCCTTGGCCTTGCCCTTGGCCCCGTCGCCGTAGATGCGTGGCGTGGCGGTCATGTACAGCCGCTTGGCCGCCTTGATGAACTTCGCATCGTGGACCTTGACGAAGTGGCTCTCCTCCTCGCCGCTCAGCGTGACGCCCGTGGTGCGATGGGCCTCATCGCAGACGATGAGGTCAAAGGCGGGCAGCCCGGCGTTCTGCGCCTTGGATACCGCATCGATTGACTGGTACGTCGAAAACACCACCGTCATTCGGCCGTTGGTCTTGTCCTTCCTGGCCCGCTTCTGGATCGCCTCGTACTGGGCGACAAGGTGCTTCGCCGAAGTCGTGGCAGGGAAGGCGAGGTCGTAACGCGTGATGTCCGGGCTGTCATCGTCGCCTTTGGTCTGGGACGTGCCGACGCTGCCATCGGAACAGACGGCCAGACTGTGGAAGGGCTGCTCCGCCTCCGCCGTCCACTCGCGGAGACTTTGCGACATGAGCGAGAGCGAAGGGACAAGAAACAGCACGTGCCCGCCGGGGGCGAGCTTCTCGGCGATCCGCAAGGCCGTGAAGGTCTTGCCGGTGCCGCAGGCCATGATGAGCTTGCCACGGTCGGCCACGGCAAGGCCCTTCACCACGTCCGCGAGGGCCGCCTGCTGGTGCGGCCTGATCTGGTTCCTCGCTCGGCGCGACAGTGACCCCTGCCGTCGGGGATCGAATTTGGACCAGTCGATGGGGCTGGCTTCCAAGTCGTGAACACTGATGATGAGCGGGGGCGTGGGCCGCTTGAGTGCGTCACGGGCGTTCAAGCCCCAGTGATCCGTCGTGGTCACGATCATGGTGGACGTAAACGGGTCCTTCCCGGCGGCGTTGAAGAACGAGTCGATATCGCCCTTGGCGAGGGTGTGCTCGGGGAGGTAGAACTTGCACTGGATGGCGCAGTACTCTCCCGTGGCTCGGGTGCGGGCCACGATGTCAATGCCCACATCGCCGATGCGGCCCTTGTTGGGCCAGTCGTTGAACATCCAGACGTCGGAGAAGAGGTCCGCGTAGAAGGGGTCGAGTTGAAGGTAGTTGACGATGAGCCGTTCGAAGCGGTCGCCCAGGTCACGGTTGCTCCTCGCGTCGTTTCGGAACTGGTCCAGGATCGTGGCGAGCGTTGTTGGGGCGGTGGTGGCGGGCATCAGTGCAGCAGAGTACCCGGAGCGTATTCCCTGTTTCACGGCGATCGACGCGAGGACGGCCGGGCCTCGCGCCTTCCCAGGCGCTCGAGGCCGCGAGACCAGCGCAGTCGACGTGAGCGCGGTCGACTTCTGCGCAGTCGACGTGCGCGGTCGACCGAAGCCCGGCAGCAGGAGAGCGGAGTCGCCTGCGGGCCCATCGTCATGCGTCGTCATGCGTCGTCATGCGTCGTCATGCGTCGTCACGCGTCGTCACGCGTCGTTGCGACCCACGCCCAGATTCCTTGCCTGCTCGAGCGAAAGGCTCCGAAGCGCCCACGCCATCGCGCAGAGTCGCGTGTGCGCGACCGCGACACACGCCGACGCACCCTTTCGGTGCGAGTCCAGTGTGGCCGTCTGTCCTGCGTGGGCGAGAGACAGCATCACTCGCGGCACCAGATCGCGCAACCTGACGGCGCCGACCGGCGAGCGAGGGCTCGTTGGTCGATGTATAACGTCCACATCAAGGGCTATCGTCGCAAGGGCGTGAAGGCGAAGAAGGCGACGATGGACAGCAACTGGGTGCCCGGTGTGAACCACATCAAGCGTTTCGGCCGGTGGTCCTTCGACGAATTCGCGGATGTCTACCAGATCCAATCCGACTTTGAGGCCAAGGTCACAGAGCAGTTCGACGCGATGATCGACAAAGCGTCCGCTGCCAAATAGCCCGCAGGAAGGAACGGCTGATGTTTGACTCTACCAAGGAAGACCTCAAAGACATCCTCAAGAAGGTCGACGAGGGCAAGCTCCAGCTCCCCGACTTTCAAAGGGACTATGTCTGGGGCGACGACGACGTGCAGAGCCTTATCGCGTCCATCGCAAAGGGCTTTCCCGTTGGGGCACTCCTTACTCTTGAGACAGGCGGCCAGGTGGCCTTCAAGCCGCGAACGCTTGCAGGTGTCGAGAGGGTGAATCCGAAGCCGGAGGAGCTCTTGCTCGACGGCCAGCAGCGCATGACATCGCTGTTCCAGGCGATGTACTGCAAACACGCCATCCGCACCCGTAAGCAGAAGAAGGTAGAAATCGAGCGGTTCTACTACCTCGATATTGCAAAGGCCGCATCGGATGCCGCGAACATCGAGGAGGCCATCGTCGGCGTCCCCGCAGACCGCATCATCCGGACTAACTTCGGACGCGACATCCAACTCGACCTTTCCAAGCCCGAGTGCGAGTACGAGCACGACCTGTTCCCGCTCAATCAAGTGTTCGACCACACTGATTGGTACTTCGCGTGGCGCGGCTACTGGAAGGACCGAAAACCCGATCGCCTCGACCTTGAGAGAAGGTTCTTCAAGGGCGTGGTCGAGAACATCCAGCGGTACAAGATGCCGATCATCGCGCTGGACAAGACGAATAGCCGTGAGGCCATCTGCCTCGTCTTCGAGAAGGTCAACGTCGGAGGCAAGAAGCTCGACGCGTTCGAACTCGTCACAGCCATCTACGCTGCATCCAGCTTCGACCTCCGCGAGGATTGGCAAGGCCCGGTGGACGGACTTGCCCCAGGTCGTAGCAAGCGCATGATCGGCAAGGACAACGAGCGTCGGGTACTCAGGAACATCGAGAGCACCGACTTCCTACAGGCCTGCACACTGCTCCACACGCGGCAAGTCCGGCTGAACAAGGCAGCTTTCGGGGTGAAGGAATCGGATCTGCCGGCAATCAGTTGCAAGCGTGAAGCCCTGCTCGGCCTGCCGCTGACCGCCTATCAGGCACACGCGAACGGGGTTGAGGACGGATTCGTCGAAGCAGCCGGGTTCCTGAACGAACTCAAGATCATCCTCGCGAAAGATGTGCCCTACCCGCCGCAGATCACGGCGCTTGCTTCAGCGCTCTCCGTTCTCGGTGACAAAGGCCAGAGCGCCGCGGCTCGCGACAAGCTCGCGCAGTGGTTCTGGTCGATTTCTCTCGGCGAGCAGTACGGTTCCAGCACCGAATCAAAGCTCGCCCGTGACGTTCCCGAACTGGTCACATGGATCGTGGACAACGGCCCCAAACCGCGGTCGGTCGAAGAAGCCATCTTCCAGCAGGACCGGCTCTACTCGTTGCGATCGAGACTCTCGGCCGCCTACAAGGCAATCCACGCCTTGCTCATGCGGCATGGCTGCGAGGACTTCATCAGCGGCAAGGGATTCGAGTTGATGACCTTCTACAGCGACAGGGTCGATGTGCATCACGTCTTTCCCCAAGCCTGGTGCAAGAAGCAGAAGATCGATCCAAAGGTGTTTGACTCGATCGTCAACAAGACTCCGCTCTCCAAGAAGTCGAATATCCTCATCACCGGCGACGCCCCATCGGTCTACCTCAAGCGCATCGAGGACAAGCACGGACTGTCTCCCGACCGCCTCGACGGCATCTTGCGCACGCACCTGATCGACCCGCGATTCCTTCGGACGGACGACTTCCAGAGCTTCATCGACGCTCGCCTCAGGGCGCTCTCCAAGTTGATTTCGGACGCACTCGGTAAGCGGGTCGTCGAGAGCCACGGTACGAACGAGGCCGAAACTGAGGTTGACGACGATCCCGAGACCATGACCGCGGATTCCGACGATGATCTGGCGGCGGTGTAAGGATGCACGACCAGATGGTCTGGAGGACCACCACCAAGTCCCCCGACAAGGCCTCCGGAGCGCATTCCTCGACACCCACGTTCGCAGTGATTTCTCCGCAATCCCCGCACTGCTCCGATCTGCTGGCACTCTCCCGCCCTGACTCGCGTCGGTCGCCACGCGGGTGATGGCTCCTCCCGCGGCGCGGCTTTCCGGGGACAGCGAAGTCGCCTGCACGCCGGGCGTCACGCGTCGTCACGCGTCGTCACGCGTCGTCACGACTCACGCCCACGCAGGCATTCAGTGCGTGTCCAGTGTGCCCGCCCCCGGTGTGCCCGCCGCTCGGCAATCTCAGGACCGTCGCAATCCGCCGGTACTCTGCCACCTCGGCTCGCGTCGACAGCCACGTGTTTCATGTTCCCTCGGTGACGTTGCTCTCGGTCGCGCGGTGCTTTGGCTGGGCCCCCAATTTCGTGCGCGTCCAGTCCGCTCCCTCCAGGCCGCTCCCTCCAGGCCGCTCCCCGTCCAGGCCGCTCCCCGGTCAACGGGTTCACGCGGTGTTGGGTTCGGATGTGCCAGGCCGAGCCCGCGGTTGGGAACCCCTCTCCCTCGTCCCTCCCACCCGTCCTGACCGCACTCACGCGGGAGGCTTGTCGAGGCCGTCACGGCTACTCTTCGGCTGCCCGTAGAACCCTCACCATGGCGACGTCTCACCCCTCATTCCGCCGACCGCCGCTGGTCGAAACAGCGCTCGCGGTTCAATTCAAGCGGTTAAAGGCCTTCCGGAACGCTCACTTGGGTCTATTCTGGTCGCAGCTCGCGTCCGAGTATCCGATCACCGACGATGCCGAATCGATCATGCCTCAGTTCGAGCGATTTGGGGACGAGCGCCCCGTCGAGTCGAACCGTCTCCCACGTCTTCGGCTGGTGTGAGGCCACGGTGCTCGAATCCGGATGCTGTCTCCGGATGAGACCCGGATGGTTCAACTTCAGAACGGAATGCTCGTCTTCAACTGGCGCCGAGTGGGCGACGCCACGAGCTATCCCCGATTCACGACTACCAAGCCTGCGCTGGACGCCCTGATCCAGCAGTTCGAGGCGTTTGTGTCCGAGCATTCGTTGGGCGCATTCGAGCCAGAACAGTGGGAGGTCACCTACGTCAACCACGTCCCGCGCGGAACGGTGTGGAAGTCGCCTGCCGACTGGCACCTCGTGATTCCGGGGCTGCTCGGCCCAGCGACGACGGCAGCAGAATCGGTGTCGAGCCCGCTGGAGACCATGTCCGGCGAATGGCACTTCGAGATCGCACCTCGGCGGGGTCGGCTTCACGTCAATCTCCACCACGGTTGGGTCGGACCGAGCCAGTCGTCACCGGAAGTCCTGGTCGTTGTTCTCGCCGCCCGCGGCCCAGTTGCCGAAGAAGGACAAGCCGGACTGGACAAGGGACTGAACGAAGGTCATCTTGCGGTCGTGGAGACTTTCGCCCGTGTTACAGGTTCTCAGGCGCACATGAGTTGGGAGCGAGCCACATGACGGCTGGGTTCTATCAGAGCGTGGTGGCGACGCCACCCCTTCAAGTCCGCTCCAACACCCGATCGACCTCCTCTGACGCCTTGGCCACTGGCAGTTCTGGCCGAGACGCGGAGCACTGGCAGACGCTCATCGATGAGCTACTCCGGTGGAAGGGCGAGGCGACTTCGCTGTTCGACGCGAGCTTCGTGCCCTCGTCCGAAGTCATCGAGACGTCGATCGATTTTGCATTGGATGTCCAGAGCCAGGACGACCCCGCGCCACGCAGCGTCGCCCCTTCGGGCGACGGAAAGATCGCATTCGAGTGGCGAGCGGGCCCACGCACCATGCTGGTCGAGGTACTCGCCGCTGGCCTGATCGAGTACACCGAGTTCTCAGGCGATCGGGTTGTCGAAGAAGGTGTCTATCGACGTGATCCGCGTACACGTCGACTCGAACTCGCCGCCGACTGAGTCGGACTGACTATGAGCTGCGGACTCGAGCCCGTCGATGACGCAGAAGACGTCCTCAGGCGCGTACCTCAAGCGTGGTACCCGAACGAGCGAGGCGAGCCTCAGCCGCGCATTGACACCTTTCTACCAACGAGTGCTGACCTCACCGGACTTTCGCTGTCCCGTGCGAAGTACCGCAGCATCGAGTCGGCGGCCAGAGGCTCAGATCCGTCCAAGGTGTATCACGTCGCTTCACTGCAAGTCTCAAAGGTCAGATCAGCCCGACTGGACGGTGTCTCACAAGCCCTCGAGGTCACGGCGGATCCTCAGCCGGGCGACGATGGCCACGCACAGATCCCGCTTCTGTATCGGCGGGACTACGACAGTGATCCGGTCAAGAAGACCCGAATCAAGGAATGGGCTCGCAAGCTCGCCTCGTCGGTAGCGGTGATGGCATTGGTGTCGCCGCCAGCCGCAACGATCTTGCCGACCGAATCGGAGCATCCTCAGCCATAGCCGGACAACGTCTGGACGGCTGCTGTGGGGCGTGCTCAACACCCCGCACCCAAAAACAAACCCGGGCCAGCCCACACGCTGGCCCGGTTCGAGGTCACACCGTCGGGAAAACATACTGCGTTCTGAGGATCTGAACAGTGGTTTTCAGTTATTTACCTCATGGCGGCTGGGCCGGAGACGCACGGAATCGACCGCCTGGCCACGGTCCGCCGCTGGTCTCCGAGAGCCGAATCTTTCCAATTCACGGCGAAAGACGCACGGCTCCTCCGCATATGTACTGAGCGCGCCGGTGCACGACCGCGGACGACGGGCGATGCCGGTTCCGGCCTCGCCTTCGCGCCCTCGGCAAGGCTCGGTCCCACCGAGGCCACTGGCCGTGCCTCGGGACCCGCCCTCCCAGTGCAACCAGCGCACGCTCGCTGCCGAGTTGCGGGGCCCGCCGTGCCAGGATCGCGGTGCCACGCTCCCCGTGCCAAGCTCCCGTGCCAAGCTCCCGCGCCAGGATCGCGCAAACGCGCCGCTGCCATGCTGCTGTCACTGCGAGGTGCGGATTGCTCCGCGGCTCGATGCGGTTGGCGTGAGGCGATCAGTACACTCGACCCTCGATGCAGAGGATCGTGCTCGACTGGAATCTGCCGCTGGTTGCTGCGGCGGCGACGCAACTCGCCGCTGCGGATGGTCACGGCGTGATCGATCTCAGTCGCACGATCTGCGCCACCGCGGGAACGCGCACGGGCCGAGTGCTGCGCTGGCACCTTGCCGCCGCCGCGGCGGCATCCTCGGCGCGACTGGTTCCGCCAATCGTGACCACGCCCGGCGGCCTGCTCGATGCACTCGCACCGCCGACGGCTTCGGTGGCGACTGCCCTGATGCGCGAACTCGCCTGGATCGAGGCCTTTCGATCAATGGACGCTGCGGACTGCGCTCGTCTTGGTCCTGTCTCTTATACACATCTCCGAGCCCACGAGACTAAGGCGAATCT
>ENA-ORBV01014345-ORBV01014345.1-microbial-mat-metagenome-genome-assembly--contig:-NODE-14345-length-11869-cov-5.578952_pt1 | contig 11869 bp, 6 predicted proteins | sample MGYA00237777_ERZ505514 | MGnify/ENA primary metagenome ERZ505514 (study PRJEB26160, sample SAMN06269048) | microbial mat metagenome | isolation source: Oligotrophic lake microbial mat | place... | reverse complement strand
TTCCGTTCCACTTTGTGTTCCGGATTGGATCTTGCATCTTTTCCTTCGGGGCGCACATCAGCTCTTGGTCTAGAACTCGGGACACGACTCTGATTCGTGGACTGAATCACGGGTCAAATCGCACCATTGTCACCAAATCACATTGAGTGATCTTAATGATAAACATGGACACCAGAGACATTCAGACTTAGTGCTATCATGACCAAGTGTGTCTGTTGTTACACCATTAGCCTAGCAGTTGGTTGTAAACTAAATGTGTGATCAATGCTCATGTTCATCTGGATGGACGTGCAATTCTTATCATGAGCGAAAAAAACCAGCTAGGGAGAAAGGAAGTTGTGGATCCATAACTGCTCAGCAAACAAAAAACAGGGATGGAGGCAATGAGCGGCAACCTATTTATTTTTTAACATCTGTTAAGCTGGTTGCTTAGATAGTAAGTTGTGTGGCTCTGACTCACACTTGTTGCATTGCAGAATTAATGAATGTCAGCAGCAAAACAATGGGAGGATTTCTTCAATTCGCCAATCGCGCTCGGGACTGACGGGACAACAACGTTAACATGATGATCCATTTCAATAGTTTCCGCACAACAACATGTTGTGTAAAAGCTGCAACATAACTTTCGATCCTCTGCTACTGTACTATTGCTAAACCCAGCGATGTCTACTAATCCCACCAAACGTATGAGAGCAATCAGAATAATGCTCAATCCACCCATGGACTCCCCTAAAGTCAGCAGCAAGAAGCGCCCGAATGAGAATGCGGAGGACTCAAAGCCTGGTGCTTCGAAGCGGTCTCGAGGCAAGGAAAAGTCGTTACTAGTTGGGACTGGCGTGTCACTCCCCTTGGAAGCTTTATCTTTTGTCATGGAGTTTCTGTCTCCTCGACAGCTTTTCAACGTGGCCTTCACCTGCAAGACTCTGCGCGACTTTATCTCTACCAAGTTAGTGATTCGATCGGCCCTCATCCACGGCGGACATGCACATCAGACAATGGTAGAGCTGCACAAACTTATGCAAAACAAGGCACTGCACATTCCTTCTCCGCTTCGTTTGTTGCGCCTGGTCAATGGAAAACGCTGCAAACGCTGCAATCAAAGCAAGGTCAACTTTGTCCGTCCCTGTGTTGGAGTATTTGCGTGTTGGGATTGTACTACTACCAGCTTAACCAAGCCGTGGAAGATGACATGGGCTCGTTACCGAGACCACACTGACGAATACGATGCCATTTTTGATCATCCTCGAGTTGCCACCAACACTTACGGGTCCCAGCACTACATGTGGGCTATTCCTGGAAGGGATAATTCAGGGGAATTGATCGGCCCTCTGGTAACCCTTGGTCACGTCGACCGAATGTTCGAGTGTGCACAAAGGGGAGGTAATTTGGATACATACCTAAATGACAAGCTGAAGGCTCCGCCCGAGGAGTCCTACCGAGAATTCAACGATACCTTCGCGGAAACCCAAGAACGGGCGCATCGAGTTCAACTGGAACGGGAGAAGAAAAAAGAGGCTGCCAAACAAAAATCCAAAGGAAACAAACTGGCCAAAATTGAGAAAATGACAACCGACCTAGCCGCTTTGCTGGACGAGCCCTATCGTTCATTTGCATTGAAGAAAACGGAACTACGGTATAGCTATGACGCCAAAGTTTCAAAGCTTCCTTCTGTGAGGTTCACGGTTCCCTTCATTGATGATCTATTGAAAGAGTATGTGATTACTCCCTCTAAAATCCGCAAAAAGATTCTCCAGGAAATGGCCCAAACAATCAACCAAAAACTGGGTCTGGTCGCCGACAAGGGCTTTGTAACATTAGATTTCTTGTCCGAGAACGACCCTTTCGAGGCGGCCCTTAAAGCTCACTTTAGCGACAAGCTGACGGATTTGGAGGGTCTATTGAATATGAAAAGTGAAACAGGTCATTGGAGACACAGGGTCACCAAATATTATGTTACTGAGGAGTTTTTCATCCTGTTGGAGAAGAACCAATTAATTGGCGCTCTAGCTCACCTCGAGGACGGTGATCTAGGCTGCTTACTTTTGCCGGAAAACGAGAAGGAGAAGAAGTTAGCAAGCACATTGTGGCGTAGCAAATGGTTGGAGGACGACGGAGATGACGATCAGCGCTTCTACAGGACGTTCGCTGCATGCCAGACTCTCTTTCCAAAAGCAAAACTGTGTCTTGAAGAGTTCACTGTTTGGCTTCGCAAACGATATCCGGAGGAGGAGGATGTGCGACGTCGTTTCTATGCCTCTACCAATACCAGCGAGCGCCTGTCCGCTTTGCCCCTTCTGCTGGAAAAAGATTTTGAAGGATTAGATAAAATGTAAGAGGCAGACTTCGATAATTTCATCTGGCATCGGGATCGTTAACGCGCGGAATGGAAACCGCCCTGCCCTTGCTGAAAGGCACACGATCTGACAAGAGCCAATTTCTCCATACACATCGAAACAACCTGCCTCTTGGCTAGTCATCTCGTTTCGAAGCGGAGGTATAGAATAAGTTAATTAAAATTCATTTTAAGTAGTACTTTTATTTGCAGAGCTACCTTCCCAACCAAGAAAAAAAAACGAGTCATTGGGGTGCAACGACTCCTAGAGTGCATGGGAAACACAGAGACAGAGATGTGTTTCTTTTGGCTAGACATGCAGAAGGCATTGTTGACAAATTTATGCTACTACAAAATAAACACTGTAGGGAAGTATGAATACAAGAAGGGGACTTTGTCATAGAAACAGTGATCTATGTCAGAAATGTTGTGTGTATCTTACCCAGATGCAATAACTATGACAACATTATTACGTACTACAGCAGTACTTTGGTAAACAACATTGATACCCTAATGAGCAAGCTTTGAGCTTGCCGCAAAATAGTAGTATTCCGAGCCTGTGTGCGGTACAGTACAGCTATCTTCTTTCCTGCATTGGGTTACTGTACACACAACAACAACACGAAACAAGTCTTAATAGCGATGGCATGGGAACCATGAACAAAACGTCGTTGCATCAGAGCTGAGTTCCTGTACTAGCAAGCAAGTAGCTACAGTAGCTTTTGTTAGCCCTTCAAGATATACAGCTTACTCGACGCTTCCTGTCCTCTCGAAAGATCTGCCTCATGAAGCTTCACCCCAATCAACGTCACTTGATTGTTTTGGCCCTTGCGCTGACGGGCCCATGTGCACATGTTGTTACTGCCTTTTCCCCAAAGTCTTTTGCGCCAACTCCACGAAGCGCTATATTTTATAAAAATGGTGTGAGAAACAACAACGGCCATCGGGCATCCGTTCTTGCACCAAATCCTTCGCTTCACATTCGGACGCCGAATGATTCAGTTTTTCCAGCTGTAAAATCAAATCCATCCTACGTACTGTTTCAACGACCAGTTGACTTTCGGGATGCCGGAAACAGGTCTAGCACCCGCTTATTTGCAGCGAAACAATGGCTTGCCCGCTTCCTACATAATTTGGGGCATACGCTTCAGTGGATGAAACGTAGATGGAAAGTGGCATTTTTGTCGTTGGTCATGTTCTGGGCATTGTGTGCCGGGCCTGCCTTTGCGGGTGGTTCCGGCGGGAGATCTGGAGGAAGTTTCAAACGAGCTCCAAGTCCAAGTTATTCGCGACCGGCTCCCTCCAGAAGTTACAGCAGGCCACCTGTACATTACAGCAGGCCACCTGTACGAGTTTATATGCCGCCACCTCGAGTCATGTATCACAACCCCAGACCACATGTCACAGTGATCCATGGCCCCAGCAATTATCAACCATACGGACCTGTCGACCGAAAACCCATATCTGCCAAAGACGTTGCGTTTGTGGTGGGAGCTGGCGCTTTGGTTGCTTATGGTGTCTCTACGCAATTGACAAAAGAAAGGGATGAAAACAGCAGTGCCTTGGGTCCTGGTGTTTCTGTTTCCAGGATCACTGTATCTTTGAGTGTCCCGGACAGAGATGCCCCTGATTCCATTCTGAAAAGACTTCAACAATTATCCTCCAATGCGAGAACAAACACGAGAGAGGGAGTCCAGCAGCTTGTGTCGAACGGTATGTATTTATGAACTTGTGTGTATGTGTGTAGTGGTTGCAGTTCAGTTCAAAACAGTAATGCAAATGCGTCGATCTCGCCGGTACTAATCAACGAACAATTCACAATTCGTATACACAGTCGCACTCGAGTTGATGAGACAGAAGAATGCCATTCGTTCCTCGGAAACTAGAAGCATGCACTACAAAAATGACGCCGACGCCGAAAGGGACTTCTTGCGTCAGTCCATTTTGCAGCGGAGCAAATTTGACAAAGAAACAGGTACGAAGGGAACGAGAAAAAGCTACTTTTTGGCAATAGTCGCAATGTCTCACACAATGCAATACTCCTCTGACATTTTTTGCCCATTTGATGAATGAATCCATCCATCATACAGAATACAAGGGCGGAAATATAGTTCCGCAGCTTGCACTGAATAGAGAGGATACCAAAGCTACCGAAGCGGTTGTGACAATTTTAGCATCCATTGAAGGTGACTCTACCCAACTTCCACAAATTACGGGACGGGAGAGTGTTATGGAAGCCTTGAACAGGCTTGCAGTGGATGCTCTCGTGGAGGATTGTCTCTTGGCTGGAGAAATCATGTGGACGCCAGAACTCCGTTCCGAGACACTCTCGGTGGAAGATATTTACGTAGATTACCCATTGCTGCGCCCAGTATAGTCTAAAAAGCACATCGTAATGACACGTATATTTAATTATCTTTTTCGTAGAGTTTACATTACAGTAGGCAAGGAAGTATGTAGTCTAGCAGGGGCACTTCTGCAAGATACCTACTCCAACAGCAAAACTTGGTCGAGCTAACCGTGTCTCAAAACAAAGGGCATATGCGCGTCTACGGTCGGACACGACTTAATGTTGAATCCCACAAGGAAAAGAAGATCCAGAAGATTCATGAGCGAGCACTGATGAAAGACAACAAACAAGTCGTTTACTACTACCAATAATTGGGCATACTGTAGGTAGCCGGACACTCGGACATACAACAACAATCAAAGTCAAGCCCAACTTCGTTACCCCCACCGTACTAGCTAGTACAGCGTACTCCAAACAAACAGGCTACCAACCTTTTCGTGCTCTCCAGACAAAACGATACCATCATCATGGCATCGACGACGAACGAAGAGACCAATATGGCCACAGAAGCTTCCAACACCAATAACAACGATGACGACGGCGACAATGAGGCCACCCACAAAACTGTCAAAAAAATGTTGGAAACCAAAGTCGAAGGAGGAAAATCCGCCTGGGCCACGACTCTGGAAACGCTGGGCATGTCGGATGGAAAAACCAAACGAGGCGACGTAATATTGACGAATTTTGACGAAGCCATGGTCCAATTTACAGAAATGGCATCCAAAAAGGAATGGGAATATGCTACCACACCTTTTGAGGATTTTGGAGCCACCAAAGAAGATCTCTTGAGAGCTTTTGTCTACTGGTGTCGCAAGGGAGGAAAAAATGGCGATGGAGATGACGACAATGGTTCCTCCTCCGAAGTAGTCAAGTACAATATATCCAACGCCTTTCGTCGATTGGAATCCTACGTGGAATGGATGGACAAGAATTGTCAGGGCATGGATTTAAAAGGGAATACCATGAAAGAAATTGCCGATCAGTGGAAAATGAAAGTGACACACGACCAAAAGGGTCGACTGGTATGGTGGATTGATTTTGGTTTGGTCGATCTCAAACATTTGAAAAAGAACGTTAGCAATGACGATACGCTCCGATACTTTGTTTGGCTATGTCATTTTGTCATTTTTGATGAGGGTGCCCAGAAAAACGGCCTTGTCGTGGTGGAGAGTGTAGGAGGACATGGATTGTTTGAGACCATGACCGCCGTATCCATGGATGTTGGTACCAAACTGGATCGTTTGACGATTGGAATTCTTCCCATCAAGATGGAATTTTGTTATCTATACAACAATCCTGGTTGGATGCGGGTGATGATGGCCATTATGTCTCCCTTTATGGGAAAGAAAATGCGAAAGCGCATTGTGACTATCAAGAATAAAGAGAGCCCACAGAGCATTTTCGAAGAAGCCATCGGAAAGGAGTATATCCCTGTAGGTCTTACGAATCTCACGGGGACTATAGAAAAGGATTTGCAGGATGACTTGTTGGAGAAGCTGACATGAGCCTTGAGAATACTTCATGTACAGTCAACACAGTATAGGTTTCGCATTGTTGCTCCATATTATTTTGGTTGGATAATTTGTTAATTTTTTTAAGTTGTGACTCTTCTTATTAAGATTAGTTAGCTTTAGCTACAGTGTCATCCAGTGCGGCACTGCACTGATACTGTTTTTGATATTCACACTTTTGATTATGGTTGTTGTTGTTTCTGCTGCTGCTGCTTGCCTAGTAGATAGAGCAAAGGTTGATGAATCCGCAAGGACCATGCTCGTTCATTATGACGACCCCCCGGAAATTTCTTATAGGAATGTGCAATGCCGGCTTGTTTCAAGGCCCAACTCATGGCATCGACACTGGGCTGGAGTTGTGTATCCAACCAAAAATATCCTGGATTCCACCAATGATCACTGGTCATGTGATCAAAAACATCAAACCAACTGACTTTAACGTCGTTCATGTCTCCCCCAATGTCCATATAAATACGTTTTTGGTCGAGCGATGCTGCCGCCGCGGCAGCCGCTACCATGGTGGAGGGTTGAAAGGCCGGGGACAAACACGCGGCACCTCCAAAGAGGTTGGGATAGCCCAACAACAAATTCATGGAGGCTTGTCCTCCCAAGGACGATCCAATCACAAAGGTATCCTTGGCCTCGCGACTGACCTTATCAAAATGGGTATGAACATAGGGCAAGACGGTTTGTGCGACAAATTCCACATGGGCCGTGGCAAAGGGATTGGTCACATCTGCCGAGGAATATTCCAAATGTCTCCGCCGTACCACGTAGGGCACCAAATCTTGTTGGGCCGATGGCAACAAGACCACTACGGGTGGTGTCGGATATCGCAACATGTCGCGTTCACTTAGGCGACACAGGGCTCCCATCATGCGCCAGGAAACTCCCGTCCAACTGGAAGCATCTTGCATGGCATTTTGACCATCATGACAAATTAAGATTGGAAATTCATAATTCTCGTCGAGTGATGGCAAGTCATATTCTTGGGGCAACCATACTTGAATGGGGCGTGGTGGCAAGACGACACTGTTGCCCGCCAAATGAACATCAATGGCATAGGTATCTTCGGGAGGAATGGTCACGATGCGTCCCCCATTGAGGCCGTCGGGAAAGGGAGGTTCCAATTTACGAACGGGAACATAGTGGTCATGAAGTTGGTGTTGTGTTTGTGTTTGACGTTTTTGTTTTTGCAGTTTTAAACGTCGCGGTGGAGGTAATTGCTGCTGCTGCTGCTGCTGCTGAATACTGACAGTCTCTTGTTTGTTGTTGGTAGTAGTAGTAACCTTGCTATGGTTGTCTGGATCCGTCAGTGGTGGCTGACCCGAAATAAACAAGAATAGAGAAGGGATCAAGGATAGCAACTTCATGATGGTCAGGTTGGGTTGATAGATATACAGTAGCTAGCCAACTTCTAGTTCGACTTTGGTGTACTTGTATCAGTAGCACCACTCTTGATGCCTCTAGTCTGGTCGATGTGTGAAATGCACAGGATATCAATCAAATGCTTCCAACAACTGAAGGCAACAAAAAGAAAACAGCAGTTGAAAAAACGAGAGGAGCACTGTGAAGGACAGCAGGACAGTAGAGTTACGTAGAAGTTCAAGACAGTTCAGTTGTGCTGGGTGCGTGCAGAGAAGGTTGGTGTCATTGGTTCCCGCCAGTTCACGATTGACTTTAGTTGCGAATTTCTTTTTTCCTCGCTTTCAAGATTTTTGTATCCTCTGTTGTCACGAAGTGGCAGTCATGCGAAGCCATCAAAGATTTGGCGCACAAAACCGATCCCATCGATCATCCTTTCAGGCATCCACCAAACAATCGAAAGAAAGTAAGAAAGATGCATGTATTTATAGATAGATCAGTGCATTCCTCTTGGTCAGACTCGCAGCAGAATCGATCCACTCCGTTTAGAGCGAAATTACGGAAAGAAGCCCTTTTGCAACCCAATACCAGTATTCTTAACATCAAAAAAGAGGAGCAACCAACAGCAACACTATCACAACCATGATGAACCCCGAACTGCAACGAGAACGCTCAAAAGCAACCTTTTGCGTGGCGGCACTCACCAACCTCTTGGACGGAAGCCCCCAACAAACCCAACGACGACGCTATTTGGAGGGTGTCATTGCCCAGGATCCCGTCTTTTCCAATGCCGACAACATTTACTTGTCACGACAAGACCGGCATGTTCGTGCCGTTGCCAAAGCGGTTCGTTTAGTGGAAGCCTGTCGTAAATTGGGCATTGCGGCCAACTCGACCGAAGAAGGACTCTTGTTTGCCAGTGAAGATTGGCGCATGCTCTTAAATGCCGTGGCCGATGATTTGCCGTTGGCCCTTCACTGGATCATGTTTGTCCCCAACATTATCAGTTTGTGCGATGCACAACAACAAGCCGAATGGTTGCCCCTGTGTCGCGACTTTCGCATGATTGGTTGTTATGCCCAAACCGAATTGGGTCATGGATCCAATATACGGGCCTTGGAAACCACAGCCACCTTTGTCTCGGAAGCACAAGGGGGAATGCCCGGTGGGTCTTTCGTCATTCATTCTCCAACCTTGACCAGTGCCAAGGCATGGCCAGGAACCATGGGCCGCATTGGAACCCATGCCATGGTGATTGCTCAATTGATGGATGGACAAGGCATCCATCGAGGCATTCACAACTTTCTCGTTCCCTTGCGCAGTACGGAGGACCACAAACCTCTTCCAGGAGTGACCGCCATTGATTTGGGACCCAAATTAGGATTCAACAATATCGACAATGGTTTTTGCCGGTTTGATCATGTCATGATTCCACGACGCAACATGGCCATGAAGTTTAGTGAAGTGGATGAGCATGGAACCTATCGAAAAAAGAAGCAGGCATCCAAAGCGGCTTCCAAGATTGCCTATATTACCATGATGCAGGTACGAGCCTACATGATTCAAGAAGCTAGCAAACATTTGGGAATGGCGTGTACCATTGCGATTCGGTATTCGGCAGTTCGTTTGCAAGGATATCGTGGTGAAAATAATAATAGCAGTCATGGCGAAGAAATGCAAATTCTGGATTATCGTCAACAACAACACAGGCTCTTGACGCTATTGGCATATTCTTATTGCTTTTTCTTTTCCGGCAAAAAAGTCTTGCATCGGCTCAACGAAATGGAAGCCAATCTATCATCATCCCCCAATAATAGCACTACAATGTCCAAGGAAGAAGCAACGGATATCCACGCCTCGTCGTCGGCTTTGAAATGTTGCACCAGTACCATTGCAACCGATGGCTTGGAGGATTGTCGCAAAGCATGTGGTGGACATGGCTTTTTGCAGAGCTCGGGTTTACCCGAATTGGTCTGTACGTACCTTCATCATGCGACGGTCGAAGGGGATAATCACATGTTACCACAACAAGTCCTCAAAGTGCTGTTGAAAATGGTACAAACACTTCAAGCGGGTGGTGATACCAACGACTACCGCAAATGTGATTGCGGTTTATTGATCCCATCCATTATGGCTATTCTACAACAACAAACACAGGGCACAACTCCCATTCAGTGTCGTGCCCGTAGTGAGCAAGACATGCAAAGCCTTCCACTCTTGTTGACTGCGTTTGAACATCGAGCTGCAAGACTTCTTCTTGATGTGGCCCAACAAATCCAAACAGCAATCAAGAAGAATGGCAAGAGTCCATTGGATGCTTGGAATGATGCCCTTTTGGAAATGGGACGAACGACCCACGCCTATGCTCAATATTTACTGCTCCGAAATTTTGTAGCGGGCATTCAAGAAGAAGAAGAAGAGAAAGCTACTAGTAGGGATACTGGTTTGGGCCCGGACGAGATTCAAGTGCTTACAAATTTGGCAACATTGTGCGGCGTTTCATGGATGGAACGTGGATTGGGAGACTTTGTCGAAGATGGATATGTGACAGCACAGCAAGCTCGTTGGGTTCGTTCTAGTGTATTAAAGCTATTGGACTTGGTCCGACCAAATGCCGTTGCCCTTGTGGACGCCTTTGACATATCCGACTTTCGATTGAAGAGTGTTTTGGGTCGATATGATGGCGATGTATACCCCGCCCTTTTGGAAGCTGCAATGAAGGATCCCCTGAATCAATCCGAACCAGGACCCGGGTACGAACCGCATTTGAAGCGCCTTATCAAAGACGGCGTCGGTGCCTACGCTTGTACTACGTCGCGGTTGTAATAAGCAAGTAGAAAATCATGCATACCCCAAAATAACAATGTTTGCTTTACTTTTTTTGTTTTCCGTTGCTGATTGGGTCGGATCGTACGTGCTTGGCATTCCCGTCCTTCCACCGTGGCATGTAGTCCGAGTCTATTCCCAATGCATCATATACCATGGCTAGATAATTGCCTTTGAGCTTCATCAACAATTCATAGGACAACAAAAGTACCTTTCCATCGCCACTAGCTTGTAATAAGCGACGACGGCCACCTCGCATAGTCTTTTTGGGCTGTGGTAAAATATAATGTTGAATGGCTTCTTGTAAAATTTCCATTCCCAATTCTTCTTCCAGTGCCATGACTGTCGAATTCGTGCAATGTTCCTGTCGTGCTCGTCGAGAAATGGTGGCATCGCGCATTACAATAATCACGTGCATGTCGACCCCCTGAGAGTTGTACCACTCGATATGGGATGTAATATTGAGAGAGTAACGATAGGGATACTCCCATTCTTGTTCGGAAATGTATTGTTTGCATTGATCTAGATAGGTCATCTGATCTTCTTCGGGAATGTGATAGGCGTCCAAGATTTTCTTGCTTCTGACATGGCCCGGTTCAAACGGTCCTTTATCGTCCTTGAGACTGGTAGCCTTGCTACTACTACGCCTATAATTTCCGTTTTGTCGTTTGTCATTCAAGGCGTGTTGGATGCGCGTCCTGTCACGCATCATTCGGGTGCAGATCGCTGGGAATAACACAGGTACCACACTTTCTCTAGGATCTGTCCGACAAGTCAAGCCCCCCCAAGGTAATGAAACGTGTTGTACTTCGGTCCAATACTCCTGCGATTCTTCGTCTTGTGAATTGTCGTTGTTTCTTTGTGGCAGATATCGTTTTGTAAAGCCTTCTCCTACAACTTCATAGTAATTTTTCGACCCAATCATTGGAAGACGAAGCGCATTGCGAATGGTCTCAGAAAAAAAGGTGGTTCCCGACGATTCCAATCCCACAACGGTAAAGACCTTGTCGGGTAAAACTTTGATCGGGTATCGTTCCTCCTTCTTGGAAGCATCGGCGGGTGTGAAACTCATGGACAGGAAGGAAGCAGAACCTGCCATAGAACCATCCTCTTTTTGAGCTTGCACCTTTACTTGTATTCTTTTGGGTTGGCCTTTGACTTTGCTCTTATCGTCGTCGTCGCCATCTCTTTGTTTCTTTTGAACAATACTGTTGAAAACTTGTTGATTTTGCTCTATGACTTGATCAAAGCTGCCAAGAGCAATAGCTGGCATTTGGTGGTACGGATTGTGAAAGGCTACACTGGAGTATGCCAAGTAAAAGCCAACTACCGTGACGGCTATGCAATAACCTAGCAATGAAGTTCTCATTGTTTTCTTCTTCTTCTGTCGTTCCCAAAGCAGCTCCTGTATATCGTCACTCCCTACAGCACACAAGTTAGTTAGTGTATCCATAGAATAACGTAGGATCACACAACGCATCCATG
>ENA-ORBV01014343-ORBV01014343.1-microbial-mat-metagenome-genome-assembly--contig:-NODE-14343-length-11873-cov-5.531621_pt1 | contig 11873 bp, 9 predicted proteins | sample MGYA00237777_ERZ505514 | MGnify/ENA primary metagenome ERZ505514 (study PRJEB26160, sample SAMN06269048) | microbial mat metagenome | isolation source: Oligotrophic lake microbial mat | place... | reverse complement strand
AGATGTGTGCATCTGCAACAATGGTGTCTTTGAAGTTCCCACTTCAAGATCCACCACAACAAGCAGCAAGCAGCAACACTACCATGATTTCTATTGAACTGAACTGTTTCACCAAACAAACAGGTCTCTTTGTCATTCAACACAACAGAGAGACATTTTCACAGAAACAACAAATCGCTGGTGCACCTACAACAACATTTATCCCAAGTCATTGATCTTGACATTCAGCCACAAAGAGGCAATTTGTTTGGAGTTTTGTGGAGTTTCTGTTCTTGTCAAGCACTTTTTAACTGGCAACAATTGATGTTTCAAACACAATTGCACATGCAATGGAACAACAGAGCACATTTCAAAGAGACTGCATCCATTTTTAGGACACAACAAAATTTCATTTCACATTCAACACATTGTTAAAGCATGTGGCACATTTGACGACAAACAAACATGTTGACATTGCTGACAAAGAAAAACAACATCGAACATGAGTCACTTTTGACAAAACAAAAAACATGTCTTTCAAAAAATGAAAGTTGACACTGAAGAGATTTCCCAAGACTTTAAAAAAATAACTCAAAAATTGATTCCAATTGAGCATGGTGGCAATTTTGAGTATCCCTTGTGGTGTTCTTTAAATTTCAAAAGATGTTTGAATTGATGTCAAGTTTTTTTTGCGGCTGAGCATTTTTGTCTTGTGGACGTCTCATGTGTTTCGTGCATTTGCCTTAACTGGTCTGGAAAGAAGAGATCTGATTTTTTTAGTCAGTGGTGTGTGGAACACATTAGGCATTTTTTGCTGGTCAAGCCGACTTGTTCAGTCTCATGTTGTGCCATGGCATCAGTGGTGCTTTGCTTGTGTGTTGCAGAATGCCTTTGGCTGACTTGACAAAATTGTTTTGTTTGTCAGAATGTTTTAGCAACCGTTTTGTTCATGTTGTTCCATTTGCAAAACGTTTGTGCAACACAACCATGTCAAACGCGCTTTCTTGCACTTTGCCACAGGAAGAGGATGGAACCATTGACCTCCAAATGACACACACATTTGTATGCAGCATCAATTAAAAATGCACTGTGTCTGAATGAATGGTCAAATCAGCACTGTGACTGAATTCAGCACAACAACATGCTGAATTCAGCTTCACCTTGCAAGCTAATTTGTTGGCTGACAATTGGTAGTTTGGTGTGGATTGCGCCCATACAAAACTTGTTTTTCACTTAGCAGACTAAGCAGACTAACAAATTCAAATAGCGAAAGTTAGTCAATGAATTTTTACAAAATTTGCCATCTTGTTGGCCTTTGTTTGTAGGGTTGGCAGTTGAGTTTTTTGGCGTTGTGTGAGCACTTGGGCATTGTCATGTGCATGGGGATGCTGAATTCAGCATGAGGAAAAAGATCTTTTCTACGATCATGGATTGATTTTTTCATAGCAATTGCCAGCTTTTCACGTCTTTTGGTCCACGAAAGACTTCATGGATAAGAATTGCAAATTTTTTTTTAGCATTTCACTCCATTTTATAATTTCTTTCGGCAATCAAAGCAGTGTGCAAAATGGCGCTGAATTCAGCTTTTTCATCATTTATTTAACCATGAACATCTGTTTTTTTACCAATGAGCTGTCGACCCAAGAGGTTTTGTTTTGAGTGAACTTCATTTGCTGCAATTGCAATGTTGTTCCAAAGAATTCAGAACCAGCAATCATTCAAGGCTGAGAGGTCAGGTCATGTATCTGGCACATACTACTCAATTTTGATAAATTGAAACTGCAGTCATGTGTTAGGTAGGTTACACTCCACTGTGCTGTGTGTGACTTGAGATTTCTTAGTCCCTGTGAGGACCGTCGCGCTTGTGTGCGTCGCACATAGCTGCTTTCAAGGCGAAGTCAACACAACTACATGTACGAAAACCATGTGGGACCGACCCAAGAATAAATTACCGTTTTTCATATACACTGATACCCAGGGTCCTCACATAATTAGGAAAGAATTACCAGCGTCTACAAACGAGCGAACAAAACATAGATACTATGAACGTTTTTGTTCAGCTATCCAAGTTGGAGGTCACAGAATTTACCGTATACTCTGTGTAAGTTTGTACTAGCAAGAAAAATGATGCGCGTATGAGAACGTTGGAAACAAACAGCTCCCCGAACAAGCTTGTTCAAAGTTTGTTTTCAGCATCCAACTGGCTCCTGCTGTAGTAATAGCTTCACGTGCAGATAGCCCACTTGCCTGCTAGGGGTTTCCTCTTCCGAGTAACCGCGGATGCGTCGTCTCCCGTAGCGTTTTGTCCTCTGCCGTAGATTTCTCGTTCAACGAGTAGGTTTTGCTCAAGGATAGCAGGGTTCTCGCTCTTGAATCTCTCCGTAGCTTTTACGTACAACCTGGTAGGTTTTCGTTCAAAGATCGCTCGAGTTTTGGGTCGAGGAAGAAAACACAACCGCCAGGTTTTCACTTCCTTTTGGTTTGCTCACAATCTCATAAAACAACTGAGATCAACTCGAAAGGTACGTTACAGTATTTTCTCATGCTTTTTCTTTCAGCTCTTTCTCTTAAAAAAGCTAAATTCAGTTTGACCATGACGCTGTTTTCCCTTCGTCTCGTTCGCTGACACCGTCTTTTCTTCTTGCTTCTCTCTTACTCCTTACACCAACCTACTTGTCCTACTCAACTGCGCTGCCTCTTTACGGTCATGACTACCTACTCGCTTCCGCTCATCCACCGCGACGACTACAAATTCCCCACCATGATCATCACCTTTTCGTCACTCGCCCACTGTACCACCATGTCGTCGCGCCTACTCCAACGCCAACACTTCCTTCGACTCTCGCAAACTACCTTGTCTCATATCATTGACGCTACTGTACCTTTACGACTCCCTACTTTTGCCAACGCCAACACGACTTGCCTTGCTCCTTTGGATCCCGCAACTTCCCGTCGTCTCCCAACACACTCCCACTGCCATTGCAGTCTATCTTCCGTCACCCTTTCTATCAGAAATCCCTTCTTTACATCATCAATCAATCATGTTGGTCAAGTATCTTGTCGCCTTTTTGGCTCTCTTCGCCATGGCTGCTTCCGGCGTTGGCGCTGACGAAGAACCGTGCACCTTTGATCCTATCGTTACCGACATTCAGTACACGTGGCAGAATTGGGGTACGTCGTCACGCATGGTTCTCTTGTTTTCTTGCCCCTCACAAAACCTTCGGCAATTCGAAGCCGATATTGTTCAAGTACTCATCTCACTGTCGTTCTTTCTTCTACCTATCCCGCCAAAACAACAATAGTTGGTGGCGTCAATGTTGCAGTCACGAATAACTTGATTGAGTGGGGTGTTCCCGGTAAGCACAGAGTTTGTCTCTTGACTTTTTTTCAATTTTCTTTTATGGATTTACGAAGTGCTAACAACGAACGCCATCTCCTCCTACTTGTTCCTTTCTTGTAGCCACTTCCGCCGGAAGATCTGGAATGTCCATGGCCTACGATGGCCCCCCTTTCAATTTTGCGTTGGTGGACGCTATCTCATTCCCAATTGGTACGCTCACGCACAACAACTTCCCCATCTTTGCTGGTGGAGCCATCACGGCTGTCCAGCTCGTTGTCGAGGTGTTTGTGCAGGGAGCGGGGTCGTTCACCTTCGTGTATGACTTGACAGTCGACGAGACGACAAACTCAGGCCCCCTTGCTTCGTGTCCTTACCCATCAACTGTGGCCTGTTCCGATGCTATCGTCATTGTCAATGACCCAACTCCCCAAACCTTCGTGACCATGAACGGGGTTACGTGGGAGATTGACCTCAAGGGATTCACCAAACCAGACACACCCGGCACGCCCCTAATGGAATTTATCTCGGATGAAGGTCAATCCAATGACGCCGTTCTTTGGGGCATCTTCAACATCATCGGCTGCAGAGATCCCGAAGTTTTTGGCGACCCTCATTTCAAGACATTCAGCGGCGAATACTATGACTTTCACGGTGCTTGCGACCTTGTCTTCCTCACCGCCCCCAAGTTTGCTGGTGATGACAAGGCTTTGGACATTCACATTCGTACCAAGACCCGCTATGAATACTCCTTTGTCGAGTCTGCCGTTGTCCGTATTGGTTCGGATGTCTTGGAAGTTGGCTCTTGGGGCGATTACTTTTTCAATGGTGTCGAAGGTTCCTCGAAGATGCAGTTTGGCGACTTTCCAGTGGAGTACTCTAGCCCAGCAAAATTCGTTCATGAATGGAAGATCGTGTTGGGTGACGACGAGTCTATCACCTTGAAGACCTTCAAGGACCTTGTACGTAAACTATGCATACGAGTCTTGCTTCCAATATTTCTTTTCGCTTACTCATATTCTCTCTCCCACTTGTTTTGTCTGTCCCACTCAAAGGTTTCTGTCAAGCTTGATCATGCCGACTCCAAGCGTTTCATTGGAAGCAAGGGAATGATGGGCGACTATTCTACTGGTCAGCTCGTCGGACGTGATGGTGAAACCATTTTCAAGGAAGACCCCATTGCCTTTGCCGCTGAATGGCAGGTTCGTGCTTCCATTGAAGAACCCATGCTGTTCCAGGCGGCTCACGGCCCACAGTATCCCGAAGCTTGTACCATGCCCAAATTTTCTATCGAAGACGGTCGCGGCCGCAAGCTTGGAGAAAGTGGCATCACTGTTGAGGCCGCCACGGCTGCGTGCGAACATCGTTTCAACACCAAGGGAGCTATCGATGCCTGCATCTATGACGTCATGGCTGTTGGCGACCTTAGTGTTGCCGAAAGTGGTGTCTTCTAAGAAAGCTCCCGTTTGAGTGAGAGCTTCCCTTGTGTTTGTTTTTGCGCCGGTTTCCTCCATGCTGGGATACATTGGCCTTTCGTTTTTATGGATGGATGAATGGCGGTGCACTTGTTGCTTGTTTGTTTTTGGCCATTTGGCGTGTAGAAGAATGGGTCACGTTTTCGCCATACATTCATCAAGGAAACAACTGTGCGCTGTGACGCCTTATCCCCATCACTTTTACACGTAGATAATCATATATAAACCTTCCACGAGAAGTAAATCCAGTCTTTTTGTAGCAACGTAGGCATAGTCTTATCGTTCGTCTCGTCCTACTTCAGGACGAAACACACTTTTTTGCTGTGTGGTCGATGCGGCATCTTTTATCGTAAAGTTATGGAGACCGTCAACAGATATAGAGTGAAGCTTGTTCGCAGCTATCCATCGAACGACGAGGCCTTCACAAGAAACTGAAACGATAGAGTTGTGAAAAGTCCTAGGTAAACAGCAGACAAGGCTTTGATGATTGGCGTCTTATAGTACGTATTAACAGAGAAACGGCTCCATGTCATCGGCCATCCTAACTGCACGATTAGGCGGCGCATACCCCACTCAAGCGTTCTGCTTTAAATTGTTGGAGAGGTTGCTACTGCGTGGAGTAACGTCACGATCTGGCTACAGACAGCGCGGGCATCCGTGAGCTGCTGCTGTGGTCTTGCCGGGGAAAGCCCAGTGTAACTTTGTCGGAAACTTTGTAGGGAGAATGCACCCCAACCAACGCCGCCAACAAACGACAGATAAAGTCGGGCTGGAGAAAATACATTTGGCTTTGAATGAGTGGTACTGGTCGATGGCAGTTGCTGCTGGACGCAAAAACTCCATGAGAAAAAGTCTGGAAACGTTTATGGCTCGTCGGGGTGGTCGCACTTGGTTTCTTCGCCAACTGTCGACATGGACCCGCCAGATCGAGGCATGTAGCCGGACGAACGTCGTCCCGTACCGCCCGAGTGCGACGTCTCCATTCCGCTGAAGGTTCGATTAGGGGATGTTGTACAATCCCTTTCATTTCCAATGCCTTGGCGATTACTCGTTGTGTCATCCCCCGAACGAGAAGTCCCGCCACCGTTGCCCGAGGAAGTTAACGATCCATGACCATGACGACGATGATGCGTGGACCCTCGCCGATGACTGACGCGCAACTTTCCTCGTTTGGAAGGAGTTGCTTGAATCCGTTCTAGACTCGCTCGATTGTTGGCCGCTCGATTATGCTGTACTGACGCCAATACAGATTGTGCTTCTCGTCCTCGCATTTGATCGTTTCGGTGCTTGTACTTGGGAATAAAGACTGGTAGTAATATCGTCATGCAGCAAATGCAAATCAAGGAGGAACCGACCAAAAAGGTGGCGGTTGGATTGTTGAGTACCATAAAAAAGAGCGGCCCGCCGAGAAACAGCGTCTCTAACAGGCTCGCCATGGACAGCGACAAATAGGATGACTCTGAGAGCTCGGTGGGTATATGACGAGCCTTGTAGCTTTGGTAGGTGGCGATAGCAACTCCAATCATATCAAATACGACAATGGGAATCAAAAAGTAATAGTGATTCTTGTCTTCACTGGTACACCGGCCGTAGGACTCGAGGCCGCGTCCATAGGTATCAAAACTATGTTCTTCGATACGAATGTACCGTAGTGGACTGGTAAAGCTCCATCCCAACAACAACCCTACATTCAAGGTCATCAATATGGCGAATGGCCATACGACATCCATAGGTTTGACTTCAATCCGTCGCATGCCAACCCCCGCCGACAAGAGTTTGTTTAAGCGCCACGTTTTGGAAAACAAGGCACTAAAACTAGTCACAAAACCCAACACAATCAACCACGGCGAAGTCATGCAAGCAATGTCCAGATGCGGCGACATTTCGGTGCCTTGCATACTCATGGGAATCACGGCCGCTCCCATGGCCAAGGTTCCCGCGCACAATTGGCATAAAAAGATGGGTTGACTGACACGGACAATGTACCGATTTCGATGACACCACGTCCATGTGATAATCCCACAACTTGTCACCATAATGGTCGCACCCAATATCCAACCCACCATCTGTCCCCAGAGTGGTATCAAATTATAGTCGTGATCCATGGGAGGAATCGACAAGGGAGCGGTGGTGCTATTGTCATAATATTTCCAAATGCCATAGTCTTGGACTTGGCCTTTGCTAATGACGACGGCCAAGGATGTCTCGAATCGAAAGGTGTCCGACTCATCCACGTCCTCTCTCCAATAGACATTGTCAATTCGATAACTGACACTGTCCGGACGTCGTGTCCCCGTCGTAGGATCAAATTGAACGGTTCCCGTCACTCCCTCAAATTCCATGTGCTTGATCGTCTCATACAATTGTGGTCCGGTAAACAATCCCGGTGTTTCACAAGCGGCCAATCCCAAACTAATGGCGGCATCGTAGGAATAATAATGATAGTAATTCAAGTCGGGATTGGGAATTGTGTAATCGTCAAAGATGTAGCGTTCGTCCGGGGCGTGCGTGTCGATGAATTCTTGCTGCAAGTGCGGGGAACGGGCAAATTCGTTCACGGCCTGTTCCAAGGTGGCGGAGGGTTCCACGTGCAAGACCAAAACTCCCGTCCCGTGCAAGGCGTGCGCCAATTTTCGATCCCGCTCGTTCTGCTTGTCCAAGGCCAGACTCGGAGCCGTCCAATCGACTTGTTCGGCTCCAATCCAAACGTGATCCGGTGTTCCCATAATGCCCGCATCGTAGGCTGCCTCCACGACGGGTCGCCATTCAAACAGGATGGCATAGATGTATCGCATGCCGGATTCTTTCAAGTCCCGAATGGCGTCCGGAAGATTGTCGGGATCATAGGGAATCGACCGCAAGGCAACGTCGTGACGGGCCGCTTGCTGCATCAAATCCTTGTTGTAATAATTTCCCCATGGATCTTTGATATAGAGGCAGGCCATGTGCGTGACACCCCGGGACGTCATGTACCGCATGACGGCTTGGGCATCGCCCGCATTGGTCGGAATGGTTCTGGAAAAGAGGGGTTGGGCATCCAAGGCGGCACTGGTGGCACTTCCACTGGATTGGGGCAATTCGTAGGCACTCGATCCCAAAATGGATAACGGCATGGTGACACTGGAATAACACGATCCCAAAATGGCAAAGGGAAATTGCCAATCTTCGATGTTGTCTTGTTCGTCTTCCTTGTAGACGGTCGTCGTGGCCATCATGGGTGTTGGTGTAGAGGATGTGGTACTGGGGATGGTGGTATTTATTGGAGTGCTGGAGTCGTCTGTAACATTAAAATTCCAAGTATAGGCTCGCCTTTGTCGTTGTCGTTTTCGGAGTCGTCTTGTACTTTCATCCGAAGTAGGAGTAGTAGTCGTAGTACGGGGTGGTAGAGTCAAGGGAGGTTCTGTCTCGCGTGGAAGGGGGTATGCCGTTCTCGGTGGTTCGTTGCGTGGTGGAACGGCTCTAGAATTGTCATTGTTGTTGTTGCTATCCGTGGCAGCAGAGGCACTCGTCATGCTTTCCCCAGGAATGCTATTCGAGCTTGCCGCTGCCAGTAATGGACGGTTGTCGTTGTCGTTGTCGTCAGGAGGAAAGGTTTGCCAGTACCCATTATGATTATTGTTGTTGTTGTGATTGGAATCATCCGTCGTGTTGGAAACATGAGTGCCTGCGCCCGTAGAACTAGTACTGGAACTTGCTTCTTCTTGGGGTGCTCCCGTATTAGTAGAGGTGCCGCTGTTGTCTTCTGGATTGTTGTTGCTAGCACTGCTACTAGTAGACTGCCTTGGCTTTGTGGTAGACCGTATCATTTCCCGACTGGCCTGGAGGGGACTAAATTGTGTATCGCGCGAATCCAAAGTCCAATCGAAATCACACTTCTCCAAACGCTTTTGCAGGCTGGGCAAGACGGCGCCGCTCCGTTCCTGGATGTGCTTCCACGCCACGAAGGAAACGGCGTGAACATAGAACCAATTGGCATCCAATTCGACTTGGCCCGTATCGGTATTGCGTCGCGTAAAGTCATGCACTGAAAGCAACCGACCCTGGCGTCGTCGTCTTGATTGTTGTGGTTCTGATGGTGATGATGAGGAAGATTCATCGCTACTGCTAGAATAACGAATCCGCGAGGGTAGACTGCCAAAGTCGTCCCCTAAAAAGTCCTTTACAGAGGACATGTTATTTTTTTTTTGTTGAGTCGAACTGTACTAGCTAATCTGCTACTCGGAGTAATCTGTTTTAATAGAGGTTAGTTGTCGCGTTTGTGCATGGTGGTGTTGTGGGGTGGATCCGCCTGTTCAGTTAGAGCGGTTGGTGGAGTCTTCACTGTGGTGAGGATAGTAGGTGTCTGTCTGTCTTGGATAACTACTGGATCACAAAATAGGTTTCAAATCGCGCTGGACATATTCTTCGATTTCTTTCTATTCCAACTACTGTAGCTTTCTAAGCCAGCTTTTCGCTAAATGCTAGATTCGATTGTAAATAGATTGAGCAGATCACTAAATGTTCCCCAGAGGAAGAACCAAAAAGAAGCACTTATTAATAGCTGACATCGGCATGCGATCGACATTAAATCCATTCTGTACGAAAGAATGGAAAACGTGAACTGTTCATGTCCCACTGTGTTTTCAGTGGTACTCGTACAAGTAAGTGCACGTGCCAGCACCAAAAAGAATCAGTTTGACATTGGTGTCACACTTGATCTAATGACAGGGAGGAATCAACGGGCAGCTAAACAATCTGCTAGCTAGTAGCTTGGTTGCCACAAATGACTGCTGCGACTGACAGCTCCAGCACATGTAGGGCAGAGAGCTAACCATCTGTGAGAAAGAAAATGTAAGCCAAGAACAACAATTCTTGCAACAGTTGAAAACTCAAATTGTTGCTGTCACAAAATGGACATGTTGGAGACAGTTGAGTTTTAGGTTTCATGATTAGCTAACACTCCAATCAGACTGAGTTAAGAAACAAATCTGACAGAGAGATGGCTTAAATTTCCCCAATCTTTTTAGTTGATGGTTGAGCTTGTTCAAAGATTGCATCCAAAAACATTTCAGAACCAAGTGATGGATTCCCACTTTTGAGCTCTGTGTGGACACAAGAAGTGGGGGGTTCAAGTCATTCACATTTTTGCAGCAAAGAGGCATCCCGAATTCAACAATTGTCATTCAGAATTCAAATCATAAAGATGATTTTGTTCTTTTTGCATGCAGTGTGTTGTCCTCTAGGCAGACAGGTCAGTGTTGCTGACCTGTTTGTCATGTGAAATCATCTGCTTGTTGTGGCATTCATTGATCAATGCCATTGCAGACATGTGCGTCCATTGTTGAACACATTTTGAGGTTTTGATGTCATTGGCTTTGACCAGGCAACCCAATCATCCATGTTGAGTTTTTTCTACATTTGTTAGTGATTGCAAGAACAAAAAAGCTAAAATATTTTTTGTTTTGTTTTGTGCTTCCTTCTTCTGATGCTTCCAAAGAAACTCATTTTTCCTGGGCAAATGTGTTTCTTCCCAAAAGAGTTTGTTTCAATCCCTTGATGCTCAAGATTTTTAATTGGATTCTCATTCTCATTCGGCATTTTGGTTATGACTCATCATCATTCACACCACTGTGGTGCTAGCACGTAAACGTTTTTACTTTTGATTTGCCAATTTCATCCTTTTTGGAATTTGCGACCTCCAAGGGCCAGCAAACCACACGGGCTTCAGCACAATCTGTTCAAAAGTCATGGACTTGCACCACTGTTTTTTGTTGGAATGTCAATGCTAACGCTGCTGGCAGATCAGCTGGCAGCAGCACAGCACATTGCACAACGTGACATCTACAGCCCATCCATTGTGTGACGTGGCATCAAGCACCAACAGCCCCTTCCATCAGTCTGGATCAGCTCTTGCTGCACCATGGTTAAGACCTTGTGTCTATTGGCATTTGATGCAACTGGAGATCAACGCAGCTTTGACAAAAGTGCAACGTGTTTGCACAGCAGGAGCTGCATGGGTGGAATTAGGCTACAAGGTTAAAAGCAACAGAAATTGTTTCGCAATTTGCAAAGAGGGAAGAGAGATGCAAGAGTGTCCTTCATTTCAAAGGACACCTCGCACTTAAATTTGATTCTTCTGCATGGGATCAAACGATCTCCAAGGCTTAAGCGCAGCTTGATCAACTGAATGTGACGGCTGTGGAGGATCAACGGTCCCATCAACAGAGACACCAACACCCTCGAGAGTGTCCCTTGCTTCAAAGGACACCCCAATCTGCAAGGCCTAAGCACAGCTCGATTGACACGATGGCTGCAGAGGACCAACAGTCTCATCAACAGAGGCCCTCATGTTCAATTTGCATTCAACTCTGTGGCACAAACCAAAATGACGACCAATGGCCTAAGAAATGAGTGCGGACCATTGGTTTGATTAAACACTTTTCAATGTGTGTTTTCAACTGCATTCAAATAAATAACTGAAGTCGATTGAACCCTATCAACTTGAAGCATTGTCAAATGTTTCCAACCATTGTGTTATGAAGCCACGAAGCCCAAAACCTTCCGGGATCACGGCAAGGAGGAAATTGCTCTGAGACCAATTTTGAACATAAAACCAGAGCATGAAAGCTGTTGGACGAGTCGAAACATCACGGAGCAAGTGAGCGTCCGGGTAAGACCCTGCGCACAAAGAGCACCAGGACCAATGCAACAGGTGTTGTTGAGTGAAGTCAAATGCTTCACTGCAAAGCAACCTAGCTAGAATCAAAGCAAGAGCTGCTGCTCATTAATTCAACATAACATTTAGTGTTAGATGCTTTACCAACATTTTCTATCTTTTGAATTAATTAATCCATCCATCGACGACCATGGCCGACCCTGCTACTGGTTGACTCATGCCGTACAAGCACGCGCACCATCCTCATCTTGCTCATTTCATGGAGTTTCATCACGGGCATTCTGCTACGTATGATATTCACACGTGTCACTTCAGTCGGGCCGAACTGCTTCTCATTCAACCCGAAGATATCCAACGCTACATGGGACTTCAAGCCTACAATGATCCAGACTACAACATCAACCCTCCAACGAATCATCGGCCCACC
>ENA-ORBV01014342-ORBV01014342.1-microbial-mat-metagenome-genome-assembly--contig:-NODE-14342-length-11873-cov-5.550017_pt1 | contig 11873 bp, 11 predicted proteins | sample MGYA00237777_ERZ505514 | MGnify/ENA primary metagenome ERZ505514 (study PRJEB26160, sample SAMN06269048) | microbial mat metagenome | isolation source: Oligotrophic lake microbial mat | place... | reverse complement strand
AGCAACGCCCCCGTCCGCGGCCCGCCCAACTCCGCCGTCCACGCATCCACCAGCCCATGATCCGCGTTGGTCCGCTCCGCCATGATCAGCCCTCCGTTGGGCGTGTCATTCACGCCGCGAACCTATACGATACTTGAACGCGAGCGGTTGCGCGGGGGTTGTTCAGAGGTCCCTATAGACGTTACCCTTCTTGTGGCGTCCCACAGCCTCGTCAGCCGCCGGACCGAAGATGTCAGCAGCCACCAACAACATGTCTGCATGGAACTGAAGACGGATCAGTTCATCCTTCAGTGTCTCCGTCACAAGGGCGAGCAGGTCTTTGCTCGCTGCCTTCGGATTCTGATCTCTGAGCGACCTGTAGGCGTCCGCTAGCTTCTCCAGCGTGTAGACGAGAGCTCCCAACGTTGTCTTGTGCTCGACCAGAACGGGAACAGCAACGGGCTCAGAGACAGCGACCGGAATCAGCACGGTCGACGGCGGCGGACTGCTCGCTCGTCCAGCAACGTAGCCCAGAGCTCCGGCGATCACAATCGAAGCCGTGGAATGCGGGTAACGGTCCTTGCAATCGTAGGGAGTAGACATGTTAACACGCAATGTTGGCCTGAGTCAGTGGCCCCGCATCTGGGTCGAGCATTGACAAAGCAGTGGATGGCAGTGCCTTTCTTGGTTCCCCAGTCGAAAGAGGACCAAGTGGGAGTCGGCGTCGCAACTCACCCCGTTCCAGCAGCACGTCCCACTCTGCTTGGGCGAGAACATCATTTTCAAGGGCAAGACTCATGGGTTTGAACAGCATCACCACGGCGGAGTTCATCTGTCTGTTCCATGGCAGCAAGACGGTTTGTTTTAGAGCACTCGGATCGAGGACACGGAATCTTTGGGGCCGGTTCGATACAGTCGAGGCTGAGCTCCAGACTCTGAACGACACCGGATACGCCATCACGTTCGTCGTGAACGACGGCGGGAGCCGCAAGAGGGACATCACCGCCATCAACGCCTTCTTCGTCGACTTTGATGACTGCTCAAAGGATGAAGCCATGCAGCGGCTTGCGCAGCAGCCCGTGCCTCCGTCGATCGTCGTCGAGAGCCGCAGGAGCATGCATGCTTACTGGTTGCTGGATCAGCCATACACGGGCGACGACCGTCTGAGTTGGTTCGAGGAGGTTCAGCGTGGACTGAATGGAGTGCTTGGAGCTGATCTTCGCATCAAGACGGCGGAGCGGGTGATGCGACTGCCGGGATTCCTGCATCACAAGGAGGGGCAGGAAGTGTTTATGGTGCATCTGCGAGAGGTCAATGACCGTAGGTATGCGGTTGAAGACCTTGCTCATTACAGAAAACTGGGACGCTCAGAGATGGCAGCCACGTCGGAAGCAAAGGAGGACCAGAAAGGTGTGTGTATTAGTACCTACACATATCTGGCCCCCCTTTGTTCCTCACCGCCTTCGGTGATCGGGAGCAGAGACGAGGCGATTGCCATTCTGACAGGACTGGATCTGGCCGTACATCTGGGTGTCCAGTCGCAATGTCTGTGCCCGCTTCACGCTGATTCCAATCCATCAGCCAGCGTGTACCAATCTCCCGACGGAGTATCGCTGCTGCACTGCCACTCAGGATGCGGCACCAAGAACATCATCCAGATCGAGATGGCGCTCAAGGACGAAGGGATGAGCGAGGCCATCGCTGGGCTGATGACAAAGTACCAGATGCAGTTCGATGTTGAATCGCTCCAGTCCAACCTCGTTCTCCTGAACCGTGGAGTGGGCGACCGATGGCCGAAGCTGCACCTCCGGGTCAAACACGGATACTTGGCCCTACGGCTGCTTCACAAGCTTCAGGTCGACGTATTCTCCAAGCATGGGTTCACGGATCGACTTGGCCGACCCTGCGTCATCGCCAGCCGGAGCCTCCTGGCGTCGCGATTCGGACTCTCTGTAAAGACGATCAGACGCCAACTGGACAACGCCGCGTACTTTGGGCTGGTTGAGAAGCTCTCCGATCATCAATGCCCGATACACCTGCTGGAGTTTGCTCGGACGTTCTCTTCCGCCCGTCGCCCGACGATCTGGGCGATCCCGGTGTACGACGAGACGCTGCTGGATGCGGCGGAGGAAAAGGCTGTAAGGGCGAAGTCAAACGGTGAGACGATCGACAGCCGTGTTTCGCGGGAGGCACAGCAGCGGACCTATGGCGTGGAAGCGGGTCGACGGATCTGTCCACAGGCAGGCCGAGACTTGAAGCTCGGCCATGCCGCTCAAAGCCTTGGAGCCGTTGCTCGGAGTCTGGTGGCTGAGCGTGGCTATTACCGTGAGGCAGAGGCGATGGAATGGCTGGGATGGAATCGCGAGAGTCAGCACCGGCTCGCCAAGCAGCTCAGGCCGTCACTCATTCTCGAACTTAAGCTGCGGCGCGTTCAGCTGACCGCCGAGGGGAAAGCGAGCCTGGGGATCACATGGCCGGGGTATCCGGCGATCTGGGCGCCCGAAGAGTCGACGGGTGATGAGGTGTAGCGAGCTTTAGAGAAGCTCGATCCGTGACCATTGCCTGATCACCTTCGCCATACGCGAAAGACGGCCTTTGGGTGTCCCGGACAATGGACATCCTGTCAATCGGCGGGATACCCATTCTGAATCATCGGATAGGGCGGATGGGGGTCTCTTCCGCCACGAATTCCTGGCACGGTGCGAAGGGTGGATTCCAGCATCCTCGCCATCAGTGATGGCGCTCGGTCACTGACCCCAGGCAGTGCAACGTCGTCTCTACGCCGCTCAGGCGCTGGAGACACCCATGCTAATCGCTGAACTGAATCAGACCCGACGCCTTGGATGCGAGTTTGAGTTTGTGCTGCCCCAGCTCTCGATCGGTGACGGATCGGATGCTCGTCGGACGTTCGCGGAGATTCTCACGGCTAACGGACTTCGTGCCGTCGCTCGCTCCTACGGCCATCTCCCGGTACCGGCGGATTGTGATTGGGCCGTCGAGTTCGATTCCAGTGTACGGGGCACATCCGAGTTCCATGGCATCCGTTGGGTGTCGCTGGAGATGAAGACCCGTCCCCTGATGGGCATGGACGACTGGGAACGAGTCGTTCCCAAGGCCTTGGCGATTGCCCGCTATCTGGGAGGCCGAGTGAACGCCTCCACGGGCCATCACATCCATGTCGAGGCCACGGAGGTTCGATCGGACCCGACGATTGTTCGCTCTCTCTACAACGTCGTGCATCGATACGAACCGCTGATCCTGGGCCTGCTGGCCCCAAGCCGAAGAGCAAACCAGTACGCCATGCCGCTCCCAGATCGACCGGGATTGCTCGCTAAGTGCAAGTCCCTTGAATGTTTCAGAGACGCGATGGGATTCCTCACCCGCTACTACGGCCTCAATGTCAATCACCTGTGGGGAGTTGAGCCTCGGGTTGAGTATCGGTGGCATCAAGGGACCCTCGACGTGGAGAAGGCCCGTCACTGGGCTCGCTTCGTTCTCCGCCTCACCGATCACGCCGTCACACGGGACTGCCGAAGCGCAACCAAGCAGCTTGCCAACGAGCGAGCAAACCTCGACAAGATGCTGATCAGTATCGGACTCAAGGTGAACACAAGGGTCTATGCCAAGGTTGCGCCCGAGTTGAGGGGAACAGGGCGGCATCTGCTCGCCCGATGGAAGCACTTCCACAACGGCGGCGCGCCGGTGGGCGGCGAGGCGTAGCCCGCCCTCCTCGCAGCGAAGATAGGTGCGCACGAAGGCGACCTCTTTTTTCGCGCAGAAAACTCTTGCACCAACTACATCCGGGACGTGAACAGCGGCTCGCATGGAAGACGTTCGTCGATCCAGCCCACTTCTCGACATCGCCACGGCTTTCAGCTTGTGCCTGTGATTTGACAGGTTTCACAGGCATGGAGGCCGTTCCGGATTGACTCCTGCCCCTCGCAGGCCATGTGTGTGTTCCACTGACAGCCACTCCTCGCGCCCAGGGGGAAGGAGTTCTGCATGAATGAACAGGGTCCAGCCAATACCAACGCGGCGGTGCCGCCGACGCTCGATCACATCCTCGGTCAGCAACAGTCCGTCCAGAAGCTCAAGATCGCCGTGGAGTCCGCCTTCGCTCGTGGACTCCCACTTCCCTCTGTACTTCTCACGGGGCCCGCCGGCGTCGGCAAAAGCATGATTGCTCGTATTCTCGCCGCGGAATTGGGGACCGAGTACACGGAAGTGCTTGGTCAAACTCTGGCGAGCATCGCCGCACTCCACGGCGTGCTCATCGGAGCCACTCCCAAGGCGATCGTCTTCATTGACGAGATCCATGAGCTCTCTCCTGCCTGCCAGATTGCGCTGCTCAAGGTTCTCGACGAGGGTGCCATCTTCCTCTGCAACGGCCAGAGCAACAAGGTGACTCGGCTCCAGATCGCCGACTGCACCATCGTGGCAGCGACGACCAACCCCGAAGCGATCCTCCGTCCCCTGCTCGACCGCTTCAAGGTCGTCTGCCAACTCCAGCGGTACGACTCCCAGGACCTCGTCAAGATCCTGCGCCAGAAGGCTCGTCACCTCTCGTGGACTGTCGATGAGACGGTTTTCGCAGAGATTGCGAATCGGTCCTTCGGAACCCCACGGCTCGCCTTGAGGCTACTGGAATCGACGTACCGCACAGCGACCGCAAGGGGTCTGGCGGCGATCACCGAGGCTGCGCTGCAAGAGACGCTTGCAGTGGAAGGTCTTGATTCCCTCGGTCTTGATGCTGACCAGCAGCGGTACCTCAACGTGCTTGCAGAGGCTCAAGGGCCTGTCCGCATCAACGTCTTGGCGTCCAAGCTCCGACTCGATCCGGCGACGGTCAGCCGATCGATCGAGGACAAACTGCTCGACTGCGATCTCATCGAACGAGGCAACCAGGGCCGCATGCTCACCGTCAAGGGCTGGGAGCACATCCGACGAACCTGGCACTGATCTGCGCCGCTTCTCGCTCACACACGCCCGCATGGAGTCCGCAGCATGTCCACCGACCGCCGATATTGTGCCCGCAATGCGTTCCCTTCCGCTCAGAAGGCAGCGGTCACCGTCGCCGAGATGGCGAACCTCTGCGGCTTGAGCCGCACCCGTTTCTACGAGCTGCTGAGCGAAGGAGTGTTCCCGCGGCCGCAGCGGAAGAACGACGCCGCTCGTCCGTATTACAACCGTGACGGACAGCAAGCTTGCCTTCGGGTCAAGGCCACGAACCAAGGTATCAACGGAAAGCTCGTGCTGTTCTACAGCCGCCGGAACGTCGAGGCGCAGCAGCCCACGGTTCGGTCCGCAACCCGCAAACAGTCCGCTGCTCCACGACCGGCTTCATCTGATGGTCCGCTCGCATCTCTTGCTGAGGGCCTGCGCCTGCTCGGACATAATGACGTCACGGCCGAAGCAATCCGTTCAGCGGTGACGGTCTGCTTCCCCAATGGTCTCGACGGCGTTGACGACGGCGTCGCACTGACGGCGGTCTTCCGCCACCTCAAGCGCCGGAACACGGGCGAGAACGTGGGGTGATAAGTGTCCTTCTCGCCCCAGTTGGACCCCAGTTCCGTTCACTGTGTGTCCTCTTTGAAAGCGGAAGCCATGAGCAATTCGGGCGATAATGGTTTTGAGGACTCGATCAATCGGACTCTGCTCCCCCTTGTCGAGACGTTCTTCGAGAGCACCGACTATGCCGCTTCGAGCCGTCGTGCCGTACGATCCGACTTGATGAAATTCGCTCGTTGGTACTGCGATGCCAACCGGGAGCCCTTCGATCCTTGTAGAACGACGACGAGGGATTTGACCGACTTCCGAGACCACCTTCGACGGCATCGAGCCCAGGAAGTTTCCACGGTCAACCGGTGCCTCATCTCGGTCCGCCGCTTCTACGGCTGGCTCAGGGATCAGGGACGGATCGACCGTTCCCCTGCTGAAGGAGTGAAGGAGCTGCGTCGCCAGATTCTGGCCCCGAAAACGCTCGAACGTGCCCAGGTTCGGAAGTTACTTCGAGAGTGCGATGCTCGCTCCGACCTTCGTGCCGCGGCCATCTTCGGGTTCCTGCTGTACACGGGCTGTCGGGTTTCGGAACTGGAGGCTCTTGAACTCCATGACCTTCAGTTGTCGGAGCGATCCGGATGGGCGACGTTTCGGTTTGCCAAAGGCAACAAGCAGAGGACCGTTCCAGTTCCCCTTCCCGCACGGCGAGCGATCAAGGCGTACCTGGCGAGCCGTCCGCCCGTCGCTTCCGCAAACGTCTTCATCGGCGAGCGTGGGCCATTGACGACTCGGGGCGTTCGAGCCCTCTGCGTTCGTTACTCAGCGATCGTCGGCGTTCGCATCCATCCGCATCTGCTCCGCCATGTCTTCGGGCACGAGTTTCTCGCGGCCAATCAGAACGACCTGGTGGCCCTGGCTTCGTTGTTAGGCCACGAGAATCTGAACACGACGAAGCGATACGCTGCCCGCACCGCCGACCAGCTGCAAGGGTTGTCGGACAACCTGACTTTCTGAGCTGAGTTCGGTACTTCGGCTGCTGCTGGATCCAGGCCTTTTATTTGCGCGCGCATGGTCCGCTTGGAACTTGATGCAGAGCGGTGCGACATCCTCGATCGAGCCTTGACGGGACTCGCCAAGTCCCTTCAGGCAGCGAGGGACATGGCGGTCATCACGCACGAGACGTTCTGCCAGGCCAGAGCGGTGCAGTACCAGTTGAAAGTGCTGGCATCGATGGGCCGAACTGCGTTCAATGAGAATCAGCACGGACGTGAACTGGACGAGGAGGGCTTCGGCCGGGCAACGAATGTGGCGAAGATGCTGCTGGCCTCTGATTCGACCTCGGCCACTTTCTCCCTCGCTTGAAACGCCTGAGGGTGGAACTTCACCACCGAGAAATGTGAGCCCTTGTACCCGCTGTTGTAGACGTAGACCGCCGCGAAGCGTCCGACCGCTTGCTGGACGGTCTGTTCCGTCGCCCGGTACGACTCAAAGAAAGCGTCAATGAATTTCTGCCCTTTAATGGTGGGCTGAAGGATGGCGGAGAGCCTTGTTCCGTCCTCTGGCTTCTCGTTGCAATCGAGAAGCACTTCGACCTGGTAGATGTACCTTCCGCTCTCGGTCTTGATTTGCTGCACGCTGGTGAGCTTTGCCAGGTACTCGCCTGGCTCGATGATCTTGTTGGCGAACAACGCCGCGTAATCTGGTCCGTTCATGAACTCCTCCTGTTTCTGCCCGTTAACTAGGGGCTAGTTAATGGGTTCAACAAGAGGGGCCTGGAATCCTTCTTTTTTTGCGCGAAAGTATCAGACGCTCAAGGTCGTGGACCGAATCTCGCCTGACATGCGGCCACGATCTGGCCACGCAACAGAGAGTCGTCCTCGCCGAACATCGATTTGGAACAGCTCTACGAAAACCGTCGAGTCCATGCAGATACGCTTCGACGACGGCGTGCTTCCGAATCACGACCGAGAAACCCTCAATGCGCACCGCCATTGGTCACGGCCTCCGTCTCGCATCCACGGAAAGACCGTCGACGCTCCCCAACAGTGCCGACGGTGCAAAAGTGGCCTGCTGCACCCCCAGTGCCTTGAACACCGCATCAGTCGGATCGGCTTAGAAGCTCGTCTGGAACTCGGCGAACAGCGCCGGGGGAATCGTGGCGATGTCCTTCACGCTCGCCATTGCCAGCAACAGACGCATTGCTCCAGCATCCTAGGGATATCGTGCAGCGAGACGAAACACCGGAGCCGTACGCTCCAGTCAGGTACTCGGCTGCGCCCTAAAGATCGATTCGGGTGAAGAGGTCTTTGTATCCAAGTGCCTCGGGATCCACTCGGAGATCGTTCTCGCCGATCTGCCGACGCAGTCTCAGTCCTTCGTAGGCCTTACACCTGCTCAGCGCAACATACAGCTGACCAGCCGCAAATGCCCCACGACCAAGATCGACACAGACTCGCTCAAGCGTTTGCCCCTGGCACTTGTGGATAGTCATCGCATAGGCAAGAGCCAGTGGTATCTGCTCGTACTTGGCGACTGCCCGTGCCTCCACTCGCTGAGTCGTCTCGTCAAACACGTACTCCACATGCTCCCAGACCTCGCGGTATACCTGCACAATTCGACCTGACTCCAGCCGTACCGCCACGGAGTCCGGTTCGAGTTCATGTACCCACCCGATGGTTCCATTCACATACGACTTGTCTTGAGCATTCTTGAGTAACAGCACCTGTGCACCGACCTTGAGAACAAGATCTGGGTCATTGGGAAACACTTTCTCGGGAAACTGCTTCTCTCCAGTGATTGATGCACGATAGCTTTGGGACGACCCTGCTAGCTGCCGCAGTCTGGAACTGTTCTCAATGTCCGCTTCGTTCTTTCTGCATGTGACCAGCACTTCGCCATCGACCGCCTTCTCGGTCGATGTTCGCGCATTGAAGTACCGCATCGTTTCTGCGTCGACATCGCCATCCCGCACTCTGTTCAGTGCGCCAATGAACTTTTCATCGGTCTGCCGATACACTTGTAACAGCTCGATGTACTGCATTTCATCAGGTTTGACATCAGGGCAGGCGAACCAGTACGGTCTGCCATACTTGACCGAGATCGCCCGCTTGAGGTCTTCTGTCACCACGGGGGGAAGCTGCAACATGTCGCCAAAGTACACTACCTGCACGCCACCAAATGGTTCATCGGATGCTCTCGCTTCTTTCAGAGCGATGCTCAGCCCATGCAGCAGATCAGCTCGCACCATCGACACCTCATCGACAAAGAGCGTGCGAAGCCGACGAGCAAGTCGCTTGGAGATCTTCCCTCGCTCCGACTGTACATCTATGTATCTCGCACGGAGGCCGGCGAACGAGTGGATCGTCGCCCCACCTGCATTTGATGCTGCCAACCCGGTGGGCGCAACAATGGCGACCTCTCCGTCAAGCGCGGTCTTGAGCGCACGCAGCAGCGTCGACTTACCGGTTCCGGCGCGACCAGTGACAAACACACTCTGCGAGTTGGAGAGGATGTGTCGAGCGACACGTCCAGTTTGGTCCGATTCGGAAAACCTCTCCAGCAAACCCTGCCGATCCAGTGGTTTCAACTCGCTCCATTGATCTCGCTGAGAAGTCTGTCGGCGAGGCGCGTTCCTCTTGAACTGCCGGTAATCGAACGGTTGCGAAGGGCGATCTGGCATCATGACCTCAGGGAATGGTATCTCGAACCTGATCGTTGCAGGGGAATATCGCCACCAAGAGTGCGACAGGCCTTGCTGCTTCAGCCATGGTTCCAGTTGGCCCCACGTGACCGCAGATATCTAGTCGAGGTCGATATTGCCTCGGTTGAAGAGCGCTCCCCACAGCATCCACTCGGTCCGGAACGACTTCCTCTCGCCTTGGAGCTCTCACGCACACGTATTCAGCGTACCCTAACTCGCAGGAGGCAGGGAGTCAAGAAATGGACCAAGTCGATCGGGCGTCAACGTTAACACTCCTTTCTTGAGGAGATTGTCATTCGCCGGATCATCCAGTGTCCAGATCTGTTTGCCTTCGTCGAGTAGTTCGGCGGCGAGGCGGTCGAGTTTTCCGCCAGCGGAGGCGTGGAGAATGAGGACGGCGTCGGAGATGGATGCCACGAAGCAGTTGCGGCGCTCGGCGAGGTCGATGGTGGGGCGTCGGGGGCCATTGGTGGGCTTGGTGGTTGAGCCGGGTTTGGCGCTCGCAGTCTCATCGATGAAGGAGCGGATGATCAGGCGGCCATCGGCCATCGGCTTCTTCCACGCTGCGGGAATGCGCATTCCGATCGCTGAGCGGGCGGGGCAGACGACCAAGTTCACCGAGCCCTTGAGCAGGAACTTCAGGGACTCTTTTTCGAGCGGCGACTGAAAGCCGCTCACGATGGAGATCGGAGCATCCTTCAAAGCAATGGCGACATCGAGGCCGTGGACGATGACGGTGCCGGGGCAACGGGAGGAGCAGAGCAATGCGATCCTATTGATCGCAGCCGGGTTGGATTTGGCATGTAGGGTCACGCTACTAATCATCATGAGCGCCCGCGCCGTAGACGACATCTTGGTTCAGAAGAAAAAGCAATTCCTTCTGCGAGAAGCCACTCTTACGACGCAAATAGCCGTCGACATCGCTGAAAAGAATCATCTCTGCATCGGCATCCACATTAGCAGTCGGGTACATCGCCTTCACCTCGACGGGGATCGACTTCTCTCCAGCACTCTCATTGATTGCCAAAAGCCGTTGCACGTGACCGAAGACTTCGAGCGATGCCGCACGCTCGTATCCCAGAGATGTTAGAAGCAGCAAATCCGAGCGCCTGGTGTATGCTGCATGACCCCGAAAGTTGTAATTGCCAACGTACTTGCCGGCGTTCTTCTTAAACACCAACGCTTCATGTCTGCGAAGGTGTAGACACTTTCCAATCCGGCTGATCATGATTCGAGATTCACTGCTCATCTTTCCGAGCGACTCGATCATTTCGGCCACAGTTCCGTTGATTACATGGAAGCCGTCTCCGTGCACGAGCCAATGCCAGAAGTGGAGTTCTCCAACGATGATGGCCAGCGCCGCGAATGTGGAGTCCTGATCAGGAAGACCGAGCGTCCCGCTGCAATCCGTACTCTCCGCCTTCAGGGTAGAAACGTCAATAACTGGCGGCGGGTCGATGTAGCCCGACACAAAGTTTCGTGCCGCTGGTGCAAATCCAATGAAGTACTTTGCCTTTCGAGATGGGATCAGAAGCGGAAGTCCACCTTTCGTCGCGTCACTGATTGTGCGAGCGATCTCCAACTGCCGCTCGGTGTCAATGCGGGGGATGCCCTCGGCGGCGTAGCGCCAATCGTTGCAGGCGGCGTATCGCAGGGTTGCGAATAGGCTACCACGAGTACCCGCTCGCCATCGGTGTAGTCTGGTCGAGAAAACGGAAGGGCTTCCCTGTCCATTCGCGGCGATCCAAATGGTGCATCGCTGGCTGACTCCAGCAAACAAAGCTGCGGGAATGTTGTCAAAGGACGAGTACCAAGACGTACCCTTACTCGTCAGTTTTCGACGCAGTAGTGCGAAATCCTCGCCGAAACTCAGCGACAACGGAACAATCATCGAGCAGCGAGCGTTTGGCTTCGCCAGTTCAAGCGTGCGAAGGAGCACATACGCATAGAGGTCCGGCAGTGCCATCGCTCGGTCGGCAGACGAGAGATACTTGACGTTGGAAGCTCTGACATATGGCGGATTGCCGATCACCACATCGAACCCGCCGCCAGCCACTATGCTGTAGAAGTCTACCAGCCAGTGAAACGGCTGATGCGATTTCGTCCACTTCTCCATTGCCGTCTTGGAGCTTCCTTGATCGAACTGCTCGGCGAGGTATCGGTTCAGTTCCTCGTGAAGGCCATCGAGACGAGATCGCAAAAGCCGCTTGCCATCTGCTAGTTCCTTGGCTTCGACGTTGAGGCGAGTGTGCATCTGGCGGAACATCCGGAACGCCGTCGCAGCCTGCTCAGCTTGATCTGTAAACCGTTGTAGCCCCTTGCCAAAATCAAGGTGGGACGACATTGCTTCTCGAACAGCATCGAGTGTCGTGAAGCCGACGAGCGTGTTGCCCGCCCGGATATTGAAGTCGATGTCTGGTAGCGGCTCGATCTTCTCGATGCCGCCGACGCCCTCCTCGACCTGGGCGACGAGTTTGAGGAAAAGGCGGAGTTTGCAGATTTCGCACGCCTCCTCCATGATGTCCACGCCGTAGAGGTTGTTGACGATGATGGACTTGAGGATGAAGTAGTGGGCGTTGGGGTGCAGTGCAACCTGCCGCAGCGTCTCCTTGAAGTCCTTGTATCTCTTCAGCCGTCTGCAACACATGGATCGGGCAGCGTGGGGAGCGAGCCGGTGGCGGCGTAGGTTCGCAGG
>ENA-ORBV01014340-ORBV01014340.1-microbial-mat-metagenome-genome-assembly--contig:-NODE-14340-length-11874-cov-8.554039_pt1 | contig 11874 bp, 10 predicted proteins | sample MGYA00237777_ERZ505514 | MGnify/ENA primary metagenome ERZ505514 (study PRJEB26160, sample SAMN06269048) | microbial mat metagenome | isolation source: Oligotrophic lake microbial mat | place... | reverse complement strand
AAGGTTTGTGGTTCCTTGGCTCCCTTCGCGGAGACGTCCCACGAGAGGATCTTTATGATCAAAGAAAGTTAATTGCCACCATGTTCTCATCTCTTTCTACTGCCCCCCAATTCCGACTGTGTGACAGTTGGCACCGTTGTTGGTGTCTTCATGTCTGTTGGATTGGGGCAAACACAAATTTACACAACAATCAACCAGCTTTTGGGAAAATCATGCAGGTGTTGATAGGTGGTAGGTGTTGGCCATCAGATCAGAAGGTGTAGCAGCCTTCACAAACACACAACAATCAACCAGTCTTGGGGTTTTCTGTATGTACTAGATGCAGATAATATAATATAGATTTTCCGGTTATACATAAATATTTTTCCATTGCACTTGTACTTTGTTCTCTAGTCCGTAGTGCGTGTAGTAATTCGTTCTTGTACCATGTCGCCTCCTCCATTCTCAAAGGCGCGGGCGCCTTTCTTCTGCCCAAATACTATTCTGCGTTTCCAAGGGCGTTGAGGCGCCCCGTCGTCAGACACGGGGGGACTGGTTTGACATTCGAATCGAGGTTGGGTGCGTCCCCGAAGTAGTGTAGTGTACACGACCATCTATGCGTGTCAGGTGCTGGGGCGGGGAGTGAGAAGAAGCGCTGCCATTGGTATCGAAATCGTTCATGGAGAGCATCGGTACTGCTTCCGTTGCTTCTCCTCGCGTGGTTTTGAGCACCAGCATTGTTTTCAGGCTGCGTCACCTTGTCGCCGTATTTCCTCTTGGTGTAGCTCGGATTCTTCAAATGGAGACGTCAAAGGCTAGGTGAGCACTTTCAGCAGTCGCACCAGGCGCAAAATACTTGCGCGCCACGACAAATCCAAAAATACTGAACAAACTCGCCACAGTAGTAATGAGGCAGAAGACCTTCCAAGCACTGGACCCAAGTCCACTACTGTGCACACCCACAATGCACCCATCATCAAAGGCGCTTTGCGAGAACTAATGCGTGGTTGGAGAGATTTTCGGTCGGGGAAGAAGGCCATCGAGGCAATTGCTAGAATGCTCTAATTTTCGTCTTGGGTTGCTTGGATTTTTCATGGACGGAACGTACACGTTCAGCAACTTGGAACGATGGACGGTGTTGACAGAACATCATTTCCACTGGGCGGTAAAATCATGTCGTTGGTCTACCCGTTTTTTTAACGGAAGAAACAAGGCATCTCCAGGGTTGCCTGGGGTATCTTGAATGACAGATTCACGGACTGTTGCTCAAGACGGTATCATCCGCTTTGGTAGGCGTTTGGAAAAGAAGCAGCAGTTCGAGTGGGTGAGTTAGTTTGTATGTTTTGATGTCCGTGAGGTGGCGTGTGGATGCTATGAGTCAAAGCGCTGCCGGTCCGCGTTCCTTGCTGGCGATGTAAATTTTGTTGTATATGATGAAGGGTAGGAAGGGGAGATAATCTGAGTTTACGTGAATTTCTTTTGGGGCTGATCTCGTAGCCAACAGCGACATCGAAAGCTTCTTCCTCACGACCTTTCTGCAAATTGTATTGTACTGTAGTAATTGCTGATCCCACTCATCCATATACGAGTTCTTGTTCGGTACGACCTCATGGACCTCTTCATCGCGAATGCTTTTTGAAACGTAGCATTCGGACCATGTTGTATTTGCTTATTATTTTTTCTTGTTTGTTGCTGTTTCACCTCGGGGTCCATTGCAGTATCTGGACCGACGCCCACGTTGCAAGTCGACCTTTGTCGTTGTGTTGTGGCGAGGCTGCTCTCTTTCCATTCGATATTCGCCTGCTTTTACCAAAACATTCTTTGATGACAAACATCCTTGGAGTGCGTTTGGAAAAGCTCTTGTGCCAAGTCCAGGACCTATGGTGAAGACTGGCTAGCTAGTAGCTAGCCAGTGGATGGCAAACTCACTCAGTGACTGCGCAGGAAAAGAACGTACAACAGAACTGGACGGGGAAGGATTTGCGTAGAGTTGAGTATTCCTTTTTGTCATGGTCCACGCACTTTATTTATTTGTAGAGGAAATATTAAATGACTGGCCTTCTAGTTGGGTCTACTAGCTAGCTAGCTAGCTACAGTATTGTTACAAGTCTCACCTCTCTTCGTCCTACTGTGCAGCAGCTTCGGGATGCGTGACTTCAACGAGAAAAAAGATGAAAAAATGAGGCTGGTTTAGAAACAAATACGTAAGTACTAGAGATGGGGTTATTATTATTGGATGATCGATCAGGTGTGAAACCATGTGTTTGGATCCATGACGTGTCCGGTGCCCTATGTAACAAATAATGAGTGCTAAGCAATGGGAGTTTTGTTTGTGACGAGATACCTGGTAGTAGGGACCCAACCAACCTTTCGAGTCCCATGTTGTATTTGATTGGTGGTTGTGTTACTGTACGTTGCAATTGATGGGGTTCCTTACTTACTGCACTTCTATCTTCTTCCCAAAGTTCCATCCAAGGCCAACGAACTAGTAGAACACTACTTCGTTCGCGCCAAACTTCCGGAAACATAAAGCGAAGTTGCAACCACATGTTACGTCCAACCGAGTAACAACAGGTTACGGGTCAGCCCGCCAAAAAAACTTGCTTTCGTGAAAAAGTTTACCCATCATGTGCCAGCAAAGATCCAAGAGTAGCGCTCCAGTACTCCAACATTCTACCTAGCTAGCTAGCTAGTAGCTAGCTACCTTTCGGTCGATAAAACCTATAGAGTCAGTGGTTAGTCTAGCGAATTCCATTCTGTGTTCCATTATCCATCAAGTTAATAGTAGTAGTGGAAGTTGTTGTCATATACAGAGACAAATTGTACTGTACCTACGGGATATATTTCTGCAAGCTGGTCACTGGGTAGTTGTTCGTCACCTGGCTCTGGCGAAGTTGTTGCTAGCAACCAACATAAATTGACACGCCGTTATCTCTTTCTTATAAATGTTCCATTTGAGAAAAATGGTTTCCTCTCGTGCCGCTGCTGCTGCGGCTGCCGCTGTGATTCCAGCGGTTGCTTGTGTGGTGGTCCAAAATTTTGATACTGGAATGAATGCCATCAAGGACGACACGAATGGTTCCAGTCGGGGTAGTATCAGTAGCAGTGGTTCCTTGCTAGCCACACCGGATAAGGCTGCCTGCCACTGTGAGGGTGTACCAGTACCGGCTCCTCCCCATCACAACTCGACGGCACCCTTGGATGGATCGCTCTCTTCCATTAGCACAACAGGGAGTGCCAAAGGCCTCGACAATGACAACGACAATGACAACGACAATGACAATCACAGTGCCAACAGCCATACGAGTTTCAACCATCGAAACTCGGCTGGCTTTGTGTTGGAAGATGTCTATGAGATTGAAGCCGTCTTGGGCGAAGGCTCTTACGGTCTCGTCTACAAGGCACGTCGGATCGCCGATGGGGTCGCCGTCGCTCTGAAGACGATGCCTCGATGGTTGACGGGAAAAACCGATTTTGAACGAGAAGTGGCGGCCTTGCAATTGCTGTCCAACAATAACAACAACAAGTCGGGTGGTACTCCTGCCAATGGCAATACTACTACTACTAATAATACGAGTAGTGGTAGTAGTGGAGGTCCCCATGTCAATATTGTCCAATTGTACGATTTGCATCGGGACGATGAAAATTATTATTTGAGCATGGAATTGATTGAAGGTGGCGAGTTGTTGGAACATTTGATCCAATACGGGGCGTATTCCGAAGGATTGGCGGCCTCCTTTTTACGCCAATTTGCCGAAGCCATTTGTTTTGTCCACAATAATAATTTGGTCCACGCGGACTTGAAACCGGAAAATTTGTTGTTGTCGAAAACGGGCAGCAACGAGGATGGGACCTGTCAATTGAAAATTGCCGATTTTGGATGTGCCCGGACGCACGATGAAAGTCGCCAAGAAATGCATCTGCCGGCCCAAGAATTTGCCCGTGGATGTTCCTTTTTGCACATGGTCGCCTTGGGCAATCAATTTGAATTGGAAAAAATGTTGCAAGAACGACCCAACATTGTCAATTTTCGGGATTATGATTTTCGAACGCCGCTCCATTTGGCTGCTTCGGAGGGACATGTGGATATTTGTCGGTTCTTGGTGGAACGAGGAGCCCGTGTCAATCGCAGTGATCGTTGGGGGTAAGTCCATCCAAACTGTATTATTGTATACTACTGCAGTACGCTTATATTGGACTGGGTGAGATGAATACTAAATAGTGGCTCATCTCCTTCTTCTTTATTCTCCTATCTTATCTGTTGCAGTGGATCGCCCCTCGATGATGCCCACAGACACAAGCATCCCCAAGTCATTGAGTACCTGAAAAAAAATGGGGCCACCTTTGGAACGCAAACACGATTGCCCCGATTCATTCAAGCCGCATCGGAAGGAAATGTGGACGAAATCCGGGCCTTGTTGGAATATGGCAATTATACTGTGGACTTGCTCAATCAAGGCGATTATGATCATCGAACAGCCTTGCATTTAGCCGCAGGCGAAGGACAATTCGAAATTGTCAAATTACTGTGTCAAGAAGGAGCCAATGTCGATGTGGAAGATCGGTGGCACAATCGGCCTCTGGATGATGCCGCAAATGCCAAGAAAAATTCCGAACGCATCATCGAAATTCTCACTCAATACGGCGCCACGTCGGTCAAGAATCCTTCCTTGCACCGTCGTGTTCTAAAAACGTCTACGAGTCCACCGGACCTAGGCTTCGCGGCTACGGATGATTCCATCCTTGCCACACAAAGCAGCAAGCGTACCAGCCGAAAAAATTCAGAGGCGGAAGCACCCATCTCTGGAACGATTGCCTATTGGCCACCGGAATTATTTTCGGACACTGCCACGCCAACTCCAGCCTCCGATATGTGGGCGGTGGGTGTCATTATGTTTATTTTGCTGACAGGCTCGTAAGTCAAACATGTCCTTGTTTTTACTCCATTGTCCATCGTCGAACATGACTGTTTCCTGGGACGCATCATGCTTACCAATGCTCTCTCCATTCATAGCCACCCCTTTGACAAATTTGCCGACCGTACAGACGCCGAGATGAGAAGCTTTATTGAATCGGTCGGGAGCGACCGGGAGAACCACATGACGATTATGAACCGGCTTGTCTTTGATGACCGGGTCGAGGGACTCAGTGATTCTTGCATTGAGTTGATGAAAAGCCTCATGCATCCAGATCCCAACAAACGCATGACGAGCGAAAATATGCGACGTCATCCATGGATCCAAGGCTTGACAGCTTCTTGGTCGGCCATGGAAAATACTCAGAATGAGCTCAAAGCCTATTGGCAAGGCAAATTTCGTTCCGAGATTTTGAAAAAGTTTGCCGCCAGCCTTGGGATTTCTGCCTCCTCTGGTGAAAAAACGCTGGCCGACAAGGACGTGGAAGAAATGTTCCGCACCTTGGACACCAAAAAGAATGGCGTCTTGGACTTGGAAGAGATACAGGCCGCCTTTCGGGATTTTGGTCTCAGCGACAACCATGTTCGTACTATTTTTGCGTGCGCCGATTTGGACGGCACGGGAGTGATCCATTTGGATGAATTTCAAGCGCTCCTCAGCCACAAGGGCAATAGTGAAGGAGGACCCCTCCATGTCGGGTACCTTCAAAAACGATTCAAGTCGCATATTTTGAACAAGTTTCTCGGCGCCGAGGACAAAAACGCAACCGTCCTTGACAAAGACAAACTCCGCGAAATCTTTAATGAAATTGACCTGGAGGGCAATGGTGTATTGGACCCGCATGATATCCGAGTCGTCCTACGTTCTGCAGGGGAACAAGAAGAAGTCATAACGAGGATTGTTGCATCACTGGACGTCAAACAAAATGGAAGAGTTTCTTGGGAAGATTTCTTGGTAATCATGGGTGTGGAAGAGGACCTGTAGGACGATTTTGCTGTGGAAGAGATTTTTGTACGCTCTCTAGTCAGCGTGACTTTTTTGTTAGTAGCAGTTTCATGTATGTCCATTCATGCTGTCTGTCATAGGTAAAGATGAGCGAATCTACACAATATAAGAATATAGTTGCACCAAAGGAAACTTACTGAGTAGCCTGCAAATAGCGAAATACCACGTACGAGCACCTTCGGCATGCCTTTTAGAGGACGAGTAAGCGTGCGTCTGAACTGCTTTGTTCATTTCTTCCGACGACGCACACTTAATCAATACACTCAAAAAATGTTATCCTGGTCCCTATTCGAAGAATACAATTTCAAATCTTTCTCATCCAAACGAAAGAAATGAGACTGAAAACATGGATCACGACACCCTCAACAACCTCTTCTCATCATCCGTCATCACTGACATCCCTTCTTCATTGCATTGTGCAACTGAGATTGACCATCGGAAAATGAAATTTGTCCATCGGCAATGAAATTTATCCATAGGCAAATGAGAAATTGGGACAGAAAATCCATTTCCCGACGGCAAATGAGATTTGCCTACCGGTGTCGGCAATTGAGATTGCCTATCTGACAATGGTGCGATTTCACCCGTGATTCAGTCCACAGAGTCGTGTCCCGAGTTTTAGACCAAGAGCTGATGTGCGCACCGAAGGAAAAGACACAGGATCTAATCCGGAACACAAAGTGGAACAGAAACGCTGAGTTCCCACGCCGTGTTCTATCACGATGTTGTGTAATCCTGCGGGCATGCGGTAACAAGAGCACATCACCATGATGAAAGCATGCGCGCCGTCTAATCAATCTTGCCAATGAAGATGTCAATCTTGTTGGAGTGTCGATCAAACATGGAGCTGTTTCTGTGGCAGAGCAACATTCATAACTTTCAAATTTGCATGTAAAAGCATCTGTTCTTTTGGTGAAACATTAGAGTAGGAAAGTTTCTTTATTAAGGCATTTTCGCTGTACTTCGTCCCTTGTTTGCGGTCAAAATTTCGGTGAAGAATTATCGTTTATCAGATTAACATTTGTCGCAGTTAAGTTCTAAGACAATGAGCGGAACAACGGGAACGGCATCTACTGCCGTTACTCTATCTCCAGCGGAGGAGAAAAGAGCTGATAAGGATCGTTTGTTGACTGCCCTCGTCAATGTTTGCGGAGTGCCGCATGCCCATTACAGAACCCATCCCATCGTACTTGCTTTGAGACGCGATGGTATTACCCAGTTCAATGTGGACTTCATTTTCTTGACAGCAGCCGACATTGATGCCCTACAGTACGAGAAGAGTGGAGCCCTTGTCGCTTTGGAGTTGAATTTCAAGATGATCCTGCGAGCATTCCTTGCGTTCTATCATCATCAGTCCCACAAGAAGCGTGGAGGTATTAATGTCCTCGACACTACTTTGCCGGTACAGTTCAAGATTTTCCGCAACTCCGAGTATGATCCTACCAAGGAAATTACACCATGGGGCCTAGCTATCTCCCACAACAAAGGTCTTACGGACTGGAATAAATTGGTCAAACCAAGCGCACGAGACTTCAAGCCCTATCGCGAAGCCAACGGTTGGGTGGACTACAAGGAAGTTTTTATGATTACTCTCGAAGCCCAGAACCTTACTCATTTGGTCGACCCAAGTTACGTCGTCACCGATGAGGATTTGCACAAGGCACAACAGAAGTACTTGTATAAGGTACTCCGAGATAATATGCTACACCACGAGGCCAAGTCGATTGTCAAGTCCCACTCGAAGACCAAAGACACTGCCCTTATTTGGCAGCTAACATGCAAGACCTACAACAAGTCCATGTCCACCTCTTTGAATGGCGATGCTATTCTAGGATGGTTGACAAGTTCCAGACTCGACGATGGGAAATGGAACCAAACTCAAGGGGAGTACATCACATTCTACATAGACAAGATTGATAAATTCAATGAGATGTGCCCTGATTTGGAGATCAATGACATGCAAGGAGTCCGCATGCTACAGAATTTGATAGCAAACATCCCCAATCTAGCGAACGTCCTAATTGTATGTTGCCAGACTAAGACATCAGCAGGTCTACCAGACAAGATCACTCTGCGCCAGTTTGTCTCTCTCCTTGCCCAACAAGCCCAAGTCTATGACAACGGAAGGATTCGTACAGGTCGTAACTGTTGTTGAAGTGCTGATACTCATGAACTTGATCATGAGATCAATGCCCATGACTTTGACCAAGACAAAGAAGAAGACCTTGATCCTGATGAGTGGTTCGAGGCAAATGTAATGAACCAGCGTGATCCCAAGACGGGCCGTTACCTTGGAAACAGGAACGGCAACAAGAGCACAGGATTCAAGAAGATCCAGAACTACAAGCGCCAAGCAAATCAAATGCAAGACAATCAATCTAGAGCCTTCATGAATCGTGACACTTGGAATGCGCTAGGAGATTCAGACAAGAAGGCATGGGATCAATTATCGGACCCAGCCAAGACGAAGATCACTGCTTACCACTTCAATAAAGGAAAGGAGTATGTAGCCCAAGATTCTGAAGCCAACAAGATGGAGGCCAAGGAACATGACTTAATTTTCGATGACTCGGATGGAGAGTTGGAGGCAAAGCAACACGACCTAATATTCGATGACCCTGAAGGGGAAGAAGAACCAACGGTCGAGGTAAACAATTTCGAGACCATCCAAGTATCTAATGCGGAATCCACTTGCAAGATGTACAAAGATGAAGGAGTTGATTTTGATGCCATACTCCAAGCCCAGCAAGCCAACACACGCATCCAAGTACACACTCACGAGCTACTAGACTCAGATAGCTCTGACGAAGAGTCAGTAGCCGACCTCAAAGTCAATATGCATAACCTTAGACCCAAAATTAAAGGCCTAATGGAGTTCAGCGACTCAGATAGTGAGGATGAAGATGCCCTTGATTATCCCACTACTATGACAGAAGCGCTGGCAATTGATGCAAGAGGTGAGATCGACGACCCTCACACATCGGAAGAGCACTTGATCGAGCAGAAAATCACAGCCAAAATGTTCAAAGGGATGCTTCATTTCTCAGATTCTGAAGATGAAGACGAAGCCAAATTCCAACTACGAACACATGGCTTTACATCATCCATCAAAGAAGCAATTACTATTGAAGGAAAGGATGTGATTGGAGGCACAGGTAACAAAGGAAATTATTTGTTAACAAGAAGGCAATGCCTCTGGTCTCACCGATAGTGATACAGACCGACGCCGACTTATTGATGAATTTTATTCTCACGACGGACTAATGCACTTTTTGGAAAGTGAAGACGAAGACGAAGTCTTCGAAGAGAAGGTTGAAGTCAGGACTAACAAGGAAGAGGCTAAAGTAATGACTAGAAGCAAGTACGAGAAGGCAAGCATTGCTCCTCCACCTGCTAGCCAAGCACCCTATCCTAAAGGTTGCAGGGCTCGTTCACTTTCTCCGAAGCCGTCAAACCTCAAGACTACCAAGACTACTAGTCCACCTAAGACGCCCAAGGTTACCATCATCAAACAAACTGCAACCCAGGTCGTAAACCCAAAACAAGGACCTAAGGTTAAAGTATTGGTGGCTACGGATGCACTTCTCAACTCAACAGATCCACAACATCAACCTGGATCTATGACTGTGCACCACCAAGCTCCTAGTCCTAAGCAGGCAAGCACCAAGACATTTGCTTCCGTTGCGTCGACTCCTAAGGCACCCATATTGGCAACGCCTCAGCAGGCTAGTCCCAAGGTACAGACTCCAACCAAACCACTTCAAGCTAAGACGGATACAAAGAAAGTCTCACCCACAAAAGGGGAGCAACAAACCAAGAAGGGACCTAACTAGTACAAGGGTAAGGGAGCTTCAAAGCCAAAGCTGGAGACTATGAGCCAAAATATAGTCGATGTGAACAAGCAGATAGTAATCAAGGCCAAGCAAGCAGACAAGACGGATAGTCCTACTATGAAGAAACCTTTTGATGAAGTACCAAAGCCTAGCAAAACTACCAAAAGAATCGTCCAGACTAAGGATGGTAAGAGCTACCAGCTACTATCAGAAGAAGAGAAGAAGAAGTTGGACACAGCCAAGAAGTTTGAACAACTAGGTCTACTTCAATTCTCAGACAATGAAGACAATGAGTTGTCATTGGAAACTATCACTTCTAACAAGTCGAAGGGTTCAAACAAGTCACAAGGATCTCAGAAGTCGGCGACAAAGCCCAAGGTAGAGCAACAAAAGGTAGAGCAACCAAAGGTAGAGCAACCAAATAACCTTATGCCAAGGACAATAACTAACCAAGTGAAGGAAGGTGAGATGACTCCTTTCCACCAAGATGCTTTTGAAACGGCAGGCGGTATGACTACTTCAGACGCTAAGGGGAGTATTGCAGGTGGTTGGACGGTTCAAGGATCCGGAGGTCGTCCACATAGTATTTGCAATAACCTAACTCCAAAAGGCATTGGGATCCGTAATGCGACACCACCACAAACTGACAGCGACTCTGGATCAGCAGGTAGCAACAAGAGCAACAGATTTGCTGCACTCCAAGAGGAAGATGAGGAAGAAGATAGCGATGCAACAACTGCCGTCTTACCCATAGGAGAAATCCCTGAGACAATTCAAGAAGGCGCTGTTTTGATACAAGCAGATTCCAACAAAGTGCCGGACAACATTCAAGTAGAAGTTGCCGAACCAGAAGTTGAAGGAGGTAATGTACCTCAAGACAATGATCTGCAACCAGATGGAGTTGTATCTTCCCACGATGCGGAATTTATCAAGGCCAAATCAGAGTAAGATCTTCCTTCGATTTGAAGGCCAACAATTCAAATGAAGGCACAGAAAGGGAGTTCCGGGTATCAGATCCTACCAAGAAAGACAAGTCGGTGGTATCTTCGGACACAACGGATCAGCATACCAATGACAAGTTGGAATGCAACGTTAGCAGAGTTGCTACAAGCAAGCCCAAGAAGAATCGGAAATCAAAGCACGGACCTAATAAGATACATGCATCCAAGCATGCGATCAAGAGAAGCAAAAGAGGTGCATTGGTAGACCGAGGAGCAAACGGCAGCATGCTAGGCAACGATGCCAAAGTCATCTTCAAGCGCAACAAGACAGTAGACGTTACAGGCATTGACAACCATGAACTTAACTAGCTTCCGATGGTCAATTCAACTGCAAAGACCACTGCAGATAAGGGACCTGTTATCCTCATTCTACGGAACCGACTATGCGTGCCATGGTCTCAACCGGACTCTACATTCAGCTGGACAAATCGAATGGTACCAAAACAAAGTGTGCGACACTTCCATGAAGGTCGGTGGGAGACAAGTCATCAAGACAGTAGACGGATGCTGCATTCCCATCAATGTCATTCGAGGACTTCCGCACACACAAATGGAACCGAATGCAGCTGAAGAATTTGACACATTGCCTCACGTCATGCTGTTCAAAGACAAATCCATCAAAGACAAATTCAACCTTCAATGGCTGAGAGTGTCTGTGTCTTACCACAGATTCACCAACCTCAGAGAAATCTTCCAAGGAGATCTCTCTAGGAAACTCACAGTCGGGCTAACATCCCAAGACTTTGAACCACTACCCTGCAACTGCAGAACTAGCGGAAACGGCAACTGCGGCTACAACAACATGTGCAGGAACTCAATAGTAGTCTACAAAGTCAAATGCAACAACACAGGAAAAGTGTACATAGGAAACACACAACAAAAGTTCAAAACCAGAATGCAACAACACTTCAATGAAGTCCAAAAACTAGTCAAACTTGGCGAGAAATCGGATTCATACGCTAAACATTTTGCAACTCAATTCTATGACACCAATCCGTCCCCAACCAACCAACGTGGAGGAATAACCTGCAGCATCATCTGGCAAGGCAATCCAATCAGTGTAGTCAAAACTTTCGCTACCAAAAACTGCGCCCTGTGTGCTAAAGAAAGACTTGAAATTCTTAAACAATCCAGATCCAA
>ENA-ORBV01014338-ORBV01014338.1-microbial-mat-metagenome-genome-assembly--contig:-NODE-14338-length-11876-cov-7.044750_pt1 | contig 11876 bp, 8 predicted proteins | sample MGYA00237777_ERZ505514 | MGnify/ENA primary metagenome ERZ505514 (study PRJEB26160, sample SAMN06269048) | microbial mat metagenome | isolation source: Oligotrophic lake microbial mat | place... | reverse complement strand
CTCCAACTGGCGCCGAAAAGGAGCGTGGCCTCGCACACTGTCGTCGGCGGCGTGCCGCCCGCGAGGAGGACCTTTCGCACTGGGCCTCCGGTGCCGCCTCCGGACTGGAAGCCGAGCCATCGGCCATCGGGCGAGAAGAACGGGCTGTGCCCATCGTCGGTGCCGTCGATCGCGGTGGCTTCAAGTTGGTCGAGCCGCCGGACGAACAGTTGCTGCCGGTTGCCGCTCACGGCGCTGAACACCAGCGATTGTCCGTCTGGCGAGAGCGCAAATGCCGTGCGGCTGGGCCGGCCCTCTCCTCCCCGCACATAGTCGGCCGCGATCGACCGCAAGCTGTCGGCCGGTGCCGCGCTGATCAGCGAGCGCGTGATGCCGATCGCCGGCGATGTGTGCTCGGTCGAGGATGAAAAGGCAAGCGCGATGAGGGCGACCGCGAGGCTGGCGGCGACGCCCCATGGGAGCGCGCGTCGCCACGCTGCACTGCGCTGCTCTGCGGCCGGTGTCGAGCCACTGACAGTGCTGCCGCTCGACTCGAGTGCGAACGCGAGATCGTGCGCTGACTGAAACCGCGCCTCTGGACGTTTTTCGAGACAGCGCCGCACGATCCGCGCGAGCGCGGGGGGCACGGTCGCTCCTGACGGGTCGAGAGCCGGCGGGTCCGTGCTGAGCGTCGCGCTGATCGCATCAGCGGCTGAGTCGCCGTGGAACGGGCCGCGCCCACTCAGCATCTCGTGCAACACGGCGCCCAACGCAAAGATATCCGCCCGATGATCCGCCGCCTGGCCGCGCACCTGTTCCGGCGCCATGTACCCGACCGTGCCCATGACCGACCCGGCGGCCGTGCCGGCGCCGGTCATCTGGTCGCTGCCAGGCCCGCCCGGATCGAGCAGCTTCGCCAAGCCGAAGTCGAGAATTTTCACGCGCCCATCGGCCGCGACGAACAGATTCTCGGGTTTCAGATCGCGGTGCGCGATGCCCTTGTCGTGCGCGGCGGCCAGGCCGTGCGCGATCTGCGTCGCGCAGCCGGTCGCTTCTCGCGGTGGCAGCGCGCCCTGCGCCAGGCGGTCGCGCAGCGTCTCTCCCTCGAGCAGTTCCATGACCGCGTACGCCGTGGTCCCCTCACGTCCGAAGTCGTAAATCGCGAGGATGTTGGGATGCGAGAGCGCCGCCACCGCCCGGCCCTCACGTTCGAATCGCGCGAGGCGGTCAGGATCGGTCGCAAACCCTTCCGGCAGGATCTTGATCGCCACATCGCGACCCAGCCGTGCGTCGCGCGCGCGATACACCTCCCCCATCCCGCCCGCGCCAAGCGCCGCGAGAATTTCATAGGGGCCGAGACGGGTGCCGGGAGCCAGGGACATGGGCGGTTGAGTCTACTGTGGCGAGGCCCAGACTGTATCTATTTGATCGGCACACGCCGTGTGAGCTCGTTGACCCAGTTCACGGTCACCTCAAGCGGCGCGTTGTCGCTGTTGCCGACAATCGTGTTCACCAGAAACTTCTGCCCGTTGGCCGCGACCTCGACGTTGTGCGGTTGATTGGGTGCGAACCACGGCGTGTGGATGTCAAACAGTCTCTGTGGAGTGCCCATATTGAGCGTGTTCCCGACGTCGGACATCGTCACGACCATGAACTGGCCTCGCGCTTCGAAGTACAGCTCGCGGCCATCGTCGCGCCAGACAGGGCCGATCCCGCCTGAGGTCGAGACTTGCTGCGGGCGGCCCGGACGATCGAAGGGCTGGACGAACACTTCCGGACCCGCTGGCAACGTCAGCGCATACGCAAGCCACCGGCCGTCTGGTGAGACGCGCGGACCTGAGGTGTGGTGCACGCCGACTCGCACCAGTTCCCGACGCTCGGACGGATCGCCGATTCGTTGCATCCAGATGGTCGCCGGTTCTCTCGACCTGAACAGCACGTACGCGGACGTCCGGGTCACGTCCTCGAAGTGCGAGAACTTCCCTGGATTCTCGAAGGGTTCTGGCTGAGCGGCCGCAGACAGACGCAGGGACCATGTCTGGAAGCCGGGCATGGTTGTGAAATAGACGTGGTTACCGTCGCGCGCCCACAGCGGTCGTCTCGTATCCGGCTGAAACGTCAGACGCGTACCCTCAGTGCGTTGATCGTCGAACAGCCAGAGGTCGTTCTTTCGCGCGCTGATATCGGTGATGTTGGCCACCACGCGGCGCTCGTCTGGCGCAAGGGCGAAATCGAAAATTCTGGCGACAGGACCAATGGTCTTCAGGACACGCCCGACCCGGTCCATCCACACCAACTGATGCACTTGCGGACTGGAAGGTTCCACCACCAGATCGTTCAGCGACACCGAGAACCCTGGGTCCCCTCTCGTGCTCGCAGACTCGATCTGATTCTGCACCTGTCGTGGCGCCCCGCTCAGCGTCAGGCGATCCGGATCGAACGACTGCGCCACCAGGCGGCGCGGTAGCTCCGTCGTCGTCAACAGCTGGCCCGCCGCATAGGCGGCGCCTCCGCTGCTCTCGGTCACGCGGGTGCGCGCCGGGTTGTCGACGGCAACGGCCCAGATCACACCCCGCGTCGCTCCTGCGCCCAGAGCCAGAAACAGGACACGGCGGCCATCCGGCAGAAATGACGGGGAGCGGTGCCATGCCTCGTTGTGGGCAGGATCGAGCGACGTGACCGGTGTCGGCGTGCCACCCCCGTCCGGCACCTGAAACAGACGTCCCTCCGGCGACGCGAACACAATGACACCGCGCCCACCCCACGTGGCTGCCGAGCGGGCAAAATTCGTGGCTTCAACCCTCCCGGGAATCTCGCACAGGCGACGCGGGTCCGTGCCGCCGAGGTCCGTGCGATACAGCGCGCCTTCCTTCGTGAATCCGAGAGACTGGCTGTCGGGCGACCAGAACGGCAAGACCCCATTCTCGGTGCCGGCGATCGGCTGCGCCTCTACGTGATCCACGCGGCGAAGAAAGATCCGGCTCCGGCCATCCGCCGCGGTTGCCGAAAACGCCAGGGCCTGTCCGTCGGGTGAGATCGCAAATCCGCCCTGCACCGGGCGCGTGACGCCGAAGGGCGGCTCCACTCTGAGGCGGATGATCGGCCCGGTGTCGGAGTCCTGATTGAGAGACGCGACAGCAGAGAGCGCGATGAGCGCGACCGCGAGGCTGGCGGCGAGGCCCCACGGAAGCGCGCGTCGCCACGCTGCACTGCGCTGCTCTGCGGCCGGTGTCGAGCCACTGACAGTGCTGCCGCTCGCCTCGAGCGCGAACGCGAGATCGTGCGCTGACTGAAACCGCGCCTCAGGACGTTTTTCGAGACAGCGCCGCACGATCCGCGCGAGCGCTGGGGGCACGGTCGCCCCTGTCTGGTCGAGATCCGGCGGGTCCGCGGCGAGCGTCGCGGTCATCATGTCGGCGGCTGAGTCGCTATGGAACGGGCCGCGTCCACTCAGCATCTCGTGCAACACGGCACCCAACGCGAAGATGTCGGCCCGATGGTCCACGGTCTGGCCGCGCACCTGTTCGGGCGCCATGTAGCCGACCGTGCCCATGACCGACCCGGCGGACGTGCCGGCGCCGGCAGTCATCTGGTCGCCGCCCGGCCCGCCAGGATCGACTAGCTTGGCCAGGCCGAAGTCGAGGATCTTCACGCGCCCATCGGCCGCGACGAACAGATTCTCGGGTTTCAGATCGCGGTGTGCGATGCCCTTGTCGTGGGCCGCAGCCAGCCCGTGCGCGATCTGCGTCGCGCAGGCGATCGCTTCTCGCGGAGGCAACGCGCCGTGCGCCAGGCGATCGCGCAGCGTCTGGCCCTCGAGCAGTTCCATGACCGCGTAGGCCGTGAGGCCCTCTCGCCCGAAGTCGTAGATCGCGAGGATGTTGGGATGCGAGAGCGCCGCCACCGCCCGGCCCTCACGTTCGAATCGCGCGAGGCGGTCAGAATCGGTCGCAAACACTTCCGGCAGGATCTTGATCGCCACATCGCGACCGAGCCGCGCGTCACACGCGCGATACACCTCGCCCATCCCACCGGCACCGAGCGGAGCGAGGATTTCGTACGGACCGAGCTTCGCGCCCGGCGCAAGACTCAACGCCGAGCCTCGGATGAGGGCACAGGAAAGGGGAAGGGCAAGTGGACCGCGGTGACTCTATCAGGATCTGGCGTGGCGCAAGGCCTCCAGTTCCGCGCACAACGGCAACCAGTACTGCCAATCGAAGCGGCGCTCCGCGGCTTCATCGGCGAGCAACGCGCGTTCCAAGGCTATCGGGTGCGGGATCAAGCGAGCCCCCGAGCACGCCTTACCTCTTGAAGACCTTCGGGTCGATCGGAAGGTCGAAGCGATATTCAGTGACCGTGTACTCAGCGCTCTTCAGCAGTGGACCTGTCTCTGAGTAGCTCATCATCCACGTCAGCTCGTGGGGCACCATCCGGCCCTCAACATTCCGATAGTGTCCATAGACCCACCGGCGAGAGACGCTTCCCTGCTGAGAGGGCTCCCGGTATCCGAGCCAAGCTGGCAGACCGGTGGCGCGATCAAACGCGAGCGTTGCCCCAAACCCGTCGCGGCCCGACACTCCAATCGCGTTAGCGGTCTCACCGCCTTGAACGTCAGCGAAGGTCAGCGGAACCGATCGGAGCGAGGTGGCAAAGAGCCCAAGGGTCAGGGCCGAAAACTGCGCGCGGACGGTCTTCAATTGATCGGCGTCACGCGGGACGTCGGCCCGCTGGGCGGGGGTTGCGCCTTCTGACATGGGGATGCTCAGGGCGAGATCCTGCGGCACATCTGTAATCAGGCGGTTGCCATCGAAACCTCGACGGGCCGTGACGCCGCGCCTCGCAGAATCTTCCTTCCAAACAAACTTGTCCGGGAGCTGGGCATAAATCTCAAACGAGTACGTCTTGCCCCCATCGCCGCTGACGGTCCTGCGTCCCGTCATCGCAAACGTGTTCGGCAGCGTGCGCTCGGTTCCTCCGGCGAGCGCGAGCCGGCCACGATCGAGGACCTGCCTGACGCGCGCGTCCTGGGCCTCAAGGGAGAAGCCCGCGGAGATCGCGACCAGAACCATCACCATTGCCACGCGAGTTGACATGCTCATCTGTGCTCCTTCGGAAACTCGGCGAGGATCTGGTACGGACCTATGGTTTGACCGATCACAGCCAGATCCTCATCTGGGCTACGGCGGACCCGCCGAGGATTTCATAGGGGCCGAGCTTCGCGCCCGGTGCAAGGCTCAACGCTTCACCTCGACAATCCAGATATCCGCTTCTGATCGCATGCCGCCGTAGTAGATGCGGCGGCCGTCGGGCGAGATCGCGAACCCCTGAAATGTGGCGGGCAGTGGCAGCGGGGTGGTTGACCGCACGCGACGGCCCGACACCGTGTCGGTGACGACGAGCGCGCGGCCTTGATTCACGAAGTAGACGACCCGGCGGTTGTCGGAGAGCCACTCGACGTGTGACGTGCCGTCGCCGTTGATCTTGCGAAGCGCCGCCGAGGCCACGTCGTACACCGCCACGCCGACCTGCATACCTGAAGGCGCGCGAAGATAACCCGCGAGCGTGCGCCCATCAGGTGACCATGACGTCGGCAAGAACCGCACGCCGTCCAGCACCGTGCCCGGCAACACGATGACGTTCGCATCGCCGGGCGCTTTCGAGAGGTCTGTCATATACACGTCCGAGGTGTTTCCGGGCGCAACAAGGCGATCACCTGATGGTGAAAACATCGGTCCTATGAGCGCGTCGTCGGCCGACATGAGCTTCGTCAGGCCTCCACCGTCGCTGCCGACGCGCCAGATCTCCCAATTGGGCTCCCGGGAGCTGAAGAACGCGAGGGAGCGTCCGTCGGGAGCCCACACCGGGCGGCGATCACGCGCCGCATCATTGGTGAGCCGTCGCACGTTGGACCCATCGAGTGCACTGACCAGCACATCTTCCTGCGGTTCGCCCACGTTGGAGAGGCTCAACAGCTTCCCGTCGGGAGACACATCAATCGGGATGCGGACGCTGTTCGAGTTGTCGAGAATCACGGGGACGCCGAGGCGCGCGGTCTCAGCGTCGAACGGCAGCATCACCGGATTGATCGCGCGGATGGAGGAACGAAACGCGATCCGGCGGCCGTCTCTTGACACGCTCGGCAGGTCGGCCGAGGCCTGAACGCCGGCCGTGACCAACTCGGGCAGGTCCGCGGCCCTTCCTGATGCTTCGTCCATGGCGACGCGCCACAGGTTCATCGTGCCGCCGCGACCGCTGGAGAAGTACAAGTATTTGCCGTCGGGCGCCCACACCGGAGCGTAGTCGCCCGCCGCGTCGTCGGTCACGGCGACGCGGTCGCCGAGGACGCCGCCTCGTGCCGGCACGGTATAGATATCGCTCTGGCCTGTGCCTGGAACTCCCGTGTAGGCGATCCAGTGTCCGGACGGCGACCAGGAGGGCTGCGCGGCATCGTCTCCCCATCCCTGTGCGCCTGTCTCCAATTTCGTCAGCGCGCCACCTGCCACGGAGACAATCCAGAGCGTTCCTGGCGCGCGCGGGCCCCATCCCTGCTCGGACGAGCTGAGCACGATCTCGGTACCATCAGGCGACCACGCGGGGTGGTACCCGAACGACGTCAGCCGCCGCGCCGATTCGCCCGTGGCACCGACGATGAAGATGCCGCCAGGATCGCCGGCTACGTGAAATGCGACGGTCAGTCCGTCGGGGGAAAACGCCGGCGCGGTCTCGTCGCGATCCGGGTCGGTAGCAATCGGGATGATCGTGCGGCCTCCGACGCGTTGCGCCACGATGTCCCACGACCCGTTGACCCTGGTCGAGTACGCCACGGTGCTACCGTCGGGCGAAAGGCTTGGCGCGGTCTCTTCGCCGCCCGCGTCAGTAATCTGGGTGAACTGCAGCGCGCGCTGACTCGCGGGCGCGCGGCGGCTGGCAGCGAACCATCCTGCGGCGGCGGCCAGAGCCAGCAGCGCACCAATGCCGAGCATGGCCGCGAGCCGGCGGGAACGCGGCTGGCCCGCATCCATCGACGCAACATCGGTGCTCGCGCTGGTGCTGCCGCTGCTGGTCTCGAGCGCGAACGCGAGATCGTGCGCCGACTGAAAGCGCGCTTCAGGGCGCTTCTCCAGACAACGCCGCACGATCCGCGTGAGCGCGGGGGGCACGGTCGCTCCTGACAGGTCGAGGTCCGGCGGGTCCGCGGTGAGCGTCGCCGTCATCATGTCGGCGGCCGAGTCGCCGTGGAACGGGCCACGCCCACTCAGCATCTCGTGCAACACGGCGCCCAACGCGAAGATGTCGGCCCGGTGGTCCACGGCCTGACCGCGTACTTGTTCGGGTGCCATGTAGCCGACCGTGCCCATGACCGATCCGGCGGACGTGCCGGCGCCGCCGGTCAGCAGGTCGCCGCCAGGATCCAGCAGCTTGGCCAGTCCGAAGTCGAGAATCTTCACGCGCCCATCGGCTGCGACGAACAGATTCTCGGGTTTCAGATCGCGGTGCGCGATGCCCTTGTCGTGCGCCGCGGCCAACCCATGCGCGATCTGCGTCGCGCAGGCGATCGCTTCTCGCGGAGGCAACGCGCCCTGCGCCAGGCGATCGCGCAGCGTCTGGCCCTCAAGCAGTTCCATGACCGCGTACGCCGTGACGCCTTCTCGCACGAAGTCGTAGATCGCGAGGATGTTGGGATGCGAAAGCGCTGCCACCGCCCGGCCCTCACGTTCAAATCGCGCGAGGCGGTCAGGATCGGTCGCAAACACTTCCGGCAAGATCTTGATCGCCACATCGCGACCCAGCCGTGCGTCGCGCGCACGGTACACCTCCCCCATTCCGCCGGCGCCAATGGCCGCGAGGATCTCATAGGGGCCGAGACGGGTGCCCGGAGCCAGAGACATCATTCCTGCCGACCCAACACCGTCAGCAAATGGCGCAACTCCCCGTCCACCGCGCCTGGCGTGTCCACGGTGTCGCTGATGACGTCGCGCAGGCAGACCCCGAACTGCTTGCGGACACGATACGCGAGCACCCGCAGACTGCCGTCTGTGGTCTGCAGTCGGGCGGCCATCTCCGCGAACGATTCATCCCGCTCGTCGAACACCTGCGCCAGCAGCGGCGCGAAGAAGCGGCTGGCGCGCATCCAGCCCTGCGCGTGCTGGTCCTCCAGTCGGGCTCGTGCGGCCGCAAACACCTGGGCCGCCCACTGCGCTTCGTACGCGTCCTCTGGTGTCCGCTGGTCTGCCGGCTCGTTCGAGTACCGCTGCTCGCCATCGCCAAACTCCAGCGCACGCCCGGCCTGACCCCCGCCGCGCTTCTGACGGGTGGCATGGTGGAAGTCGGTCGCCATGAAGTGTTTCACGGAGCCGAGCAGGAACGACCGGAACCGCCCTCGGTCGCGGTCGGCCTGCTCGAAGTAACCCTTCTCGACAACCGCGGTAAAGAATCCTTGCGTCAGATCGGCGGCTGCGTCGGCTGAGCGACCACTCCTCCGGATGAACGCATAGATCGGAAACCAATACAGCTCGCACAGCGCGGCCAGTGCGGCCTCGTTGATCGGGTCGGGCGGGCCGGTCCGGTCGGCCACCGCCAGCACCAGGCTCCAGCGCGTGGTCGCGAATCGGGCGCGATTGCCGCGGCCCGCGTGTGTGAGCATGCGCGCCCATTCTGGCCCTCCCGGCCCCAGTTAACAAGTTCGGACTTCCCTATCACTCCCCTCCAACGGAGGGGCCGATGGTCAGCACATGGGTGGTCGTATTCGCGATGGTGACCGGGCAGCTTGCCGCCCCGTCACTGGGACCCGGAGTTGAGGATATCGACGTGGGCCGATGGCTCGACGCGCTCGGCGTGGCTGCCGGGGCAGGAACAACCCACCTCCGCGAGCGCCTGATCGTCGTCGGCCGTGATGGCCGTGTGGTCCGAATCGTGGAGGGCCACGCCGGACGCGTCGACATCGGCGTCGACCTCGTCCAGTTGATGGCGCGCCCTGACTCCGCACTGACTCTGGTTCACAACCACCCGGCCGGCAACGGCCTCAGCCCGAATGACCTGGAACATCTGGAATACCCTGGCGTCCGCGCCATCGTCGCGATCGGTCACGACGGCAGCATCTACAAGGCCGCCCGAGGTTCCCGATTCCCGACTGATCCGCTGGTTGGCACCGGCAAGAAGGGCGAGGTCTACGGCACCGCGCACAGGCGCGCCCTTCGCGTGCTGGCCTTCGAGCGGAGTCCCGCTGGCCGCGCGGCGTTTGATGCGCACATGTACCACGTGCTGTCGGCGGCCCTGGAGAGCGCGGGCGTCCTGCACTACCAGGCGCAGCTTGGCGAGGCACGGCAGGCAACGTTCGACGAAAATCGCCCCTTCCTCACCAGGGTCCACAACGCGGCGAGAGCCGGCGCCGGGCGCTGATGCGACGGCTCGCGCAATCGTGCGGACGCTCGGCGGCGTGGCACGGCTCGTCAGTTCGGCGCCCACGCCCTTGTCCGTCGCCCATAATCCCGACGCGCTCCATGCGTCTCGGTGTCGGCACTCGTCTCGGTTCTTATGAAGTGATCGCCGCGCTCGGTGCCGGTGGCATGGGCGAGGTCTATCACGCGCGTGATACGAACCTCAACCGCGACGTCGCGCTGAAGATTCTGCCCGAGTCATTCGCGGCCGAGGCGGATCCTTCAGGGGCGAGTGCTCACGCCGCACTTCCTGGCGGCGCCTCGCAGCGGCGTGTCGCGGGAGGCAAGCACCAGCCTCCGGCGAATGGCTACTTCCAGATAGGTGGCATCGTACACGCTGAGTCCGTACTTGTCGGCCAAGGTGGAGGTCTGGCCGAACGCGTCCTGACTCGCAGCGTCATCCACCGAGAGGCGCAGGCCGGCCAGCGTGAGTAACGCCTCGCGTCGTTCGGCCGCAGTCAGCCGTTTTCTGCGCTGAAGGACCAGCAGACCATTGGCCATTTCGATGAACCAGAGCGCCGGCACCACCACGAGGGCACCCGCCTCGAGGTCGCCGAGGACGGCCTCCGTGTCTGGGGTGGCTTGGTCTGAGTGCACCCATGAAAAGCCCACCGACGCATCGATGACGTACCCCGCCGTCATCGACGGCCTTCGTTGACCGCCGACCTCACGTCTTTGAGAGTGAGCTTCGGGGTGCCTGACGTTCGCCGGGCAATCCGGCTCCGAAGGGTGCGCAGCGCGGCCGCCGCTTCACGAATGGCGCCCAAGTCCGGCCGACCCTCCGGCACCAGCCTGGCCACCGGCTTGTCGTGCTTTGTGATCACCACTTCCTCTCCCCGGGCAACCCGTTCCAGGAGCTGCCCAAACCGGGTCTTGGCCTCGAACGCCGTCACAGTTGCCATAGGGGACTCCAATAAATTAACCAGTCACTAGCTATTTTAGCACGTCGGTGACGCGCGCTGCCCTGGCGCCGGGGACCTTGGTCGTGACCTCGCGACCCAGGCCGCCTCGGCTATGATGTCGACGCTTCCCATGCCGCTGCCACCAGGTACCCAGATCGGAACCTATGAAGTCGTCGGCCTGCTTGGCGTCGGCGGGATGGGTGAGGTGTATCGCGCGACTGACAGCCAACTCAAACGCGCGGTCGCGATCAAGATCTTGCCGGCACCGGCCGCGGCCGACGCCGATCGGCTCGCGCGATTCCTGCGCGGCCATCATGCGCGCCCAGACGTCCAACGACATCGTGATGCTCAAGGGCGTGACGCGCTGACCCGGCCGCTGGCGTATGATGGCACCGTTGCTGGCCCCGTCGACCAGTGAAGGGATGTCCTCGTGATTGGTCGTACCCTGCTGCACTACGAGGTCGTCGCCCGCATCGGTGCGGGCGGGATGGGAGAAGTGTGGCGGGCGCGTGATACGCGCCTCGACCGCGAAGTGGCCATCAAGGTGCTGCCCGCGCACAGCGGGGCGTCGCCGGTTGGACAGGAACGGTTCCTGCGAGAGGCACGCGCGGCCTCCGCACTCGTGCACCCGAACATCATCACCATCCACGAAATCAATGCCGCTGACGGCGTGGACTTCATTGTCATGGAGTACATCCGCGGCGACACGCTCGCGACGATCCTGACCAGGGGCCGGTTGTCGCTGACGCGCGTGTCCGCCTATGCCGGTCAAGTGGCAACGGCCCTTGCCGCCGCGCATCAGGCGGGCATCGTGCACCGGGACCTCAAGCCCGGCAACATCATGGTCACATCGTCAGGCCTGGTGAAGGTGCTGGACTTCGGGCTCGCCAAGCGAGTGAACGATACCGAGACGGGCGCCGATTTCACCACGCAGGCCGCGCTGACCATACAAGGCACCTCGCTCGGGACGCCGGCCTACATGTCGCCAGAGCAGGCGTTGGGCGAACCGGTGGACGCGCGGTCTGACGTGTTTTCGTTTGGGGTGGTGCTCTACGAGATGCTGGCCGGGCATCCGCCGTTCCAGGCCACGGGCACCGTCGGCGTCATTCGTCAGATTGTCCACGGTGCGCCGCCGCCGCTTCGGGATGTCGTGCCCGATGTGCCCGACGCGCTGGTCGCGATCGTTGACCGCTGTCTTGCCAAGGATTCGGCTGCGCGGTATGCCAGTGCCGTCGAGCTTGGCGAGGCGTTGCGTGTCGCCACCGCCCGGACGGTCATCAGGCGTGCCTGGCCCTGGCGACGAGTGTCTCGGCGAGTGAGGTGGGGTGCCGCCGCGACGTTGTCAGTCGGGATCCTCGCCTGGACCGTGGGGCCCACGCTTGTGCGCGTGGCGCGCACGCTGGTCGTGCCTGCCACAGAGGCGGCTGACGAGGACGCGACGCCGCAGGAACTGTACCGCCGGGCGACCGAGGGTCTCCGCGCGCATTATCGTGACGGCAACGTGGACACGGCCGTCGCGCAGTTGGAGCGTGCCCTCCAACGGCCCTCTCCACCGGCG
>ENA-ORBV01014336-ORBV01014336.1-microbial-mat-metagenome-genome-assembly--contig:-NODE-14336-length-11877-cov-3.092288_pt1 | contig 11877 bp, 8 predicted proteins | sample MGYA00237777_ERZ505514 | MGnify/ENA primary metagenome ERZ505514 (study PRJEB26160, sample SAMN06269048) | microbial mat metagenome | isolation source: Oligotrophic lake microbial mat | place... | reverse complement strand
GTACCATTCCGATAGCATGCGATACGTCATGCCGCCACCCAAAAGGTGCAATTGATAGTTCGGCACCCACTGAGCCCCCGCCGCTGTGAAGTTCAGTGGTAGCACCTCTGTGGTAAGCCACTCGCCCCAACCGATCTGAGAAATGACGGGTCCAGGGGAGAAACAATTCTTAAACACGTTCTCAAAGCCGATACCGTAGGGCTTCTTAAACAAGCGTCTGTCCTTGCCATCGAGCTGAATAATGTCAAAGCTTCCACTCAAGACCACCTGCAACGGATTCACCAGTGCCATGCTACCGTACGTGTGGTCGCGATAGAAGTACCGCGTGGTGTCGGTTGCATTGCTCACCTGAAAAGTGATGAGCAATAGGAGTGTGAAGAGAGCGGTGCGAAACATGGGGTGCAAAATTGCTACATTCGCTCCCTATGGACATCATCTTCAAGCTGCACTCCGAAATGCGCTGGCTCGTTCTGGGCCTGGCCATCATTACAATCATCAAGCTACTGGTCTCGATGTTCGGCAAGCGAGCGCTGGACAAGACCGACAACACGCTCGTGCGTGTGTATGTGATCGTGCTGACGCTTCAGATGGTGCTAGGCTTAATGCAGTTCGTAATCGGGTGGGCAGACTACGCAGGCGATGCATTACGCCATAGACTCGAACATGCATTCTGTATGATTCTCGCCGTCGCCCTCGCACACATCTCACTCCGTTACCGCGATAGAATTCCACCACTAGCAGTGCGCAACACACTCTTCATGATCCTAGCCTCACTGCTAATGATAGTCCTTGGCATCATGATACTGCCCGAGGCAAGAGCGAAATTCTAAACTCAATTTCAGGAAGCTCACAGTGAAGGTAGGCTATGTATTCCTGGTCGTTACGATGCAATTGTCGCAACAACCGCTAATGTTTAAGTCTACCGCGCAACTCTCGTTGCCGGTCTGCTAAGAGGCGTGCAAGATCGCGTATGGAATCGGGCACATCTTCTGAGTATGCGATACTCTTCGTCGACAGAGTTCCAAGAGCGTCGGTAGTAGCGTAAACGATCGATACTCGTGTAACCGCGTCGTCGTCGTTGCCCGAAGGTAGATCCACATCGTTGCTCGCATTCACAGCATGCGTCAAGTTCACCGATTTCAGCAGTGCTGAAAGATAGAGTGTGTCGACAAACGATGTATCGACTTCCTCGATTCCGTCAATTACTCGGATCACTGATTCGGCACAATCATTTGGGAACTGCAGCAGAAACCGGAGATGCTGTATGAAATTGAAACAACATCGTACGGATTCGGACCCAACACGTTACTGCAGCCACTCGTGAGCGCAAGGACGCTCAACACAAATGCGACAAGCACTCTGCGGAATGTGGTGCAGAAGTGCTTGCCGAAGATGTTTGAAACGCCTATCACTCTTTTAGCGGATTTTCTACAATGATGTTAACCGTGCGGTTGTAGAAGCGACCTTCTGGAAAGAAGTTGTTGTAAGGGGCTCCGACTTCGCCATAACCTGCGGCTGACATCGAGCCACCCTTTAGATATGCAGCGACGTTTGATGCGCGGTCGTCGGATAGCTTTTGGTTGAAAGCTGTTTCGCCCGTGCGATCGGTGTGTCCCGAAATGCGGATGGTTGATGCGAGAGAAACGCGTTCTTTTAATCGGTCGAGCAAACGCGCTTGTTGTGGTGTAACCTTCGAGTCTGAGTACTCGAATGCGATGAGAGCGTAGCGGTCTACTTCTTTGTCTTTGATCCGCTCGCGACGTTTGTATTGAATGGTTATCTGTTCGACGTTCAAGGGGCGTCCCTTTGCGAGATGCTCTTTGCCGTTGTTGTCTTTTAGCCAGAGAGAGTATTCGAGTTGGGAAGGGGCTCTCGGCACGAATTGCTGGTCGCCTTCTACATCCCAGTCTACGTTCACGGGCAGTGCGCCTTGGCCGGCAAAGTCTTTCACTGCTTTATCATCTTGCGAGACGTTGATACGCCACTCACTCAAACCTGCTTCTGCATTTGCAATGCCACTGAAGCGAATGCCTGGTGGGTTAACTGCACGCGATGTATCTGTCGTCCAAATCGGATCTAGAATGCGCAAATCACTGGCTGTGATTTCCGCACGGCGGTTTTCGTCTATGCCATCTGCTTCTGCAACATTCGATGGTACTTCGGGCAGTGCGCGCGATGTCGTGCTTATGCGACTTGGTTGTATGCGCCATGTGTTTACGATGTACGACTTGATTGCCTCAGCGCGTTTGATTGCAACGTCACTACGTGCTGCGTCGGCACCTTCGCCGCTATTGCAGCCGGTGATTGCAATTGTTGCCGTTGGCATGTCTTGCATACGCCTGCCAATGATGTTCAGCAAGTCATGATATGTGCCAAGCATCGATGCGTTGTGCAAATCGCGTTCTTGAAACGTTGCGGCAGAGGCTTCAGATCTACGCTTATAGCGTCCGGGGATATCCGCCGACCCATCGTCAAAGAACACATACGGCAGGATGGGCTTCATGCGCGTCGAGAGGAATTCTTCTACTCGAAGCGTTACGCGTGGACGTTCTGTACCGTTTGCTTCTAGTCCGGATGCGGCAATCTCGCCATTGAGAATCCTGTCGGTTGAGGTTACCTCGCGCTGCTCGGGTGGACTGTATGCAAGGGCTACGCCTACGCGAACGCGACTCACCGACCATGTAACGCTATCGGCAATGTTTGTAAAGCCGAGTGAGAACATTGCCTCTGGCATGAGATACCACGTGTGATTCGCATCGAGCGGAATGTCGTACGACACACCAATGGTTAATGCGGGCATCACCGATTTCGAACCGGGGATTGGTCCGGTAGCATTCAGTCGCGTGCGCGTCGAATCTTCAAACGTGCCTATTTCAGGGAGTATCAGGTCTTCGCGTTGTTCGAATGTCGGAGACATTGCGATGCCGATTGTGGGGCCTAGGAGAATGGTGAGGCGCTCTGCTGGACGAAATCCTGCAAGCACGTCAACAACAAATGCAGGGATAGACGCATCAATCGTGTGTCGGAAAGTGCCAGGCACGGCATCACCAAACAAGTTTACTGTGCGGGCCTCATCGGTCTCCAGTTTGCCACTGTACGTCGAGTAACCGGCGCGCAACGACACGAGCCATTTGTCGCTAATTGGTAGCGAACCCATTAACCCAATATCGAATCCAAAGCCCCCTCCACCATCAAAGCCCGGACTGCAACATGGGATGCCCGGCAGTTGCTTGAAATCGGCGCTATGCAGATTGTATGCGCCATGAACGAACAGGCCGTACTTCGCTCTGTTGTCGTTGAACAACTGTCCGTAGACTGCTGTCGAAGCACAGATAAAGAATGCGACGGCACCGAAAACCTTGCCCATTGTAGTAAGCCCTTTACCCTTTGTGCTGTGTGCTTTTATCATAGAACCTCCAGCAGATATCCAGAGCGTTCGGCACCAGCTACGAGAGTTATGATGTACTTGCCCGCCGGTAAGCTGCCGACATCTATTGGCACACTTATAACACCTGGCCCTCCTGCGGTTGGCGCAGTTTGCATCACCACCTGCCCGAGCACATCTCGCAATTCGAGATGATACGTCTGTTGAGTATCGAGTCTTAATCGAATGCTAACTGCATCGTTTGCAGGGTTTGGATCTGCGGCAAGAATGCCCGTGAACTTTGCGGGCGATAGATATCGACGGATGAGATTGCCCGTTCGGCAGATTTCTTCGACTCCGAATGACGCCGTCGGGCCCTGCCACGTGGCCGTACATATCGAGCCCCGCATGTCTCGTAGTGTGATGTTTGTGAGCGTTGTATCACCGAGTGTTACGATGTACGGAATCTCCTTGATCACTACGTCTTTCACACGATCCCAACGCGAAACACCGCGTACAATGCGCACACCGGAATCGGTTAGCACGCCGCGACCTTCTTCGGTTGCAGGAGCAAGCACGCCAGACTGCATTTCAACAATCCATGAAATGCTATCACCAAAACACGGTGCAAGCGCCAGCCAGTTTTTGATAATTACTTGCAGGTTCACCCGCACACCGTCGGGTGCTGCATACGGGATGATAAGCGTGGACACATCGGTGAACGTTGCAAACGTGTCTATGCGCACAACACTCGATGTACCCATGCAACCGAGATCGTCTGTAACAACAACACTGTACGACCCCGCATTGCGCACCACAATGCTTTGCGTTGTGCTGCTGTCGGACCACAAGTAATTCGTGAATCCTGGTGAAGCAGTTAGTACAATGGAGTCGCAGCCACAGATTGTTGTGTCCACTTGGTTAATCGTCGGCGCGGGTGTCGGACGCACAGTAACCGTAGCTGAAGCAGTGTCCTTACAACCATTTGCACCCGTCACCTCGACATCATAACGCGTGGTCTGCGTCGGCGATGCAATGGGGTTTGCCGATGTGGGGTCGTTTAACCCTGCAGCTGGCGTCCACAAATACGAAACACCACCAGACGCCTGTAACGGCGCACTACGTCCGGCACAAATTTCTGTGCCACCCGTTGCAGCCGCCGGTGGTTGCGCAAGCATTACCACCGTAACCGTATCACGTCCGATGCAGTTCAGAGAATCTGTTACCGCAACAGTATATGTGCCACCCGAATTCACCGAAATATTTGGCGTTGTTGCGCCCGTCGACCACAACACTGTGCCTAGCATGTTGCCTACCGACAGTTGCCGCGTAGAGCCCTGACACAAATCAACCGATTGCGTTGGCGCGATATCGGGTTTCGCAGGTGTATGCACAGTTACAAGAACGGTGTCCATTCCCCTGCAACCCGTTGCATCGGTTACAATGGCAACGTACTGTGTAGTTACGACCGGAGTGGCCGTGACTGGAGAGCCAGTTGTTGACGACAATGTTGGTGATGGCATCCATGATATCGTTGAGCCTGCCGGACCGGTTGCACGGAGTGATGCCGGCGAGCCCGCGCATACGAGCGTGTCGCGAGAGATCGTAATCGTTGGCACCGATCGTGACGTTACGTCAACACTCCGGTTAATCGTGCAACCATTGGGGTCGGTAACCACAAGATCGAAACGCTGTGAACCGTTAACCGTGAGCGTCGGTTGTGCGAGTGTCGCGTTGTTAAGCCCAATCGCCGGGCTCCACTGATACGAGTAACCCGGAAGCGCAGGTATACCAAGACGAACCGTCGACCCTTCACATGCCGATGTGTCGTCACCTGCGAAGCGCGGCACAAAGTAATTCTGTGGAACATTCGGCAATCCCCATCGGATTGTATTCGCCGCGAATGCAATCTCTGTGTCGTTGTAATTGCAGGCGGCACCACGAACATCGGGGTTCTGAATTGCGCCAAGGTGGAGGCCTTGATTGCGCGCAACGTAAATGCGACCATTGGGTGCAATCATCATGCACCCCCCGCCCAGATTACCCGCTATAGTGCCTACATTAATTCTGGTGCTACTTACCGGCGTGCCGGTAAGATCGAATTGAAAGATGACGTTCGTAGGATTACCCTTCCATCCCGAGTTAACATAAAGAAGTTGACTATTGGGCGAAAAGGACAAACCGTAGCGTTGCTCACCGAGATCGAATTGTTGTGGCGCAGTAACGGCACCGGTCGAATTGTTAAAGCGACAGAGCTCTGTGCCCACGGCTTCATTGGCCGCAGCGAGCCAACGTCCGTCGGGAGACACCTTCATCTCACCACGCATATTGTCGCCTGCAGTAACCGGAAGGCCGACGGCGGAGTTCACGCGCGACGAAGTCTGGAATCCGTTTGTGCGACTTACACGATACGAGACGAATACGCCGCTCTGCATCTTGATTATTACCCAGTAATCGACGCCATCGCACGCTTGGGTAGCGGTTACTTTTTCGCATACACCGGTTAGCAACGTCTGCGTTGCGCCCACGGTAAACACGCCTCCTATATAGGTGCAAGTGGTTACGCGTGCCTCTGCGTTAGGCTTCGTGTCCTCTACTGTAAACAAGTAGATAATCGTCGGGTCACCCGGGTGCCGAACAAACACACCAGCCTGAGTCGACGAGCCGACCTGACCTCCGACGTTCAATGCAGCAACCGTGTGGTCGCCGCGCCAAATCGTCGATGCATCTGTGTAGGCAATTGTTGCCCCAGTCACCGAATCGCAGATTACCGACGTGCCCTCTATCGCCGCTGTTCGTCCACCTGCCAGAATCGTCGGTGGGTCCGTCAGAAACGACAGACCTCCGCCGTTTCCGAAATACCAAGTGGCAGTCGATCGATCTTGTGACTGTAACGGAGCGACTAAACCAGCAATGCACAATGCTAGTAGAAAGAGAAGGAAACGCTGTTTCATAGTGTCCAATCTTCCGGTGGTGTTGAGAGTCCCGACGAACTTAGAGAATCCGGAGCATAGGATGGCTAGATTGCGCCCCTTATGCAGCCCCTGCTTCGACAACTTGCCCTGGTCCTCGTTATCGCATGTGCAACATCGGTTGTTTCGCAAGCACAAGCACCTGTGCTGCGCGGAGAACTGGTAATCGAAGGGACAGTCGATTCCTCTTACGGGTTCTCGATCGAACGCGTGGTTAGCAATGGCGGCGGTGGGAACGTCGGTGGCGTAGTGTTGCGCGGGACGTTTTCGGACAGCATCTCGGTGGAAGGGTCTCGACTGACGTCGAGGGGGCTTGCCGACGGCTTTTTGTGCAGCGTGGACGACAGGCTGCGCCTGCAGTGGTTGAAAAGCTTCGGAGGTGCGGGTTATGATGCCATAACGTGCATGGCGCCGCTGCCCGACGGCGGACTTGTCGTGGGCATGCTGTGTGGCGCGGGCGTAAACGGCGTTACGTCGTATCGCATCGGCGAGGTAACGTTTTCCGGACGTGGTGGGGCAGACGCTGTGGTGTTTGCTATGAATGCCGACGGAACAGTGCGATGGGTACGCAACGACGGATCGTTCAATGCTGAGTATCCGACCTCGATAACAGTGCTATCCGATTCGTTGATTATTGTGGCAGGTGTCTTTCTGCGAGAGTCGCGATTCGGCACCGAATCCGTTTCCGACAGTTGCGAAATCTCTGGCTACGTACAGGCCATCACAAAAAATGGTGCGCACAGATGGGTGCGCGTTGTTCGAGGCGCTGCGCTCGACGGACCTCCGTTAGCCGTCCGTATACAACCACTGCACATTCACGCCATGCCCAACGGTACAGCCGAAGTTGTTGTTACTTCGTCGGAGGCTATTGTGTGGTCGGACAGCACGATTGCCGGACCCAATGCAGAACTGTATGGCACAACAGCCATCATTACAATCGACAGCGATGGTAAAGAAGTAGACATTGTTGGATTGGCTACATGTCCCGCAGCGCAAACCGTATTCGGAAGCAACGACGTTTCTATCAGCGCGGCATCCGCCGAGTACGTAGCAAACGCCTGCACCGCATTACCGTTCGATGTTATCACCTTCCGCGCCGATGCGCGAACAACCCATGTGAATAGCGTAGACGTGCCATCGCCAGGTGTAAAACAAATACGCAGCTCAGCACGAGGTCGCCTAATTAGTGGCTCTACAGACCAACGCGCCCTGATACTTGCACTCGAACCTCAAGGAAACGAACGCTGGCGATATCTGCACAACACCTTAAGTGGTGCGATGTACGACGCATTCGAAACCGACTCTGCGATTACCGCAGTGGTAATGTCGGACAAGTTGTCGTTACTGCAGTTTGGTTTTTCTACAGGTGTTCTTGATGATGCCAACGCAGAACGCGAGCATCTCGACAAACGCGTCATCACGTCAGCCGAACTCTCAGCTTTCATTCGCGACGGATGTGAGGTCTGGTCGCTAACGGGATGTCGACTATGGGTAAACGGCTCTTCGGCATCGAAGCCTATTGTGCCCCAGGTATGCATGCTCCGGCGCGACTCAGGAGCGGTGGCGCTTGTACTGCTTGTCGATTGAGTGTCGATTGAGCCACGGCATCAGCGCCAATGCGTGCATTAGACGCTTGACTATGCGACGCCCGTTCACTTCGAATGTGTAGGCTTTTACGGGGCAACGATTGACTATGCAAAGTGTCTGTAAAATCGGGACCAGATCGACCTGGCATGGTATTGTTGCAACGATTGATTGCGGCTGACAGCTGCAAGCAAAGTGTCGTCTCAGGTATTTTATCTGACACGGAGTGCGCGACGTTTCGTTTCCCACACGCCTCGTTCTGCGATTGCCTTAGCTGTATTTTTGTCGATGAGTTCGATACACACCACTTCGATTACGCGATATCCGCTGTTTAGGCGCGGGAAAGTGCGTGATGTTTACGATTTGGGCGACCGGCTAATGCTCGTCGCCTCTGACAGGATCTCTGCCTTCGATGTTGTGATGAGCGAGACCGTGCCCGACAAAGGCAGCCTTCTTACCGCCATCAGCAAACACTGGTTTGAAGAGCTTTCGGCGCTTACGCCGCATCATCTTTTGGGTACGTCGACCGCCGAGGTGGACGGGCTAACCTCGGAAGAGCATGCGATGCTGGCGGGACGTACCATGATCGTGCGTAAAACCGATCCACTACCCGTAGAGTGCGTTGTCCGCGGATACCTCGCCGGCAGCGGATGGCGCGAGTACCAGCAGTCGCGCTCTGTGTGCGGCATTGCTCTGCCCGACGGTCTCCAAGAATCGTCGCAGCTCCCAGAGCCCATCTTCACTCCCGCGACGAAGGCCGAAACAGGTCACGACGAAAACATCTCAGCCGCCGAAGCCGCAAATGTCATTGGCGAAGACACGCTCAACCACATCCGCGCTGTAAGTCTGGCTCTGTATGGGGCGGCGGCAACTGCCGTTGCCGCCAAAGGCGGATTAATTCTGGCGGATACCAAGTTCGAATTCGGTAGGCTCAAAGATGGGAGTATTATCCTTATCGACGAAGCCCTAACTCCGGATTCGTCGCGGTATTGGCTCGAGAGCGAGTATGCTCCGGGTAAGCCCCAGCATAATTTCGACAAGCAAATACTCAGGGATTGGCTGGAATCGACAAATTGGGACAAGCAACCTCCGCCCCCATCCCTACCCCACAACGTTATTACAGGCACAAGAGCCAAATACATCGAAGCGTACGAGCGCATTCTAGGGCGCACCTGGACATCATAACGAGTGCGGGCGCACCTGGACATCATAACGAGTGCGGGCGCACCTGGACATTTTAAACTATGCAACCATTTGTTCTCGATGACGAAGACGTAGCGCTCCAACGGCGCGTGAATGATTTATTAGACTGGGGGCTCTTGCTTGCTACGGCAGGTGTGCTTGCTCTCGGACTGATTTCAATTAATAGCGCTACCGATGGCTCTTCGTATTTCACGAACCAGGTTATCTACGCCGTTATCGGTTTAGCTTCCGCCCTTACGCTGTTCTTTATTCCTGAACGCTGGATTAGCGACCTGGCGTACCCGATGTACATGTTCGGCATTCTGCTACTCATTGTCGTGCTTACACCACTTGGGAAGGAGGTAAACGGACAGCAATGTTGGATTGAGGTTGGCAAGTTCCGATTCCAACCTTCAGAGCTAGCAAAATTTACAACGCTGCTTGCCATCGCGAAGTACGTTTCGCGCAAGGGTTTTGACATTCGAACCCTTCGAGATCTCGGCTTCTTACTTGGCTTCGTCTTAACGCCGTTGGCTCTAGTGATGCTACAGCCCGACACCGGCACCGCTACGGTATTCCTTGCAATGATGTTGGGTGTGTACCTCTGGATTGGCGGCGACCTGTTCCTTCTGTACTTGCTCGCATGTGCTCCGTTTGTTGCCGCTGCTGCATTGTACGGCGTGTTGTTCGACAACATGATTTGGTTTGGCATCGTGGCCGCGCTGCTTGCGCTAGGTGCCTTTTTGTTTAGGCGGAACCTAATCCTCACCATTGTTGCAGTGCTTCTTGTGGTGGGCGCTGGCTTCGCTGTAAAGCCAGTTTTTAACGACCTCGACGAGTACAAAAAACAGAGGCTCGTTACGTTGTTCGAACCCGAGCGCAATCCACGCGGATCGGGCTATCATGTTATTCAATCCATCCTCGCCGTTGGCTCAGGTGGCATTACCGGCAAAGGCTTCCGCAAAGGCACACAAACGCAGTTGCGGTATATCCCCGAGCAATGGACGGATTTTATTTTCTGCGTTCCAACCGAAGAGTTTGGCTTCATTGGTGGAGTAATGGTAATAGGCTTACTCTCTGCCATCATTCTTCGTGCGGTAAACATTGCAAGTTTTGTGCGCACAAAGTTTGCTGGTGTAATTGCCGTTGGGTTTGCGTCCATGCTACTGTATCACACGATCGTGAACATTGGAATGGCCATCGGACTCTTCCCCGTCATGGGCATCCCGCTGCCCTTTCTTAGCGCGGGTGGCACGGCGCTCATCATGAACCTTAGTGTCGTCGGCCTTCTTCTGAACTTCTACAAAACCCGACGACGCAGAGCGGGACGCGTTTAGATGCGTCCACGTATTGTAGTCAGTTGTGGCGATGCGAATGGCATCGGCATCGAATGTCTATTCGGAGCTCTGCGTGGTGCGATGACCCCAGAAGCCTTGCGAAGCAGCCCCCTCCCGGCAGACTTTGCACTGTGCATCGATGCCGAATTGTTGTCGGCCGTTGTGCGTGCGCACAATCTTGACGCATCAGCGGTCGAGGCACTAGGCATCGAGTTGATTCCCGTTAACGCTACGGCTGTTGTGCAACCGGGCGTGTGTGCGGCCGATGCTGGCGCTGTTGCAATTGCTTCGTTAAATGTTGCTGTCGACAGAGTGTTGTCGGGCAAAGCCGACGGAATTCTAACGCTGCCGATAAGCAAGGACGCTTGTAAAAAAGCAGGATGGCCATACCCAGGGCATACCGAAATGCTAGCCGAACGGGCACACGGAGAAGCTCTCATGCTTCTTTGCTTCCAAGACGTTCGAGTGGGCTTGGTTACTGCGCATGTGCCATTGCGATACGTCGCCGACAAGCTCACATCGGCGCGCATCGAAGAGCGCATTCTGGCAATGCACAACGCATTGCAGCGCGACTTTGGCATTCAGTCGCCGCGCATAGCTGTGCTCGGACTTAATCCGCATGCAGGTGAGGAAGGGCTCATTGGAAAAGAAGAGCAAACGATTATCGCGCCTGCAATAGCGGCATCTATCGGAGCATCTATCGGAGCATCTATCGGTGCTTCTATCGACGTGGTGGGTCCGTTCCCCGCCGACGGCTTCTTCGCCTTTGGCGCCTACAAAGCATTCGATGGTATACTTGCCATGTATCACGATCAGGGGTTGATACCGCTAAAGTTATTAGCGCAAGGCGGAGGGGTTAACGTCACGGCAAACTTGAACATCGTTCGCACCTCGCCCGATCATGGCACTGCATTCGACATTGCGGGACGCAATGCAGCAGATGCATCGAGCACTGCATCGGCAATTGCGATGGTTTTAGATATAGTTCGCGCACGCGCGTCGGTGTAAAGAGACTCAGACATCTGAAACTCCAATTACGGAATACGCAGACATGGGCTACATATTTCTCTTTCTGATAGTCGTAGGTGTTCCGATTACGCTCTTCATCGTAATCTTCAATAAGATTAGAATGCTTACTGAACGGGTGCAGCACCTCGAAGCTCAGAAGTACGCACTCGACCCTTCGACAGAGGAAGCTCAAGTGACTGCCGTAGTCGCGGCTCCTACCGTATCTAGTCCATACGCGCAACGTGCACCGAAGCCAGAGGCGTCTTCGGTGATTGAACCGAAACTGATAGAGTCAACAATAGCGCAAACCGAAGGCGCAGCCACAAGCCCACAGACCTCTCCATACGCAAGACAATCGTCGAAGGCGCGACCCTCTACGGCTCGAACAAGTAAAGAATGGGAAATGCTCGTAGGTGGCAAGATTCTGAAC
>ENA-ORBV01014335-ORBV01014335.1-microbial-mat-metagenome-genome-assembly--contig:-NODE-14335-length-11878-cov-6.004830_pt1 | contig 11878 bp, 7 predicted proteins | sample MGYA00237777_ERZ505514 | MGnify/ENA primary metagenome ERZ505514 (study PRJEB26160, sample SAMN06269048) | microbial mat metagenome | isolation source: Oligotrophic lake microbial mat | place... | reverse complement strand
CCGGGAACGCGGGATAAGACGTGGTTGTAGGTTTCGGCGACGTTCTTGCGGAGGCGGAGGATTTCCTGGAGCCGGGTTAACTGTCCGAGGCCGAGGGCGCAGTTGATATCGGCGAGGCGATAGTTGTAGCCCAAGCGTTGGTGTTGCAGCCAAGCGCCGCCGTCGCCGCGCCCTTGATTGCGCCAGCTGCGCGAGAGGCGCGCCACCTGTTCGTCGTTCGTGACGACGGCACCGCCCTCACCGGTCGTAATTTGTTTGTTGGGGTAAAAAGCGAAAACGCCGCTATCGCCAAAGCTGCCTGCCTTGCGCCCGCCGATGGTGGCACCGATGGCCTCGCAAGCGTCCTCGATGACGGCGAGGCCGCGCCGGTTGGCGATCTGGACAATGGCTGGCATATCCGACGGGTGCCCGAAGACGTGAACCGGGAGAATGCCGCGCGTTTTCGCATTGATGGCGCCTGGGATCAACGCGGTATCGATGTTGTAGGTGTTGATATCGATGTCGACAAAGCGCGGGATCGCCCGTTCGTAGAGCATGCAGTTGGCCGAGGCGACGAAGCTGAACGGGGTGGTGACGACCTCGTCCCCATCGGCAATGCCGTGACCGAACTGACTGACTGAACTTGATGCACAACGATCATGGCATTCAATTGAATGGTACTATTAGCTACTAGTAGCTAGCTAGTATTACTACTAGCTAGTACGTCGTACGAAGTAGAGAAGAAGTCACTCTATTATTCGTGTAACTTTGATTTGTCTCTCCATTAGAGACATTTCAATTAGCAGTAGTCTTAGTATACTTTCGTAAAGATGAAGTCGTTTCCCCTCTGGATACTCCTGCTGTTGTGGACCAAGAAGGCGACAGCCTTTGTTGGTAGCAGCAGAAGTGATGCCGGCCTTGGTGCGAGCACTGCCCATCGGCTTGGAAAGTACATCTCACCCCCATCATCATCAACAGCAGCAACCGCACTGACGCCTCTAACGATTTCTAGTAGTATGGCTCGTACTCCGACTCGTACTGCCACTACTAGTAGTAGATCAAGTACGACCAAACTCCACTTGTCGCTTCGAGGTCTCTTTCGTCGGGTCAAGCAACGCCTCCAGCGACGCAAAAACAACCAGCAAGAAATCGACAATGACGACGAGATGATGATCAATGGGGACCATATTCAATTACGACGAACACAACCACAACCACAGCAATCACTGGAACAAAATGTAAAGAGTCCAAGTCAAACCGTCTTGTCGTTGAATCGCGTGGTCCTCCCAGCATCCTCCTCCTCCACCACAACCTCCACAACAACCACACAACGCAAGAAGAAGAATGCCGACCAACAAAAACTGCAAGATCAACAAGAACTATTGACGGCCAAGCAACGTGCCATGGATACGAAATTACTCGTCCAAGAAATTCGCAAGGCACGACAAGCCCAGCAGGACGCCATGGAAGTGAGTCAGGCCAAATTTGAATTGCTGCAACGCGAGTTACAAGCCAACCATGCTGTGATCCAAACCAAACGACAAGCGGCACAAGAAGCCTTGGCCAAAGTCAAACAAAATCAACTGGAACAACAAGAACAAGTATTACAAAAGGAGTCTTTCCAACCCAAAAAGCAAGTCCCAGCAGTGCAACTACTGGGAAACGACAGGCACGCAGAGGATAAAGCAACTACTACTACGAAAGGTGGTACAAGTAGTGGCACTGTTGCGGAGCGACGTATTGACGATACACGTCAAGAACAAACCCGTCGTAGGATCATGGAACGACGATTTCGTGATCATTACGTGCAAAGCTTGAAGCAGAAATTAAGCAAACAACCAGAACAAGTCATAGCAGCCACGGCAATACCTGCAACAAACCGCCAGGAAGACAAAGAGGTATTGGAATCGTCCAAGCGCAAAGCCTATGATACAGCACGCGCATTAATGGCAACCAGATTCGATCTAGAGAAAAAGCAGCTGCAGCTGCAGCCAACACAACAACAGGCAATGACCTCCGAGAAAGAAGCAAAAGCCAGTGGCAGTACAAGTACCAGTGCCACCCAAGGCCTTGAACAAGAGGTTTCGGAGTCGTCCAATCGCAGAGCCTATGATGCGGGGCGTGCATTAATGGCCACAAGGTTTGGACTAGAGAAGAAGCAGCAACTAAAAGCTAGTTCCAGTACAAGTGCGAGTAATACCAAAATACAATCCTCCGCAGGAAACTCGGTGGTGTCCAAAGCCACATTGATGGAAGAACTCAATGACTTGGAGGAACAAGCTCGCAGAATTACCAAAAGAGGCATGGTCGAAGAACTCAATGCGTTGGAGGGCCGAGCTCGCAGAATTGTCAGTGCCAATGGGCCAACCAGCATTACATCATCATTATCATCAGTGGCACAAAAAACAAACACAGCTTCCCGAAACTCGGTTGTGTCCAAAGAGACATTGCTGGAAGAGCTCAATGCCTTGGAGGAACAAGCTCGCAGGATCGCCAAACGCTACGATGATGATAGCAGCAGCGAAAAGGGCAACAACAGCAATGAGGTAACACTGTTGTTCATGTACTCGGGGAAAATGACAACAGGTTTTCCATCAAACCTGCTGCCGCCGTCTCGCAGAATCAGTTCCATGGCTGTGCGGGCAGCTCGTCCAAGGCTACTTCAATCCCAGCCACACAAACAAAGACAATCCTTTTTACCTCCATTGCGCCTATCTAGCTTTGATAGTGTTGAAGAACAAGCGGATGCTGGCACGACAGAACTTTTATTGAACAACAGCAACAACAACAATATCGAATTGCAGACAGAAATTTCTCGCAGTTTTCTTCAGTACTCGTTGAGTATCATTTTGGGTCGCGCCTTGCCCGATGCTCGTGACGGGTTGAAACCCGTCCATCGGCGCATTTTGTATGCCGCATCGTCGTCCCAGTTGGGCTTGTCGGCGACGGGACCACACCGCAAGTGTGCTCGCATCGTGGGAGAGGTTTTGGGAAAATTCCATCCTCACGGCGATCAAGCTGTGTATGACGCGCTCGTTCGAATGGCGCAAACCTTTGCCACCCACTATCCCTTATTGGATGGTCATGGCAATTTTGGTTCCATTGATGCTGATCCAGCTGCGGCCATGCGGTATACCGAATGTCGTCTTAGCACCTTGAGTCAAACTGCATTGCTCGCCAAGGAAGAACTGCACCCTTCCATTGTGCCCTTTTTACCAAATTTTGATGGGACCGAATCAGAACCGACCGTCTTGCCATCGAAATTGCCATTGTTACTCTTGAATGGATCTAGTGGCATTGCCGTTGGTATGGCTACAAACATTCCTGTAAGTAAACGCACTTGCACTGTTGGTCCACGAGAAGAGCTATGTTGTGTTGACTGTATTATATAAATCACTCACCCCATGTGCATTTTCTGTATTCTTTTTTTTTTGCGTATCTGTAGCCGCACAATTTAAACGAAGTCATGACAGCCTGTATAAAGATGTTGGAAGCACGTATTGCGTCTGTCACTTCCAAAGAACCCATCACAGTTACGGATGAACAGTTGCTCAAAATGATTCCGGCGCCTGATTTTCCAACAGGCGCGCTCTTGTTGAATGCCCATGAGGGCGCCAAGCAGCTGTACACCACAGGCAATGGAGGTATTATCATGAGGGCTGTAACACACGTTGAAAAAATTGTAAATAACAACAAGAAGAATACGATGGCACGGACAGCCATTATTGTGACGGAATTGCCCTATCAAACCAACAAATCCACCTTGCTAGAAAAAATTGCCAACTTGGTCAATGAAAAGAAACTGGAAGGCATTTCCGATTTGCGAGATGAATCCGATCGCGATGGGATTCGCATTGTGTTAGAGTTGAAACGGGATGCCGTCGCGGATGTTGTATTGAACAATTTGTTCAAAAAGACACCGCTGCAAACCTCATTTAGCGGGAATTTGGTGGCTCTGATGAAGTCAACAACAGACAGTAGCAGCAGCACTAGTAATGGTAGTTCATCTACCAGTAGTGGTCCATTGGATGCCACTGCAACTTCCATGGTTCCGCAACGAATCACACTTCGCACAGCGTTGGATTGCTTTTTGGATTTTCGATTCGAGACGGTACGACACAAGTCGCGGTTGGAGCTGCAAACTGTCCAGGCTCGCGCACATATCGTTCGGGGCTTATTGCTGGCATTGGCAAAAATTGATGATGTCATCGCTATTATTCGACAAGCGCCAGACACGGCCACTGCCAAACAACAACTTATTGAAGAAGTATTGGTCATGGTAGAAGAGGACATCGAAGTTGATGAAAATATTGCTCAAGATCCCGAGCTGCAAGCTGATGCTATTTTACGATTACAGCTCGGACAATTGACGAGACTCAACAAGGACAAACTCGAGAAAGAACAAGATGATCTTACGAAGCAAGCCAAAGGCTTGACAAAGCTTATAAAGGATGATACAGCAGTCTACAAACTAATGCAGAAAGAATCTCAAGAGCTTATGGATAAATTTGGATCGGAACGAAAGTCGCGGATTGTCACGGAAGAAAATGGAGAGCTGGAAGAGATTGATCTTATACGAAACTCTAGATCTGGTAAGATGCGTTTCATGTTTCTGAATTGCCTAATGATCCTTAGTAAATAGTCTAACCTGAATTGTGCGTGTCGGATTTGTGATCAATCACCAACTGCAATAAACTATCTGACAGTTATCGTGGTCACTCGCGGCGGATACATCAAGAGAATGCCACTAAAAACCTTTGAAAGTCAAGGGCGGGGAACAAGAGGCAAGCGAGGAACTTCAGACTCCTCTGGAGGTGGGGAATCGGACGACAGTGAAGTCGCCCATTGCTTTACGTGCAATGATCATGATACACTCCTTATGGTTACTGAAAGGGGGGTTGCATATGGCTTGAGAGCATATCAAGTGCCAACGGCGAGTCGAACGGCCAAAGGACAGCCGATACCTTCTGTCTTACCAATGCAAATCGCAGATGTTGTTACAGCAGTTTTGCCCATCTCAGAATTCTCTGACGATCGCTATCTTGTCTTGGCGACGGAGCAGGGATGGATCAAAAAGACGCCCCTGAATGCCTTTGATAAGCTTACAAGCCGTGGATTGACGATCGCTACTTTGGAGAAGGACGACCGTCTCAATTGGTGCCAAATGTGTGGCGAGGGCGATGATATTCTTATTGGGTCTTCTGCTGGCATGGCCACGCGATTCGAATCGGCCAAAGTACGACCTTCGGGTCGCACCAGTCGAGGTGTGCGATCTATGAAGTTACGAGTTGGAGACGCAATCGCCGATATGAATGTTGTGAGTGGGTCTGACGCGGACTCCAAATCGTATCTTCTGGCTATCACTTCGAAAGGTTTCGGCAAGCGTGTATTGACTAGCGAGTTTAGGCCTAAGGGGCGAGGCGGTCTTGGCGTGGTTGCTATAAAGTTCAAGAGTGATGGGGACAAGATGAATTGCTTACACGTCGTGAACGAGGATGACGAGATGTTGTTGATAACTGCAAAAGGAATTATGGTGCGTCAACAGGTTTCAAAAATCCCTTCCCAAGGACGGGCAGCAACGGGAGTTCTTGTACAGCGCCTCGACAAAGGTGATGCAATTTCTAGCGTCAGCGTTGTGCCCAAGTACGAAGAAAGCGACGATGAAGAAAGCGACGATGCATAAGTGCGACGAACCTGGAAGTTCCCTTAAGGCACGCTCATCCACATAATCATAAATGCCTGTTTTTTTTTCATTGCGTTTTTTTTACTTAGTTCTGCATCCGTTGCGTAGCGCGCCGTCCAGCTAGTGCGGTAACATAACGGCGCGTGAAGACCTCACACTACAGAGAATTGTGGCGGGTTAACACTGCCGCTGCCTTTTGAATTCTCTCTTTGAAACCAGCCTGCCCGTCATCAGCATACAAGCAGCGGAAAGGGTTGGCCAAGTTTGGTCAAAACAGCATTGAGCCAGAGTTAGCCATTACCAGTTTATTCAGGCAGCAAATAGTCTCTTCTGCGGTCTACTTTGGAGTGCGGCGATGATCGCAGGCATCGTAAGCACCGCCAGGACTGCCTCCCTCGGTCTGTGCTAGTTTATTCCAAGTCTTGTATGGGCCCGTTTCATGCTTGATAGAGCTCTGGATATTCATTCCCGAGTAAAGTGGAACACCTACAAGTAGGTCCGTACTTGACTTCCGGTAGTATCCTTTTCACCTGGGTGGCTAGTCGCCGGTAGCTAGCCCTCCGGGCAAGTACGACGTAGCTAGCTAGTAAAGTGAAGCAGAGGGACCAGTATTGCACCCGCCGTGGGACTGATCTTTGGTCTGCGAGTGAGGCTGTACTAAGTAGACTAGTACGTGCGACTGAGCACAACTCCAGTCCCGATCTGGGTCATGCTTGGTCAAGGATTCGTAATCCTTGCTTCATTATTCATGAAGTCCCGTCCTGTTAGCCAGAACGGAGTTTTGTCTCACAAAATGAAGTTTCGCCAAACCGAAAACAGCGACTCCAAAGTCTACAGCTATTCTTCTTCTCTATTTAAAACAACTCTTTATCAACGAGCCCGTGGAACCAGAACGCTTGCGGGTGCTGCAACTCACCTGGCGTCTGCCTCTACACCAGTTGTTGCCCCTGCGACGCCTTCAACGAAGCGGCAGATAACATTGGCAGCAACAACGGGCTTTTATACTGTTTAATGACCTTTCCGTGCGGACTTTACTGTTGTGCGTTGACGGCTCTTGGTAACGATGTAGCAGAGAAACGTGGGATCACGCAAGGAGTGCCGAAGAGTGCCTTGAAAGCTTGCTTTGACCCTTGCATATGCTATTCGTGCACTGTCGTGAACGAGGCTCGAGTTCACAAGGAAGAGACAGCAAAGTTAGCAAGGGCTGCAGCTGTTGCCAAAACGACAATGAGCCGCGCATAGAATCTACGAACGGTCAATTATACCCAGATGGTGTTCGCGTCATGTTTGCTCGATGGAATCCTTTTCTGGACTGCAATATGAACCAAGATTGGTTCAAACCAAAATAAGTAGACACCGATAAACATACGTGTTCCTAATTGTAAGATTAAGTGAGTTACTTGTTACTTCTACATTCTGCTTGACGTGGTAATAGCTACCAATAGCTCGAAACTAGACTGCTAAAAAGCTGAAAACTCCTGACCGATTGATAGGGTTAAGGTAATAATGTGACGAAGCTGCTGGACACCTTCCCAAGGGTACTAGTAGTCTAGTACGGCGCAGTCAGCAGCTAGCCGGGCTATTTCTTTCTACGCACCAGTAGCTGACGACATCTCCAACTGGGTAGTTGTTAGGTGGCTAACTTTGTATTCTGGCGTCTGCTAGCAAGCTAATGTCGCTACTAGCTGTTCTACGTAATTGCTAGCTACATCGGAGAGAAATGTGTTTCCTTTGTACAATAGAAACCCGACATAAAGCGGACGTGAGGTCAAGTAAGGATGTTTCCAGGTTTACAGTTGCGGCGTTTGGTTTTCGAACTTAATCTGGATGACTGGAGCAAAAACAAAAGTTACCACAGATACAGCTGCCTTTGGAGCGTGGATAGCACGCATGTTTTTATCTAATTTTGTTAATGTAACACGTATTGGTTATGTGGGAAGCCGAAGGTTACGCGAGGGGAAATCAAAATTCATATGTCCAAGTAAATTTCCATGTGAATAGAAGTACCCCATCTCGTTCTTCTTCTGCGAATTGTTTTTGTTCTTCTGACTATTTCCAGATGGATTCAGCTTGCATTCATTCATTCATTCATTTTCGGGTCCTTCATTCATTTATTCAACGTTTCATTAATTCGGTAAGTTGACCGGCTTCTTTCAGCTTAATGATACGGCTTTCATTGACCACGGTACAAGAGTAGCAGCAACAGGGATCACAACAAGCACGGCATGCGGATCCTGCCAATCCAATTTTGATACCACGCTTATCGGCCGCTGTCTTGCCCAGAAACGTCAACGAACAACATCCCAAACCAAAGGGAAAGGTTGCCAGACAATACATCCAACCTTCACCGCCCATATTTTCGGCGGCTGTGATATATAAGTGAGTAATGAGAAAACAGTGTGGTAGATCAACACAAAAGGGGTGTTTGGATCAGCAGGCAGAGGAGTGAGTGAGGGGATGCGGTGCGTGCCAAAGTGCCACAACGCTGTATGGAGCGTTGCATTCTATGATTTCCATCCCTTCTTGAACGCCAACGTTTGTACCCAGGATTGCATATATTTGGAACGAACCTTCTTTATACGCCAAACAGGGGCAAAAGCAAGCAAAACAGCAGAGTTGCGTGTCACCACAACATTCGCATTGTTCCATATCCCATTCGGTCATGTTGGTTGTTGATGTTCGCCTGAGAAATGTAAGAGATGGATTTGATGCACGGAAATGCTGCTTCTTTTCTTGTCGTTAAAAGCGCTATTAGAGAAGTTAAAAGTAGCCTAATATGGCTGTCGTGCTGCTATAAGAAACCAGATAAAGTCCCTGATACTTGGGCTTGAGATGGTGATACCGGGAGTCATGTGTTCCCGGTACATTGTACCATTAGTAAAGCTCAAATACACTGACTGCAGATATTGCGTTGGGATAAAAAATGTGAGCATCCGGCCAAAAAAGTCATCGTATCTTCAAGGAATCTTTTCGGACGAAGAGCAGACCTTTTGACTCGGGGCAACTGACAGACCGAACATAAATGAACCACCCGGACAGTATTTGTTGTGATCTGTTCTGGTGTAACAGACAGACAGACAAATGCTCACGTCACCCCCGGGCATCTCACATCATTTGTTTGGATCTTCTTCAAGCTCCATGCAATCAAGAACAAATCCCAAATTTCGAATTTGGCCATGGATTTTCTACGAGCGTGTGTTGTTATTGGGTGACAACTATTTGGCCTCGTTGACACCAAACCGTGGTCGTTGTGTTGGCTAGAATAATGTCTAGCTAGCTAGGTATGTAGCGCGAGCTCCCCCAAAGGCCTCGGTGCAAGCACTCAGCAGAGTCACAATTTTTTATAACCTTTTGAATCAGACACCTTCGCCACCATGAACAAGTTCCTTTGCCTCGTCGTCCTTGCTTTCGTTGCCAGTGCTTCGGCATTCACAACGGTCGCACCCAGATCCAATGGTGCCATGCGCCCCGCCGGTGTCATGCCCCAACAAGCAGCTCCTGTTGTGTCGACTTCCTCCACATCTCTCAATGTGCTTGTCGACCCCGCCATTGTCGCAATGACTGCCAAAAGTGATCCTATTGGAGCCGTCTTCATGTTGTGTTTGGTCGTTTCCTTCTGGGAATTGGTCACCCCTGGACGTGCCAAGAAGGCGTAAACATCTGGGTTCCTTTTTGGATATTATTATTATAACAAACAACGGATCTGGCGATAGACACCTGAGGACCATGAGGAACATTTAGCATGCATGTTTTTTTCATGGATTGCTGGGTGTAACTCTACTACTTGGGGTTGGTGTGTAGTTCTCTTTTCATGGTTTGGATATGGGCAAAACCTTTGTCTTGTGTCCAGGCCACTAAAGCAACTTTTTATGCTGGAAAGCATTTTTATCATATAACTATTTTACTTAGTCATGGTATATCTTTCCTGCAACCAAATTTCTAATACTTCACAAAATCATCTACAGTAGCGGCCTACAACTGCCGCTTGTTTCTCTGTACAAGTAGAATAGCTATCGGGCCTGGTGGAAAGGGAAACGTGCACTCTTGCCGAAACTGAGAGATCCAAAGCGGGGGACTTCTTCTTGTCCTGCTCGGGGCAAGACGACGGCGGGATGAAGATATCCTTTCTAATTTCCTGGACGGATGCTCAAGTTTCGTTCGTTGCCTCCCGTGCAAAAGCATTGGCAGCTAGCTACTAGTAGATAGCAGACATCTCATTCGAGAGAATCGAATGAATCTGGTATTAGTTGTGTCCGGGGTGCTAAACTACTAGCTAGCTAGCTAGTAGCTAGATAATAACAGCTTGCTTTTCTCCATTTGGGCAGTGAAGCTCTGCGGATTGTATCAGTGCGATTATCTCAACAAGCGCTAGTGTGCGGCGTTTTGTTTTTCGTGAAGTCGCTTCGTCGCACACTTGAGCTGTTTTTTTGTTTCTTTGGATTCCGCTCCTTTGGCACTGCAGATTTAATCATTATACATGTACTGCTTTGAGCTACTGGTATTAAGTTACTAGCTAGCCAGCTACAATGTACTAGCCAGGCGTAATCGAGAGCACGAAGACGCAGTTACGGTACTGTAGAGGACAATCCAGAGACTAGAGCATTTCACCAGTTTTTTGTTTGAGGAATCAGTCTTGTTCTCTACCCAAATGAATCTGGATTTAAAAAAACGCGGTATCCTCCTTCGAAAATTCGGAATTGAACACTAGCTAGTATTTATACAGAAAGGGGCATGTATACTGCTCTATCCAAGACGACACGACAAGCGGCGGCGCTGAGCTGAGTTTGATCCTTTATCCCACAGAAACAAATCCCGTAACATCAAATGGTCGGAGACTTCTCCTGGCTCGATCGGATCCAACGCAGGAGTTGACTGTACTCCGTGAAGCTCGCGAGGGCCTTCATTTCACAAAAGTTTGTCACTGTACACCAACACTGATCAGGAATCTCCATGCCCAACAAGGGAATGCATCCTGCCCGGACTTTGAGACTTTTCCTGTCCGTATCGACCAATTGTATGGAATTGTCCGCATCATGAGCAATGGTACACAGGGCATTGTTGGTAATGGCATCGAGCTGAACCCTCGTCAATTCAGGGATACTGCCATTGACCATTTGCGGAAAAAAATTCCCGTTAGAATCCGGGGTAAGTTTGACTTGACAAAGAAAGGTTTCCAGTAGATGGCACCGACACGTCACAAACGCCCCAGGATGCATTTGGGACACGTCTAAATGCCGCAAAGTGTCCGACTCGATGCGTAAACATTTTTGTGTGTCTATTGGCGATGGCCAAATTTTTCCACAGGGATGGGGACCCGTAATAATGAGTGACTCCATAGCCTGCAATGATGGTAAAGCACATCCCAAGGTGACAACAGAATCCGCGGGAATATCCCTCGCCACAAATTGAATGTGCAACGTTGTGATCGTACAAATGTTGATATCGTTCAACATTTCTTGACATGCACCCCATGCATCCGTTTGGTTGAATTTAAGGAAATAGAATTTCTTTGGTGGGGTGTCGACGGCGCTGTCATTGTTGGATATAATTCTAAGACAATCTTTTGGCCATTCCAATTGTTTGCGTGTGGCATCCAAGACTTGAATGGTAACGAACTCATATCCTCGTTCACTACTTTCGGTAGACGCAATTTCCGCGTGTTTTCCACAATACATCACGTTGAGGATTTCATCACTCGAGTTTTCCATCAGCACCACTTGATCTCCCTGTTGCCATTCTCGTTGTTGGGCACTACTACTCATCTTTTCTTGTTCTTTTTGTGTACTCGAAATAGAACAACTCGTGCAGGTACTTGAGCACAAAGGTAATACTAATGATCCAAAGGTTGCGAGTGGGGAGTGAGTGACAAGAGTAACAGCCGTACAGCCCAGCCAACGAATCAAGACAAGGAAGTAAGTCAAGTAGCCAGCGTGAGTTCTTCGCTGATCCGTCCACGTTTCCCAAGTGCATGCCGAGTTCATGCACTCCGCAGGAAGTCAACCAGTTTAGGGGAAGTCAACATAACGGACGTTCTCGTGCTTCCTAGACCCTTCTACGATACGTTCGTGCAATACTAATATGCGATGGGAACATGCCATGGGAAAAGCACGATTCATTCCTTCGATTCGAATAATCTGCAACAGCGAATCTGCAACAGCGCTGATGTTTCGTGTACGAAGAAAAAAGAAAGCAAATGCTGCCCGGGTGGACATAAGC
>ENA-ORBV01014333-ORBV01014333.1-microbial-mat-metagenome-genome-assembly--contig:-NODE-14333-length-11880-cov-3.600441_pt1 | contig 11880 bp, 17 predicted proteins | sample MGYA00237777_ERZ505514 | MGnify/ENA primary metagenome ERZ505514 (study PRJEB26160, sample SAMN06269048) | microbial mat metagenome | isolation source: Oligotrophic lake microbial mat | place... | reverse complement strand
ACCGGATGCTGCCGAGGCAACTTCAGCAGAGGTATCCGTTTCATCTGTGTCAATTTCCCGAACGGGAATGCGCCGACCTTTCGCACCTGCAGCAGATCCAGATGAGGCTGAAGTATCGTGGTTTGCTGCAACACCAGCAGCATTAACAGCAGCCGCAGTAGGATGCGGGAGTGGCGCTGTATCGGCTGTGGTGGCTGGCTGTGATTTCGATTGCTGCGGTTGCTGTTGCTGTGTCAATTGCAGATTCTTGATAGCGGTCTGAATTTCCCGATTTGACGGCTCCAACAATGCGGAAGCATGGAGATCTGTACAGGAGCAATGTGAGTGCAGTGCGTTACATGCAATGGATGTGCCGTCGCGCTTCATACCTTCATTGGCAGCCTGGTACAAGCCTTGCATCTGTCGTGCAGTTCCACGACGAAACAGAGCTGCAGAACAGCGCAATGACACCAACAGCGACATACCCGATTCCATTATTACTTCATGTATGCAACCATACATGATACAAGCACCGCATGATTGTCTACCTTTGACCATGTTAGGCTCAGTAGCCAGCGCGTGCGTGCAATCGTTCTCAGCGTCCTTAAAGCGCTGAAGCTTAAGCAGCGCAGATGCGCGGTTGCAGTAGGTGATAGCGTTCGGAGATGCCTCGATGGATCGAGTATAGCACTACGTTTACACAACAGCGGTCACTGCTCACAGACTAGATACTTGCCAGCACCGTGCATCCGGAGTTACCTGCAAGGCTTGCTCATACTGCTTTGCTCGAAAGAATTCGTTGCCTTTGATCTTTTCGTTCTCGGCGCGAGCCTGATTGGCAGTGTTTGCCGCGCGGGCGGAGGGGCTCGGTGCAGATTGACCAGCTTCTGAAGCTGCGGGCACGTGCTTGATCGAGCCTCGAACTGCTGGCAGCTGCGGAGCCGCAGCAGTAGAAGAATGCTGTTGATTTGCTTGCGATATGGCTCGATCCTTCTCCTGAATAGCCTTTGTCCATTCTTCTAAGGCACGCAGCTCGTCATCATCATTCGTGTGCGCCGCAGACTTGGTGCTCATTGCGAGATATGTAAATGCCAGCGTCAGCACACCTCGCTAAATCCGACCACTGCACTCCATTGCAAAACGATGACAAAGGTACCGGTAGTACGAAAATGGTGTAATTTAACTCAGAAACCGCAGGCCCATCGATGGGGACGAGAGGCTTAGTATGCACGCAGTGAAGTGCTCTTAGAAATGTTACGCTAACCACGAGAACCGTTACAGGACGGTAGAGAAAACAAGGTACAAGCTTGTCGCTGGGACAGATCTGTTAGGTTGTGTCTTGCCTAGGCCGACAAGCAGCCGACAGGGGACCCGCACCTTAAGGCGATCGCGGGGGAGAACCCGCTGGGAGGTTGGCAGTCACTAACGGCTGCCTAGCGATGTGGCCGTCGGACATCTCTGAGCCTCCTATCACACAATCGGAGTCCAACTCGTCAAAAACACGACTGAGTTGACTCCGGGGTGCAAGGTTACTGACCCAGGCTGTTTTCGGGTTGCTTGGAGCCGACACTGACCAGATGCTTGTTGTGACGCTGCTCCTGCACCTCCATCTTCAGCGAGCGATGAGCAGATGTGCGCCGGAAGAACTCGCGAATGTAATGAGGAATGAGTGCAATCACCACGACCTGAACAAATTATCAGACATGAAGGAAATGATGAGCATCGGCCAGACTCAAACGTGGCTAGCCACCGGCACGTACCAGTAACAACAGCAGCCAATATCGACCATCGGCGGTGCAGGCATTGAGGGTGTAGAAGAGGGTAGGTACAAATTCCAGCGCAGTCTGAAACCAAAGTTCATGTGCAGCACAACATTAGGGACGTGCACAGTTACTGAGTGCAATGGAAACTAGCAGCAACAAGTACCTGCGAGGACAACGCGAAGCCGAAGGCGAACCACAGCAGGATCGACAAGGCAAAGAACGCGCAGTTGATCCACGTGAAGGTCTTCGTCACCACGGCCAGCTTGGCGTTTGCTAACAAGCGTCCGCACGTGACACGAGTAAGTAATCATTGATACGTCAGAATGGTCAACAGCGAATGAGCCCATACCGATAAAGATGAGGCACGAGTAGGCAGCCACGGATACGGTGTACTTGTCGAAGTCCGACAGGATGTACCACGGGAAGAAGAAGACGATCAGCGAGTGCGCGATGCCGGTTCCGATCCAGTACCTGCACAACAACACAAAGACACGTGCCCAGGCAATGAGGCATAGCCTGAGACGCGCCAGTCAAACGAGATAATCGTACCAGAAGATCTTGAAGTTGAAGCCAGAGCCCTTGATGCCGCTCTTATACACCTCAGGGAACCGCATGAGCTCGTCAGGGTTCAAATCCCGGTCCAGCGTAGCGTAGCCGAGAATGGGTAGCGAGGCGAAGAACAAGTTGAACGTGTTGAGCAGCAAGCCATCGTAGATTTCTTCGTTCGAGAACGCAGAGATACTCGAGAACCACAGCTGGGTAAAGGTGATGATCTGCGAATTATATTGCGCGAGCCAACATGGTCAATGGAGCGACGCTTACTTCAGCAGCAAAGCAAGCAATGCGAACATACCATGCCCTTGTAGAACGAGTACAGAATGAGGCGCGCGTGTCGCTTGTAGGACAGTCGACCGTGTACCAGCAGCAAACGAGCCTACGTGACAACGGCCACAGAACAGGTTTGAGTTAAACAATGAGGCCATTTCTGATGGATGTCCACCACATCTAATGTGCGAGCCATCAACGGTAAGATACAGTCATACCAGGAATCTGAACTGTGAAATGGCGTAGTCACTATTGTTCACAGCTGCCAGACCCTCCTTGCCTCGGATACCTGCATGCACCAGCAAGCAGTAACGGGGTTAGTGTACATTGATCGATGACGGGTGCAGATGTCCGCAAGCACCTACCAACACCAACGTGAGCACTCTGAATCATGGAGACATCGTTGGCACCGTCACCGACGGCTAACGTGATCGCTCCAATACGACGCTGCAGTTGATCGCATATGAAGTAACACAACGTGACTTGAGAACACTCGAACAGCGACGCATATGCGTATGCGTGCAGCAGCGAGTCTGACTCACCTTGACCAGCTCTACTACGGATGCCTTCTGCTTGGGTGCCATACGGGAGCACACCACCACCTTGCATTGAGCGTGATTGATGGTGCGCAGCAGGTTCTCTTCATTTTGAGGATGCTAGAATATACAGCCACAACACATGAACGCATCAGCGTGAAGAACATCACGTGTCCTATTGCGCAATCAACACACTCACCAGCGCTTGAGCAAGAGTGGGTCCATCGATGATGAGCGCGGTCGCCTTGCCGTTATTGCCCGTCATCTCTTGGAAGAAGATAGGATCGGGCATTGAGACCGTGCTGCGACGATTGGACTCTGCCATGTCTGATCAATCAGCACCACGGGTTACACAGGTGAGCAGCGGAAAGTGACCAATCTAATCATGAATTAGCAACCTCCAGGCATGGGCGGCAGCGGCGGGGGCACGCTCGACATCGAGGGTTCCGCAGCTCCGGCGGATGCTCCGGTTTTGGCGAGCTCCACTCCTGTATTCCAAGACGGCACACGCCGACGTTAGGGCAGCGGCTTGAGGTTAGTGGACCCAACAGAGGTGTACCGACCTGACTTGCGCGAGTCCTCTGACGCTGGAGGTGCGCCATCCTTCACCACCTTGGGCGCCATGCCTGATGCTACGGTTTGAGATCGGTCCAACACTCGCAGCATGGCAACCAGCTGCTTCTCCACCTAAAGCCGAGCAACCAGCGTGAATCAGCGACGTGTCACGGCAGTGGTAGGAAATGCGAAGAACATACAACTGCTGCAGCAAATCAATAGTGCTCCCAAATGACATACCTCATTACGGTTGGTTCCAGTGAGGTAGCGGATCTCATGTGAGGTGTCGATCAGACCACAGGACTTGCCGATGTTGACTGCGGTGCCCTGCTTGTCCCCCGTGAGCACCCACACCTTGATGCCAGCTCGTCGCAGGCGGTTCAGCGTGTCCGGCACACCCACTGCCCGGCAATCAGGCACATACAAACTGAGATCAGCACAGCTTCACATTGCAAACAGAAACTGATGAGCTACCTTGCAGCGCGTCCTCGATAGCGCTCACACCGATGAGCTCAACGTCTTTCTCGATCTCAGCACCAACCTCTTCCATCTTACGCTTGCGGTTACCGATAGCATTGGACGCCGCCTTGTAGCGCAGTGCCCACTGCTCATACTCCTTCTCGTCCAGCTCCGCATAGCCCAGAACCAGGGTGCGCAGGCCCTCAGCGGAGAAGCGCTCCAGATCGCTCTGTGTAGCCTTGAGGAAGTTGGGGTCGGTGCCCTTCTTGAGACGGGGGATCATCACGCTATCAGCGCCCTTGATGTAAAGGCGCAGCTTGCCTGTGCGGGTACATCATACATGAACACATGAAGACAGCACGAGTAATGATAGTACACGCCATGCCGATGGAACACACACACACACACACACACACTGGTGCCATCACACGATCATCACATCACATACGGTCAGGGCCCCGGCAGATGACACTCATGCGCTTGCGGTCACTGGAGAAGTCGAGCACGTCCAGGATCTCATAGACCTGGTTGCGCTGCCAGGGCAGGTCCACAGTCAGCAGAGCGCGATCACGCTTCACCACGCGAAATCCGAGCTCGTTGGCTCCGATGACGAGAGCAATCTCATCCACGCTCACACCCTATGGGGACCGATACAAATCAAAACAGGTCAGGTCAGCTATCTGCCGACAAGGTGCTGAACACACACACGCATACCCGATATCGCACGTGCTCGTTGAGCTCGTCGTCTGCTTCGCCCACAGGGATGACGGTATGGCACACAGCCAGGTTGAGCATGAACTCTTGAATCAAGTGTGACTGGTGTTGAGCATCAGATGCACTGCTGCCACGACCTGCACAGATGCATATACCCGCAGAGATATCAGCACTCCGCTCCAGGCTGATCGAACCTCGGTACCAGCAGCCAGCCTACCTTTAGCAGCTCCAGTAGCATACTCGTAGCCCTTGCCCAGGTCACGTCGCAGACGATGGTCCTTGAACTTGCTGAGACCAGTCTTGAACCGCTTGAGCTTATCTTGCATCTCTGCTTTATCATGCTCCTCTTCAATGGGGCTCTTCATCTCCTGCCCGGGGTCATGGTGCATGGACGGCGCTACATACCGGATCAACACGTACACAGAATAAAGACAGAAAATTCATTGCATTGCCACATGCTCAACGCATCTCGGCACGTGCTAAGCCAGACGCAGGATGACGATGAGGCACGGTACGGCCATTACCGTCTTCACCAGGCAGGGCGGTATCATTGCCGTAGCGACGACCGCCGATAGAGCACTTGTAGAATGACATCTTGTTCTGAGTTAGCGTTCCCGTCTTATCGGAGAAGATGTACGCAACCTGCACGCATAGCGAAAAAAATAGTCATGATTAAAGACACCGTACCACAATGACGGCTCTACTGCGCTTCAGCAGATACCGTACCTGTCCCAATTCCTCATTCAGATCGGAGGTGCGCGCCAATGCTCGCGTGTCCGTCTCCGGATCGTACATCTGAGCATCGCATCCAGCCAGATCAGACAGGAGCGGTTGGCACTGATCCATCAGTTTGACGGTGCCCACTAACCTCAATGTCACAGTTGATGAGCAGTGCTTGCGGCACGCGCACCAGCTCCATGGACACATACAGCGAGATGGGCACCATGATGGAGTACAGGATATAGTAGGCGAAGAAGTTGATCACACCGTCTTTGGCGACGATATTGCCGCTATCCACAGATTCCCTGTATGGGTTACGCATCATCACCAGTTGAGTGGTCAGCATAACCGCACGTCCTGGTTGCATATGTCATATTGACTTACGTTTTGTATCGATCCTGCGCCAGGTTCTCATTGTAGCCCAGATACCAATGATCGCGAGCGTTACGCTTCTGCCAGCCACCGGCTGTAGTGTACGGATACCGACATCAGAGATATCAATCAACCATGTCAATCAGAGTACAGAATACGATCATGATCATACCGATACAGGCGCTGAGGAAGACGAGGCAGAACTGCATGATGAAGATGATGTACATCTGACGGTTCATCTCATGCTCCATCGCCGATCTGTGTACATGCATGCACACTCGGATCAACACGACGATGATGCGTAACAGGGATGTGCAGGTGTGCACCGTAAGCACTAGCACGTACCGTTTGTGCCGCGGGTTGTTGGAGTTAAGAGACAGCTTGGTGTCAATACCCGTGTAGATACACACGCCGTGTGCGATCTTGGTGCCTTCCAAAGAAGCGCCCTGTACAAGCAAGCCAGTGCGGATCAGTGAACATCAAACCTCAAACAGTGTATACTCAATGTAATCTATTCGCCGGTCCGAAGCTCAACACATCTCGCAATGGTATTCCAATGTGCTTACACGAGGAAGCAGCTGGTCTGCCGTAAGCGGTAGGTCCAGATTGTTGTCCGCATCCTTGTACACGCCTTCGAAGGTGCTCAGGTCTGCGTTGGGGGGCTCGCACACCACGAACGCGCGCGTGCGCGACAGGTCGTGCGGTCCCTGCCACTTGGCGGTCTCCTTCAGTGCAGTGCGCGTCTTCAAATTGGTCTCACTGTCACGGATGCACGAATGAGGAAGCACGTCAGACAACATGCTATGGAACGGCATAGGCGGTTTACATACCCGTCGAGATTAGCAGTTTGGATGGTGCAGTCTCCGGATGGGTCGGATGAAGATAGTAGAATGAGATCCACAGGGAACTTCTCGCCCTCCACGACCTATCGCGCGATGACAGCAAGGGAGGATGTCAGCGATAGGGACATCTAGCAGGACGACTGGTCGAGCAAGCCAGCAGCCAAACATCATGTTACCTTGACAATGTCTCCCACCACCACGTCCATCCAGCGGACCTGCTTCTCGTTGCCCTCCGGTGTGATGATGGTCACGGGACGAGAATTCGTCTCCACGTCGGACTGATAGCGTTTCTGTTCATTCACCATCATCACGCGAATATGAACAAACTGACAGCGGTAGAGCGAGCGCGATAAAACCTATCGACCGTACAAGGGGCAAACGGCGTTGCAACGAGCGAGATAAACTTGCAGATACGTACATAATCTTCGATGCCCTCCTTGATGGCGGTCACGGTGAGCACGAATATGAGCGGCAGAATGGATGTGTAGGGCTCGATGGTTGATATGCCAGGGATGGAGATCACGATGGCCACGAGCAGAAAGTAGAAATTCGCGGCCTTCATGAATTGCTCGAACAGATTCTTGGGCAGAAAGGTGAGGAGTGTATACTTGGTAGTCCGGATGTAGTTATCGCAGAAGCGCAACGGATTGTTGGCGTTCTCAGCGGGATCATTCAGCTTAATGGTGCGCGGCAACTGCACCCGTCACAGGTCAAACGGTCAACACGAGCACATCCACATTACAGCACGTTATGCCTGCGATATGGTTAGTTCTATGCATACCCGGAAATCCAGTTTGGGACCGATGGGGCACCATATCGGATACCACCGGTTCTGTGCCTGCCGCAACAGTTCCATCTTAGCTTCCACGTCTTCATGCTTCAGTTTACTCTCAGAGTGACGGCGCTCCATGCCACCTCCAAGTGCACTCAACGTAGTGGAATCGGCGACAGAGGCCGCACGAGGCTGCGACGCCATCTCGTTTCGGTTGTTGGTCTGACTGTCTGTTGGCCCGGGCAAGGGTGCAACGGCAGCTCTATTCCACCAGCCTGTCACGATCCTTCCACAGGAGCAATGAAGTGCAGTGAACACGAAGCAGACGACACACATGAGTTAGCGCCATCGAGGCGAGCAGTTAAGCAGCTGACATCATCTGAAATGAGCGTGACCAACGCTGCAACCGAAACGGCGCAAAAAAACCACACAAGACTGCCCTCCGACAGGTCAGACGGCAGATGAATGCATAGCATACTTGGTGTGTAAGCCCAATGGCGCACCAGAGCGGCGCCGGACGTTGAGCGGTCAGCGTCTAGTCCACACGATGGTTGCTGCAACCACACGGATGCGAGATGACTGTTTCACAGGCACACACACGTCGGAACATTTTGCGCGTATTCTGATCACCGTGAGTTTTCAACTGAAAATGCTCATTCTTCATATTCAAGAGTAGAAATCGAATGCACACTGCAAATCCGACACACAATCGAACAGAAACTGGCGCGGCAACCTGCTCAGCGCATGGAGTCACATCATTCCAAGATAAAATTAGCCAGTCCAACACAAGAAAAAGACAAACTCGAAACAACTCAGTCTGCGGAGTCGTCGAGAAGGCAGAAGCAGAACACAAAGACCTGAAAGTGTGAAGACATTTAAATTAGGAAGGTGCAGGGCTCAAGGTCCCTCAACACCGCCTAGGTCCAGGCATAGAGAGGCTATGCGTCTGCAGTCTGATCCTCAGATAGCTTGGCATCATCGGTCGCAGCAGATGACGAGGGTGCCGGCACGCTGCCAGCGGGCAAGCTGTTGAGCGGAGCTGACTGTGTCACGGTGCGAGACAGCTCAACATCGCCCTCAATGCGATCCCGCCCACTGGTACCAGAGCTCGTACACCGTGCACCGAGCAGAGCGTGCTGTGAGGATTGAGAATTGGCCAGCATGTAGGCCTCATCAGCATCACCGCTACCAGCCTGTGCAGTACCGCTGTATCGTCCCTGTGCCTTTCGGCCAGCGCAGCACCAGCAACACAGCCACATTCGGCAGCAGCTACCGAGGGACAGACATGTGGCCACCAGAGCGAACAGGATAACAACCAGACCGTATCCTCCCAGGTGCAGGATGGCAGTCAGGTATCCGTTCATGACCCACATTCGAGAGTGTACTTCGACCGTAGCCTCAAAGTTACGGCGCAAGATGCCCAGCATGGCGGAAGACAGCTGCAGGGCAACGTCAGACTGTCCTGAGGCGTCACTAGCGTCCAAAATGGCGTTGTTGACGTCATCTGAAGTAAACACTTTGTTGGCCTTCGCACGAGTCTTGCCAGCAGTCTCGCATGTGGAGGGCCCGTACACCGCGTTCAACGTAATATGTGCTGCAACCGCAGTGCATGCAGCCGCACACTTCGCAGCCACGTCTGTGCCCTTTCCATTGCCACCAGCAGCCTGCGATCTGTAGCGCGGCTCCCGCCTTGGCCTGATGTCGCCCTGCCCGTCGATTGCTCGTGCACCGACACGGTTGCTGGCCAGAGCTTGCGACAGCCCGGCCGGGGCATCCAGGTGAGCAGGCAGACTGAGTGGTTTGCCCTTGGGCGTGCCCTTGCCGTTGCCTGTCCCATTGCTGGGCACAGAGGAGTTACCCGCAATTGTGGTGTTATCCGAATCCACAACAGTGCTGTTAGAAGAGCTGTTGCCACCAACACCGCCGTTACCGTCTCCATCGTTCGCACCAGTGCTGGTGTTGCCAACAGCGTTGCCATTGCCATTGCCATTGCCCGTGCCTGTGCTGCCGTTGCCAACACCGTTGCCGTTTCCGTTTCCATTGCCGTTTCCATTGCCGGTGGTAGTGTTGCCAACAGCCGAACCATTGTCCGTGCCAGTGCTGGTGTTGCCAATACCGTTGCCGTTGCCATTACCGTTGCCAGTGGCGTTGTTGCCGTTTCCATTTCCGTTTCCATTTCCGTTTCCGTTTCCGGTGCTGTTGTTGCCACCACCATTGCCATTATCGTTGCCATTTCCGTCCCCTCCGCTTCCGTTGGGTGGAGTCACAGTGGAGTTTCCTGCTCCGGGCTTCGGCTTGGGGCTCGGATCAGGGGGATCTGGGTCAGTGTCGGTATCGTTGCCCAAAGTGCGACCTTGGGAGTCATCGCTGTTGCTGCACAGCTTGACTGCAGAGGACGGGGATGAGGGCATGGACATGACGTCGCCATTCCAGGGCACGCACAGGGACGCGACATAGGCCTTGCCAACAGCTACGCATCGCAAAGACATGAGGTCAAAGCAATATCCACAGTAGATGATCCAAACGACACGTACAATTTTCTAGAGAGCTGCATAACCCGGTGGCGGCCGTTTGGAAAGAGGAATCGTTCCAGGTGCCGTTCAGGATAACCGAGGGCATGAGGGCTATCTGATCGAAGAACTTGCTGAGCGCAGCTTGGATGGTCCGCGCGTTGCCAGTAGCATTTGCGAGCGTTTGGAATATCATATCGTTGTCCAGGTCTGTTCCGTTTGCTGCAGAAGATATGCAAAAAGAACACAAGCTGCAATGACGAACGTGAGGAGAAGACAAGAGTAGAAACCAAGATCAGTACCAGATGAAAGCCAGGTGTTGATGGTGGAGTCTGGCCTGGATCCAGCTTTCACAATGTCGACTGCATCTGCACGCAGCCGAGAGATGGTGCGCTCCGCCAAAGCGGTATCGTGATACACTCGTACCAGCGACAGCAGTGAGCTCGAGCCCACATCACTGCAATACGCCACCACGCGATCTCGTGAGATATTACAAGCAGCTGCAAGTTCGGGTGAATGCGTTCGCATGTACACTACCTGTTCAGAATAGCAGAAGGTGGACTGGAGTGCATCACTGCGAACGCTAAGATCAGCAACGCTAGTGCGCCGATCACAGCTTGAATGAACATCAGGCCGCACATGCCGGATGCGCGGTTATACTGTCGCAACCACAAGCATCTGCTCAATCGAGCTTTGTCTGCCTCCTCAGCAGAGTCGCCAACGCCGACCGCACCGGTCTCCACCCTATCGCCCTGTCGTGTTTTGCGTTTGCGAAGGCCGTCACCTTCGGCACGCTGACCCTGCAACATGTCCGTTGCTGCCATTGTGAGCTCAGCAGCAGCTGCAGCGTCCGCAGAGTGGAAGCTAGTCTCGCCCTGATCGTCTCCAAATTGGTGCTGATAGCCTTGAGCCGGCTGCGGAGGCATCCGCCAGTGGGCAAACCCCTGCTCCGGTGACTCCATCATCACCGATGCTGAGTTTTCAGAGGAGCTGTGCATGTGCTGCAAGATGTCTGACGTGAGAGCCTGATGCACGCCTGGATATGACGCTTGTTCAGCAGCACGCATAGAGGAATAGTGTGCCATCGTCACAGGGTGAGGTTGGCGAGGACTCTGATCTTCAGAGCCCGCATAAACTAGGTCCGCTATTCCGTGGGACTCATTTCGCGCACGCTTGAGCGCATGGCCGCTAGCACCGACACCGCTGCTGGATGTCGGCACGTACATGCTGCGAGGACTGGGATACTGCTGGCCCTGACCGACACTCATGGAGGAGGAGGCCTCGTGGAGATGCCACGACGGCAGCGAAGGAGCGATGCTTACAGGACCGTGAAGATTTGCCATGCTTTGCACGGAGCCATCACCCGCATGCGACGCTGTTGTCAAACGGTTGATATCCATGCACAGCACCATCACGGTCTGGGTGTTGACGATGCGACTCTGCCGCATGAGGCTGTCATACTGCACCACGTGCAGCTTGGCCGCCACTGCTTGCTGCAAACTGCTCATGGACTCCAAGCTGTGCGTCGACACTTGCACCACGTCCATCGGCTGAATGGCAGGGCCGGTCAGTGCGGGCGACGCGGACGCGGTGACGAAGGACGTCGGCTCGAGTTTGACCAGATGGTGACGCGGTTGCGGTTGAGCATACGATGTGGACATAGCATACTGTCGCTGCGGCTCAGTCCAGGCTTGAACGGGCAAGGCAGGCTGCGGGTTGTATTGAGAGGAGTAGCTGGATATCATAGCGGGCAGCGTTCCGCTGGAATCCACGTGAGACTGCACGAATGAACAACACGATCTGTCTCTTATACACATCTCCGAGCCCACGAGA
>ENA-ORBV01014332-ORBV01014332.1-microbial-mat-metagenome-genome-assembly--contig:-NODE-14332-length-11880-cov-5.293908_pt1 | contig 11880 bp, 10 predicted proteins | sample MGYA00237777_ERZ505514 | MGnify/ENA primary metagenome ERZ505514 (study PRJEB26160, sample SAMN06269048) | microbial mat metagenome | isolation source: Oligotrophic lake microbial mat | place... | reverse complement strand
CTACTAGTACATGTATAGTACCGGCACAACCAGTTGAGTTATTAATAGTACTGTATTCCATAATTTTAAAAACAAACAAACCATGAAGTCGCCATCATCTGCCCTTTTGTCAATAGTATGCAGCCTGGCTGCCACTACTAGTACTACCAGTGCCTTTTCCATTTTGCCATCCACTCCTCCTCCAAGTACCAGGAGCAATGTTCACACAATCCTGTTTGCCAAAGTGGGTGTCTTTTTTGGCACCAGCACCGGAAGCACCCAGGAAGTGGCGGATATGATTGTGGAGCAATTTGGAGAGGATGCCGAAGGACCCTTTGATGTGGACGACAAATCTATCATTGAGAGCTTTCAAAAATACGACTCCTTAGTTGTTGGAACACCTACTTGGAATACAGGTAAATAAATAGAAAATTTTTGTGTTTGATTATTGCACTTTTTTGGAAGAATCCTTTAAAATTTCTCACCCACCCTTTCTTCCTCTTGTTACTTCCAAAATCAAATAAAAACACGACTGTCTAATCAGGAGCCGATACGGAGCGTTCAGGAACAGGCTGGGATGAATTGTATTACCGTAGCATGAGTGATTTGGATTTCACTGGCAAAAAGGTGGCCGTCTTTGGACTTGGAGATTCCGTATCGTACGCGGAAAATTTCAGTGATGCCGCGGGTGAACTGCACGATGTCTTTGAAAAATTGGGCTGCAAAATGTATGGATATGTCAGTCAGGAAGGTTATTTGCATGAGGATAGCAAGTCCATTCGAGGAGACAAATTCTGTGGTCTTTTAAACGATATGGTCAACCAGGAAGAGTTGGCGGAAGGAAGAGTCGAAAAGTGGGTGGCACAATTGAAAGGAGAAGAGTTCTTGGAAGAATCTGCGGCAACCCCCGCAGCAGCGCCCCCTGCAGCAGCAGCCGTTGCAAGCAAACCTGCATCTCCTGCTGCCCCAATTAGTACTGGTATTCCCGTTGTGGAATCTACACCTGAGGCTGTAGATGAAATCATTGCCAGTTTGGAGGACGAAATTGCAGAACTGAAAAATCCTCACGTGGAACAAACACCGGAACAAGTGGATGAACTCATTGCCAGTTTGGAACAAGAAAATCGTGAATTGAAAAATCCTCATGTGGAAAAAACTCCCGTACAAGTGGATGAAATTCTGGCTAGTTTGACAAAGGAGGTCAGTCAAATGAAGCACGTCGAACAAACTCCCGAACAAGTGGATGAAATTATTGCCAGTTTGGAAGCCGAAAATTCACACCTCCGCAAGGTGTTGGATTTGGAAGAGGGCTCTTCCTTGTTGGACGAATCTATCGCTTCTCATGACACGGGCTATACTCCTCACACCAACCCAGTCTCGGGCAAAACCATGTGGACCAGCGCCGATGGCCGTTCTTGTTACTTTACGGATGGTGCTACCTCGAAAACTGCCGCCGTCAGCCGTAAACAATCCGCAAAATCGTATTTCTAAAGCACCTACAGTCTAGAAAACTGGACGAATGAAGTCCCTGGAATATGACTCACTAGGACTGCAGTTGAGTGAAGTAGCGGGTCATGGTTTGGCGAAGAGAGTTATTACCAAGAGGTTTTAAATAGAAGAGATCTGGTTAGGCAAATAAGCGCTATAGACCGCCCGACAATAGAAAGAGTTCGTTGTATCATATTCCTACAGCTTTGTCTTTCTTTATGCTAGCCGGTTTGTTGGGATACGATACAGTCGGTAGGATTGAATCAATGTTGATTTGAAATGACTCCAGGTGGTTGGAAAAGTGCCAAAACGAATATCCCAGTTTTCCAGGCATCACTGCTATAGCTAGTATTTATCGACTCCAGCGAGGCAGTAAGAGAAGTAACATTGGCCTTAGGACGCCCCCTGCCAGCAATATCCAACAAGGCGTACTGTACAGAAACTCATCTACGGACACTGAATGAGTCCCTCCAGAGGACAGGTAAATTCTACAAACATACTATTTAGTACACTGAAATCACATTGATTTTATTATGATTCCTTGGAGATCCCTTCTCTCGTTCACCTTATTGTGCCGGGTCCCTCATTCTTTGCATTCGACCCCCTGCGAAACATTGGATCAGAATACCAGTACTGTAATGGTCGCTTGGAATAATGGATACAAGCGCCGCAACAAGATCCATTCCGGTACAGTACAGGTACTTATAACTCCATTGCTTCACTTCCTTTTAGACCCACCACCACAAGAACAAAAATAAGAGCAAGGCTCCTAAGAATTTTCGAGGATTGGATTCCACTTGTTCCAGTACTGTCGAATGCTCCTCAATCGCATCACCATCCGGATTGTGATGGATTAACGATTGCACCTCTTCTCTCAACGAATGGTTGCCTTCACTGGTGTACATGTGCTGTTTGGATGCTATGATTTCTTTCATATCTTGTTGCAGTTGTTGTTGTTCACCTTTTTCAATATCCATGTCACTTGGGCTGTACTGCTGATGTTGATAACTCCCACTTAAATACTGCGGTTTACTGCTAGTAGTATTGCTATCGGCAAGTCCCGTCAAGGATGGTGGTTGTTCCGAGGACGATTCTCCTGATGCTGTGGGTATTTCTACGGGTAGTTGTTCGTGATGTTCTTGGCTTTTCTGTAAGATGGCCTTGAGCTTTTTGAGTTTGGCATCTCGGAGCTGCTTCTTGGCTTGCAGTGCTGGACTGTGCGTCATTATACTGTGTTAATGAGTTGAATAAAGTAATAGGGGAGAGGCGCGCAAGAAAACAGAGTTGGCTGGTTTTGCTGTGGGAGGACCAATGTACCATGGAATCTTTCCTGGCGCTAGCTACTTAACTACAGCAGTCTACTCGAATTTAAGCCAGTTGATTTCACTTCATTGTTGTCCCTGTCACAGACTCATCGTCACGATCTCCGAACGAAGAAGAACGAGAATCAATCATCACGTCTCTTCGCGACAACATTGGCGACAGGATCTTTTTTCACTGACTGGTGTTTTCTACTCACTCGTGACAGAATGAATGAGGCGTCAATCAATGACCGTTGAATGATGCAGCACAAAAACGGGTTATGTGGCTGCTTAATTAACTAGCTAGTCCAAGCAAATACTATCTAGCTAGCTAGTGACTTTAATTTAGGTTCTTGTGATTGTCTAGCTAAGTTGATTGGACCAAAACCGGGGCAAGCAAAAGGGAACTCCGAATCAGAAGTGTTGGTTGTGAAGACGGTAGAGACCCTCTTCATCCCACAGGTAGCGACGATTATCGAGTGGGTGGTTTTTCATGCGCGTGCCGCGAAGACAGAGGTTGGTGGCGCGAGCAACAGCGATGCTCATGCGAGATTTGACGTAGCCAAAGGTGGAAGAGTAGGTGCGCCGCCATTTTTCACTGAGGAGCTGAGCGATCCATTTGAGGGTATTGATAGCCTCGGGGCCGAACATGCCATCTAGCTAGCTAGTTAGTAGTAAAGTCCACGCACTATCGACGCAATGTCCGGAGCCCTGTGTTGCCTCAGCAAACAACCTATACAATGCTACTAAAATAGTTTAATGGCTTTTGATTGTCTTTGTAATTTTTGATAGGGGACATCCCGGCGAGAAATCAATCTTTCCGCCAGTTGGCCACCGGAAAGGGAAAACATGCAATGATTACGCTAATAGTAAGTTGGAGCAGCATCCTATGAGCTGCCGACAAAAGAAGCTCACAGTTGCAGAGTCACTTGAATGACTGCATGGTCGGATAGCTCTGCTCCAAGTCCGAATGCCTTCAGACATGGTTTTGATACTTTTTCAATTTCTTGTGGCTTCAGATTCGAGCACACGTTGTCTCCTCGAGCTCTACCAAACCCCGTGCAAGACGCTGGCCAAGTATTTTGAGAGGGTTTGCCAACAGTAAGACCAGTTCTATTGCAGAACTGTGCATCTTGATCGCCTGCCGAAATGGCCTTGCTGGGACCAATGAAGCGAACGATATCTTCTGCATTTTCACGCAGTTTATGAGTTGAGCCGACCGCCACCGTTTCCCCATCAATCTTGATGCGAGCGTATAGCCCCATTCGGCCTCCTAGTCGTTTCTCAAATCCTCCCGCATTCACCCAGTTCTTGTTGTCCGCAAAGTACATACCCACTTTGTCACGGAAGATGACGGGATCCAAAATTTTGCATCTGGAAAGAAGCGCGTTCCCGTGGAGGCCGTAAAAGTTGTCTTGCCCGTTCGTCCTTTGCTGTTCTTCGGCGTCTCCACCGGTAAGTTCCACGAATTCGAGACCCCAAGCGTAGTTCATCCCAAGCATGTGCGCAAGATGTCGCGTGGTGTGCTGCTGACCCGATCGAGCCATACCAATGTCCATTTCATTCAGTATGACAAGATCAGCTTCTCGAAGCAAATTGGCTGCCTCCAACCAAAAAGTGCCTCTTCCTGCATTGAATGTGGCGACCTTTATTGTTCCGTCCTTTCTGCACTCTTCCTGATTAGAAATTGTGTTGTCAACTTCAATTTCATTCAATCCAGGGAGCTTGTCCGTAAGGGCTTGACCGGTCGATTCTTCTTTGTTAAACCATTCGAGACGTTGAGCAATGCTGGTGTTCGTTGTTACAGTGAAGTCAGACGCTTTTGGAGGGAAAATGAAATGCGTAGACTTTCCATTGCGAATAGAATGATCATCATAAACGAATGGGAACATTTTGGATAAGCGTGCACAGTCAACGCCCAAATTCGTCACGTTGAGAAATCTCGTAACCCCTCCAATTTGACGCATTTCATTATGATTGAAGGTGCCCATTGTACACAGATTCGCTTTGTACCTGGCCGTTGCAAGTTCAGGCTTTGGTCCCATCACATAAATACCAGCAAAGTAAAATGGCTGGCTAGGAAAGAAGGAGCTTGGCGAATACCGGAATGGGTGCTTTCCACCTGTAGGAGATACTTCATGAATCAATCCGTCTTTAGTCATATTGTAACCAAAGACATCGATGAATGGAGCCTTGAACTGAAACCTTGGGTTTTTAAAGGACAGAGTTTCCATCCCTTCGTAGTCAACGTAGAACTTGAGCGCGTTGTACTCTTTGACACAACGGAGATGGGCTGTAGGATGGATTTTTATGCCGCCGCCACATTTCTCGAGGATGGGTGCCAGAGCCCAAAAAGGAAAAAAGGAACGATAGCATCAATATCAACGTCCCAGGGGATCGGTTGTCCATGGAGAACGGCCGACAGGTGAGCTCCAGCATGGAGATGCAGAACTGTCCCAACAGATGCAGCAAGCTGCTTGACAGCAGAAAGCGTACATACGCCTTCAGCGGAGTAAATAGTTGTGCCGACTGGCAGGGGGAAGCCATGGACTACCGGTACACGCTTAAAAGAAGGGAATTTGTTGTAGTGCTCAACGACTTCAGGACAGAGGTCCGAGACCCACGTCGGAGGTGCCTTGGACCATCCCAACTCTTCTTGAAGAAGCCTTTCCGTTAGAACCTGACTTTCAACTTGCCTGCTTGGTTCGAATAAGCCAACCGCATTCTTCTTGTGGGTCAAGAGAGACTTTAGCTGTAGATGTTTTGACGCTTTGTTGTTAGCGCCGCCTGCCATTATAAGGGCGGGATCAACAAGCTGCAAAGGAGTCACAATGTCAAACTCAGTCCCTGGTATGTTGGATAGGGTAAAACCCCAGATTCGGTTTTTTCATTTGCCAGTGCTTAAAATCGAGCCCCAGCCCAAGCTCATCATTTAGTAGGCGAAGGTTCGCAAACCAGTGGTGCCTTGCCGATGCAAACGACGTGTTCTTTCCAAAGTCCTCGGGTGGTCCCTTAATCCAAGGCTTATTGTCATTGAAGAAATGCTCGAGACACTTTTCAGGGAGACTAAGCCATCTGTGCCTTGGTTGCGTCTTGAAGGAAGAGCAATTCATGTCGACGCCTTGAAACCAGTTTACAGCTTTCTGTGTCATTTGCAGCTTGCCATCACTCTGTCCACTCGGTACCTCCCAATTTTCATGCTTACCGCCAGGTACAAATATCGTCACACTCTTTAGAAAGTATTTGGTGTAGTAGAGCAACAAACCTTGATCAGCATATGCAGCGTAAAAACTCCAACTCGTGCCTCTTTTCGTATAGGCTATCCAAGGATCGTCGTCTGTGAAGTTATGGCCCCAGCCAGCGTGTTCATCGAACCAAGGCTTTGTCATGCTTCTGGATTGTGCCTGACGCCTATCCAGAATCTCCTGCAAGGCTTCCAGCTTGCCAGGACCAGGAGTTAAAACAAAATGCGCGCCACGAGCCGGGACATTGTCACCTCTGAAAATGATGTTTTCCATCAAGGTCCCATTGTCACTGAGCTCAAAGACTTTATCGAGGTTGCCTGTCGGCATCACATCTGTGTCGAGGTACATGATTTTTCGATATTGCGTCAAGCCAAGAATGCGGAATTTGTCCATTTGTGTGCGGTAAAAGGACTCACTTGTCGTTCCTGTTGTTTCGGGGATTGTGTAAACGTTGACACCCAGTTGAAAGAGCATCTTCATATGATTTCTAGGAAGATGCGTTGCTTTAATCCCTCTTTTGTTTTGATAAAGAACGATGACGTCTGCTTTCGAACCCTTTTCTCTCAAGATCTTGGTGGCAATGGCGATGTTGTAAAAGTATGGCAAGTAGGATTCCGGGACCGCTGGATCAGCACCTCCCACCAAGAAGGCATACGCATATGGAGGGCCTCCGTGGTTCTTGGCTTCTGAGACATCCAAATCTTCCCTGTTCGTCTTCGCCATTTTCATGGGTTCTTCCTTGTTGGCCTGGCGAGCAGTGGGTGCAATGGTTGGTCTTGGCGTAGGTACAATGGTTGGGCCTGGCGTAGGTACATTCGTGGGGGCAGGCGTAGCTACAATGGTTGGGCCTGGCGTACAGTAGGTCCTGACGTTGACGTTGGGGAAGCTCCTTTCTTGGTGTCGTCCTCGTTGAGCTTCCGGTTCGTTGCAGTAATAGAGGCAGCGGACTCACTTGCCGTTGTGCGGCCAGTGGGCGCAGGTCCGGAGTTGTCGACAATGTACTTCGGCTCATCCTGTGGCCGTCCGTGTCCTTTGACTGCCGCTCCCAGCAAAGAGGGATTCTTGTTCCAAGAGGCAAACGTGCTGATCGTGTTGACCATCGAAAGAAGCAAGCTGACGCACACAAAAAACCAACGCAATTTCTACCGCTTGATGGCTACGTGAACTTCAAAAAACTGAATTGCCATGGTTGCTTTCAAGTAGAGCGCAAGATGAATTTATGAGAGATGAATTTGCTTGATGTGGGGGGCTCTGCAATCAGTTTTTGGAGAAAAAGTGCATGTATTTGCCACGTTTGTTTCGCATTGATTCAATTAAAAAGAGCCTACTCAACTGTACGGTACGATGTACCAGTGAGTCAACTGACTGAGTGGTACAGGTGGTACGTCATACCGAGGTGAGTAGGACACAGTTCAGTCCTTTGGGTGAAACCGAGGTGAGTAGACTCATTTCCAGTAGTAGTACAAGGTACGTGCCGGTAGCGAGCACGACCAAGGTGGTCCTGCGTCGTACCGTACAACCCAAACGAACCTGCGTACGTAAGCGTACTAATAGCACGTCGAACGAGCGACCCAACTTTGATAATCCCAAACTGGTACGTACCAGTGCCGACAGCAGTTTGGGAGGAAGAAGAACTTGAACCAAGATCTGAACGAGATGAGATGTGTCGCACAGGCATTGCCCTTCGTGAGGGCCATTCAAATTCAGTCAAATTTAGTCATTGAATTCACATGTGAGATTGCACATTTAAGTTTTGGAATTTCGACCTTGCAGCACAACAATTCTCGATTCTCGATTCTCGTTCTCGGCCCAACCGGTTTCTGAATGCGGCCAATGCTGGACCAAACGGCAATCAAAATGCTGGAACTTGCCGCAACGTGCAAGGGACAGACCATTTGTCAAACAGGTGGTTCATGTGATTTGCGAAATGGGTTCTCAAATTGTGGTCTGTTGCACAAAAGGACTGCAAAACAAATCAGTCCACAAAAAGGACCACAATCAGGAACCCTTTGTGGAAAATGAGACCATGAACAAATGGGTTCCTGAAAGTCGGTTCCCAAATCTGCTGGTGAAAACTGATGTCTCAGGACACAATTCAGGAACCTTTTTTGAAAAGGTTCCCAATTTGAAAAAGGGTTCCCAATTGAGAACCCTTTCATCTGGCATTCAAATGGTCGGTTCCTGTTCATTGGGTTCTTTTCAAAAGGGCTCCTGAACACAAAGGGTTCCCAAGCAAGCAAAAGGACCACAAATGTCCAATCCTGCCAGTTGCGGCAAGTTCCTGATTTGCCACATGAAACCTTGCAAAAAAACCTTGGGTTGAATGCTTGTTTGTTTGAAAAGCAAGTTTTGGAAACAGTTGCGTCAAACACAACTTTTGGTGAACCAACACAACTTTCCAAAAACACGGTTTTCATGGCAAAACAGCACCCATTTTGAAAAACTTGCTTTCTGAACGCAAGTTTTTGCGAAAGTTGCTTCTCGTCCTCAAACACTTGCATTGTGAAACCAAGTTTTTGAAAAACTTGCGCTGGCGCAAAGTTTGTGTGGGGTCTGAATGCAAGGTTTTTCCCCATGAATGTTTTCGTGCCAAATGGTCCAGGGCAGCAACACAACTTGTTTGCAGGGAACGTGAGTGTGTTCAGTCGCGCGAAAAGAAATGTCTGTGACAAAAATGGCTGTGGCTGACAAAAATGGTGCAAGCCACAGCGGGGTTGCCAAAAAGCACCTGTCAGTTTTTCTGTCTTCATGCTCTCATCTCCGACCTTGCTTTGGGCCAAGGCAAACATGGCAACATTGTTTGTCTCAACCGCTGCGTTGCGCCTTCCTTTCTCCGCTGGCTTGCTTGCAGAAGCCGTTCCTGTTGGCTTGAACATCTTCGCCGTCAGCTGACGCAGCGCTTTCAAACAAAAAAAGACAAGATGCGGCCTGTCTGTGGTCCAAATCCTGTCCTTCAGTGACACTCTGACAGACTGGGTGCGTCCAAAAATGACAAGAACGTGCGGCGCAGAGGTCAGTTGGGGTCCCACCTGGTTGTCCCAGACAAGCGCTCATGTTCACACACGACGTGCTCACCTGAGCCAAGCACCAACACATCTGCAGTCCAAGAAGAACTTGGCCACAAATTGGCAAAGAAAGAGAAAAAGAGGCCAAATTCCCAACTGAAGACTCCAGGAAGCTTGTCCAAGTGTTGGCAACACCATGGCCAGACGCTTTTGTCTCCTGAGACATTTTGCACTCAGGCGAGACAATCTTGAATCGTCTCCGCAGAGAGGTTTTTGTTTGAGAGACGATTTTCAAATCGTCTCTGGAGACGACTTGATTCCCTGGAAATTTCGCTGGTCAAATCCGAATCGTCTCGCGAGACGTTTTGAAATCGCGTCTCATCAGCAGAGACGATTTTCAGTCAGCAAGACGATTTCAAATCGTCTCTGGAGACGATTTGAACACAACGAGATGATTGAGGGAGAACAACTTGTCAAATCTTCTTTTTGGCCAAACTGTGCGTCCATCAGACAAGCCTCCAGGCAATGCAAGGATGCTGCCAAGCATTGCAGTGCACGAGGTGCACGTGCTTGGGGGGTTTGAATCCCGTGAGATCCGTGAGTGAACAACAAAACAAATGACAACCACAAATGACACGAGGATTTTTTTGTTTTCATGCAATCTTCTCTACACAGTTTAGTCTTTCATAATCAAGTGTCAAAGCAAGGGACGGGCTGTCAGTCATTGTCGCAGGCTTGTTGTTGAGGCTGTGCACTGTAGCAAGAGACAAATGAATTTTGGTCAGAACTGAATTTTGTGGAGAACAAAAGCAAGCGCCGGCATCCACTCACCTCGTTGTGCCATTGTGCCCTCTGATTATCCGAATTTGTACTCCAGCTATCCCGAATTGATGTTCTGTCACTCCAATCATCCGGATGCTTTAATCATTGGAAAGGGCGCAACGGTGAGCTGCGGATTGTCATGGAATGAAAGACAAGGATGAAGTTAACATCATCAACAACAGCAGCAACAACATGCTTACCTCATGCATCGGTCAACTTGAATGATGCATTCGACAACACCTTAAACACCTTCTTGGCCATGGCATCCGCTTCATCCACACCTTCATCAATCAGTCTTTCATGCTCAAGACACCGCAGCATCTCGCGGCGCTCGGTTACCAACGATGGGATTTCTTCGATTGGGACATGCCGGAACAACAGCTCTTCCTCGAGATCAGCCATGTTGCGGGTCTTCGAAAGCTTGCCGCATGGAATCAGGCCTGTCACAGCTGGCATCTGCAACTGCTGTTCAACCCGGAGTTGAGTTTTGTTGGGCTTTTTGCACTTGGATCCCTTGTCATCGACATTGGTCTTCTTGGCATCAACACGATCTTGCTTGAAATGACCTTTCTTCATTTGGTAAAGGAGGGTGTTAAATCTCGCATCGCATTCCCTGTCGACTTGATTTCGGATCCAATGCACGTGTGGCTCAGCTCTGCTAATGGCTGATTGCAGAAGCGTCTTTGTCTTCTCTTGGTTTGCAAGCTTGTCTGCTTTGCCACGCGGTGTAGCAGACCGAATGATGGCCATCCATGATCGATGCTCCTCGGATCGATCCGTGGCTGACACCTCCTTTGCTTCCTTGACTGCCGACTCAACAAACTGCGTGTGACATGGCAAAGCACTGCATGTGGTGTGCAAGTGCGAACGAAGTTCCAAATGATCAGAAGCTGGGGTGTAGGTCTTCTCACGAAGATTGACAGCACCATTCGCAAGCAAGAGTGCAGCTGCTTTTGCTTCTTGACTGCATTCTGGCGGATCGCACACTGCCATTGTGTCTTCGTCCTCATCTTCCGTTGTTTCCAAGGTCTCACTCAAACAACTGGCAAGAAATGTGTGTAGAGCATTGAGTCTGATCACGCGTCCGTGGGCTGGCGATTCGAAGTGCACGCGGCCTGAAACAGGATCGCGTGTCAGGCCTTCGGCTGCGCAGTCACACACAGGCATCCCTTCGTTTCTCATTGCACGTGCAATCACTCGAGCAACTGGTTGTTCACTCAGCAATGCTGCCGGCAGCAGCAAATGACTTAGCCATCGTCGGAAGTGTTCATGCAAGGAAGCAATTGCAGTGTCAACAAAGACACGCAGCTTGTTCAGTTGCTTTCCGTCGGTGTCGCCGCAACAGGCAACAGCATGATGGCAGTCCTTCATTTCCTTGCTCATGAACATCTGCTTGCAGTCTTCATCCATAAGAAAATGTCTGACAGCAATGTCATGCGACTGAAAGCCACAGCGTCCAGTGAAATCTTGACATGACTGTAGCCAATCAAGATGCTTGTTGAGATGTGCTTTGTGGCAACACCGAATGAGTGTTAAATCCACAAAGTTCTCTTGGTCTCTCATCAAAGCAAACAGAGTAGAAGCAATCGTGTTGGGCGTCGACTCAGATGGGTAGGCATTGACAACAGTCTGACAGGCATGAAACATTTGCAAGTGATGCGCAAAGACGAATGATGCTCCTGCTCCAACTGTCCACCAACGAGTTAGGATGGGAGCTAACATCTTGGCAAGGATGGTGTCTTTGAATGCATTTGCTGTTGGGTCGCAAGACACAATCTTGAAGGACGTGTGGAACTTTTGTGCGTTCGCAAACTCGCACATAAACAGAGACTTGTTGTCAGCTGCAACTTGAGCTTTGCTTCGTGTCTTCTTCTTCTTCTTTTTCTTCATGGTTGTGATGGTTCCGGTGTCGTCCTGCGGTGGCCCTTCGTCCTGTGGTGGATCCTCATCGGGCGGAGGCAGCAGCGGAAGATCATGTTGAATGGATGGATCGAAGGTCAACACAAACTCGCTGGAAAGACAAAGTGCATGACGCCACTC
>ENA-ORBV01014331-ORBV01014331.1-microbial-mat-metagenome-genome-assembly--contig:-NODE-14331-length-11880-cov-6.642464_pt1 | contig 11880 bp, 11 predicted proteins | sample MGYA00237777_ERZ505514 | MGnify/ENA primary metagenome ERZ505514 (study PRJEB26160, sample SAMN06269048) | microbial mat metagenome | isolation source: Oligotrophic lake microbial mat | place... | reverse complement strand
TTTCAAGCAGAAGACGGCATACGAGATTCGCCTTAGTCTCGTGGGCTCGGAGATGTGTATAAGAGACAGCACTTACTCGTTGAAATCAATGACAACAACCACAGTCAACAATATAAATGTAAAATTAATAATAACCAATAATAATCAAAATACTGATCCATGCACACAACGTAACAGAAGTGTTGATTCAGAAAAGAAATAGTGAAGGGGAAAAGAGTTCAGTCAAGTGAGCATTTATTAGACATGAACGACAAGAGCCACAGCGCTCCTGTCTCTACCTCTTACACGTCGTCTCCAATCATACAATACCTACAATCATGTCGGGTCTTGCCCCCGTCCAACAAAATGATGCCGACCGATTGTGGAAATCTCAATTACGCGTCGTGCTAGACACGCCTCCAAGTGTGGAAGTCATGAACAACAACAAGCCGGCTGGTACCATCATTGACTCGCACTACCTTGGCTTTATTGTTCAAATGCATCAATTTTTCTTGGCGCATTTGTACGCCATTTTGCGTGGACGGGAAGGACGGCCACAACAGCCACATCCATTGACGTCCTTTTTGAAATACCGCGACAATCCATTGCAGAGTTGTTTGGAGCCATATGTGCGACTGGCCTTGGCCCCAGCGGCATTGGAAGAATTGGAGTCAGCAGCTTTACCACAACAACAACAGGCAGCAGCAGCAGCAGCAGAAAACAACAAAAAGATGATGGTTCGCTTGTGGGAAGGACGCCGCATCATTTCGTTGCATTACGATGATTTTGTCGACGAATTTCATCATTTCATGGTCAAGGGAAATTTGGAGCTCTTAGAGAAACAAGAGTGGCAAGTGAAGGATTCCTTTGGGGCCTTTTTGTATCACAAACCTCAAATGGCATTTGCATGCATGGGTACGGCCATGAGTTTGGCTACTGCGACTTTGTGGCGAGAACGCAACAATTTTAGCTGCATTTGCAGTAGTAGTAGCAACGGCAACAGCAACGGCAACGGCAACAGTGGCAATGACACAGTCGACGCAAGAACTGGGCTGCCTTCTTCCAATACGAGTGGAACTCTGCAACGATTTTTGGATGCCTCGAAAATCCAAGTACGCGTGATGGATGTCAAGCCTAGAATCAACATGATGGATATCAAAACGGGGACCGTAGGGAAATTGATCACCGTGAAAGCAAATGTCGTCAAAGTGCGTCCCAAACGCTTACGCATTGCCACGGCAGACTTTACCTGTAACAAATGCGGTGAAGTTGTCATCCACGCATTTGACCGTGGCAAATATTCGGTACCCTCCAAATGCGTTACCGTCAATTGCAAATCGCGGTCCTTTCATATGGTTCGGTCCATGGCGAATTATTCCAATGTACAGGAAATACGATTGCAGGAGTCACAAGAAGAGAGTACCATGCAATCGGGACGACAACCACGCCAAATGCCGGCAGAATTAGCGGATGATTTGGTGGATTCATGTCGTCCTGGCGATACAGTCTTGGTGGCGTCTGTCGTCGACGTGGTCAATCAGGCATTGGCCACTGGAAAAATGGGAAAACGAGCCAAGGAAACTAGTACCTATACGCTTTTTTTGATTGGGCATTCCATCACAACTCTATCGGAAACGTCGCAAAGCAACAATCGACGAGGACAACAACAGCGGCAGCAGTACTCGCAGCATCAATTGCAGTCTATTACCCAATTATGCCATGCAGACCACAAATTCTTTGGCATGCGAGAAAGAATGTCGTTTCCCTTTGACTTATTGGTAAGATCGCTTTGCCCAGCTATTATTGGGCATAATGAAGTGAAAGCCGGGATTCTGTTGTGTTTGTTGGGAGGCACTCCATCGGCGGCATCTTTTGCTCAGAAAGCATCCAGTGGGGAAATCCGTAGCAATTCACACATTCTTGTGGTTGGTACGTACATTAGGAATGAACCAACGGCTTTGTAAACTCGCAAATGCGCATTCGCCATCACGAACTAACCCGAAACATGTATTCCTGGACTACTTCCGATTTTGGGGATTGTGGTGGTGAGAGTAGGAGACCCTGGGATGGGCAAATCGCAAATGCTCTTGGCGGCATCTCAGCTGGCAGCTCGCAGTGTTTACGTCGGAGGTAACACGGCCAGTACGACAGGGTTGACAGTAACCATGACAAAGGAGGAAAATGGCGAAGCTGGAATGGAGGCAGGTGCACTAGTTTTAGCAGACAACGGGATATGTTGTATAGGTAGGCCCAAGGAGGAATGTGGATCGTTGCTTGAAGTTGTGATGCTTCGTGTGGTTGGAATCGCATGGAGTGGTCCTGATCCGTCATTGATCAATTTGTCTGTGTGTTTTCCTTTCCCGACTGTGTAGATGAGTTCGACAAAATGGCCAAGCTGAGTCAGGATGGGCTCTTGGAAGCCATGGAGCAGCAACAAGTTTCGATCGCGAAGGCTGGAGTTGTGGCATCTTTGCCAGCACGTTGCAGTGTTATTGCCGCTGCGAATCCCAAACACGGCAGTTACAACATGAATAAAACAGTTGCTGAAAACCTCAGCATGTCCAAGCCAATATTATCGCGTTTTGATTTGGTGTTTATTCTGAGAGACCGAGCGGACCAGAATCTGGATCGTCTCGTGTCGAGCAATATCATGGATCTTTATAGAAGTGGGGGCGGACGTTCCAGTACAAGCCGTTACATACCCGGTGCTACCCCACCACCCATGACATACACACAGCAGAATCAAGAACCAACTCATCCTACTCGGGATGGTGAAGATCGGATTCCGATTTGGGAACGGCTGGCATGGGTTGCAGACTTTCAAAAGCAGCCACTTCCTTGCAACTTAGTTCGTGATTACATTGCGTACGCGCGCGAGTATTGTAAACCAAAGCTCACCCAGGAGGCTGCGGCAGTGCTGAAAGACTATTACATGCAGCTGAGATATCCAGAAAATGGAAGGAAAAGGCAAGACACTGTTCCAATCACGACACGCCAGCTGGAGGCGATGATTCGACTGTCTCAGGCGAGGGCAAAGGCGTGTCTCCGAGAATTTGTTTTGGAAGGGGACGCATTGGATGTTGTAGAGCTCATGAGGAGGTCTGTGGTAAGTACAGTGCATGTATCGGGAAAGCTTCCTAACATTGGCAGAGAATCTTTTACCTTTACTAATTTCCTTTTGTGATTCTTTACAAAGGACCAAGTACATTCGGATGAGCATGGATCGCTCGATCGTGAGAGAGGGGGCGCCGGAGGTCAAAGCAAACGCAAACTAAGAAAGGAGTTCGAGGCCATGATGAAAGAAATCATTGGAATTGGCGCAGAGTGTTCCCTCGACGATCTTAGGGTTATAGCGGACCGTGTGAACTTTGGCTTGGGCGACTTTCGCCCCATGATCGACGACCTGAGAGAAAAGGGGGTGCTTCTGCTCAAGAGTGATGGAAGATACAAGATTGTATCGTGAGCGGGAATCTAGACGAACCAAAACTTCCGTAATTGATCCAATTCCAGTCTTTCATAACAAGTTACTAAAAATTCCGCCCCGGAGGGGGTGAACCTTTTCGGAGAAGCTGAAGATGCAAGTGATCTGCGCTCTAGCTAGTAGTGAGTAGAAGTCCTGATGACATGAAGAATTTACATTAGTGAAAGGTAATAATACAAGTGTTTTATTATACTATTCTTTTTGACAGCGCGATGGCCAATCTAGAGCTGGTGCTTGGTTACAACTTTCGAAACAGATCTTCCCTTTCCATGGAAGCCATCAAAAAGCTGCAAGGCCAAGTCAATAACTATTTGGTGAGTTCTTGCAGATGTGGTGGTTCATGAGAATTCAGGCAAATCCAAGATATTGCAAGATACTTCAAGAAGTTCACATGCGAGAGGGTGCCATTTACATTACATCATGTTATATTCAAAAAACACCATCTAACAGCAGTCGAGAGAGAGCTTTATCAGAATCAATAGGATTCCCCCAATTGCTGGACCTACCTAAATTCCCCGGCATCAATCACTCCGTTTTCGTCAGCATCAATCGCATCGATCATATCGTCTACCACAAACTCCGGCGCTGAAATCGCGGGCAGGACAAGAACAGAATTAAGGCATCGATTACGCATGGATCGGCACGAGGGCCGCCTAGCAAAACTTACGTGGGTGACCCAAAAACTTCTCCATCATGATTTTGATCTCCTCTCGATCAAGCACGCCGTCGCCATTCAAGTCAACGTCGTCGAAAGAAATGGATTCCTTGACAATGTCCAACCATGTGGCTTTACAGAAATGGCGCACAATGTATAGGATTGCCGGAACGAAGTCATCAGAACCAGGAAATTTTCCGTCCTCCTTGAGCTGCTTACCTACTGCCATCAAAGGCTCGATTCGGCAGAAGCCATTCAACAAGTTCCGCGGCAGACAGACACGGACAGTGTCGTCCAGCATACCTGGCATGCCATCCCCGTCAAAATCCAAGTCGACCTGCAAGTACCCTCTCCGTGGGACTTCTTCTCCCTCTGCTATTTTGACCCCCTCTTCATTAAAGGTGCGCGAATAATGAATTGCCTCCATTAATTCCCACCGCTTCATTGGCACTATAACCATTTTTGTAGGAAAGGGCAATTCTTTTTTGAGGTCGGCGTATGAAATCTTGTCGTTTTCGTAAAGTTTGTTCCCTTTAATGGTAGCCCCATTGATCATACAGACATCCACCGATTCAAGCTCGTCTTTGATGGCTTTGCACAAGATGGCACCAACAGTGGTTTGTTGAAAACGAGACCGTTGGGAGCTGAGAGGTGTTCCGGGTGGCAGGAGCGTTTCGGCGCTGGCGGTGAATTGAATACAATGCGAGTGGAAGTAAGAGAAGCGAACAAGGCACGACCGAAGCACTTGGTTTCGTCCAACAATACTCACTGCACAATCATTTCGTTATTCAACGTATCTACGACACTCATCTTCTCATCAACAATCTTTTGGACTACAACAGATGGTTCGTAGGGTTTCATGGATACAATGTCGGCCTGCATATCTATAAGTGGCTGTCCTTCAGCGTCAACATCAAAAGTCAAATCGATAAGTGTCGCAGCTTCCGCATCACATCCACTTTTGAGTATCCGAATGTAATTATTGTCGTCTCCAGCGAAACTAGAAGTAGACGCATCCTGTGGATTGTTATCAATACCGAAGGCATCGATTTCTCCGTTGTCAAAGACTTTGATATCGTAAGGTTCATGTTCGTGCCCGCCAATAATTACACTGGGAACTCCTTGGGGTTGCAATTCCAACATACATCTTGCGAGTTCCTTGTCTCGCGACAGAGACATGTGCGTCATGGGAACAACCAAATCAGCCAAATTCCCAGCCACAATTTCCGCATAAGACTCTTGATAAGCTGTTATAACGTTACCGATGGGGGCTCCTCGAAAGGTATGATCTCGAAAGACGCTTGGCTCATCACTAAGCAATCCCAGTAATGCTATATTGACGCGTCCACAGGCCGAGGGAACAATGGCATAGGGTGGCGCCTTTGTCAACATCCATTCCCCATCGGTACCAGCGAGTTTGGAAGCCGGTGGTGGCTTTCTTACGTTTGTATTCACCAACGTGACTTTGTCTTTGGCTGTTAATTCCTGAAGTCGGTTCTGCAACATCGGCCAATGCAAATCGGCTTCATGGTTGCCTAAGCAGGCGTGTGTCAATCCCACGGCTCGTAATGTAGCCACCATGCCACGCCCTCCATCAATCGATGATAATGTGGAAGGTGACAAAAAATCTCCGGCAAGGACAGTACTGGTAGCTTTCGGTTGCAACTGTCGTAAGAAGGATTGCAATTTGGGAAGATTGGCGAGTTCATAGACATCATTAATTGCGACAATCCTTAGCTTGACATGTGACGAATCACTTGATGAGGTAGCAGCCGATGAAAAACTCCTCGAAGAAATAACCGAGTTGAATGCTAAAAGAGTTCAGGAAATTGAACAGTAAGTGAGACGTTAGTACTGCAACCTACCAACTTTTCTGCAAACTCGGCGTACCTGCTTGAGACAGCGCAACTCTACCCCCGGCAAGTTTCTTCTTTCCTTTCTTCTGATTTTCCAGTAGTTTCTTTTTTCTCGTCATGTCACCTCCACCTACTAGTTTGCCAGATTTCATCAGAACATCTTTCCTGTATGCTTTGATGCGTTCACTTGCAATGATTCTGAAATGTCACGACGGGGGAGGAAGCAAAATCACGTGAGGAAACGATCCAACCAATCACGGTTTCGATAAAAGTTCTGTTGCTGCCCATCTTGCGCCAGCTACGTCACTTCGATAACTTACCTTCCATCGGCCTTGGCTTGGATCACGACCACAAATTGCTGCCGCGGCAACACTTCTTGCAGTTTCTTGCAGACAGAACGGCCCTGTGCATGAGCATGATCTTTATGGCAGACAAATGCAAGCGGCTCCACAACTTCGTTATTCAACAAAATTTCAACCTTGTGAACGTTTGCTTGTCGAAAAGGAGGATCTCCCTCGACCGTATCAAGACTACCAAATCCAGCCGTGACATTTTTCAATTGGTCGTGAAAGTCCACGACTACTTCTGCCCAGGGCATTTGAGCAGTAAATATCCATGTTTCTTCATCGATTGGCTTGCTTTCGAGCCCGATACCACGTCTTCGACTGATCAAATCCATGACAGCACCGGCACAATCGACGGGGGCCATTATTGTTGCGCTCACCATGGGTTCCTCGATTGAGAACCTTACCCCTTGACCAGGCCACTGAGCAAGATCCTCGATAATTTCCGTGACAGGCTCACCAGCAGGTTGACTTTTTGATCTTCTTCCTTCCTTGTAGGTTATTTTATATGGAACTTTTGGCGGTGTGACAATGGCCTCGATATCGAACTCATCCAAAAGTCTCTGTCGAAACACTTCCATATGCAAAATCCCTTGAAATCCAACCTTTAGTCCAGGGCCCAGAAAAGGACCCCCTCGTTCACTTCCTCCTGAGAGTGCAGCAGTGCGGGATAGTTCTAGCCCCGTGTCATTCAGTGCGAGCCGATCCACGGCGGCGACCAATTCATCGAATCCATCCGAGTCTCCTGGATGGACGCTGGCGTACAAAACCGACTTGGTAATGTCCTGAGCATTTGGTACTACTGGCAAGATCATTTCTTTGGAGATGTGTTTCTGCAGGATCAAAACAGTTCCTGGCTGTGCTTGGCGGGGATCGCGGAGGCCAAAACGAACATAACCCATTTGCCCTCGCCTCAAGTGTTTGGTGCGGCTCGGTAGCGGCAAAACCATACCAATCTCTTGGACCGAATATGATTGTTGATTTTGTAGATTGTTGCCATCGTTCTTGTTCGCTCCGACAATAACAATCCGGTCACCTTCTGCCATGGAACCAGACACAACCTGAACCAGACAGTTGACGCCACGGTCGTCGTACCACGAGTCTACAACTTGCGCTCGAAGTGTCATGTCTTTGTTGTTCCCTGAACGATTATTGCCTAGTTGTTCATAATCCGAATCATCTGCATCGTCTGCTAATGCTGTCGGGGGAGGTACTGCTGTACAGATGCGATCCAATACTTGCGCAATGCCAAAGCGACTGCGAGCACTCGTGAGAATGATATCATCTGGGTCCTCCCAATTCAGCCATTCCGATGCCGTCAGTGCCACATGAACAGGTCTGGCAGCATCCAGGTCCACTTTTGTCAAGGCCAGAATCAGCTGGGGTGGATTGTCGGACATGGAGCGAGCCTTGTCGCAGACAGTCCATGTCTGTGCTTGAATGCCCTGCGAGGCATCCAAAAGAAGAACGGCTCCCTGTACAAAAGACAAGGACCTAACAACTTCCCGTCCAAAGTCCACATGCCCGGGAGTATCAATCATATTCAGCAGTAGACAACCGGTTGGTCCTACAGCCGACGGATGCGGATACAACATGGTAGCTGTGGAAGCTTTCACTGTAATCCCTCGCTCTTTTTCCACAGAAAGTGTATCCAATAATTCATATTGTTCCTTGCTGTCACTGGTAACAACATTTGAATTATTTTTCTTGGGTTTATTGTTGGTAATAGGAGAAGCAGTAGTAGTTGACGGCTGTCTTTCTTGTTGATTTAATAAAACAGCTTCTTGCGCAATTTTTTGAGCTTTGGGTCCTAAATTTCCCGTCAATTCCAAAATGCGACTGCTCAAGCTGCTCTTGCCGTGATCCACGTGCGCAATGAAGCAAAAATTTCGCACATCCTGAAGTGGAATCTGTCGCAAAATGTCTTCGGCGTTGTCATTCAAAATGGAAATGTTATTATTCGTTGGATGATCCACAAAAGGGCTGCTGCTGTCACTGCTCTCCACCGCGAGGCTACTGTGCTGCCGTCTCTTCCAAGAAAGCAATTGTCTTGGTGCATCGATAGACGACGAAATTACGCCCAAATGATTCCATCGGCATGGGTGGAGACGACGGCGACATTGTGCGTGTACCGAATTTGTGTGGAGTAGTTTGGATCTCGCGGAAGAATGCAGGGAATTGATCCTTCTCTGGGCGGAGTGCTTTAGAAAATGCGACTGAAGCAGGTTTCTGCTTGTCGATCTCGATTGATTTACTTGCATCATCTATTAATTGGGTGTTGTTGAGGACTGAAGAAGTAGAGGCAAAGTAGCTAGCTAGTAGCTGATCTACTTAACTATTGCACCATTTAGCTAAGAAGTAATTAATTCGTCCATGAAATAGGCAGAAGCGATCGGGAGGAGCGTTTGCCAAGCCGAAATTCCGACGACGAGGAGGCGGGTTTCACTATAGACGCACAGCTTTTCTTCGTTGAGAGATGACGTCAGAATAATTTCTGGAACTACAAATAAAAGACGCACACGCTCCAAGATCCATAGATTCTATTTGGTTCGCTATTTGGTTATGAGCTGGATAATTTGCATTTTTTTCACCAAGATCGAGTCAGTGGTGCATGGTGTGATGAGCTGTGAAAAGAGGATAGAAGAGCATGTGGAAGGGAACAGCATTGATTGTCATTCATTGACGCCGCTCTTCTATCTCTGGTGAATGAATCACTAGCTAGCTAGTATCCTTCTCTCATCTCATACTTGCTAGCTTGTAGCTTGCATCGTATCAGTAACGAGTGAAAATACAGTGTCTTTTCGAAACATCCTCATATTTTTTGGTTGGCCAGCACAGCAACTCCCTCTCGACGGCTCATTTATTTCACCATGAATCCTCTTTTTTCTTGGGTTCTCGTCGGATTCCTCCTGTTCGAGGTTGCTTTATTTCTCCCTTCCTGCAATGCCTTTCTTCCGACTCGTGTACTTCATGCGCCGCTGGCAAGTCTCCAAATGGCTCGCCGAAATGACGAGACCGAACAACAAGCAAGAGAAGCCTTGAAATCACTGGGAAGTTTTCATCAAGCATCTTGGAAGGGCAGAGCTACTTCCTTTGGTGTATCACCCGATATCGCTGCCGGCATTCTCCAAAAGAAAACATCCCCGGAGTATCAAGTGGACGTGAAACTCTCCCTCGCCAAGAACGGGGATTGGGGCATTTCCGAATTGTATTCCTGGCAGAATGGTTCCGAGGGCTCTACCGAGGGCTCTACCTATGTCTCTTCACGTGATGTATCCTTGTCCAAAGCCAGTGTGGATTGTGATGCTGTGGATTCATCGTATTCGCTGGATGTTCGACGCACCATTCGAATGGCTGATAATGATGACGACGACGATAAGGAGACGGCAAAAGCAGCAACCACAAGTTGTGAACTACCAGCCGATATTATTGGAACAGAAAAACAGATTGAGTTTGCTGTAGAACATTGTTTGGCCATTTCCGACGATAAACGAGTAAGATTGTGGGCCTTGTATGGAGGAGATAATCAAGCATTGATTCGAGTTGTGGTTTGTGACGAAAAACGTCTGCCCGAAGATCAATCTACAGCGGCAGGTATTGGATCATCAGCATCATCGTCGTCGTCTACGTTGTCTGCTTCGGATATGATGGATTTGCAAGGTGACATAGATCGCATCGTCGACAAAATTGCGGGACAAGTCCAAGGCGACAGCAACAATCCAAATGATAGCACCACCAACGATCCAACAACAGAATCATCACCAAAGTCTGATCCGTCGTCCTCAGATGATATCCTGAAACGTTTGCAAGATAAAATTGAATCATATCCAAGCAATATCAAAAATGACGACAACGAAAAGGACAAGGGGCCCTCTCTCACTCGATATCCCATTAGTCTCTTGGAACTTACATCGGGTGTTTGGTTGGGGGATTCTATTATCCGCGATTTTCCCATGGTCCCAGGAGGCACTACCCAGTCTCCTGGAAAGGGTTTTGGTGATGTTTCTTCGACGACAAGTAGCAAGGCGTCCAAACCCATCTTGGGCGCGTGGGAAGTTGGAGTGCAAAAAGTAGCTCGCGAGTGGCTTTGGGACTTTGGGGAAATGGTTCGACAAAGCAACGAAGCCGGAAAAGCCTTGGGGGCAGCCATGCAACCAGCCATGGGACAATCAATGGCTGGGCAGGTTTGTGAAAATCAGTATTCATCGAGAAGAATACCCAAAGAGGAACGTATGGTCTACATCGATTGGAATGATGGCAATGGTGACAATCATGTAGGGTTTATTCTTGGATCCGTGTCCATTCAGGTAAATTCAATGATGCATAGTGGATTGAAATACTGTAGCGAGATATCTTCGGTAGAATTGCTTCTCATTATGCTTTTAACTTTGTTTTCCTTTTTTCTCACAGGTGCCCAGATTCTCAACGTTTGGGAGCCGACAAAAAAAGCCGTTCTACACTGAATTATGTGTCTATCAGAATGAAGCGTCAGCTGAGGAGGATAATGCTATGAGTGCATCTCTTACAATTGACGAGGAATCCATGGAAAACAGCAAACTTCCCGAGGTTGTATGTTCTAGGATATGTAGACTTTACAACGCAGAAGGCCAGATGAAACAAGGTTGTACATCCTTCTTCAGCCTTAAACGGTTTGGAATCGGAGAGGACCCATGAAGTGTAAACCCTACGACATCTATCTCATTTTCTTTTCCAGAAAGGCTCGCTGCCATAAACGCTCCGTACGAAACTTTCGCATCCACCTTACCAGCGAACTCTGGTATACTAAGATCCCCGAAGTCTGAAGAACCTTGGATAGATCCGCCAGTGGGCATTCTCACTTGAACATCCATAGACCAATTTTCATTGTTCTTCGTGGTTATATTATCCATTTCTACTTTTAGAAAAATCTCGGCACCAGCTCCACCAATATCCACTTTAATTTTGTCGTACAATTCATTTGCACGTTCCTGATTCTTTACTTCCATTTGTATTGACACAACGATCTCCACATTCGTTTGGTCCCATGTGGTAATAGTAACGTCCGCGAAATTCACATCAAATATAAAATGCACATCCTTGTTCGCACTAAGTGTTTTCTTGATCTCTTTAGGGAAATCTCCGGTGGCTCCGGCCATTGAGGCGCTGAGTAGAGCAATCGCCAAAGTCAAAAATTTAAAGATCTGTTTTGTTTTCATTGTTGCTTCTGTTATTGATTTGTACATATTTCTGCATCATCTCCACGTCCACTAATCAACTGAGTGATTTTTAAATTATCGTATGCATTTAAATATGTATAGAAATTAGGTGTCTCAATAAGAGATCCAACTCTTTTTCTCAATTGAAAATCTGTTCCCTTACCGAACCAGGAGTATGAACCTGAATCGGATTTTTGCATATCGGTAACGATCCCGAGCATGGTAGTTTTCCCACTTCCATTTGGACCCAGGATTCCGAACACAGAACCTTTAGGAATTTGTAAAGAAACATTTTTTAGAGCATGGACTTTGCCAAAATGTTTGTGAAGATTTGAGACCTGTAGAACCATTTCCTGACTCATATAATAAG
>ENA-ORBV01014329-ORBV01014329.1-microbial-mat-metagenome-genome-assembly--contig:-NODE-14329-length-11881-cov-2.893850_pt1 | contig 11881 bp, 7 predicted proteins | sample MGYA00237777_ERZ505514 | MGnify/ENA primary metagenome ERZ505514 (study PRJEB26160, sample SAMN06269048) | microbial mat metagenome | isolation source: Oligotrophic lake microbial mat | place... | reverse complement strand
GGTCTGCCCAGAGTGCGCCCCAGTGCATCGGCACAAATACGGTGCCGGGGGCGATCGCCCGCGTTACTTTGGCGGGAAATTGGGCTGAGCCTCGACGCGACTGCACGGCTACTAAATCGCCCTCGACAATGCCGAGCTGCTCAGCATCGCGCGGGTGAATTTCGATAAACGGGTGGGGGTGCATCTGGCGAATTTTGTCGGTGCGTCCGGTGCGGGTTTGGGTGTGCCAGTGGCCGTAGAGCCTGCCCGTAGTGAGGATAAAGGGAAACTGCTGGTCGGGCGGTTCGGCGAGGCCACGAGAGTGATAGGCACTGAAACGGGCGCGACCATTGGGGGTATGGAATTTGAGGTCGGTGTAGAGCCGTTTCGCCTGACTGGTAGCCGTTTCGCCCAACGGTAGCGGCCATTGCAGCGGGCCTTCGGTATGCAGGCGCTCGTGGCTGATGCCGGTCATGTCGCAGGGGCGATCGCGCGTCAGTTTCACAAATTCGGCGTGGATTTCAGCGCTGGTCTGGAACGGGAACTGGGTCGCAAAGCCCAGCCGCCGCCCCACTTCGGCAAAAATTGCCCAGTCTTCTCGCGCTTCACCGGGAGCCACCTGAAAGGCTGAGGCTAGGGTAACGCAGCGTTCTGAGTTGGTCATGGTGCCGCTTTTTTCACTCCATTGGGTGGCGGGCAGCAGCAGGTGGGCGTATTCGGTGGTTTCGGTAGGGTGATAGGCTTCTTGGTAGATGGTGAAGGGCGATCGCCTGAGTGCAGCCTTCGTTCGTTCCAGATCGGGCAGGCTGACGGCGGGGTTGGTGGCGGCAATCCAGAATAGCCCCACCTCGTCGTTTTCCAAGCCAACAATCATCTCCCACACGCTGCGACCGGGCTGGGGTGCAATCCGTCCGGCGGGTAATTGCCAAGCGGTTTCGACGTCGGCGCGGTGCTGCGGGTTGGTGACGGAGCGATAGCCAGGGAGTAAATGTGACAGCCCGCCGGCTTCTCGGCCACCCATGGCGTTGGGTTGCCCGGTGAGGGAAAATGGCCCCGCGCCCGCTTTACCAATTTGCCCGGTGAGCAGGTGCAGGTTAATCAAGCTGCGGACTTTGGCAGTGCCTTCGCTCGACTGGTTCATCCCCATCGACCACAGCGACAGCACCCGCGCCGATTCGCCCCAATAGCGCGCTGCTGTTTCTAATGCCTCTACCGGGATGCCGCAGCGCTCGGCGACGACGGATGGTGGGTAATGCTGCACGACCTCAGCAAAGTCGGCGAAGCCTGTGGTATGTTGCGCAACGAAGTCTGGCGCGTCATGTCCCGACTGGATTAGTAAGTAGGCTATGCCATTGAGCAAGTCGATGTCGGTGCCGGGGCGAATGGCGAGGTGCAGGTCGGCGGCGGCAGCGGTGGGAGTGGTGCGCGGATCGACCACAATCAGCCGCACATGGGGCGTTTTTTTGTGATATTTGCGCAGACGGTTGAAGACGATCGGGTGGCACTCGGCGGTGTTGCTGCCAATAATAAAGGCACAGTCGGTGGTTTCCAAATCGTCGTAGCAGCAGGGCGGGCCGTCTGCGCCCAAACTTTGGATGTAGCCAGATACGGCAGACGACATGCACAGCCGGGAATTGGCATCAAAGTTGTTGGTGCCCAGACAGCCTTTCATCAGCTTCTGAGCGGTGTAGTAGTCTTCGGTGACAAACTGCCCCGACCCGTACATACAGATTGCATCGGCTCCCTGGGTTTGGATCACCGTTTGGATCCGATCGCAAATTTTCTCGAAGGCTTCATCCCAGCTAATCCGCCGAAACGGTTGATCCAGGGTCTCCCGCCACATCGGGTACAGCAATCGATCTTTGCCGATCGACTCTGCTACCGTGGCTCCCTTGACACACACCATGCCCAAACTAGACGGATGGTCGCGATCGCCCCGCACCTGCCACGGCGTTTTGCCAGTTGGCTCTCCTGGTATCACTTCCAATCCACAGCCCACCCCGCAGTAGGGACATAAAGTTTTAATCGGCTCGGACATAGGGAAAGGATGGGGAATGGTTTAGAAGTCTGATCGGCTACCCTCGCGAACCGCCCCTACAGGTCGTCGTGGGCGTAGCGATGATACAAAAAGTCGAGGGCTTGGTTGCGCAGTTCGTAGTAGCGCGGGTCTTCCATGACGCGATCGCGGCTGCGGGGGCGAGGGAAGGGTACGTCTAGGATTTCGCCAACTTTGGCCGCAGGGCCATTGGTCATCATGACGACACGATCGCTGAGCAGCAGGGCTTCGTCGATGTCGTGAGTAATCATGAGGACGGTGACGCGGTTGTTGGTCCAGATTTTGAGCAGTTCGTCTTGCAGCTCTTCGCGTGTGATTGGGTCGAGGGCACCAAAGGGTTCATCCAAAATCAAAATTTCGGGACGCATTGCCAGGGCGCGGGCAATGCAGACCCGCTGCTTCATGCCGCCAGAAAGGGCGGCGGGGCGTTTGTCGGCGGCGTCCGATAGCCCTACCATGGCCAGGTGGTCGCGGACGATCGCCTCTTTCTCAGCCTTCGGTTTTTTGCGCCAGATGGAGTTAATCCCCAGGTAAATGTTCTCGAAGGCGCTCATCCAGGGCAGCAGTGAATAGTTTTGGAATACCACCATCCGATCAGGGCCTGGTTTGGTAATGCGCTGCGATCGCAACCGCACTTCGCCCGTTGTCGGCGTCCGAAAGCCCGACACCATATCCAACAGCGTCGATTTGCCGCAGCCCGAATGCCCAATCACCGAGACGAATTCGCCTTCATTCACCGTTAGGTTAACGCCATCGAGCACGGTATAGGTGTCGCCATTGTCGGTGGGATAGACCTTCGACAGGTTGTCAATCACTAGAAACGCATCGGTTACGTCCGCAGGGCTGGGTTTAAGGTCGGTACTGTCAAGGGTCTGCATGGAGTTAGGGGGTAATGGAGAGGAGAGTGGATGATGTTAGTGGGTGATCGCCGCCACGGGTGGATCGATGCTGATTTCTTCAATCCGAACGTTGTCGTGCTTAATGGTGAGGTTGTTGAGGTAGCCAATTGGGTCGTCAGGGTTGAAGACGCTGCCATCGGCAAAGGTGACGATACCTCGGTTGGGTTCAATGTCGGGCAACCCCAGGTCGCGGGCGGCGGCTCCAAACACATCCACGCGGCGGGTGCGGTTGAGGATGTCGAGCCAGTTGCGCGGGAAGGGGGCAATGCCCCAGCGCGCCAGTTGGGTCATGATCCACAGCCCTTCGACCCGATACGGGCAGTTGGTGCGATCGACGTAGAACTGATTGAAGCGCAGCAGCTGTTCGGGTTCGGCATCGGTGCCCCGGTCGTAGGGCGTCACCAGCCCAGGCCGCAGATAGGCGGGATCAACGCCGACATAGTCGGGTCGAGCCAAAATCTCGACCAGCTCTTCGCGGTTGCGGCGATCGTCGCAATATTCGCAGGCTTCCAGCAGGGCTTTGACTAGGGCGAGGTGGGTGTTGGGATAACGGGCAGCCCAGTCTTCGCGCACGCCTAAGACTTTTTCTAAATGCCCCGACCAAATGTCTAAATCGGTGGCGATCACAAAGCCGGTGCCTTCTTGGACGGCGCGCGAGTTCCACGGCTCACCGACGCAGTAGCCGTCAATGGTGCCACTTTTGAGGGCTATTGCCATTTGGGGCGGCGGAATCATGACAATGTTGACGTCTTTGTCGGGGTCGATGCCGCCCGATGCCAGCCAGTGACGCAGCATCAGGTTGTGCATGGAGGCCGGATGCACGGCGGCGAGGGTGGGCACTTTGTCGGAGGTGCGGGCGATCGCCTCCTTCAGATCTTCCAGCGTCCGCACGCCATCGTGATAAAACCGCTTGCTGAGGGTAATGGCGTTGCCGTTGCGGCTCATCACCAGACCCGTCACCACGGGAACTGGCGGTTTGCCATTCATCCCCAAGGTCAACCCCAGCGGCATTCCAGCAATCATCTGCGCTGCGTCTAAGCGCCCGGTGGTAATGCCATCGGCGATCGCTTTCCAGTTTGGTTCACGCGACAGGGTGACTTGCTCTAGACCGTATTTCTCGAACAGCCCTTTTTCTTTGGCGATCGCCAGCGGCGCACAGTCGGTCAGCGGCACAAAGCCAATGTCCAGGTTGACTTTTTCTAAGCCGTTGCGGGCAATCGGTTCTGCCGCCACCAGCTTGCGTTTTTTCGCCTGCTTTTGCTGATTGAGGAAATAAACAATTTCGGTGCGCATGGCATAGTAACTGGGATGGTTGACCACCTCCAGCCGCTCCCGAGGACGCTCAAACGGCACGTCCAAAATCTGCCCAATGTACGACTCAGGGCCATTGGTCAGCATCACAATTCGATCCGACAATAGCAGCGCTTCATCTACATCGTGGGTCACCATAATGCAGGTGAGCTGGTGCTCTTGGGCAATTTGCATTAGCTGATCTTGCAAGCCGCTGCGAGTCAGGGCATCTAGTGCGCCAAACGGTTCATCTAGCAGCAGTAGTTTGGGTCGAATCGAGAGGGCACGGGCGATCGCCACCCGCTGTTTCATCCCCCCCGACAGCTGCCCTGGTCGCTTGTCTGCTGCCGGACGCAGCTTCACCATGTCAATGTGCTGATCGACGATCGCCGCCCGTTCTGCCGCCGACTGATCCCTCATGACCCGGTTTACCGCCAGGGCAATATTTTCCCGCACCGTCAGCCAGGGCAGCAGCGAGTAGTTTTGGAACACTACCATCCGATCGGGACCCGGTTCCGTCACCTGCTTGCCAGCCAAAATCACCCCACCTGCCGATGGCTTGGCCAGTCCGGCCACAATGTTGAGCAGGGTAGACTTACCGCAGCCAGAATGACCCAGCAATGTAATAAACTCGCCCTTTTGGATATCTAGCGTGATGTTCTTCAGTGCAATGTACTTGCCCCCATTCGGCATGGGGAAGACTTGATCGACGTGATCGATTTCAACAAAGGCAGACATAGGGAAAAGGAAGAGGGGTGAGGAAGGAAAGAGGAGGGGGTTGGTTTTACTTCTGTTCTTCGGGGACGACACGGGAGGCGATGTAGCCGATGATGGCGTTGAGGAGTAGACCGACGATGCCGACATAGACGATGGCTAGAATCACTTCGCTGTTGCTGCCGCTGTTGTAGGCATCCCAAATAAAGAAGCCGATTCCGACGCCGCCGGTCAGCATTTCGGCGGCAACGATCGCCAGCCACGATAGCCCGATCGCAATTTTTAGCCCAGTGAAGATGTAGGGCACGGTGGCGGGCAGTAACACCTTAAAGAAGTAGTCCATCCGCGACAATTGCAGGACTTTGGCGACGTTGTTGTAGTCTTGCGGAATATTTTGCACACCCACGGCGGTGTTAATTACAATCGGCCAGATTGCGGTGATAAAGATGACGAAGATGGCGGCGGGCTGGGAGTCTTTGAAGGCGGCGAGGGCGATCGGCAACCAGGCCAATGGCGGCACGGTGCGCAATACTTGAAAAATTGGGTCGAGGGCTTGGAACATCAGCAGGCTGACGCCGATCAAGATACCCACGGCAATACCGACGATGGCGGCCAGGGTATAGCCCACGGCTACGCGCTTCAGGCTGGCGATCAGTTGCCAAAACAAGCCCTGGTCGGTGCCTTCTCCTTGATAAAACGGGTCAACAATTAGCTCCCAGGTATCTTGAACGACTTGAACCGGACCCGGCAGCGATGCATCGGGGGCGGAACACAGCGCTTGCCAGAGGGCTAACAGGATGAAGAGGGCGATCGCCGTAGGCACAAGTCGTTTAATGCTTCTGCCCAGCATGGTAAAAAGCATTGTGGCCAACGAATTATTGGAGCGCCTACTGAGTTCTGCGGTCATAGTTTGGGTTCCTTCAGTCGTTGTCAGGGTGGATCAGGACGTAGGGGTTTGACGTTGCCAAACCCCACGGGGAAACTAACCGTTAGATTTTCTTGATCGCGAGTCCCTTCAGGTAGGCATCGGGATCAGCCGGATCAAACTTGACGCCGTCAAAGAAGGTTTCGACGCCGCGCGAGGTGTCTTTAGGGATGGCGGCTTCCTGGCCAATGGCCTTAGCGGCTTCGCGCCAAATGTCTTCCCGATTGACCGTATCAATCAGCGCTTTTTTGTCGAGGTCGGCAGGCAGGTAGCCCCAGCGCGTATCTTCCGTGACGAACCACAGGTCATGGCTCTTAAACGGATAAGAGGCAGCATCGTTCCAGAATTTCATCAGCAGCGGGCTATTTTCTAGCTTGCGCACGCCTAGGTCAAAATTGCCCTGTGCCCGTGCCAGAATGTCTGCTTCTGGCACCTTAAACCACTGCCGCGCCGAAACGATTTTGCACATTTCGGCTTTGTTGGCCGGGTCGTCGCACCAAATTTGGGCTTCTTGCACGGCCATCACGATCGCCTTCGTCGCCTTGGGATACTGATCGACCCATTCTGCCCGCATCGACAGCGCCTTTTCGGGATGGTCTTTCCAAAGTTCGCCCGTAATGACGGCACTATAGCCAAGATCTTGGTTAACGGTCTGAGCATTCCATGGCTCACCCACACAGAAGGCTTCCATGTTGTTGACCTTCAAGTTGGCGACCATTTGAGGCGGTGGCACCACAATGGTGGATACGTCTTTGTTGGGGTCAATACCGCCTGCCGCTAACCAGTAGCGCATCCACAGGTCGTGGGTGCCGCCGGGGAAGGTGACAGCGCACTTAATGTCGCCCTTGGCTGCTTTGGCTTTGGCAAATGCTTCTTTGAGGGGAGCGCTATCGGTGCCAATTTTGAGATCCTTGTAGCTATTAGCTAGCGTGATGCCCTGCCCGTTCACGTTTAAGCGAGCCAGGATGTACATGGGAACTTTTTTGTTGCCCTTGGTAATCTTGCCTGTAGACATCAGGTAAGGCATGGGGCTGAGGATGTGTGCCCCGTCGATGCCGCCGCCCGCAGAACCGAGTTCCAGGTTGTCGCGCGTCACTGCCCAGGACGCTTGCTTAGCCACTTCTACGTCGGGCATGCCGTACTTGGCAAATAAGCCTTTTTCTTTGGCAATGATTAGCGGAGCGGAATCTGTGAGGGCAATGAAGCCAAGTTTGGCCGTCGTTACTTCTGGGGCATCGGCAGCGCCGACAGGTGATGGAGCCGCTGGAGATGCTGCCGTGCTGCTGGCAGGGCTGCTGGTGGAGGTGCTAGAACCGCTGCTGCATCCATTGACGAGCACAGTGGCAGCGGTAGCAGCCCCGGCGGTGAAGATGAATTGGCGGCGTGACAGATTAGACATAGTTTATGTGCTCCGATGGCTGTGAGTGTGACTGAGAAAACGTGGGAAAACTGTTCGGGGTGAGTAAAGCCAAAAGTGGGAGACGTCTGGGTTGGCCTGAGATTAAAGCAGCGGACGAGAGGCAAAATTGAGTCAAAGACTCTCTAGATGCTCGATAGGGCGATCGCCGAGCACTCTCTAAATCATCTAAATCGCCTGAATCAACAACTTAAATTGCTGATGGGTTTGGACGGTTTACTCCAGCACGGCCACCTGCTTGGGCTGCGCCCCAAACTGTTCGATCAGCAGGTCGCGCAGTAACGGCTTGAGGTCATCGCAGGGGATGCCTTTTCGCACACAGGTGCCGAGTTCGGCATGTTTGCCGACTTTGCCACCCATATACAGATCAACGCCTTCAGCGGCTTTGCCGTCTTTACGAACTTTGGTACCCATGAGGCCAATGTCGGCCACTTGGGGCTGCCCGCAGGAGTTCGGGCACCCGGTCCAGTGAATCCGTACGGCGCGAGTAAAGGTGAGTTCTGCGTCTAGTTCTTCTGCTAAAGCCACGGCGCGATTTTTGGTTTCGATCAGGGCGAAGTTGCAGAACTGTGCTCCGGTGCACGATACAAGCGATCGCATTAACACCGACGGATTCACCGAAAACTTACTCAACAGCGGCTCTTTTAACAGCGGTGCGATCCGAGAATCGGGCACGTCTGGGATAATCACGTTTTGCTCTACCGTCAGGCGAATTTCGCCACTGCCGTAGACATTGGCAATTCTGGCCAGGTCAAACATGTCGGGGGCGTAGAGCCGTCCCACGGGAATGTGCAACCCCACGTAGTTGAGTGCGGGCTGTTTTTGGGCGTGAATGCCGATGTGATCTCGCTTATCCCAGAGGATTTCGTCCTTTAGGGCTGCTGCTGTTAGGGGATGGCCAACCTGTTGTTCCACAGCAGCGCGAAACTTGTCCATGCCCCAGTCATCAATCAGCCACATCAGCCGCGATTTTTGCCGATTGGCCCGCAAGCCAGAGTTGCGGTACACCAGCAAAATCGCTTCGCATAGTGTGACCACATCGCGCGGATCGACCCAGGCATTGAGCGGTACGGCAGCTTCACAGCGCTTGGCTGAAAAGAACCCGCCCACCAGCACATTGAACCCCAGCCGCCCATCCTTAAACGCTGGAATAAAGGCGATGTCGTTGATTTCGGCATGGATGGAATTGTCTCGACACCCGGCGATCGCAATATTGAACTTGCGCGGCAGGTTACTAAACGACGGGTTGCCCTCGCCGTTATTGGTAATCATGTCTTGCACTTTACGCACCAGACCCCGCGTGTCGATTAACTCATCGGCGTCAATCCCCGCTACCGGAGAACCCGTGATATTGCGAACGTTATCCATCCCCGACTGAATGCTGGTCAACCCGGCTTGTTCAAACTGCTGAAAGATATCGGGAATATCTTCGAGGCGGATGCCCCGCAGCTGGATATTTTGCCGAGTGGTAATGTCGGCACTGCCGTCCTCGCCGTAGCGCTGGACGACCTCCGCCAGCACCCGCATTTGGCCGCTGGTGAGAATGCCGTTGGGCATCCGCAGCCGCACCATAAACTGCCCCGGCGTCACGGGACGAAAAAACACCCCCATCCACTTCAGTCGATGATCGCGATCGGTAGCGTCCATTGCCTCCCAGCCAACTCGGGCAAAGTCTGCCAACTCTGCCTTAACTGCCAGACCATCTTTTTCAGATTTAAGTTTTTCAAATTTGTTGAGACTCGTCTCTACTGGGATCGTACTGGTCATAAACGCGTGACCTTTAGTCGCTAGCTGAACTGAATGTGAGAAGGGCTAGGGCATCCAAATGGAGGAGATCCTGTCTGTGACAACGGTTACCCCTATCGGCGTTCCGTCATGAAAGCAACGTTAGGGCGATTACCTAGGGCAATTCGTATCGTTGATTACAAAATGTTGCGTGTCATGGACAAATCGCATTGGCGTGATGCGAATTGCGCATGATGCCGCTCACTGAAACCGAGTCCTTCTGACTACAATCCGAGTGCAGCCGTTGAATCGTGTTGATTTTTCTGCTGTTCAGCGCGACATATCGACTCTATTCGCCCAGGTAAACTGGCTAGACTCTTTTGAACAGCACTCCACCTTCGAGCCGCATTTCTACTCACCCGCCTGGGCCAGGTTGGGATAACGATAGCCTGCTGTCCCAGGCTCAAGCGGCGGTGCAGCAGGGCGATTGGCCATTGGCGACTCAATGTGTCTATCAAAGCGTCCTGCAACTAGACGCCGTACTCCAAGCCACCGCCATGCTGGCTTCAACTCTCCCCACTGCCCTAGAGCATGACCTCGCCACCCTCCAAACGCTGGCTTTTCAGGTCTTAGAATATGGTGACTTTCAAGACCGCTGGGATGTGGCCAAAGTATTTTCAGCCCTGGGGGGCATGCTGACTCACGCTGACGCGATCGCCCCTTTATCTGGCACCGGATCTGGCACCGGATCTGGCACCGGATCTGGCGGCAGTGTCCCAAATCGGCTGGAGTCGTTAATTTCACCATTAATCGACTGCTTGCAAGATGACGCTCACGATCCAGAACTGCATTGGTTTGTCACCCGGATCTTGAGCGAATTTCGGCAGGCCGATGTGTTAGCAGCACTGATTGACCTGCTGCACCGATCTGATACCGCAGATCTCCAGGACATGGCCGCCGCCGCTCTGGCTGGGTTTGGAGCCACTGCCGTCCCCGCTCTGACCCCGCTGCTAGCCGCCGAGCGGACTCGCCTGCTGGCCGTGCAAACCCTCGCCCGCATCCGTGAGCCAGCCTGCGTGGAGCCACTGATGCAGGTGCTGCATGACGACGATCCAGCCGTTCGAGCCGCCGCGATCGCCGCTCTGGGCAGCACCCGCGATCGCCGCAGTCCCCACCTGTTGATCGAGGCGCTGCAAGACCCCGCCGCCGCCGTCCGGCAAGCTGCCGTGACCAATCTGGGCTTTCGAGCCGACCTGCTGCCCCAGGTAGATTTAGTCGTTTTGATTCAGTCGCTGCTAACGGATATAAATCCCACCGTTTGCCAACAGAGCGCGATCGCCCTGAGCCGACTGGCTACCCCAACAGCCACCGTTGCCCTAGCCGATACTGCCCAATCGCCCCAAACGCCGCTGACTCTCCAAATAGAATGCGTTCGTGCCCTGGGCTGGATGAATACACTGCCTGCCATCACGGCGCTCCATAGCATGCTCCACCACCTACTAGCCAACTGGACAACCTACCCCGCGCCCGCAGACGTCGTTCTAGAATTAATCAAAGCCTTAGGCCGCACCAAGTCTGCCGAATTGCAGCATCAAGCCACGATCCATTTGATCGCCTACCTGCAATCTTGCCCGCCCCCACTACAAACTCCGGCCATCAAACAGGCGATCGCCCTCGAACTGGCCACCCTCGGCGATCCCAGCGCCCTCGATTCCCTATTGCATCTAACAACCGACTCGGAACTCAGCGTCAAGCTGCACGCGATCGCTGCCCTCAAACACCTCAACCCCACCCACGGCCACCAGCAGCTCACCGCCTGGGCAGCGGACGAGTCAAAATCTGATGCCACTAGGCAAGCAGCGGCGATCGCCCTCCAGGAATGGGGTTAATGTTTTAGAGGGGTTAAATTTTTGCAACACCTCCTTACCCTCATGCTTTCCTCCCGGTTCACTGACGCTTTTAGCTTTGCGGCAGAGCTACATACCACCCAATTGCGTAAAGGGACTCCCGTGCCTTACATTGCGCATTTAATGGCGGTTTCTAGTTTGGCCTTGGAACATGGTGCCACCGAAGATGAGGCGATCGCGGCCTTGCTGCATGATGCGATCGAAGATCAGGGCGGGGCGGTGGTGCGTGAAGCCATTCGCAGTCGCTTTGGGGATGCGGTCACGGCGATTGTCGATGGCTGTAGCGATGCCGATACTATTCCCAAGCCGCCCTGGCAAGCCCGCAAACAGGCGTATCTCGACCATTTGGCCACCGCTCCCCCTTCGGTGCGTCTGGTTTCTGCCTGCGACAAATTACACAACTGCCGCTCGATCTTGACCGACTACCGCATCCATGGCGATGCCCTCTGGGACAGGTTTAAGGGCGGTAAAGCCGGAACGCTGTGGTACTATCGCTCGCTCGTGCAAATTTTTCAGCAATTTGGCAGAACGCCGCTGATTGATCAACTGACTCAGGTTGTTTCAGAACTGGAAGCAGCCGTTGAGCATCATCGTTAAGCACCAGCGTCAAGAACCATCACTGATGCCCTTGGCGTCGTCTGCTGTCCAAAAATTTGAGCTGCTGATATAGCGCCATGACTTTGGGCAACCGCATGTTTCTCGCCTGCGACGCCCGCAGCGGTGAACCATACATCGCCTCCACCTCCAGGGGGCGGGCTGCGTCGTAGTCAATTTTCATGCTGGTGCGATAGGGCTTCATTTCGGCGGTATGCTCCAACATCTCTTCTTGAAAACCGGGTGGAATTTGCCGCCCTTGGCCAGCAGCACCCATCACCACTTCGGTCATCAGGTCGGTGGCGAGTTGGCGAGCATGATCATCCAACATCATTTCGGCGGTGGTGGCGTCCAGCACGACCGACAGGCCATTGA
>ENA-ORBV01014328-ORBV01014328.1-microbial-mat-metagenome-genome-assembly--contig:-NODE-14328-length-11881-cov-5.331921_pt1 | contig 11881 bp, 14 predicted proteins | sample MGYA00237777_ERZ505514 | MGnify/ENA primary metagenome ERZ505514 (study PRJEB26160, sample SAMN06269048) | microbial mat metagenome | isolation source: Oligotrophic lake microbial mat | place... | reverse complement strand
GAGCTTGTTGACGATTCGACCGAGGGGGAAACAACCATGTCCAACGGAAGTGGGACTGACGGCTCCCTTGTGAAGCATTCCATGGACATGGAAAAAACAGCCAGGAGGAGCATCATCGTCGCCATCTTGGTCTTTTTGGTTGGTGCTATTGCGAGCAGCGCTTTCCTCTACGTCGGCATTTCGAACGAAAAGGCAAGCAAGGCTGACTCCTTCGAGAAGCGCTCGGCGAACTCGGCCAAGGACCTTCAAGGTAAGCAACTTCAAGTCGATGTCCTTGTTTGAGGCTTTCCAAGGGTACATGGGATCTTGTCTTGCTCACCTGCTTGTGCTATGTTTTTGAATGGTCTTGTGTTCCCAGAGGCAATGCACGATTACGAATTGGCAGCAAGTTGGATCCACGAGTCTGCTCGGATGTGGAGGGACGACGGCTTCACGTATGAAAATTTTAATGAACTTTACCATTATATCGTTGGAAGTGGTTTGGACTTTTTTGCCATGGAATGGTAAGTTTCTCAAGCACTTTGTTGCGCTTCACAGTATCGAAAAGTGACAAAGCATACACCTCATTGCTGCTTCGCGCAATCTCCTCCATCATGCAGGTGCCCCAATGTTACCCACGCAGAACGTCCAGCTCTGGAAGCCTCCGTAGTTGCGTGGCTTGAGAACTACACTGAATATCCGGTCAACGATAACAACTACACTGGTATCAGAGGTCTCAATCCCGAGGACCCTGGATCTATGGAAATGGTCAACCGAGAAGAGAAGCCATTCTATTTTCCTATCCAGTTCTTTGAGCCATTGAGCATGGTAAAGGGCCTCTACCATTACGATGTATACAGTGCTCCTTGGGAACAGCCATCAGTCAACTTGGCGATCGAAACTTGGAAGCCTGTGGCAACTCCAGCTTTCAAGATTGTCGCAAGTGGCGAGCAGGAGAGTTTCACAACAGTCCTTTACCACCCTGGTGTCCCTTTACGTGGCCACAAGCCCAAAGACTTATCCAATATTTTGATCCAGATCAAGGCACTGCTGGAAAGAGCTATGCGTTCTCAGACTGAAAGCATCGGCATGTACCTCTTCGATAAGTCAGAAGATATGATGTTTATCGGAGGGATGCATGCTTTGGTTGAAGGGCAAGGAAAGAAGGAATTGATCTGGTTCCCTGACCGCATCACGCAAGAAGAAGTCGAAAATAGTTCGAACCGCTTGTACAAGAACGATATTGAATTTGCTTCGAGAGTCTGGACTATCTATGTCACCTCAGTCGATGATACCTACGAACCAGAGACGACGTTTGTCATCATCAGTGCTGTTTTGATCTTTGCTGCTTCACTCCTTTTGTCGTTTTGGATGATTCATAACCTGCGCCGATCTGTGAAGATGCATCGAGTTATCTCAAAGGCAGCCGCCGAGGCCAGTATCGTGGCTAACTTGTTTCCTGAGAATATTCGCAAGCGGCTGATTGATGATGCCGCAATCCAACAGAGTAAAGGAAAGAGCCATAAACATGATGTCTTCTCGAATGACGGAACAGGCAAAGACATGCTTTGTAAGGATCGGTTGCAATCCCTGACCAGTGAAGGGATCTTCGGAAGCAAGCCGATAGCAGACTTTCACCCGTACACAACGATCATGTTTGCCGATTTGGTTGGGTTTACTGCTTGGTCGAGCGTGAGGGAGCCAAGTCAAGTCTTCACCCTTTTAGAGATTGTTTATCACTCATTCGACAACATTGCCAAGCGTCGCCGTGTGTACAAGGTCGAAACTGTTGGAGACTGTTACGTGGCCGTGTCTGGTCTGCCGGACCCTAGAAAGGATCATGCAATTGTGGTAGGTATTTGGAAGATTTTTCGGTGTACTGTCGTTGAGATTTGAGCAAAAATTCTCACCAGTAACCACTCTTTATCCATTTTCGCACCATAGATGGCAAGGTTCGCTACTGATTGTCTCCACCGACTTCAGCAACTGACCAAAGCTCTAGAGACAACACTAGGCCCAGACACAGGCGACCTTGGTGTGAGAATCGGCCTACACTCAGGCCAGGTAACTGCGGGAGTCTTGAGGTAAGAACACGCGCCTATGCCGGGTCTTTCGCAGCCATGCACAACTCAACACTTGCCTAACTTTGTCTATTCTCTTTCTTAGAGGCGATAAGGGCCGTTTCCAATTGTTCGGAGACACGATGAACACAGGTAATTATTTCGAAATGAATTGGGCCGAATCACATTTGTGGTCGCTGGACGGACTATCTGACACTTCCCCTCCTTTATGTTCTCTATCCAGCGAGTCGTATGGAATCCACGGGTGTTCGGAACAAGATTCAGTGCTCCGCCGAGACTGCAGATCTTCTTACTGCTGCGGGTCGCGAGAAATGGATCACTCCACGGGAGGATACCATCAGCGTTCGCGGGAAAGGCATAATGCAGACCTACTTTCTGAAGGTGATCAGTGGTTCCAAGGCATCGGGTGAAACTGCCGACACGGAAGATACTCCAACCAGACTTGGATCTGAATGTAAGGCGAAGGAGGACCGTCTAGTGAACTGGAATGTCGAAGTGCTCAGCGGTCTGTTGAGAAAAATCTTGGCTCGGAGAGCAGCCACCGGAAAGTCTTGCACATTGTCCAAGCATTTGGCAGGAGACCTCAAAACTCCAAATGGTATGACTGTCCTTGATGAGGTGGCCGAAATCATTTCCCTTCCAGCTTTTGACGGAACGGCCATCAGGAAGCAAGTGGATCCAGATTCCATCACGCTCAAACCCAAGGTTGTTGAAGAGCTCCTCGCCTTGGTGACAGAATTTGCCAGCATGTATCGGAAGAACCCATTCCATTCTTTTGAGCACGCTTCACATGTTACCATGAGTGTCCTCAAAATGTTGTCGAGAATTGAGAACCCCAAAGAGATTGTCGCCACTCGCAAGGGCGGAGAAATCGACTTGAACGCATTGGAGTCCCAGCTGCATGACCACACTTTGTAAGTCCCGCGATGTGATGACAGGGTAATGCTTTTTTTACATTTCGCAAAACGACTAATCCGTGACGCCTCTCTTGCTTTTCAGTGGAATCACGTCTGACCCACTCAGTTTGTTCAGTGTTGCTTTCGCGGCCCTAATCCACGATTTAGGTGAGTTGATCTTCAGCGACTGTGCGTGATTTCGGTGTTACCTTGTTGTTGAGCATGTCGATACTAACTATGAACAACTCCTTCCAAATCATTTGCGCTCGTCTTCCAGATCACCAAGGAGTACCAAATGCCACTCTCGTCAACGAGCACTCCCCACTGGCTGCCAAGTACGACAACAAGAGTGTGGCCGAACAGAACTCGGTCGACCTTGCCTGGGATATCTTCATGTCGGAAAAGTTCCAAAATCTTCGCAGCTGCATCTGTTGCGACGAGGAGGAATTCAAGCGTTTCCGGCAGCTTGGTATGTTAGATTTTGCCTCTATAGTTTTTGTTTGGCGCACGAATTGTTTGTTCGATTCAGGCCATGCTCACAACATTTTTTCGTCTTTGATCTTAACGCGCGATATCAGTTGCCAATGTCGTCATGGCAACAGATATTATGGATAAAGACCTTCAGGCACAACGAAAAAATCGCTGGAATAAGGCGTTCAGCGACGACGAGAATGTGATTGTGGAGACCAGTCAAGCGGACGCCGTGAACCGCAAGGCCACCATTGTGATTGAGCACCTTATTCAAGCTTCTGGTAAGACTTGAACCATTGGAGCAGTAATATGGAGACCATCTTTGTTTTCTTCCGCGGGTCTAACCGTGTTTGCTTCCTTGACTTGTGTGTTTCAGACATTTCCCACACAATGCAACATTGGCACATTTATATCAAGTGGAATGAACGCTTTTTCCATGAAATGTACTTGGCGTACAAGCAAGGAAGAATCGACAAGGACCCCAGTGAATCTTGGTACGCTGGTGAAATCGGATTTTTCGACTTCTACAGTGAGTATATTTATCAGGCCATGTCAATGGACCCCTCTTGGTGCAGCGTTTTGTGCAACACAGCAATCTCATCGCTCCTTTTTTGTTGTGCCCATCTCGACTGAACAGTCATCCCCTTGGCAAAGAAGCTCTTTACTTGTGGAGTGTTCGGCGTTCAAAGTGACGAATTTTTGAACTACGCGATTATCAATCGCAAGGAGTGGGAAGCCAAAGGAGAAGAGATGGTGGCCCAGTACAAGAAGAATTTCAAGAGCTTGTACGATGGTGGGGATGAGACGGAGTACGAGGACGTTACGGAAAGAGCCGATGATCTCGATATCCTCAGAGGCATGAAGAATCTTTTGGAGGTCTAGTTTTGAAGCTTTGATTCAGTCAAATCCTTTTTTGTGTTTTCAAAAAAATGCATATTATTTGTGAGCTGCCGAAGCTCCTCGCGATGGAACAAAAGCAGCAGCATAGTAAATCAATCGATATATTCTCATACACAACACGAAATGATCCGAGCATGAAGTTTCTTACTGCAGGCTGTCCTGCCAGCTACGTACAGAAGCTAATAAATAAATATATAATCATCATGCATTAATTTCGCTTACACAGAGTGGTCGAGTTTGATTAGTACAAGGTAATACTTGCATCGTCAAAAAATGGGAGGTATTTAATTAATTTTAATTAAGTTACGAGGTGCGTGGGTCGGGTGTTTGTCGTTGTTCGCTCAGAACGAACGCACAGTTGCTCTTAGATTGTGCACCAGCGATTCATTCATTCATGCCTCGATCCTCCTTGCTTCACAACGTAATAACAGTTTCATGGAAACAACACCTCCAGCTCGGTGATCGTACAGCAGCCAACAAAATAATTAAATAAGCAAATACTCAACTAGCTAGATGATCTTTATGGCACCACCAGTATACCTGATAGCAGGAGTCTGACTGTAATTAAAACAGGTTGTTGAGTATGAGGACTATCCGCTTGACTACCTCTCTTTACAGACACATTCGCAAAAACCAACCTTTGAAGGGCCTGTCAGAGCAGTCAACGACGACGGCTCTCGCGTTTGGCTCCTGCCAGGGTTGTTTCCATCATATTGCTATCGGCGGTGAACTGTATGGCTGTATCCGACAACTGAGAGCCTTCTCATCGTCTGTGTCGGAAACCAAACGAGAGAGTCAGGTAGCTACAGCAGCCGACAAGAGCGAAGACGCGACCACCACCAAATCAAACTCCACCGCCACCACCACAACATACGGCAAATACCAGCCTCGTCCCTGGAATCACTATTATGAAGCTCTCAAAGCCTTCAAGGCAGAACACAATCACTGTAATGTCCCACAAAGAAATAAGTCAGATCCTTCCTTGGCCTATTTTGTCAGCAGACAAAGGCGTCTCGGTCGCGACAAATTGACACCCCAACAGGTGGCCGACTTGGACGCCTTGGGATTCGATTGGGAAACACGCGCGGAACGGTACGAGCGACAATGGAATGAAAAGTTGGAAGTCTTACTCACCTACCAAAAGGAGCACGATACGCTCAATGTACCACGACGATCCACCTATGGTGACGGATCACTGGGAGGTAAGGTCCATTCTGTTTTGGTTGGATGGTCGTTGCCGATGGAGGGTTTTGCAGTCAATCACAATTTACCAAGTCTCACTCGCTAAACACATTTTTCCACATATTTTTTCGTGCAGCTTGGGTAGACAAACAAAGGGTTTTGAAAAAGCAAGGATTGTTACTGGAGGAACGACAACAGCGCCTCGATGCGATTGGCTTTGAATGGACCGTCGTCACCACTTCTTACGATCGCAAAACTACCACACATGACAAAAAGTGGCTTAAACAGTACAAACAACTCGCAGACTTTTATAGACAACATGGACACACCTTGATCCCAGCACGATATGACAAAGATTTGTCTCTGGGAAACTGGATTGTCGCCCAACGATCCCTCAATCGTAAAGGCATCTTACGACAAGACCGAAAAGAGTTGTTGCATGCGATTGACTTTTGTTTTGAAATTGACAATTTAGATCCTTCTATCAGTGCCAATCAACAGCGATGGGAAGAAAATTTTGAATTGATACTCGAATACAAACAACAACATGGTCATGTGAATGTGCCGCACAGAGACGGAAAACTAGGTGAATGGATTGCTACGCAAAAAAAGGCCGAAAAGGACGGAACCTTGGACGACTCGCGCCGAGAACGATTGCTGCAAGCTGGATTTCATTTTGCCAAGAGTCGCGAAGAAATGTGGCAAGAACAATATCAAAAACTCGTTCAATTCCATCAACGACATGGTCATGCTATGGTACCAAAAAATGGTGACGGCGTCGATGGAGATCGCACCTTGGGCCATTGGATTATGAACCAACGCGCATTGTATAGAGAAGGCAAGCTGCCCCTGGAGCGACAGGAAAAGTTGGAAGCCTTGGATTTTGTGTGGCAAGTTCGAAATGCCAGCAAGGGGGATCCGGAAAAGGACGACGAGGAGAGCAACGATGATGAATCAGGAGCGACACACAAGAAGCACGCACTGAGTTAGTCCTTTTGGTTTTTAAGTGCGTAGCACGTCCTGAGATTTGCTCATGGATGTTTAGGATGGATGCTTGCGTCCATTAGTGGTAATTGCACGTTGAGATCACCAATGGGGCCAGTGTACTCAGAGCGAGCCACAACGACCGCAAAAGCTACGAAGGACCCAACTACCTTTGTACAGTACCGCTCTCTGGAGAGTAGAGCTACACTCTACAAGCTAAGCCAAGCTATTCCATATCCTTGACTGCTATCTTGCTTCGCGCGCACGCAACAACCGAAGTCAAGATTTGGCGAAACCAGGCTTTATGCCGAGCTGGGAACTGTAACATGGGGTGTCCAAATCTGCCTCAGCAGTGATCTGGACTTAGCATCGAACGTCAAGCACATGAGAATTGCCAATCCAGGCTTAGGAGACTCTTCTTCTATCCACGAAAGATAGAACCGGCAGTGGATCCACATGAATGATATCGACCGTTCTCGAAAAATGTGATTCTGCCACATTTTTCTGAATATGAAATGATAATCGTGAAGTTTAGAATATTGTACCGTACATGTCTGGTTGGTACGCTCGGTTCTGAGCTACTCTACTCTACTCTACTACCCTTGCCACTGGCTAGCTAGCTATGCAGAGCAACTACTGTAGCTAAAACTACAGTACCAGGCAACTAGAATAGCAGACCACTGTACTAATCAAAAACCATAAAACCATAAAAAGAAATTTAATCGTAATAGCTGTAACTAATACTATCTTAGAGTACACATTTTCAACCGTCGCACCCCTCTTAACACTTCAGTGATAAAAAGGGCCGATCTTCTGTCTCTATCGAACAAACGAAGATCTTCTCGGAAGATCTTTTTCTGACTGGAAAAAAGTAATGACACGCATGAAGAATCAATCAAATCAATCAATCAATCAACCAACACATCGTCAGCGATGCGCTGATAGTATCGTAGTATCGTACCAGTAGCAATCAAAACTGCAGTATCGATACATGACAATCCTCTCCACAGTTGGCCTGCGATACTCATTTACTTCACTAATCAGCTACGGATACGATGCGTACTCTCTCTCTTCTCGTGACAGTCTCCTTTTTGGTGGCACACTCGGCGTCTGCTTTTAGCGCTGGCGGCACGACGACACTGCGAGTTCGATCCTTTACTGCTACTGCACCACGTGACCTTCTACTAACAGGGCCAGCGACTTTTGCGACATCGTCCACTTCGACGACAGCCTTGTTTGTGGACAAGTCACGATCGGGTAGCAAACGAGATCGGTTGGATAAATTGGCAGAATTAGAAGAATCACGCATCGATACCGACAAGGGTTTTGTGCTCAAGGCAGCTGGTGGTTTTGTGGGTTTGATTGTCATTTTGCTGGTGGCGGCATTTGCCATTTCAGGACCACCCATTTAAACAAATAAAAAGAGTTTTAGATGCACTATATTTATGATGTGTGCATGATAATGCCTTGGATGGTTGTCGAGAAGCAATAATGTAAACAGCAACAGCGAAGAGGAGACGACGGACTTGCACAATAATAACCAAGATGATGGAGGAAGTGCAACACTGGCATAATGATAAAGCAGTTGTGGATTTCTGGCTAAATTAAAGAGTGAAAGCAACAACGAAAAAAAATATGGTTGGGTTTTCTCGTGACCGATGAGCAGGCTACAAATCCGCTGATAGCCAAAGCTAGTAGCAGAAGCAATTCATTTGCTTGGATTTATTCTTTTATCTTAGATTCATTGTTCACAGCGCTAAGTGATTTATACTTGCACGATAAGGTTGTGATGAAGAACTTTTGGTCAAAGGGATGTAGATGACTTGATGTGATATCTCTTTTTTAGCTTTGTCCACTGCTTTCTGATGGGTATGCTCTCTTACCAACAGATTCGGGTTTGGCCTATTTCCTCCGCGATTTCTCGTCATCGTTGGCATCGGTTATCATAGGCTCAGAGGGTAAATTCATTCACTACTTTGCAATTTCGGATATTCGTCTGAGATTACTGTTCGTCACCTCACACTCAGGACGGAGCATACGGTACTCTACAATGGAGGCGAAAAAGAATGAAAGAATGTCTGCTCAATAACAACTTGCATATTGGCTATCTCAAAATGGTACGGGCGTGCGGAGACATATTGTGTTGAAACGCTGACTTCTGTCTTGTGCTAACTCTTATGCCCATATGGGAGCTACTACCAAGCAACGTGTGTGATGGCCACAATCTCTTGGCACGGATCTGGAGCATCCAATGGGGCGTATCTAAACAAGTGGCCATGCCCCCATACTTGAATTGCGTCTGTAAAGAAGGAAACACCATTTCTTGCATCAATCTTTTGAATCCTGTACACAACTCAATGGACTCACCCCGAATCACGAGCTCATTGTGGATTGGCCCGAAAGCCCTCTACGGCCCCACAACGGCTAGAGTCAACGGTAGGCATTCAACGGATTCTCCAGCTGCCAACAAAAAGACGATGTCGGCAGGAACATCTCTGGTTCGAACAATACAGCATATTTTCAGCGCACACAAAACGCTACCCTGGAACAGTCTCCCCTTGCCCTTGCCCCCATGCTTGCCCCCATGCTTGCCCCAATCCTGAACTCTTTCAACACTACTACGCCGTGACCGATGGTCGTTGACTAGGCATTGAAGATGGCTTGTCACTCAAGGATGGCTGACCCGATGGTGCCCTGGATAACGATGGTGCCGAGGATAGGGTGGGGACAAGAGGTATGGTGGGTTTGCCGGATGTTCTTTTAGTGGGTGCTGTTGTAGTAACAGAGGGTGTGGGAGCTGATGTTTTTGTGTTTGGTGAAAACGTAGGAAACCTCGTTTGGAGTGGAAGGTCAAAGGTTGGAAACTCGGTTGGAAAGTCAGTATCGAAGGTTGGAAAGTCGGTATCCTCGGATCCTGCGCCCTTGCTCTTGCTCTTGCTACTACTCCGCCCTCTTCGCTTGACTTTGGACTTGGAAGAAGAAGAGCTAGAAGAGTCAAAGCTATCCCCTCCTCCTCGTCCTCCTCCTCCTGTCATCATTCGTCGCCGCGCTCGATTCCGCTGGTTCATGTTCCCTTCAGAATGGCGATCTTCCATTTCAATGCTGTCACTGAAATCCGTGACATCGCCTTTGCGAGAGTTGATTTCGTTCCGATTAAGATCAGGTACATATTGTCCCCCCCATGCTCTGCCCCTTAATTGAAGATCCCTCTGTCGTTTCCTCTTTGCTTGGTTGTGCTTTCCTCTTGGTGACCTTTGCACAACATCTCGATGAAGGACATCTTCATCACGCTGTACTAGAAGGTCTTCTTGTTGTTCGTCGCCGTCATAGGCTTCTAGACTGCCCAGGTGGGTTCCCTGCGTATTGATGGCTCTAATATCCGGCTGCGCCTCCTCTTCTGCTCCTGAACCGGAGACGGGACCAAGAGCAGTGATGGCCAAGACAAATAATACGAGATGAAACCAGGCGAATTTGTTGTGCATTCCCGTCATGTTCACTTTCTCTCAACCTCAAACCTCCCACTTCTCACTTCTCACTAGCAAGTGCTCTATGTATCAAACAAGGGACTTTATTCTGGAGCTCTCAAAGCGAATATCTACAGGGTAGTATATGAGTGCGATGGAGAAAGAAAGAGACCGATTTTGAAGGAGGTTTTGTCTTTTGTCGGTCATCGATTCATTCACAACAAAATGTTCAGTTGCGTTATCAAAATACAACGGTCGTCAATAGCCAAATTGCCTCTAAATACCAAAAGCATCGCGCATGGCAGCATTTTGAGGCGGGGGACGCTCCGTATCTCAGAAGACTTCACTATCACTTGCGCGGAGAAGGTATTGAATGAGAGTCTGTCACTAACAAATTCGTTTTGCTACAACACTATGAAGCACGGTCACTCGACTTTGCACTCGACGGGCATTACATTAGTTAATTCCTTGTATTTCGCTCAAATAGTCTCATTTCCCGTACAACGTGATCGTGACTCTCTTCAGGGGAAGAATGAGTCACTGATTCACGCAGCGCTGAGGCGCCTTTTTTTACTGAGGCGCCTTTTTGCAAAAATGGCGCTCAGGAACAGGGAGTCGTCACCAAAATCGGCACCGCAGACAGTGCCATCCACAAAGTCAACAAATCCGTTATTAAAGTAATCAATAATGTGCCCCTGACATTCGGGATCGATGGCATTTAGACCATGCTGCGTAGCTGCGAATATATAGGGGTGGGGGTCAGAAGGACGTAGCTAGGGCACGAGCGATGCGGATGATCGATTGCCGGGGTGGAGAGACCTTACCTTGGGACGTCAACAATGACGTATACTTGAAGTTCTGGCGCATCAGCATGGTCCATTCATAAGGTGTCTTTGCCGTTGAAATATGTGAGAGAGGACGGAAAGAACGAGGTCGAAAAGTGAGTTAAAGAGAAATGGACAATATAATCTCGTGTTCGTGGCAGTGAAAGGGGAGGCACAACCAAGGGCCAACTCACATTAGGGTCATATAGCTGGCCTGCAATGATCCCTGTCAAAAGAGAGTTCCTGTTGGAAATCGTAGGTAAAAACAGTAATGAGTTTACCGAGCGACCGACCTGCAAACTTGGCCCGTATGCAACATAGGTTTTTTCTTTCGTACCCCATAGGCGGCAATGGGACCCCCTTGGGCCAGTTGAATCCTGCCGCCCATTCATTCATAAATGTCATGGCTGGCGCCCCAGTTCCGGCACCAGTGTAGAACTCTCCAAATTCAACAACTCCTGAGCAGGCACGAAAGCCGATTCTGTGAGAAAGAATCACACTGCTCCGAGCTTGAGGCAAAAAAGGGAAGCTGAAGCAGCACTTGACTTACGTCTGGCAAAGTAATCCGCATCATGTAGAGCTGAAAATGCGTCTTGTGCATTGACCAGGGCCGTGGGGACACTTTCAATGAAGAGAAGATTATAGTCTGGGTTACCGTGTGCTGGCCCAACTTGAAAGAATTCAATTGTGTCTTCGTCACTCGTCGTTGGCCCAGACTCGGAATTAAATTCAAAGACTGTAGATCCCTGCCTTGACTCGATTGCTGCATCGTCGTCTAGTGCTAGCTCCAATTCCTCTATCAGCTCAAGCAATAGATCCACTTCGTTGCCAGCAGCGAGGTCACAGAGCTCCTGGGCTCGGTCTGGGTATCCATACATCAGCTCAAGAATCGCAGCAAGATTCTCTTTCGATTCGTCACCGGGTTGGGTCTGGAATTCAGTACGTTGCAGTGTATTGATGTCGCTGATGCATTTGGACAAGTCATCAACAGGACAACTACCAGGCTCCTCGATATTCCTTGCTGAGCAGGAGTAAAGACCATAGTTAATTCGAGTATTTTGGCCGGTCCCTTGAACATGCGCGATTTGTTCAAGGTTTTG
>ENA-ORBV01014327-ORBV01014327.1-microbial-mat-metagenome-genome-assembly--contig:-NODE-14327-length-11882-cov-7.722999_pt1 | contig 11882 bp, 13 predicted proteins | sample MGYA00237777_ERZ505514 | MGnify/ENA primary metagenome ERZ505514 (study PRJEB26160, sample SAMN06269048) | microbial mat metagenome | isolation source: Oligotrophic lake microbial mat | place... | reverse complement strand
GTGTTCCGCTGACCCCTGATCAAGAACGGTACGCGATCGCTCACGAGATGGCTCACGCGGTAAATTTTCAAGAAGACCGCAAATTTGAAGCGGATGAAGAATATTGGGCAGACCAACACGCAGTAAACAGTCTGCTTCAAAAAGGTGACTGTGATGCTGTCGAATCAAGGGCTGTGAGCCACATTGATACCAAAGATGACTACACAAAGGGCATACTTTATGCCCGTGAAATGCATTCTATCCATTGTCGATAAAACACTAAAAAAGGAGTCCAAATGTACGTAATCAAAAAAGGTAACAAATACCTGAAAGCAAAGGAAGGAGGCTGGGTAGGACACCCTATGGACAGCATTGGAACATCTTCAAAAGAAGTAGCCGAATATTGGGCAAAGAAACACGGTGGAAAAGTTGAAGACTTTGATATTTTTGGCGATTGAATCAAAAACGAAAACACAAAGGAAATTATGACCGATTTAGAAGAACAGATTGAAGTAATCAAAGAAAACGGGACGAATATCGGCATCGCTGCTTGCCTTGTAATCGCGTCAATTGCAGTATTCACAGGCGACGGCACTGGACGATTCGCGAAAGCTCAATCGGATAAAACAAGAGATCTCGATGCAAAAATCAGTCAGCAGAGAGCCGAAAAGATTTATAAAGAGCAAGGCGTTTCGGCTCAAGTATTGAATGCCAAAACGCGCACAGCAAGCTTTGTAAGCGGCGATACAGTGATTGATCCAATGTCTGTGACGTTGGAGAATCCTTACGGGACAGTCATCAACAGTGGCTACATTGCATCGACAGAGGGTGCTGTCTTTGAGGTCAAAAACGGCATTGCAACCCTAATTGGCACTTCCCCTGTGATTCGCGATGCCCTTGTTTCTAAGGGCAGTGCCAAGGCAACAAAAGAGATGGAAGCTTACGCCAAACAGATTTGGAGCCAAGCATCAATCAATTCAAGTTTTCAACCCCGATACAAGGAAATCAAACCATGACTTATTCAGACTCAGGACAGAAAAAAACCGACTATTCGAGCGGTGAGGGGATGGGAGATGACGCTAAAAAAAAGAGGGACTTTTGGAAGCCCGTAAAATACATTCTCTATTTTGTTTGCGGCGTGATGGCTGCAAGATTGTTGGTAAGAGCAATCAGCCAATACCTAATAGCATTCGAGAAATGGGGGCTTTTTGAGAACTCAGAAACCGCTTGTAGAGCCATTTCGGGAGTTTGGATCGTAGGCGGATTTTTACAAGAACTCTGTTTCAACCTTGCCTCAACAGCAGCCGCGATTCTGCCCTACGCTGCTTTAATTGGTTTGACGATAATGCAGTCAATCGCAACTCTTTTAGTATTTTGTCCGGGTGCCATTGAGGGCATGGTGCTACAACTCCGGGCAAATATGGCTAAGTTTTCGCATTTGGGAGCGGAAACGACCGATACAGAAGAGATTGGAAGGTTAGTCAAACGACACAAAAAAGCTCAAGAAAACAACCTAAAAACGCTGTTAGCTTTCTCGATCCTAGCGTTTATCGCGGAGGCATTTATTATCTGGGTAGCGCGAGATGGGCAGGCGGAGATCTTGGATGTGTTGGTTGATTCTCTAGCTTTCGACGCTTTGTTTGCGTTCGTTCTGATTTTGAATAACCTGTTCAAAGCGGAAAGCAACAAAAATGCCAAACGCTATCAAGGTAGCTAGAGCAAAAATCTCAGGTGTAATGCCTGAGATTTTTAATAATAATTTTATGGGATCAAATTATGAACCAGCTAAAACTTGCATCACAAATCACTGCATCAACAATCACGATTGCTGCTCGGAAAAAAGAGCGGATCATCAAACCGACAAGCTCAGGCAAGATGCAATCTTTGCTAGTTGTAGGCGGCGGGTTAGCGACGATGTATACGTTTTGGGCTACGATGCCCATCGCGGCGATCGCTGCTTTAATAGCGATGGGTTTGCATTTTAAGCAAGAGATTGATACCTTCCAATCTCCACAAAGATCAGAAGCCTTGAAACTGCTGTGGGAGGCTAACACCGTTCGTCATCCCTCCTTGAAAGAGTCAATCAAAGAAATCAAAGCAAAGTACCCGACCGACGCGATCAATAGAGCAATTGAACAAATGGTGGATGAGTGTGAGTGGTTTGTGTTTTCACCCGATCAATCACACGAGTTAGCACCATTTGGTGAAGTTTACTGCTGGCAGGATGGAGTCGATGAACAGGTAATGCTGCCAACAGCAGGACTCCATAAGCTAATGAAACGGTGGGGACTAACCGAAACTGTGGAGACGAAAGTTCTGCCGTATGAAGCCTTGCCAGAATCCCTACCGTTTTTAGACACCATCACAACCGATTTTAATCCTCCATCAGAGCAGCCTATTGAAGCCATTGAGGAAGTTCCCCCAGATGCCCTAGCGTTTCTACGCTCCCTCACAACTGCTCCGCTACAGCCCGTTATCATCGCGGGTTTACCTGGTAGTGGGAAAGGTGTATTAGCAACGATCGCTCTAACGATGGGAGTCAAAGAGGCAGGACTAAAGTACTGGGTATTCAATCCTAAAAATCAGCTTAAAGAGGCTGGATACTGGATCTTTGCGGAGCGACATTATCTGAAAAATCGTCTACTTAACGATGCTGGTCTATTCATTGATCTGATGGGAGTGCTTGAAGAGTTTGCCACTGAAGGAAGCCGACGAAATGAAGCTGCGGGTGATCATGCCCCTTTTGTGTTGCTATTGGAGGAAATCGGTGCGATCGTATCTTTGTTTGATATTAGAGAAAAGCAGCTATTCAAAGCGAAAGTGATTGCACTCGCTAGCCTATTACGTAGCTCAAATATGGCAATCTGGTTCAGCGGTCAGTCCGTCAATCTTGAAGATTTGGGAATATCGGGCAAAAGCAATCGAGCTATCTTTACTTCAATTGTTGCGGTCGGTAGCGACAGAGAATCGGCTAGACAATTGTGCAGTCAGTTAGAGCTTCCTTTTGATACATCAGAAATGGGCGCGGGTAGGTATTGGATCACTAGCACTGGCAATTATCCTGCTGTGCAAGCTCCTAAAATCCCGACTTATACCAGTTGGGCAGAAGTGCCAAACGTCATCGATTTACGTCCGTTTGTGGAGGAAGTAGAAGAGACTCTAGTTTATCCCGTTGAGGAGATCGCGCTACCAACTCAGATTGATCCAGTCGAATATCAGCCAACTGTTAAACAAAAATTGGAGGACACTTTCAATCTTGACATCTCAGAATCAACCCAGACAAATGAAGTGGAAGCAATTCCTGACCCCATTGATTTGCTGCTTTTGAATTATGCTGATGATCCAAAAACGTCAAGTTTCCTCAAGTGGGTTTCTGCCAAACCAAACGGCGAAATTTTTACTAAAGGAGATGTGCAAGGTAGCTATTGGGCTAAGAAAAACGGGAGAGATAAAAAGACGATGGAAGTTGCTTTGGTTGAAGCTATTAACAACTTTCTCCTAATAGAAATAGATGGAGAGACTTATCAGAAAAAAGGACATTAGGACATTAGGACATTTCAAAAATAAAACGCTAAAAACACCGATAGGACAGTCCTAATGTCCTAATAGGATGTCCTCAGTGTCCTAATAGGATGTCCTCAGTGTCCTGTTGTCCTCAATGTCCTATTGGTGTCCTAAAGCGAATAAAAGTAAAATCACCCGGCTACAAACCCACAGAATTAATGTTAATTGAAAGGTAAAAATCAATGTCTCAGCATCACGATAACGGATCATTCACAGGCGGTTTTACGATGGCAATTGTCGCCTTCCTCTGTCTTATCATTGGCTACCATATTCGAGATAGAGGAATGGTTTTCAAGATTCAGGAGAATCAACCAGTCGCACCAATCAATCGAAACTTACCCGGTTATTAATCTCCAATTCGCAAGGAAAAGCCCCAAACTTAGAAGTAAGTTTGGGGCTTTTTTGTGTAGCAACGTTCAGAAAACTTTTAGTCTATGTGTACCACTTTTTTAGGCTTCTGTGAAATAGTCTTTGTAGTAAAGAACACGGGATTTGTTTGCGACATCGCAAGCCGCTGCAATCTCACGATCCTTAAGACTTTCCATATACTGCTTAATAATGGGATGCTTCTCCCAGTTACAGGTTGGATCAGAACTACGAAAAGTTTCCTCGCAAACACATAACTCATTTGCGAGCTTTACCACTAAACCCATGTTGCGAGTGCGTAATCCATCAAAGTTTTTAGCATCGATCATTGTCTTAAATCCTTTAGTTGTTTGCTTGTCTTTCCTGAATATAACAGTCTAATCATGAGAGCATCAAGAGTATAATCAAAATCAGTCTTCTGTGTTTTGATGTTATACTCTAACTGTTAGAACGTAAAGGACACCATGCAGACAATCGATTCATTAGTATTAAATCCTCTAAACCAGAGGGATCTTACTCCATATGATCCTAAACCCGTGAAAAACCCGGATGGATCGCTAACTATCAAAGTTAGCGGAAACGCTGAGATTGAAGGGTTCGTCAACAGCCTGCTGACGATTGGAGAAAGCAGCGTCACAGTCAAAATCAATAACCCTCTATCTTATAGGGTTTTGACTGCTGACGATTACGATCAAATCGTAAAAACCTTTGGTAAAGATTACGGTTTGACGGCAGGCGATCCTGTTGTCTTAGCTGGCAACAGCAGACTACACGTCTGCCGTGAGCTAATCAAGCAATTCGAAGACTACGATTTTGAGTTGATCTTAACTGAAATCCCCATGCAGGAGCGGCTAGAATTCGATGCGATCGATCTAATAACAGAACAGTCAATAGACAATAGCGCAGTGCCAATGTCATCAAAACAACGTGCAAAGAATGTTGAAATTTTAATCAATGTCATCACAGATCGTTTGAATGAGGATTATCGTTTAGCAAAAGAAGCCGATCCTGCCTTTAAGGTTCCCAGTGTCAAACAAATGAATGGGCTAGTCAATGCCGAACTAGGGCGGCTGATGAAGCTTGGCGATTCGACGATTCTGTTGCACAAAGCATATATCGCTTTGCCCGACGTTTTGAAAGACGCGGTTGAAAGTGACATCATTGGAAACACTGCGGTTGCTGTTGCTATCGCAAAAGTTTGCAATAGCAAAGATATGAAGTCAATCGACATGAACGTCGCTGATTTTTTGGTTGTTTGCCGTGTGCTAACTGGTGACTTTGAGGGAGGCAAAGTCACCATGAAACACGTTATCAAAGCCGAGGAAGATATTAAAAATGACAACGGTCTGACCGACGAGCAACAGAACGAAACAGTCGAAATTGACCCGGCTGATTCTGACGAAACCAGCGAAACAGAAGATAAAAAATCCTCTCCAAAAGCTCTTGAAGCTACTCGATTAAGAGGGCTGACTAGAGAGCAACTAAATGATGAATCGGAGGAAATGAAGCAGCATTTGATTGATCTTTTGGTATACCACGATCCCGCTAACTATGCTGTTGACCCAGTTATCAAGATCATCCTTTTACAAGCTGATTTGATTAACTGCTTGGCACAGAAAGAACTTGAAAGGGAGTTGACTATTCCTGTGTCTGTGGTAGAAGACGCGATTGCCTAAGCGTAAACGCTATGGGAGCGCAGCCTATTGGAGGCAACGCCAACGGATTTATAAACGAGATAAAGGTCGATGTCAATCGCCTCACTGCGTTTATAAATCCGATTTTTCTTTGCCTAACAAAGGATGGGATTTGGATCACATCATCCCCATAAGCAAAGGTGGAAACAACGATGATACAAATTTGAGATGCTTGTGCAAGTTTTGTCACCTTACCCGGTCAGACACATCTCATGCACAAATGAGAGAGCGCTACATCATTGCTGGTAAAGTTGATAAGGAAACAGTTGAACGATTTTTGTGGGATGGTTGACATTCTAACGATGAGAGCGTAAGATTAAAAAAGACTTAAGCAAGTTTCAAAAAAAACACCTAACGAGAAACACAAAATGCAGATCGTAACGTTAAACAAGACTACCCTAACCTCGCTGTTTAATTCCGACCTAGGCGTGTCTGCCGATGGGAAGGAGACATACAAACTAAAAATGACGGCTGACCTCTTCCAAGAAAACGAGCTTTTACTGCTCGAAAGTTTAGCTAAAACTTTTGGTGTAACCCCAGAACACTATGGTGTTCTGGGTATCAAAGAAACGCAAGTAGAGCGTTTCGAGTACCCTGCTGTTATTAAAAACTCAGAGGGTATTGTTGGTCTTCAGTTAGGATCGGAGTTTATCCCATACCTGTTGGTAGGCGAAAAAACCGTTGAGATGAAAGGCAAAGAAAAACAAGTACCGATTTGGACACTAAACGGCGTTGAGGTCTACTTTGGCGAGTTCGCCTACAAAAACCCTAAAAATCCCTCGGAGGAGATCAAAGCTCCGATCATGATCGTTGACTCAGAAAACGATTTGATTTTTCATATTCAGTTACGCGTAAATCAAAAGCCGCATGATGCTGCAAAAGTAAAAGAAGGAGAAGAATACTATAATCACACAGCTTTCACGCGAGCTACGGCGGATTACGATGAAGATGCAGTTAACGCAGCTATCAGGAGTAATTACGAATTTGGCAAAAGCATCAACATCGGTAGGCTTTTTAGCGATAGTTTCAGATCGGGAAAATTTCCCCCCGATGGAATTTGCATCCCCGTTACGGGGTTTTCAAAAGTTCCTTCTAAAGATCCTAAATACGAGGAGTCTGCTGCGCTTACTGTAGACTTAACAAAAGCGTGGTTTACTGCAACGGGTAATCTTTTACCTGTCTTCACGGTGTCAGTGAAACGTGCTGGCGTTTCTACGCTAGTGCAGACCGATGATATAACCGGGCTATATGTTTCAGCAAACCATACAGCATACAAGAATGCGATCGCTTTCCTAGCGTCAGATAAGATTCCCACTGAGGAATCTCCTTGGATTTTGCGGATAACAGCACCAAACTCAAACGGCGAGTTTGACCATGTTCCGGATCATGGGCTATATTCGCTAGAAACGGCATCCAGAATCAAGAAGATTGCGGCACATATGCAGCTAGCGTTAACTGCTGCTGCTGAATAAACTGTTAAGGGAGATCCTAGGATCTCCCTTAACAGTCTAACGAATAAACCAAACAGAGAAAAAAATTGAATCTTCCACCTTTGAGAGAATATCAGCGAGAACTAAAACAGCGCTTACTAAAGAACGAGGGGACGAACGTAACAGCCCAGCAGCCCACAGGAACAGGAAAAACGCTAGTCTTGTTAGACTTGGCATTAAATTGGGTAGAGAAAAACCGCGTAGTTCTGATAATCGTTCCAACGATTGAGTTAATCAAGAATCTAGAATACGATCTTAAGCGGTTTGCTCCGTTTATTTTTAAGCATTTCTATGGAGTTATTAACTCAAAACTCGGAAAATTTCAACGTGGCAAACGGCTATACGTCGGAACATTTGGATCGATCATGAAGTACGCAGATCAGATCAAACCTGATCTTGTGATTAATGACGAAAGCCATCACACATCAGCTACGATTTGGTCATCAATTTTAGATCACTTCTCTGCATCGTGGCAAGTGGGTTTCACTGCTACTCCCATCAGATTTGATGGAAAGAGCTTGAAAAAACGTTTTCCTGTTTTGCTTGAATCTCACCCGCTGTCTTGGTTTATTGAACAAGGCTTTTTATCGGATTACGAAATCAGAAATGATGGGCAGACTAACGCACGGTTTTCTGCTGCTGTAGACAACCTGAAAAAACAGCAAGGCATTTTTGACCAATATGACTTGGTAGGGGATGCGGTTAAAAACTATAACCGCTTTGGCAATGCAAGAAAAGCGATCGTGTTTGCAACAGGAAAAGAACACGCGAGACATCTTGCAACACAGTTCGGAGATCAAGCTAGATGTATTCTTGGCGATACTCCAGAGCGATCGCAGTGGCTAGAAGAATTTGATTCTTCTCAAGATTATCCGATCCTAACAAACGTTAGCGTGATCACAGAGGGAGTCAATCTTAAGAACGCTAAGGTCGCTCAACTTTGTCGGCATACTTGTAGCCTGTCTTTGTACTTACAAATGGTAGGCAGAGTTCTAAGACCCGTGGAAGGACTTAAAGCGTTGATCTTAGATCACGCGGGTAATGTTGATTTGCATGGGGAACCGAAAGACTTTATCGACTGGCAGGAACTCTACAATAAACCCGAAACAGAGTTACCAGAGTATTTTGATCCCACAACACTTTACTACAACTGTTCAGCTTGTGCTGCCCCGTTGTGTTCATTATTAGAGTCAAAATCGAGAACTCAAATCGAGTGCCCACACTGTGAACATATTAATTTACTTGCTAGGTTAAGCGAAAAACAACTAAGGTCGCTACAGATCTCGGATCATTTGTTAGTGGAATATGAATCTGTCAGCACTGAAATTAGACAGCTAAGTCGAATAATCAACGATGGCAGGATGTTCAAGTCAAAGAAAATAGAAGCCATCGTTAATCTAAAAATGGCTTCACCCGATCAAAAATTAGCTGCGTTGATCTCACTGGGAATCAATCAAAATTTAGCGAGAAACGTTTACCTAAAAGGAGAATTTTAATGTCTGAGTTTTTTATTTTAATGCAAGGTAAAACGCAACAAGAGCCAGTGAAATGTCCTGTAGAAGGAACAATAATCGGCGATCTAGGTATTCACAAGTACGAGAAAAATTGGAGGATTACCGATGTTCCTTCGGGTCTAATGGTTTGTGATTTTAGGTTGAAAAAAAACGCTGTTAAAGTGGCTAAAACGGTTTTAGCATCACAGTATCCTAAAAAAGTTGGCAACTCGCATGATGATCTTTGTTGGAGAGAAGAACTCAAAAAAGCTTTAGGAGAAATAGAATGAAAACCTTTAACACTGAGTCACAAATTTTAACTGATTGGTCAGATCTTCCACGGGATTTAGAGATAGCTATCGATACAGAAACCACCGATCTCGATCCGTTCAAGGGGAAGATCCGACTGCTACAGATCTATTTTCCGTCAGTGGACAAGGTAGCTGTTTTGGATCTTTGGAACAAAACACAGCAGCAAGAAACATGGTTTAACCATTTTCTTAGTCGTTACCTAGCCAACAAATCAATCAAAAAATATATGCAAAATGGTTATTTTGATTGTTCTTGGTTCCGTGTCCATTTTAACATTTTAGTCGAAAACGTTTGTGATACTCGGTTATTATCACAAATCAAAAAGGCGGGTCAATATGACGCTTATCTATTCAACCTAAAAGAGTCATCACCAAATTCTTTACGCTCCCTGTCCAAGGAATACGGAGCTAATCACGATAAAACAGAACAGTCGTCAGATTGGTCTAATCCTAACTTGACTAAATCTCAGCTAGACTATGCCGCAAAAGACGCTTACTACACTTACTGGATAGGGAAAGAACAAGAGGAAGAGTTAGCAGAACACAAAGCGGTTTGCGATGCTGAAAACGGTTCTTTACCAGCGTTTGTGGAGATGTGGTATCGCGGTTTACCTGCTGATTGGATAGCATTAAAAAACCTTGCTAAGAACTATGAACAAGCTGCTGTCGATTCTAAGTTAAAGCTTTCTGGGTTGATGGATGAAAATCCTATGCAGAAACAAAAGATTCTAGATTATAAACAGAATTCATTACTAGGGGCAAAATGGCAAACAAAGAAAAACGCTTTTAACGTTGCCAGTCCCCAGCAGGTTAAAGCTTATCTTGTCCAAGAATTTGGACAGCAATCGATTGAAAAGTGGGATAGCAAAACGAGATCCACAAAAGAATCAACAGGAAAGGACGTACTTTTTTCGATTTACTCTGAAAATTTAGACAGAACAGATTTACTGGACATCATCGCTTTCCGAGGAGTATCAAAAGCATCCAGCACTCTCAAAAGTTATCTTGGATCATATGATCCTGAACGTGGTTGTTTGCAAACCGCCTACAGTGTTTTGGCTTCTCAGGGGATGGGCAGATCATCGTCGGGCGATCGCAGTCGAAAGGATGTCCAGAATGTGCAAAACATTAGCAAACATCTATCAAGCCACAAAGTTTTTGGACTCGACCCGGTTCGGTCTTTTGTAAAAGCTAGACCGGGTTACACGCTATTAGAAATCGATTTGAGTGCTAGCCATGCTCAATTTGCTAGACATCTATCTAATGATGAGTCACTGCAAGAAGCGAAAAACACTGGGTTAAAGCTGCATTACTATACAATGTCGGCAATGCTTGGCTTTAGTGGTAAACAAGTCACGCCACAAGATTGTGTAGCGCTGGCAAAAGGTGACTATTCGCTAATCTACAAATTGAGCAAAACCGTTTTCTATTCCTTCCTAAATTATGCAGGAGCAGCTACGCTCCAACAGACGTTTTTTAAGAATGATTTGTTTGTATCTTTGGAGGATTGTAAAAAATATCTAGAGGCTTGTGCTAACCGTTTCGCGGGTTTGAGGCGTTTTCAAAATAAGGTATTTGCTTTAGCAGATAGCCGTAGACACGCGGTACACACTAAAGACGGTCGAATCTTGGGGGTGTTTGGTTTTTCTGAAACTTGCGACGGCGGTAAAATCTGGCATCAAAAGCCACAATATTCTGATAATCTTAAAATCAGCGACGTGGTTTCTAGCCACTGGCTCAGACCCGAAGCGACAGTTATGAAGCGTTCGCTAGCTCGTGTGGTTAGTTTGGCTAAAAGTTTGGATCTAAACCGCGTTCGTTTGGTGAATTTTAGCCATGATTCCGTTTTAATTGAATGTCAAAACAACCTGATTGATAAGGTTCTCCCAGACTGTTGGGATATTATGATCCAAGAAATGCAAAAATTTGTGCCTGACTATGAACCCGATGATCCGATAGATTCGTGCATACTCAAAGAAAACTGGACACTCTAATAATTAGGATAAAAAATGAGCCAAGCTAAACTGATAAAAGATTTGAACGGTCTGAAAAACTTTGCAGCAGTGTACTCAACAAATTTCACTTTGATAGTTTTTTTCAGACAAAAAATTGAGGATGATTGTCTGTGGAATGTTTCATACTGGGATTGCTTGAAACAGCAGTCAGCGCATAATCACAAGCACAATTTTCACGGGCTGTATACTTATTTGATCGTGGTTAATCTCACGCGAGATTACAACATCAGAGAAAAGACTTATCAAAAACTCAGACAGTGGCTACCTACACCCGAGCAACTGGTATCGACACAAAATGATGATCAAGACGAAGAATCGGATGCAGGCATAGCTGCATGGTGTTCAGGAAAAACCGACAAAGTAAGAGGTATTACCATTGATTGATTTAACGCAGGAACAAGAATTTGAGATCGCTAAGATGAAGACATACGTTGGTCAAATTCCTCGACAAAATTTGGAGGAAATGCTCTTAAGCCTGATCACTCAAAATATGATAACAAGGAACTGCTATTTAGAACTGCTCAAAAAATATATGGGAGCTTGAAGTGAAAAATCCAGCAACAAAAGAACAAGTTGAAACCAAGCAAAACGATGAAAGCTTCGTTTATGACCTTGTGATCAAAGACATAGGCGATCGCGTCAATGCCGGGAAAAAAGCGTACGGTACACCATTACAACCGTTTAATGGCAGATCGGCACTTGTCGATTTGTATCAAGAATTGATTGATGCCTCTTTCTATATCAGACAAAAAATAGAAGAAGATGATCAACTGCTGACGCTGATAGACGACATCAGCATCCTAAAAGATAGAGGAGATTTGCCCCGTCTGTACAAAGCAATCGACCGCTTAACGATTTTAAGAAGTAGATTGACAGTCTAACGATTAGAGTCTAGAATGGTCTTAAGACAAAACAGAGAAGCACAAAAGTGAAAAACGCCATGAATGTTTATGAGCCACTGCCCGAATAC
>ENA-ORBV01014326-ORBV01014326.1-microbial-mat-metagenome-genome-assembly--contig:-NODE-14326-length-11883-cov-18.356175_pt1 | contig 11883 bp, 13 predicted proteins | sample MGYA00237777_ERZ505514 | MGnify/ENA primary metagenome ERZ505514 (study PRJEB26160, sample SAMN06269048) | microbial mat metagenome | isolation source: Oligotrophic lake microbial mat | place... | reverse complement strand
TAATGATACGGCGACCACCGAGATCTACACCTCTCTATTCGTCGGCAGCGTCAGATGTGTATAAGAGACAGGGATGGTGTCGCGATCCGGGTTGAACGGCACATACAGCTTCGCCAGCGTCCGCTCGCAGGCCGAGGCCTCCTGCTCGATGACCTCCTCCAGTTCGCGCTCGATGGCCGCGAGCAGGGGAGCGTCGGGGCCGAACGTATCGGTGTCCCGCGCCATCGCGATCCCCAGGTCTTCGGCCCGGATGGGAATGAAGCGATCGTCCGGAAGATGCAGCGGCTCCTCGGGGGGCGCGGGGGCGGCGGCGGAATCCTGTGGAACCGGCGGCGGCTGGGAGGTTGTGTGAGAGGCGACGGGATTGACGGGTGTCGCCGACATGTGAGGGATGGTAGAGGACAATCGCCGCTCGGTGCCCTGATTTCATCCAGACGCGGCGGCTTCGCCCACAGGGGTGATGGGCCTCCGGCCCAACACCCGATCCTTCCGATTCTGGTTTCACCATGAACTCCAAGACCTGACCAGGCGGCCGGAGGCCCGCTACCCCTTTCCCCAGTCGGAGGCTTCTCTCCCCACTCGCCCCACTCGCCCCACTCGCCCCGTCCACTGCTTCTACCTGTGCCTTCCTCTGTGTCTCTGTGTCTCTGTGCCTCTGTGGTGAGTCCCCTCTTTGAAAGCCCGCCGCGCAACTCGCCCATACGCTCCCGCAATGGCCCTCTCGGTCCCCAAGCCGCTCGAACAGCCGCTGTACCTCGCGATCCGGGGCGCGCTCTCGGTCCCGCTCATGGCCGGCCTCTCGCCCTCGATCGAGGCCATGCGCCGACTCGGACGGGCCTACGCCCACGCCCCGTTCAATCGCCGCCGGATCGACCGCATCGCCTCGCACCTTTCGGTCGCGTTTCCTGAACTTGACGAGCCCGCACGCCGCGACCTGGTGCTCAAGTCCTATGAGCACCTGGGCATGCTCGCCACCGAGGTCTGCTACACGCCACGACTTCTCACCGAAGACGGCTGGCTCAACCACGTCGAGTGGGGCGACGTGGGCCCGGGCATCCGCAAGCTCGCCGATGGCCGACCGCTGGTCTTCATCTGCGGGCACGGCGGGAACTGGGAGGTCCTGGGCTACGCCATGGCGCTGATGGGCTTCCCCTTCCATGCGCTCTACCGCCCGCTCGATCTGAAGCCTCTGGACCGGTGGGTCAAGCAGACCCGTGGACGCCGCGGCATGGTCCTGGTCGACAAGTTCGGCGCGATGCACGACATGCCGAAGATTGTCCGGGCCGGCGGGCACCTGGGATTCGTCGCCGATCAGAACGCCGGCGACCGCGGCACGTTCGTCCCGTTCTTCGGGCGCCTCGCGTCGACCTACAAGTCCATCGCGCTCACCGTCATGCAGTTCAAGGCCACTGTCGTGTGCGGGCAGGCGACGCGACTGGACATGGGGCGCGATGAGGCGTCGCGCCCGGGCGAGGTCGGCGAGGGCTTCAGCGTCCTGCGCCCCGGCCCGTTCCGCTACCGCGTCCATGTCGGCGACTACTTCCAATGCGAGGAGTGGGAGAACCACCCCGACCCGCAGTTCTACATCTCCGCCCGCTTCCGCCGAGCCCTGGAGAACATGGTCCGCCCCGCGCCGGAGCAGTACCTGTGGATGCACCGGGTGTGGAAGAGCCGTCCGAAGCACGAGCGCGAACACAAGCCGATGCCCGAAGCGATGATCGAAAAACTCCGGACGCTGCCCTGGCTCTCAGAGGATGACATCCAGCGATTGGTGGACCAGTCGGCCCGAGACGCGGCGTACCTGCGGGCGAATAGCACCGACAGGCTGGTGTGAGCCGCCTGCCCCGCGTGCGGGTGAGGTGCCTCACGAGGCTCAGCGAGTGAGGCTGAGGGGGCAGACGCGTCCGAACACCCGCTCGCCCCGTCGCATCGGTCGAGGACCCTTGCCGGAGGTTCCGGGCGAGTCCGGGCGCGGGCGGATGTCCGCTTCGCGGCCGACCGCTCGCGCGGTCGGTTCTGTTGTCCAGATGCGTACGCTTGCTCAACCCCCGCGAGCACCCTCCATGAGCGACACCCCAGGCCGACTCACCGATGTCCGAGTCCTGATCGTTGATGACGACCGGGACGTGCTGGAGTCCATGAACGTGGCGTTCCAGTCGGAGGGTGCGCTGACGCAGACCGCAGCCGACGGCAACGAGGCGGTGCGGATCTGCTTCGAGGACCCGCCGGACCTGGTGATCCTCGACCTGATGCTGCCGGGGCGCTCGGGGTTTCTGGCCCTCGAGAAGATCAAGGGACGCGAGGACAGCCCCCTGGTCATCATGGTCACCGCGAACGAGGGCCGCCGCCACCAGGCGTACGCCGAGTCGCTGGGGGTCGACGGCTACCTGCTCAAGCCGGTGCCGCTGCAGCGCCTGCTCGACGCGGCCGCCGACCTGGTCGAGGCGCAGGAGGACGAAGAGGAAGACGAGCAATAGCCCCTTGGTCGCACGGGCTTGCCGCCTTTGCCGGCGGCGCAACCGCCGACGCCCCGCCCCTTGACTCCCTATACGCCGCGCTCACCCCTGTACGGACCTTCGCGTGCCCAAACGCCAACTCGTCCTCGTCGTTCACGCCGACCCCGCGCGGGCTCCCGAGCCGCTGGGCACGTTGGCTGACATCACGACCAAACTCGCCGACTACAACACCGCCCCGGACGGCGCCAAGTCCACCGGGCCCATCCGCAGCCTCTACGGCCCGGGCATGATCATCGAGGTCGCCACCGCCGAACGCGACATCACGCAGGCTCTGGTCACCGTCATCGAAGAGGATGTCGCCTGGCCGGTGCTCAGCCGACTGTGCCGAAGGCTGGGATGGAAGATGAAGGACATCGACTCTGGCAAGGTTTTCGGGTAGGCCCGGCAGAACCGCCCGCGCGAGCCGTCGGCCACCTGTCCGCTGTCGTGCGCTCCAGAGCTCGCTCCACGCCCCCGCCCGCACTCAGAACCGCCGTCGATGTGAAGTGCCGACGGCTCGCGCCGCCGGTTCGGCTGAACCCTCCTCGCGCTCTTCGCGCTCTTCGCGTTGAACCCGATCAACCGGAACCGCGCGTAAACTCCCCCATGCCGACCTACGTCTACGAGATCCTCACGAAAGCAGGCAAGCCCACCGGCAAGACCTTCGAAGTCGTCCAGCCCATGAAGGACGATGCGCTCACGAAGCACCCCGAGACCGGTGCCCCCGTCCGCCGCATCCCTCAGGCTCCCGGCATCACCACCCGCGGGCACGGCAACAAGGGCGTGCTCACCAACAAGAGCCTCGACCGCCTGGGCTTCACCAAATACGAGCGCAAAGGCAAGGGCTACATGGAACGCGTCGCGGGCAAGGAAGGTCCCAAGACCATATCGAACGAGGATTGAATCGCACGCGGGCGCTCGGGTCCGAACCCCCGCCGGGAGGCGGGCGGTCCTCACGCCGCAAGTCACCCACCAAGCCGCGTGATCGTGCCCGCGTCAATCCACCCCCGGTTCCGCCAGCGGCTCGGACCAGCAGTTCGGACCGGAAGGTCAAGCCCCCAACCGCCCCCGCAGGAACTCCGTCTGCGCCGCCTTCGCCTCCGACGCCACTTTCCCGAATCCCGCGTGCTCTTGCGGCGCGCCCGTCTGCGTCCACGTCCTCACCTCAATCAACTCCGGATCGGCCCCAGCCCCCCGATACCGCTCACTCAGCCGCTCCACGAACGCCCTTTGCCCGGCCCACGGCACGATCTGGTCCGCCTCCCCGTGCAGCACGAGCAGCGGAATCGGCCTGAACCCCCCCAGGTGCCGCATCGGATCCAGCGGCTCGATCGCCCCCGCCTCATGCCGCACCGGCGGCACCCGCCCCGGCGGATCGGGCCGCGTCGGGTGGTACAACTCCTCCAGCCACCCGGTCGTGCACTCCACCGCCGCACACGCGAACGGGTGTGGGTCGCACAATCGCCGCAGCGCGACCATGCCCCCCAGCGACATCCCCCCGATCCCCAGCCGGGCCGGGTCGAACATCCCCGGATTCTCCGCCATCGCGGCCTCCACCGCCCCGTCAATCTCCCGCAGCGCCTGCGCCTGCAGCCTCAGGCTGTCGCTCGGGTCCGACGACAGCCCGCCCATTCCCATCCGCTCGCCATGCCCCGGCATGTCGATCGCGCACGCCGCGATCCCGGCCCGCATCCACCGCAGATACCGGCCCGGGTCCAGTTCCTTGTCCGCCGTCCGCCCGTGCATCCAGAGCACCAGCGGCGCGGGCCTCTCCCAATCCGGATGCACGAGCATCGCCGGCACCCCGGCGAGCGTGGCACGCCGGGCCTGCTGCTTCAGCGAAGTCGGAAGGGTGTCGAAGCGATCGGGCATGGGAGTTTCCCCTCCGCCGTGCGGGGGAGGTGCCTCACGGGGGTTTGCGAGGGAGGCGGAGGGGAACTTGGAGCCCTCCGATTCCACTCGACCAAATGCAACGCCCGCCCCGAACTCGGGACGGGCGTGTGCCAAAGTGCCCAGGAGAGGACTTGAACCTCCATGCCCTTACGGGCGCTACCACCTCAAGGTAGTGCGTCTGCCAATTTCGCCACCTGGGCGGTGGGGTCTGCACGCCGCCGTCGGCGTTTGCAACCTCGGCAAACTCGCTCGGGACCGCTGCCCGCGATGCGGACCACCGGCCTGGGCGGAGTTCGGGCGGAAGTATATGCCCCGCCGCCATCGCGTCGAGGCGACGATGCCCCGGCCAAGGGCTATCCTTGCACCCCTCACCCGACCCTTCTCGGACCTTCGCCCGCGCGACGATGACGCCGACACGGCCCCGCCATGACCACGCCCCTCGAAACCCTTCTCCGCGACGTTCAGGCTCGACTCGAGCCCACGCACGCGTTTGGGACCATCGAGCTCCGGGCGGGAATCGGCGGCCCCATGCTCGTCGCCCCCGCCAAGGCCTCCGCCGATGTCGCCTTCTACCGCCTAGAACACCTTCCCGCCGACCCCGCCAACCCGCCCGGCTCCCCCGGCCTCTGGGTCAGCCTCGTCACCCCCAGCCGCTGGCTCAGTGAATCCATCGAGTCCGACCTGGTCGAGCACGGCGACGACCTGGGCGAACTCGTGGAAGACGAACTCGTGGAACTCGGGTACGAGGGCCAAGGCCTCCCCCCCACCTTCCAGCACTACCGCTCCCCAGACCTCCTCTACACCTTCCGCACCCCTATCCCTGCTCCCGGCGCCGAAACGGCCACAACCTGGATGCGGGCCTATGAGCAGGCTTTCCGACGCCTGGGCGACATGGAGGAGAAACCCGAGTAAGCGAGCCCCGAGCGCACGCTCGGGCATCGAATCGAACACAACAAACACCCCCTCCGCCCGCGTCGCAGAGCCTCGCGGGCACCTCCCCCGCACGCGCGGGAGGAGATCAGAACCCAGTGCCTAGTGCCCAGTGCCTAGTGCCTTTTTGGCGAGATCACGCGATGCGAGTCCTGATGCTCGGGTGGGAGTTCCCGCCCTACATCGCCGGCGGATTGGGCGTGGCCTGCCACGGGCTGACCCGCGCGCTCGACGCCGCCGGCCACGAGATCATCTTCGTGCTTCCCAAGAGCGTCCCGCCCGCCAACGTCGGCTCCCACAGCCGGGTCGTCAGCCCCGCCATCCTCCGCGACCGACTGATGCGGACGCCCCCCGCATCCGCCCGCACGATGACCCAGACCGTCCACACCGGCCAGCCCGGCGAGCGGATCACCCTCGAAACCGGCCCGGCCGGCACCCGCGTGGTCTTCCGCGAGGTGCCCGCCACCTTTGCCAGCCCCTACGGCAACTTCACCTCGCTGCTGCCCCAAGGCATGACCGAGGCGACCCTGGCCGAACTCCGCATCCGGGCCGACCGCGGTGACGCCACCGCCTCCGAACTCGTCCGCTCAATCCTCGCCCAGGAAGTCGCCGCCCTGACCGGTGCCCCCGGCGGCGCACCCGGCGCGGCCGAGCACCACTACTCGGGCGACCTCTTCGGCGACGCCGACCGCTACGCCAAGCTTGTGCTCGCCATCGCCCGCGACGAGACGTTCGACGTGGTCCACGCCCACGACTGGCTGACCTACCCCGCGGGCCTGGCCGTCGCCCGCGCCACCGGCAAGCCGCTGGTCGTCCACGTCCACGCGACCGAGTTCGATCGCTCGGGCGACAGCGTCAACCAGGGGGTGTACGACATCGAGCGGACCGGCATGCAGGGCGCCTCGCGCGTCATCGCCGTCTCCATGCTCACCCGCGCCATCTGCACCGCCCGGTATGGCGTGCCCTACGACAAGGTCGACGTCGTGTGGAACGGCGTCGAGCAGCCGGCCAACCAGCCGGGCGAGGGCGTCCGCATCTCCGAGGCCGACAAGATCGTCCTGTTCCTCGGGCGCATCACCATGCAGAAGGGCCCGGAGTACTTCATCGCCGCCGCCAAGCGCGTGCTCGAGAAGATGGACAACGTCAAGTTTGTCGTCGCCGGCTCGGGCGACATGGCGATGCGGATGATCGAACTGGCCGCCGGCATGGGCATCGGGCAGAAGGTGCTCTTCACGGGGTTCCTTCGCGGCAAGGACGTCGAACGCATCTTCAAGATGGCCGACTGCTACGTGATGCCCAGCGTCTCGGAGCCCTTCGGCATCGCGGCCCTGGAAGCCCTGCACAACGGCACGCCCATCATCGTCTCCAAGCAGTCGGGCGTGGCCGAGGCCGTCACCCACGCCCTCAAGGTGGACTTCTGGGACATCGACGAGATGGCCAACAAGATCCTGGCCGTCCTCCGATACCCGCCGCTCTCCAAGACCCTCATCGAGCACGGCGCGTTCGACGTCCGCCGACTCACCTGGGAGGGCGCGGCCAACAAGTGCGTCGAGTCGTATCAGAAGGCGATCGCGGCGGCGGGTTGAGCGCCGGCTCCGCGTGGCCGCACCCCACCGCCAGCCACTTCCGGAGCCACATCGCTACGGAAAATCCCGCCCCGCCAGCCCGTCGCGAGTCGTCCAGATCGGCCTGCCCGTGCCCGCCCCGTACATCCATCGCTGGACAAACGTAGTGTGAGGAACCGCCCTGCAATGGACCGCGCCGGCCGACCCGTCGCCTCGCCCCACGGGCACGCGATCGTCCCCGGTCGGATCATCGATCTCGTGGGTCAGGTATCCCTCCCACATGTCGAAAGTGATTCCCTTGCTCGATGGGAACGCGACCTCGTGCCTCAGAGTTCCCCACAGCAGCGCCGGGTCCTGGAGCGTCTGGTCGCTGGCGAAGTACGCCGGGGCCGCGAACGCGGTGGCCGTCACCTTGAATCGACTCCGGACGATCGAGTCGGGCCAGCCAATGCGTCGTTGATACTCGTGCGTCGGGTCCGGCTCGAAAGGGGCTCCGTTGGTGAGCTGACCCGGCACCAGCAGGGTCACCCACTCTCGCGTTAGCGTGGTGAAATACGGGCTCCGGATCGGGAAACCGTTCAGGAGGCGCGGGCCCTTCGGATCGCCCGGCGTGCCAAAGTAGGGCAACGCGTCCGTGTTCTCCCCGGCGTACAGCGTCAGCGCCACATGGAGTTGCTGCTGGAGGGACAGGCTTACCGCGAACTTGGCGCTCTGGCGGGCTCCCATCATCGAGGGCACGGCGAGCGCGATGACCACGGCGATCACCGCGATCACCACCAGAATCTCGAGCAGCGTGAAGGCGGGACGCGAATCGGAGCGCCGGAGTCGCGATGGGCTCGGCGGCCCCGAAGGTGCAGTGGTCGCCGGCCTCGCCACCAGGAAGAGCCAGCCGATCACCCACAGCATGGTCGCGTTGCGCAGCAGGCCCATGCGCGCCTCGTCGCGTTGATCCCCGAGCCAGTTCAGGAGGCTCGAGTGCCCGCCGAGAATCAGGATGGTCCCGAAGTAGAACTCGCAAGCCACCACGATCGTCGCGGCGCAGACCATCAGCACCGCAGGCGGATCCAGCGCCCTTCCCAGGTGCGACAGCACGCCCACGAAGCTGGCGAACGCAGTCAGTTTGCCCGCCGCCGCCATCAGCAGCAGCACGCCGATCAACGCGGAGAGCGCTCGCGCCAGTCCCGGAACTCTCACGGCCGGCCTCCTCTAGTAATCGATGTTGACGCTGCGGCTTGGCGAGTTGTGCACCGACGCCGACACCAACGTCCAATCGGCCCGCGATGGATCCCAGACATACGTCAGCATGAAAGGCTTGCGAAGCGCGTCGCCCCACTGCACGACCATGCCCAGCCGGGCGGACAGCGCCTCGCCATGCGTCGCGAACAGCTCTTGCTCACCGTTCGGACGCCGCCACCAGCCCCGAACCGTGGCGGCCGATGCCCCATGCCAGTGCTCGACCGGCATCTCTCCCCAGATCGTCATCGGCTCCGGGCTTGACGTTGGACCCACGACCGCCGCCACGCCCACCATGCCGAGCGAATCGTCGGCGATGGCGACAGGCTGGTTGGCACCTCGCCCGAGCAGGTGGGAATCCGAGTAGAAGTAATCGAAGAGAGCCTCCGTCCCACATTCAGCGGCCGTGGCGCCGGGCACAGGACTAGCGCGTGCTGGTTCGGATTTCGGATTCGCTACGATACGGTCGTACTGCTCATCAACGAACCAGCCCTCGCGCATCAACTCTCGATCTTCAAACTCGTACCCCCGCTCGCGCCGCCACGCCTTGTGACCCTCCCGGTCATCGCGCACGAACCGATGGAACAAAAACTCGGCCGCGCCCGTGAACAGAGCCTCGCGCTGCGCGTCATCCAGCCCGCCGAGGCGTGCGTAGGCCCCCCGATCGAACACGCGCCGCACATCCCCGACCGAGTCCATGCCATCGAGCCGGGACATCGAGACCCGCGCATACCAGGGCCGCGCCTCGGCGACGCGGCGCTCCAGCGGGGTCGCGACGGGCGGGCCGACAACTCCGCCGCGCCACGGCGCCACCGCGCCCGCCGTCAGCGCCACCATGCCGGCCAACACATGGGCGATCAGACGCCACGGCGGATTTGTCATCGAGGCGCTCCTAGTCGGAGTCTCTCGGCGCGGTCGGCGAATCACAGGAGTCGCTCGTATGGGTTTCGCACTTCCACGCGGAGGAGGAAACACTCGGGCGGCAGCAGCAGCAGAACGGACCCGTCGCCGTGTTGCGGCATTCGGTCGGATTGGCTCCGCACAAGCAGGCGTACTCCCCGCTCCCTCCTCCACCGGGCGGCCTGGCCCACACCACGCTCGCGCACATCAGCACACCGGCGACGCACGCCGAGATCGGACCGAACCGACGCATCGACGGATGTCCGTCCCGCATGGCATCGCTCCTCTGGCTTGGTGCTCCGACTCCGCTCAGTGACAACCGAAACAGGATAGGGGGGGGGTAGTCAAGCGGCGGGCTGGTACCGTCTTGCCAGTATCTGCTGGCCTCGACCAAGCGATTCCGATTCCTGGACTCTACACTTGCCCGATGTCCGACGCCTCCACCATCCAGGTGAACTTCGCCCGCCCGCTGCCGCTGTTCCCGCTCACGCACGTCTCGCTGCTGCCCCAGCAGGTGCAGCCCTTCCACATCTTCGAGCCCCGCTACCGCCAGATGATCGATCACGCCCTCGACGGCGCGGGCCAGGTCGCCATGGGCGTCTTCCACGGCCAGCGCTGGAAGCAGGAATACCACGGGCGACCCCCGCTCCGCCCCGCCGTCTGCATCGGCCAGATCGTCCACCACGAGAAGCTCGAGGACGGGCGCTACAACATCGCGCTCCAGGGCGTGTGCCGGGCCCGCATCGTGGCCGAGATCACGCCCAGCGAGGACCGCCTCTATCGCATCGCCACCCTCAAGCCGGTCGGCCTGCCCACCGACCAGGACCAGTCACGCCTGGCCGACGCCCGCCGCCGCCTCTCGGGCAAACTCGCCGACGGCCCGCTGCGCCGCCTCAAGGCCGCCGGGCCGATCAGCGACTACTTCATGAAGGACGACTTCCCCACCGTCGCACTCATGGAGCTGATCTCGTTCACCGTGCTCAACAACGCCGACCTGCGGTACACGCTGCTGGCCGAGGGCGACCCCCTCGCCCGGGCCGCCCTCATCGAGGCCGAACTCAAGGAACTCTCCCGCGTCATCGCGCTGGCCGACCGCCAGTGGCCGCAGGAAGCCCCTCGCGGCTGCTCGTGGAACTGAGCCCGCCCGCGTCCTACTCCCTCCACCGCCTGCGGGGGAGGTGTCAACAAGGCTCTGCGACGTTGACGGAGGGGGCACCTCCGCACCCGGCTGAGCAACCAGGCATCAACCGAGCCGACTGCGCACCAACGGAACCGACTGCGCCAGCAGTCGCGTACGGCCCGTGGTCCTGACGCGTCCCATGCAATCCACACCACCGGCCTCTTCCCGCAGGCGGCTCCGCCGGCGATCGCCTTACCCTTGCTTCATGCACCTCCCCACCCTCCTGCTCGCGCTCCTGCTCGCCCAGCCCGCGCCCACCATCCCCATCGACCAGCCCGCCCCGGCCATCGCCATCCCCTCCGAAACCCCTGAAGAGCGCGACACCCGCATGGCCTGGTGGCGCGACGCCCGCTTCGGCATGTTCATCCACTGGGGCCTCTACGCCATCCCCGCCGGCCAGTGGGGGGCGCAAACCAACCACGCCGAGTGGATCCGCACCACCGCCAACATCCCCCTCGAAACCTACGACGATCTCGTCCACCAGTTCAACCCCGTCAACTTCGACGCCGCCGCCTGGGCCCGCATGGCCCGCGAGGCCGGCATGAAGTACATCGTCATCACCACCAAGCACCACGACGGCTTCTGCCTGTGGGACTCGGCCCAGACCGACTTCGACGTCATGTCCACACCCTTCAAACGCGACATCATCCGCGAACTCGCCGACGCGGCCCGGGCCGAGGGGCTCCAGATCGGCTTCTACCACTCGATCATGGACTGGCACCACCCCGACTACCTGCCACGCCGCGCCTGGGAGACCACGCGCTCGACCGACGGCGCCGACTTCGAACGCTTCGAGGACTACCTGCACGCCCAGGTCACCGAACTGCTCACCAACTACGGCCCCATCGGCGTCATGTGGTTCGATGGCGAGTGGGAGGACACCTGGTCCGAGCAGCGCGGCCGCGAGCTCTACGCCCTGTGCCGTCGCCTGCAGCCCGGCATCATCGTCAACAACCGCGTCGGCACCGGGCGCGAGGGCATGGCCGGCCTGACCCGCGAGGGCGCGTTCGGCGGCGACTTCGGCACCCCCGAGCAGGAAGTCCCCGCCACCGGATTCCCAGGCGTCGACTGGGAGTCCTGCATGACCATGAACGACCACTGGGGCTACAACGCCTTCGACCACCAGTGGAAATCAACCACCGAGCTGATCCGAACGCTGGTCGACATCGCCAGCAAGGGCGGGAACTACCTGCTCAACGTCGGGCCACGGGCGGATGGCACGTTCCCGCCGGAGGCGGTGGATCGGCTCCGCGATTTTCGAGACTGGATGAGCGCAAACGTCACGACGATTCGAGAGTCGAGGGCCGCTCAGCTCGAACCCGCGCCCTGGGGACGCTTCACCGTCCGAGTGACCGATCACAATACCACGGTTCTCAGTCTGCTCGTCTTCGATTGGCCGAGCGATGGCAGGCTGGTGATTCCCGGCTTGGCGGGCACACCCGCCAATGGATTCATTCTCGACGGGCAACGCCACTTGCCGCCGAGCATTCGCGGACGCGACTTCGGAACTAAGCGCGAGGGCGCGAACCTCGTTGTCGCCGGTCTGCCACGCCATCCCATCAACTCAGCCTGCTCCGGCATCATGCTCGAGTTCGCCGGCGATCTCGATATCTACCCCTGTCTCTTATACACATCTCCGAGCCCACGAGACTAAGGCGAATCTCGTATGCCGTCTTCTGCTTGAAAA
>ENA-ORBV01014324-ORBV01014324.1-microbial-mat-metagenome-genome-assembly--contig:-NODE-14324-length-11886-cov-5.210094_pt1 | contig 11886 bp, 3 predicted proteins | sample MGYA00237777_ERZ505514 | MGnify/ENA primary metagenome ERZ505514 (study PRJEB26160, sample SAMN06269048) | microbial mat metagenome | isolation source: Oligotrophic lake microbial mat | place... | reverse complement strand
CACTTCCGGGGACGAAGGAGACTGTTCCCGCCCTCCCACCACTCCTCTCAACAGGGTTGGAAATGCCGATAGGCGATGCGCCACCCCGGGGGTGGACCTCCTTCACCAGCACCAGCACCAGCACCAGCACCGGCACGAGTACGACCACGAGCACGGCCGGAACGCTTCCCGCCGAGCAGGTGGTGAGTGACCAGTTGCCGGAGTCAGACACCGCCATGTGGGCGATTGTCTTTGCCGGCGGTATCGGATCGCGCTTCTGGCCGCTTTCCACCCCAGCCCGTCCCAAGCAGCTTCTACGGCTGGTCGATGACCGTCCGCTCATTTCCGACTCGGTGGGTCGCTTGCACCCACTCATCCCGGTGGATCGTATCCTGGTCATGACCAGCGCCGACATCGCCGACGCCATTCACGCTGTCATTCCCGATATTCCGCTTCGCAACATGCTGGTGGAGCCGCGCCCGTTAGGCACGGCCGCCGCGCTGGCCTGGGGGGCCCGTGAAGTGTCGCGGCGCGCCGGTCCCAACACCGTCATCTGTGCGCTCCATGCGGACTTGGCCGTCGCCTTTCCCGACTCGTTCCGGCACACACTCAGGCAGGGGGCGAGCATCGCCTCGCGCGAAGAGCTCTTCGTCTCCATCGGGGTCAGCGCGTCGCGCGCCGAGCCAAGCTTCGGCTACATCGTTCCGGGGGAACCTCTGTCGCATGACCACCCTCTCACTGCCGGCGGTCCAGCCCTCGTCGAACGGTTCGTCGAGAAGCCGGATCTCGATGCCTGTACGCAGCTCGTACAGGGCGGCGCGTTGTGGCATTCCGGCATTTGTCTGGCGCGGGCAAATCTCTGGCTCGAGGCGTTGCGCGAGTTCACGCCAGAGGTCGGGCCCGTCCTCGATGCGTCCGATCTCACCGATCACGCCGCATTCGCCGACGCCAGCCGCTCCGTGTCAATGGAACGTGGACTCCTCGAACGCATCGACCGGCTGGCCGTGGTGCAGGGCGATTTCGGGTGGGACGACGTGGGCACGTGGGCCTCGCTCAAGCGGTCGCGCGAGTTGGACGACGACGGTAATGGCGCCATCGGCGACGTGCACTTCGTGGACTCGTCGGGCAACGTGGTACACGCCGAAGGGTCGTCGGTGGTGATGTATGGCGTGGAGGGGCTGCTCGTGGTGTCGCTCCCCGGCATCACCTTCGTGACGACGCTGGAGAAGGCGGCAGAGCTGCGTGGCCTGCTGGATGCGCTGCCCGGGTCGGTCAGGGTGCAGCGGCCGCCGGTGGTGTCGGAGACGTAGTCTTCAGTCGGTTTGTCTCCGATACAGCGATGCGGTCGTGATGGGCGCCGAGTCCGGCCAAGCCACCCGAACGCCAAGCGAGCGCTCCCACCTGCGGAGCGCTCGCTTGTTGTAATTCGTCGTCCCAGACTTCTCTACACATCCCCAACATCATGACTGGCATGGCACGCCATTGCAGTTGCCAGCAACGTGCATCCAGCGTACAACGGTGCATGAGGAAATGTCCGACGGGTAGACGACAACCGAACGATCGTGACCAGCGCACGTCGAGCATCTCAGCGTGAGTCCGAGGTGGACGACATCCTTTGCGTCACATCAGATGGAAAGGCGAGGGCGTCTCATCGTCCCTCAACACGCATACGAAGTTGTGAGCGCGTTCCACCATCCAACTGTCCATTGCGTGTCTCTCACTTCTCCCTCCCTTGCCCATGGTGTGGCACACACCCTACCATAGTGCATGAAGTGGGAGGCTGCTCGTGGCCTCGCTCCCGGCATCACCTTTGTAACAACTCTGGAGAAGGCGGCCGAACTGCGCGGCGTACGGGCTGCGCGGCCCGGGTCGCTCAGGGCACAGCGGCCCCTGGTTGTGCCGGAGCAGTCGCTTTCACTCGACTCATCTCCGCCTCCGCGTTCAAGTACCCGAACGCGGCCCACTGCGACTTGGCGGAGAGAATACGCCGAAAAATCGCCTCCGCCTCGGCCCGGCGTCCGTTGTACAGGTGCCAGTTCCCCACGCCATACGCCGTGGTAACATCGTCCAGACCACCCTCCGCACCAAAGGTCCGCAGCAGGTCGGCGGCCGCGAGCTCCCCCTTGTAGAGTAGCAGCAGCCGGTGATACGAGCCGTTCTCGATCACGTCCATCTCCCCGGTGATGGGTGTCAGCACCTTGGCCGCTTCGTCGTCGCGACCCAGCCGGCGGAGCGTCATGTAGAGCCAGTGGCTGGTCGCCACCAGCATGTCGGGGTTTCCTTTCGACGCGGCCACGTCTTCACGGTAGAGCGGGAGCGCCTTCGCGAACTGGCCGGTGAGATAGTAGGCCAACCCCAGGTGGTAGCGGATATTCCCCTGCAGCGTACTGGTAGGTATGTTGCGCGCATTGGGCTGACCATCGGGCTCCACCTGGTCGGGCGTACCCTTCGTGAGGTCGTATGCCTTCTTGAAGTCGGTTATGGCCAGGTCGAGACGGCGGGTGCTGAGGTAGCGATGACCACGATGCCGGTACATGCGGGCGTCGGTCGGATGCTTGGCCATACCTCCGGTATAGATGGCGATGGCGTCGTTGAATCGCCCTAGGTATGCCGTGCGCCTTCCCAGCCAGATGAGCGAGTCGGCGTTGCCGGGCGTGTGGTCGAATGCGCGCTTGGCGTCGGCCAGTTGGGCTTCCATGCGCTGGCGCGCGGCGTCGGCGGGTACGGGGCGATAAAGCGGCTCCCCCAGTAGCGATGTTGCCTCCACCACGCGTGGCGTGCCTTGTGCTTTGAGGTGCTTGTCGAAGAACGCCGACAACCGCTCGTGATAGTCGATGAACTCCGCCGCTGTTGTCCCCGGCGTTCCATGCCCCGAGTTCATGTAGTTGACCCAGGTCACGTCTTTTCCCAACCGGCGAAGCGCGAAATACATCTCGCGCGAGTTGTCCGCCGGGACGTTGGAATCCTGCGCTCCGGTGACCAGCAGCAACGGCGTCGTGATGCGGTCGGCGAACATGATGGCGGAATGCGCCACATACTTCTGCGGCTGCTGCCACAACGTCGCGCCCAAGCGGTCCTGGCTCTTCTCGGCTGCATGAATGTTGCGCACGCCCAGCCGCGGGGAGTCGGTGTAGAAGGAGATCATGTCCACCTTTCCCGACACGTTGACGGCGGCCCGGAAGCGGTTGGTTTGGGTGATGAGCAGGTTGGTGGCGTACCCGCCGTAGCTGGTACCGAACACGCCGAGCCGAGCGGAGTCGGCGACGCCTGCTTCGACGAGGTTGTTGGCGGCCGCCGAGACGGCCTTGAGCCAGGCTTCCCCCGGATAACCGATGTCGAAGCCGACCGACGGCTTCACCACCACATAGCCGCGTGACGTGAAGACGTTGACCGTCGCGTCGAAGGTGTCGTCGAAGAAATCCTCGTAGATGTTGAACAGGGTGGGATACTTCTGTCCCGACACGTAGTCGTCCGGGAGATACGCCACGCCGTGTCTCGTCTTGCCATCCATGTCGTGGTAGTTGATGAGTCGCGTGCTCGCCATCGACTTCGACGCCAGCCCGGCGTTGGCATTCGTCAGGCGCCGCACATTGCCCATGGCAGCGTCGGCGGAATACAGATCGCTAGGTCGATTGCCCTCGCCTGACGAGTACACCAGCACATCACCCGAGCGCGAGAGCCGCAGGCTTGAGTAGAGGCGCGCGTCTTTCACCAAGGGTTGCAACGTGGAGGTTGTTCGATCGAAGCGCACCACCCCGCGTTGCCATTCCGTGCGCGATCCGTAAGACAGGTACACGTAGCGGCCATCGTCGCTCCACCCCACCGGTGCATAACGAGGGGCGGAAGACAGTGAGTCGTTGGTGGCGAGCATCAGCGTGCGGGCGCCGCCCGTGAGCGGGGCCATCCAGTATCCTTGGCGGCTGGAAAGGAGGAGGGCGTCGCCTGAGGGAGACCAGCGAACGAGGGTGAATCGTGCGTTCGCCCGCTCCGTTTTGATCGCCGCCGAGGTGTCGGTTGCAGCTGCGGCAGTCGAATCGGTCCCCGCCACGAGTCGCGGTGTGCTGTCACCGATCGCCCGGACGTAGACGCGGCCATCCTTGCTCCATGCATAACGACGACCATCGCGCGACCAGGCGAGTGTTGCTCCCTTGAGCGATGGCAGCAGCTCGAGTGGTGCGCCGCCGCTGAGTCGCTTGGCCATGAGGCGGTTCTCGGTCCCGAAAATGACGTCGTAGTCGGTCTTTGTCGTGATGTCAGCCTGATAGGTGACCAGGGAATCGTCTTCGCTTAGCTGGTAGCTGGCGATCATGGCTTCCGGCAGCAACTCCGTGGCGCGACCGGAGGTGGCATCAATGGAATAGACGGCGCGGACATTGCCCTCCCGCCGTAGTGTGTCCCAGGCGAGATACGGATCGTTCCCGTCCTGCACAAAAACGGGCCCCTTGGTCATCCGCTCGAACTCGGCTGCCGTCCGAGCCTTCCATGCGGCGCTTCGGAGGGATAGCACAAGTCGTGTGCCGTCGTTGGTCCAGCGCAGGTCACTGTTCTCGCTCACGTAGAGTCCCACCGGAACGGGGAGACTGCGTGTTTTGCCGGTGAGGCGGTCCCAGATCACGGGCTCGAACGTTTCACCGCGCAGCACCAATACGCCAAGGCGATCCGCGTTAGGCGACCAGGTCACCGTGCGAACCGTGCGCGGACCGGGAAAGACACCGCGTGCGTCGCCGTTCCTGGTATCAATCACCCAGAGCCGCGACAGGTCGGGGCGGAGGTAGCTCGGGTCGCCGTCGCGTCGGTAGTCGGTGCCCAGCAGGTCACGCCGCGTGTTCGACTCGGTGGCCAGCCAGCGGCCGTCATGGGAGAGGTCGGCAATCTGATAGCTCACCACGTCGAGCGCGTCGTTGGGCGAGAAGGGAGCGCGGGCGGGCTGCTGCGCCCAGAGCGAGGCGCTACAGAGGCCAATGAGCGCGATGGCAAGCGAGCGGGGAAGAGACATGCGTCCTACGGATATGGGTGGCGCAACGCGGGATCGCGCGCGGGGAGGCGCACTCGGCGTTCGATAGTTACAAATGTGTAGTGCCACGCGTAGTATCTCGTGTAGAGCCTATGGGACGGTCTTCACCGCTGGCTGCTCATTCAGCACGTAGCGGGCGAACCAGGAGTACTCGCGCTCCAGCTTGTCGAGCATGTGCCGCGGTTCGGCCAACCCATGCGGCTCCCGCGGAAAGAAGACCAGTTCGACCGGTACTTTCATTTTCTTGAGGCCCGTATATAGCTCCTGCGCCTGTCCCACCGGAACCCGGGTGTCGGCCGCGCCGTGAAGAATGAGGGTAGGGGTCTTGGCCTTGTTGATGTAGGTCATGGCCGACGCCTTGTCGTACTGGGCCCGCGACTGGTACGGATCGCCCCCGAACAGCCCCTCGAGATATGTCTGCACATCGTTGGTGCCATACATGGAATACATGTTGGTGAGCCCGGCGCCGACCATGACCGCTTTAAATCGGTTGGTCTGGGTCAGCGTCCACGCTGTGAGGTATCCGCCATAACTCCATCCCGATTGGGCCAGCTTCTCCGGATCGGCGATGCCGCGCCGCACGAGTTCGTCCACCCCGGTCTGGATGTCGCGATAGTCGCCGCCCCCCCAGTCCTTGATGTTGGCCAGCTGGAACTTCTCGCCATAGCCGGTGGAGCCACGCGGATTGGGATAGAAGACCGCCCATCCCTTTCCTGCCCACACGTGCGCGGCCCCTTCGTACCAGTTGGCGGGAAAGCTCTGCATCCAGGCGCCGGTGGGTCCCCCGTGTACCATGACCATGGTTGGATACCGCTTGCCAGGGCTGAACCCAACTGGATAGATGAGAAGTCCCTCGACCTGGAATCCGTCGGTGCTCTTCCACACGATCGTTTCCCCTTGGCCTAGCGCGAGCGCTTCGGTGGCCGCGTTATGCGAGGTCAGCGTGCGGGCGTTGCGGGCATCGCGCACCGCCGACAGCTGCACTTCGGCCGGACGCTGCAACCCCGACGAGACGTACGCCATGGTCGTCCCGTCGCGCGATATCGAGGGATCGCCCGCGATCGTGCCGACGACGTTGGTCAGTTGAACCGGTGTCCCACCGGCAGCCGCAACGGAGAAGAGCTGCGTCGTGGCTCTCACTTGCGCCATGAAGGAGAGCGTGTTGCCATCGGGTGACCAGGTCGCGCTTTCCGCCTGATACGGGAAACCGACGGCCACGACCCGGCGCGAGGCCCCGCCGGACGACGGCACAATCTCCAACCGCGGAATGGCGGTGTACGGCGCGGTCGCTTCCCGCGTGTTGTACGCAATGTGTTTCCCGTCGGGCGACCAGCGCGGCGACCTGTCGGGACCGGCGTTCTCCACCAACTTCCGCTGACTTCCCGAGGCAATGTCGACCACCCATATGTCGCTGCGCGCGTTGTCGTCGGCCCGCGAGGTTGGGACCACGGTGTACGCGATCTGCTTGCCGTCGGGCGACCACTGTGGGTCGCTCACCTCCCATTCCCGCGCCACCACCTCGGCCACCTTCCGAGTGGCAACGTCTATCACCACCAGTCGGGTGTGCTTGAAGTTCTGGTCCACCACCACCGCGTCGTTCTTCTCCTTGGTCTTCGCCTCTTCCTGGGCGCTTGGTGGCTGCACCGTGATGAAGGCGATCCGCGATCCATCCGGAGACCAACTGAAGTCGCTCACCCCGCTCTTGGCCTCGGTGAGCACTTCCGCTTCACCCCCGAAGGGAGACATCACGTACACCTGCGGCGGACCGTCGCCGCGCGCCGAGAGAAAGGCGATCCGTTGTCCGTCGGGTGACCACGCGGGGTGAAAGTCCGGCTTGGTCGAGGTGGTGAGACGCCGAGGCGGGTCGCCGGCGATTCCCACCATCCATAGGTCGGCCACGGCAGCGTTGGTCACAAGGTCAGCGCCGCCGACCACGTACACAACCTGTTGACCGTTAGGGGAGAGCCGCGCATCGGACAGCGAACGGACGGCGAGCGCATCCGAAAAGGTCATGGTGCGCGGAGTCTGCGCACCGACAACATGCGGGCCGCTTCCGACGACAATGCCAACGACGAATCCGAAGTTGATCAAGTACCGATGCATACACGCTCTTTCGCGAGGGTTGATGCGGCGCGAAGCGAGGCGCCGACGCGCCGAGCCCGACGGGAACGGCTCCTGTATAATAGTGCAAGTCCAAGTCGCGGCCGGGTCAACGTTAGGGCTGGGACGACACGATTCCGGAGCGCTCGTGCCGCGGGAAACCTACATCACACTACCAAGCGGAAAATCTTGACTCTCACGTCGCGCTCCCCGAGGTTACTTGGCCCGCTGCAACCCGGTACGTATCGGCTTGTGCGTGGTGAGGATTCGAGAGACACCGTCGCCGCGTCCCACGCGGCAAGCGGCGCGGCTCCTCCATCTTTCCCCCATCCCCTATTCAGAGGGAGGTCTTTGTGAGAAAAGTGTTTGTTCTTGCGGCAGCGATGCTCGTAGGGCTCGCCGTACCGGCGAGCGCTCGGGCGCAGGCGCGCGAGATCACCGGCCGGGTGACGGTCTCCGGAAGTGGCAGTCCGCTTCAGGATGCCATCGTTGGAATCGTCGGTGCCGTTGGCGGTGCGCGAACCAATGAAAGTGGTGAGTACCGCCTTCGTGCGCCTAACGGCGACGTGATGATTCAGGTGCGCGCCATCGGCTACAAGCGTCAGACCCTTCGTGCGGCGGCGGCGCAGACCACCGCCGACTTCGCCTTGGAGCGCGACGCGCTCCAGATCGAAGGCGTGACCATTACGGGTGCGGCGACTACGATCGACAAGAAAAACGCCGCCACCGCAACGGCGTCGGTGAATTCGGAGGAACTCAACCGTGTCTCCGCCGTCTCGCTCGAAAACGCGATGCAGGGCAAGGTGATCGGGGCGAACATCAACATGAACAACGGTGCGCCTGGAGGCGGTGGTCAGGTGCAGATTCGTGGCGCTTCCTCGCTCATCGGCAATGCGCAGCCGCTGTTTGTCGTTGACGGCGTCATCATCTCCAACGCCACCCGCTCCAATCGCCTCGCGGTGGTGACCGGCTCGCTCAACTCGGGCGAAGAGAACGGAACCAACCGACTTGCCGACATCAACCCAAACGATATCGAGAACATCGAAGTCCTCAAGGGCGCGTCGGCCTCGGCCATCTACGGTTCGCAGGCAACCAATGGCGTAGTCGTCATCACAACCAAGCGCGGATCGTCCGGCACGCCGCGTGCGAACATCACGCAGCGTGTCGGCACGTACCAGGCGCAACGTATCCAGGGCTCACGCCGCTTCGCCAATCTTCAACAGGTGCTGGATATCGGGCTCGGTGCGGAAGCAACGGCGGCGGCCAATGCGGCTTGCACGGCGTCCTCGTGCCCGTACTTCGACTACCAGGGCCAGATATACGGACGTACTGATCCATCCTACGAGACTGTGGCGAGCCTTACCGGTGGCGTCAACAGCACCCGATACTTCTTCTCGGGGCTCAACCGCCAAGAAGCAGGCACGCTCAACAACACGAGCGCTCGCCGTCAGTCGTTGCGGGCCAATCTTGACCAGGCCATCGGGAGCAAGATTACCGTGAGCCTTGGCGCCAACCTGCTACGCTCCTTCTCGCAGCGCGGTATTTCCAACAACGACAACGCATTATCGTCACCCGTGTACGCCTTTGGCTACACGCCCGCGATCATCGACTTGCGCACGAAAGACGCGACCGGACGGTACGTCCTGAATCCGTTCCCGTCGACGTCGAGCACGTCGAATCCGTTCCAGACCATGGACCTCCTGTTGAACAATGAGGATGTTTACCGGCAGATCTTCTCGTCGCGCGTCAGTCTTGCGGCGCTGTCGACGGCGCACAACAACGTCAACTTTTCGCTGCAAGCGGGCGCCGACCGGTTCTCCAGCGAGAACTACGTGTTCGCACCGCAGGAACTGCAGTTCCAGCGCAAGGGAACGGTGCAGTCGGGTGACTTTCCCGGCACGATCATTCAGGGGAACGGCACCAACCTGTTCACCAACGTGACGCTGTCCGGCGTTTGGAACAACACGAACGTGGGCTGGCTCAATGCCACCACATCGGGCGGCCTCCAGTACGAGACGCGCGACGTCAACGACTACAACATCATCGGGCGCGGTCTTGGGCCGGCGCAGAAGAATGCCTCGGGTGCTGCCAACACCTCCGTCGGCAATTCACGGTCGTTGATTCTCAATCAGGCGTTTTTCGCACAGGAGGAGATGCTCATGTTCAACGAGCGCCTCTATTTGTCGGGCGCCGTTCGCGGTGAGCGCTCGAGCGTAAATGCCGATCGCGAGCAAATTCTGTACTTCCCGCGCCTCAGCGGTTCGTACCGTATTGCCGCCCCCATCAAGCATGTCACCGAAGTGAAGTTCCGTGCTGCCTACGGTGAGTCGGGTAACCAGCCGAACTTCGGCGAGCGCGACCTCACGGTCGCGAATTACGGTCTCTTAGGGGGCCTCGCCGGTTTCGGTACGCCGGCAACCATCGGAAACATCGCGGTTAAGCCCGAGCGCTTGAAGGAAATCGAGTACGGCATCGACGCCGGTTTGTTCAGCGATCGCGTTCGGCTTGAAGCAACGTACTTCGATCGCAACATCGTCGACCTCCTCGTTCGTCCCACGCTTGCCCCTTCGTCGGGCGTTTCGACGACGACGTTGAACGGGGGCGAAATGAAGGCGACCGGTGTCGAAATCGGCCTAACGACTATTCCGCTGATGACCAAGAACTTCCAGTGGACGTCGCGGGCCACTTGGTTCCAGAACAAGACCGAGATCACCTCGTTCCCTAGTGGTGTGAAGCCTTTCCGCGACAACACGGCGGCGCGTGGCTTCGGCAATGCCTACGGCCAGCTCTTCTACACCCCGGGTTACAACGTCTCCACAATTTGGGGCAACGGACTCGTGAACGGGGTGCAGACCACGCAGACCCCACTGGCGGATGCCAATCCGAAGTACCTGATGTCATTCTCCAACGACTTCAACTACAAGCGCTTCAATGTGAACGTCCTGGTGGATTATCGACGCGGCGGAACGTTGTCGAACATGACGAAAAACCTTTTCGACGAAGGGTTCAACTCGTGGGACTACGACAAGCCGTCGCCGACTGCCGGCGTCCCGCTGGGCCAGTATCGCTATGACTCGTGGAATGGTGGTCGTAACACGGCCATCTACCTCGAGGATGGCTCGTACACGAAGGTTCGCGAGGTCAACGTGTCGTACGACTTGCCGCAGCGCATATTTAGCCTACTGCCGGGTGCGCGCTCGGGGCGGTTCAGTCTCTCGGGTCGCAACCTCTTCATCATCTCCGGCTACAACGGCTTCGACCCGGAAGTGAACAACGGCGGCGCGTACGTCGTCCGCTTCGTGGACCTGGCGCCGTTCCCGCCGACGCGTTCGTTCTTCCTCTCCCTCGACCTCGGCTTCTAACCAATGATGCCCCGATTCCTTCAGACTTCAGCGAGCACTCGCTCGATGGGAGACCATATGCCTCGCAGGTACGTCGCGCTCGTCGGAGCGCTCATGATTGGGCTGGCCGGCTGCAATTCGGACAAGCTCAATGTGCCTAACTACAACTCACCCACCGTGGACGCGCTGGCCAAAGATCCCAACGGGATCCAGTTGCTGGCCACCGGCATGCTGGTCAGTGAGCGTGGCGCTATCGCGGGCTTCAACCGCGACCTCGGTGTGTTTGGACGTGAGGTGTACAACTACTTCACCACCGATGGCCGCACCGTTTCCAACTATCTGGTGGGGCTGGCCAATCCGCAACGCCTCGATCCGGGCGGCTTTGCGAACGGTCTCTGGTCTGGCCGCTACCAGAACATGATGAATTCCCGCAACCTCATCGCGGCGGCGACGGCGTCCAACCTGTCCGCAGTGCAGAAGACTGCGGTTCAAGGATTCGCCAAGACGTGGTACGCGATCGATGTCCTGTACCTGATTCAGACGCGCGACTCCATCGGCGTTCCGGTCGAAATTCCGTCCACGCCGAGTACGCCGTCGGCATTTGTCTCACGCGACTCGGCGTACAAGTACATCATTGGCCTGCTGGACGAGGCCAAGACCAATCTCGCGGCCGGTGGGGCCACGTTCCCATTCGTCATGCCGTCCGGGTTCGCGGGCTTCGACACGCCGGCGTCGTTCCTCCGCTTCAACCGCGCTATGGCCGCCAAGGCCAACGTCATCCGCGGATCGTTAGGTTGCCTGGCGCCATGCTATACGGCGGCGCTCACGGCGCTTGGCGAGTCGTTCGCCACAGCCCCTGGTGCCGCCACGACGCTGGCCGCACTGGACGTGGGTCCCCGACACATCTACTCCACGGCCACCGGCGACGCGGTCAACGCGAATTCCTTTGCGCAGGACAACTACATCTATGCGCATTCGCAGGCGGTCAACATCGCACAGAAGCAGGCGGACGGTGTTACGCTCGATGATCGTATCGGGCGCAAGATCGTCAAGCTGGCGACGTCGGTTGCTCCTCCCGGTTCCCAGAACATCAACGCCGAGTACCGCTACACGATCTATGCGACCCCCACCTCGCCGGCTCCGGCTATACGCAACGAGGAGTTAGTGCTGTTGCGCGCCGAAGCCAACTGGGCGACCGGAAATGTTGCCGCGGCCTTGGTCGACCTCAACACAGTGCGTACCGTGTCGGGGAAGTTACCGCCACTCGCCGCAGTCCCAACCGGCGCGCCGGGGCTCGATCTCATCATGTACGAGAAGCACCTCTCTCACCTGTTCGAGGGCGTGCGGTGGGTCGACATGCGCCGCTGGGGTCGTTTGGGCCCTGTCTCTTATACACATCTCCGAGCCCACGAGACTAAGGCGAATCTCGTATGCCGTCTTCTGCTTGAAAAA
>ENA-ORBV01014319-ORBV01014319.1-microbial-mat-metagenome-genome-assembly--contig:-NODE-14319-length-11888-cov-6.189992_pt1 | contig 11888 bp, 8 predicted proteins | sample MGYA00237777_ERZ505514 | MGnify/ENA primary metagenome ERZ505514 (study PRJEB26160, sample SAMN06269048) | microbial mat metagenome | isolation source: Oligotrophic lake microbial mat | place... | reverse complement strand
CGGAGATGTGTATAAGAGACAGGCCATGGGCGCGATGCGCGATAACACGCTGCATTTGTAACGTGTTTGTGACGCATAATGTCTCTGCCACATGACATAAAACGTCCCTTAAACTAGCATGCTAGTGCATAGTTGTTGTAGGGGGCGGGAGACGCGTTCCCCTCCCCTCAATATTATTAATTTGGGAGCACGAAAGTCTTTCCCCCAAAACCCGCTCAACTGCAAACAGAAGAAACGGTGATTTATTTCCAAGCAAGAGGCTCTCGTGGTATACTTGTGAGCCTCGCTATATTGTATGTTGCCTACCTAGCTAGCTAGTAACAGTCATTGGAATCCATCGCCCTAGCTAGCCCCCCCAGGAACCACCAAAAGATCCGGTACTGCTACTACTAGTACGAAGGCATCCCATCAAGAGAAGAATCTCCACAATGGCCTTCTCTTCCATATTACGCGGCGACTACAACCCCGACATGATGGAGGACGATACTATGGAGGATCGAGCGGGAGTCAAATTGAGTCCACCCGTCTTGGCCTTGGCCTTTGTGTGGTGGTACTTTTACCTAGAGCGGGAACACCAACGCATGCTGTTGTTTTTGGTCGCCTTTTTTAAATTTGCCGAATACTTTTATTTCCTTCCCAAGGAATTGGTGGAATATCAAGAAGCACCTTGGTTTAATTTGTCTACCATGAAGACCGTCTTTATCACGATGGGACTCTTTTGGAGTTTGGCATTTTTGTCCTCGAAATTGCCACCATCGAAATGGACGGCGTATCGATTTCAACATCGCGGGGATGGTGAACGACGCAAGAGTCGATCTTGTGACGGAAGACAACCACCACAACACGAACACATTCAATAAACACAAACTGGCAAACGACCTTTCATTCTTGTTCATGGGAAGCATTCCTTTATAGTACATGAAAATTCCATCTATACACGACACAAACAATATACACACCAATGGTTCCATTCCAAAAGGGAAGGTCTATAATCACTGACTGACTGACTGACGCTGTGGGAACCTATAGAGAAATCATCCAACTCTAATACTAGACAATCCATACACAACAACAACAAGACCAAAAAACCTTGTATTTTTCACACACAAAAAGTTTATTAAATACTATCTATTTAAAAGAGTCTATTTATTTTATTTTATAATACTTTCCAATACTACCATGTACTGTATGCATGCAATAATATGGTTTCCATGCATATAATCGTCTGACCTAAACCAGTACAGATACAATCGTCTACTACACACGCAGGGTTTTGGAATGTTTGTATCTCCGGCCATGCAGAATGGACGATCCACCACAGCCTTTCCTGCAAGCCAGGATGATTTCCCAATACTTGTTGTTGGTTCCCTTGGGTAGGCGGTGTGCAGTAAGAGCCTGTGATACAACGAATCAATCGTCCAATCCTAATCTCCGTCACGTGATTGAATGGGCACATGGTGTTACAGAGAGCCAGTCAGTCTGCGCCACCATCTCACCACAAAGAATAGCTTTTCCTGGCGATTCCGGTGGTGCTTACCGGCATGAGCTTTTGGCTCTTGCGAAAACGTACCCAGGGATACAACTGCTGGATCATCTAGCCCATTTGACTGCCTACTGTAGTTCTACTAATTCGAACAACCATCAGCGACCTAAGTGTAACAGACAACGCAAAAATAGATCGCCCTTCAAATTTGTTTCTATTTGTTAGGGGCACGTTTCGTTGCTTCACTTTCAATAAGAGTTGATAACTTTCAATAACACCATTCCTTCCAACACAAAAAGACATTCACCACCACACTCATCACAGACATTATGATTTTTCGGTCCTCATTGCTAAAGAATGGCCTGAGCAAGAGCGAGGCTAGAAACTGCCACAGCCATGACACTCATCGACGACACAAAAAAGGAAGATGCCGCGGATGCCGCAGCTGTATCGGTGGTGTTGGCCATAATCATAGGAGGACCTTCGGTTCCCACATCGGAACTTTCGGGAACTTCAAAATCGGATGCTGGACAAGCATTGGTATTGTTCGCCGCCGAAATCATGGCCGGTCCCACCATTTCACAAGGACCGACATGGGGATCGCACGTGTATTTGGCTTTGGAATCGTATTGACAATTGCTGTTGGTCGTCATGGTACAGACACCATCCAAGTCTTCGGTAAAGGAACAACAATAATCGGCGCCCGTCCAGACATAGTGGGCCTCGAAAAAGGCGGCACACGTCGTGACCAAATTGACTTCACAAACGGGATCCATACACATGGAAGCTTGTCCGTGGACCAAGCTTACAGTAGTAGCGGCAGCGACAGCAAGGAGTGGAAGGAACTTCATCGTGGAGCAGGGATCTTTTTTTATAAAAGAGTAATTTAGTTTGTGTCTTTTTTATGCGTTATTGGAACCTTGTGTCTACCAGTTTGTCTTGCTTGCTTGTGAGAAGTACTAATGGTAAGAAGTCAATGCCAAATGACCAACCATATGCATGCATTTGAATACTAGCGACCACAAGAACGGTACGTACGAGGTACTAGTAGTATTATCGTACCCAATATGGACTAGTACAGCTCAGAATCGTACCAAAAGGGCTGACTCGTGGTTGCATGCGAGCGGATTGTTAGGGTTAGAGTCCATTATTATGTGTGATTGAACCACTTCCTCCAAATTTCGTTTTGCGTTTTCCAAAAATTGGGATGCTGACTGTGATGCGGGGAAGGCAGCTAGCACGGCATTGTATTTGGAAAAAGGAATGCGACACGCAGGAAGTGTACAATCTGGATCGTGATGCACATCGTGTGCTGTGTTTTTGCTGTAAAACTGAGAAGAAGCTGGCTGTTGCAACTGTCCAACAACGGGCAGTCAATAGTCATTACCAAGATAATTTGGACTGGATGTTCATCTAAAAGCATAGAGTAGAACTTAGGCAATACGAACATGGTATGAGCGATTCAGTTCCTTTGGAGGTAGCGCACATCCCAGCAACCAAAACTTGATCATCACTAGCTATTATGCATAAAGGTAAGGCAGTTTATATATTAATGAAATATTTAGTTTCATTTCAAATGGTAGATTGGATGGGGCTAGAAACATTGTTGCCAAAAACAATGGCGAGGAAAGAAATAGACCGCTCGTCAGTCTCGGTGGCGTTTGCCCTCTCGGACAGCACGGTTTGATTTATGTCTTGAAAAAGTTTTCGGCCATGGCGAGTTGAGCAGCACCTTCGTTCAATAGCTGATAAATGTCAGCAGCAGCACTGGGGATCGCGTGACCTGTTCGAATCGAAAGATTTTCGGTGTGGTCCGTCAGATGAAACGTGTTTCGTATTTGGCATGGGTTGACTCCTCCCACTGACATCAAAGTAGAAATGTCACCGAGAGAATGAAATACCTTGATTCTCCGAAGATCACTCAACAGAGGTATTAGAGCTTTGCATGCCGCAGCTGGATCTAGCTTGGCGGTATCCAGCAAATAAATGGCAGTAGGACACGCAATGCTTACAAGATTAAGACAACCGGGCACTCCATCACATTTGATGGCAACGGTCCTCTCTTTGATGGTCTCGCCCAGGCGTTTGATGCCAAGATGTTTGGGGGTGGGCCAGTTCTTTACAAGTTCGAGCTGTTCGGGTGTTTCGATGTAGTGCACTGGGGGAGTGCTGTCGCCGCCGCCATTTGACGTTGCTTCGTCCAATCCTGCCGAAACATGCTTCTCATTTCGAGCCGCTTGCTCCCCTTTGTTGGCGTTCACGGCCAATGCTGCTTCGTTTGCATTCTGATCTATTGATTCCTTTTCGAAAACGTTTTTTTGTTCGTTGATCGTAGATGGAGCTACGGGAGACTCCTTTGGAGGTTTGGTACTGGCCGTACAGCCATTATTGCTAGCGTTGGAATGGCCACATAGTTGACTCACGCGGTCGGTATCCCAGATCAGGGCTGCATCCGTTCCAGACATGCACGACAAGGTGCACATAAATTGGTAAATCAATTTCCAGACTGCCTTCATGAGAATTACCTTGTCCTTCATGGGACCACAGAGACGATAATGCATCACGAGCCATTCCAAGTATTTAGCAGAGAATTCACTATCACGCTCCACTTGTAACCTACAAAGACTCTTGACAGTGTTGGGCCAGGGGCGTCGAAAGAATTCCAGACGCAGAAACTTGAGAAATTCCACAGCAGCGTCTGTGTCCGTCACTGTTGCTCGGGGTGTGTTTGGCAGACCGGGTTTATTTGTTTCCTCCAGTCCACCGTCTGGTACATTCTCGCTTTGTTCCGTTGGTGATTTCGATGGTGGCGGCGGTGGACTCGGGGCATCATCAAATTGTCCTGCGTCTTGTCTTTGCTTTAGAAGTGATGGCGAGAGAGGAAATCTTGCAACTATTTCACTACGGGGCGCATTTCCTTCGCCCTGAAGGAGACGTTTTGGCATGTGCCACGACGTTGTGCCCGAGCGAGGCACGTGGGAAGAGGATTGCTGCAAGGCTGAAGGCTCAAAACCGGGCGGTACTGACTGGCGAAGTTGCGATTCGATGGCCCCTTTCCGACTGGAAGAGGGTGTTTGTGTTTTTGTTGCCGATAAGCGTCTGCTATCGCCGCGATTCCGAGATCTGCGAATAGTCATGGCATCTTGCTTTGTGGAACCCTCGATTTCTGAAACAGTACTTTCCTTGGAAAGATTCTCGGAGAGAATGGTTTGAGGATCAGAATTTTCATCTTGAAGATTAATGGACGAGAGCTTCTGAAGTGGTGACTGGTCGATATGCTCCATTTTTGTAGCAGTGCTTTCTTTGACCAATGTCTTGGAGAGAACGGGAGAATTCTCATCTCGAGTAGTAGCAATAATGGATGCGAGCTTTTGAACTTGTGGGTGCTTGAAATCGCGTCGTCCAATGCAAACGTTATTATTGTCAATGGCCAACTTGAAGATGGCTATTCTGGGCAGACTTTGAAGCAGTTCATTCATGTCGCGAAACCCAAAATCTTGTAGGTACGGCGTGTAATAAAATGTGTTTTTGTACATGCTCTGCAGGCGATGGACAGGTACCAGAGGAAGGCCAAAATTATTCGTTGTGTGGCCGTCGATCAACGTTAGAAATCGTTGCTCCACCAGAGCAAGACTTGTTGAAAGACATTGTGCCTGCTGCATTTGTTGCATTGCTTCTAGCTGCAGTTTACCCAACAGCTTTCAGGGCTTGCAACAATATGGAACTGGAAGAGTACGAGCAATGTGGTGATGTGATTATGCACCTCGTCGTTATGTTGGGCAAGAAGAAAGGAAAATAAGCCGTTAACGGATTTGTTTTTTTTAGAATTGACCACATCTTGTGCGAACACGCAAGCCGCCACGCGCTACAGTCTTTCCCTACTAGCTAGATAGCTACTCTACTAGCTAGCAATAGAAAAACTGGCAGAAAATAGAACGCACACCCGCTTTTAAAAAACATATCGTTCGTCCAGGGTGCACACACGCTCTTTATCTGCTGCACCATGCAGATCTTTTGCTTTCAAAATTTAATTGATGATGGCCAGCAGATGGTTGCAGAGACCGATCAAACGCCAGATGACAGTTGAGTGAAGTACTAGCTAGTAGTGGCTCTATCTGCATGAAGACTGCTAGTACAGCATCCAGGTACTAGAGCTGACAATCCCTTCCCACATCCGCTCAGACGTCTATACGGTTTTGAAAAGAGCAATGAGCACCACCAACAGAATTGGAAATGTCGGCACACCATGGCGGAGGATGCGGCTGTCGTTGTGGTTCTGGGTGTCGCTGGTCGGCATGGCCGGGAGAGTAACACACGCCTTTTCAACACAACCACAGCAACGCGTTGCATCCTTTGTCAGCACCAACACGGCCATGGCTTGGGCACTGCCTCGCCAGAACATCAACAGCCATCACCTACTTGATCTTCGCCAAAGGCTCCCTTCCGTTCCTTGTACTTCTACTAGTAAATGCACTCTTCCTTTCATGACCGCCGTATCCGACGAAGCCGACAACAACGATGCAAAGAACAACAACAAACTCGACAAGATACTTTCCAAATTAACATCGTGGTTTCCCTTCTGGGTTTTGTCCTTTGCATGCATTGGACTCGTTCAACCAACACTGTTGCAATGGGTCAATCAAGGACAATTGATTTCGGCCATGTTGGCCTCCGTCATGGTCGGAACGGGTTTGACCTTGGAACGCAAAGATTTTACCGATATTTTGTTGGGCAGTAATATTGTCTTGGTACCACTGGGTGTGGCGTGCCAATTCCTGATCATGCCCTTTACCGCCTCCTTTTTGGGACGCACCTTGTTGTTAAAGACGGCAGCTAGTAGCAATATTTCCGTCGTGGCTTCCAAATCTCTCTTTTTGGGTCTCCTTTTGGTAGGATGTTCTCCAGGAGGAACCGCTTCCAATTTGGTCTCCCTGATTGCTCGAGCCGACGTGGCCTTGAGTGTCATTTTGACAGCTTGTTCCACCATTTTGGCCTCGGTAGCGACACCCTTGCTCGTCAAATTTTTAGTGGGCAGTACCATTGCCGTGTCGGGCAAAGCCTTGGTGGTGGCCACAGCCCGCGTCGTATTACTGCCGGTGCTGTTGGGAATGGTCTTTCAATCCAAAGCACCCAAATTGTCGCAACAAATATCCCGCTTTACACCCTTTGGATCGGTCTTGCTCATTGCCTTTATTTGTGGGGGTGTCGTGGCCGAAAATTCTGCCTTGTTGTTGTCCTCCAAGAGTTTGGTACCCAAATTATTGGCCGCCGTCTTTTTATTGCACAGCATTGGATTTGGATTGGGCTATGCCGTTCCTCGTTTGGGGTTTCAACGCAATGAAATGGTATCTCGAACGATTAGCATTGAAACGGGCATGCAAAATTCGGCTTTGGCGGTTGTCTTGGCACGGTCCATGGGAGCCGATCCCTTGGCCAGTTTACCGGGAGCACTCAGTGCTACCATGCATTCTTGTTTGGGAAGTTTGTTGGCGGCCTATTGGTTGTTGCACCCACCTCCTTCAACGAAATCATCGGGGGATCAATCATGATCCGTTAGCTAGCTAGCTAAGAAACTGTGTTGGACTTGAGGTAGTGTTCACCATGCGCAATCAATGAAACTGTAAGGAAATGCAAATGACTGCCGCATGCAACAGCACTTCCTTTCTGTCCAATGCTGTGGGATATTACCGTACTGAATAAAAGTGAGATGGCCTAACTGAGCAAAAGTCCATGTAGACCTACTTGTAGGCACTGGCTTAGATAAACTACTGCTATACAGAAAATTGCCTTATCGTGGCTGGCTAGGTAGCTAGCCGGCTATACTAGGTTTGAGCTGCTGCCATCCCTTACATGTACCTATACCATTTGCCTTCTTGTTCTTTTTTGCCACCTAAGCCAGGTGCCCACGGCGGGACTCCAAACTAACAATGTTTTCATATCCATCGACGGGGACGGTTCCGTGCATGTCAGAGAGATGAATGTAGGATTCCTTCCAGTTCCACCAACGGGGCTGGTCAACGTTGTACGTAATGGTGAATCCAACTTCATTTAGTCGGGGCCTCCAACGCTGCTCCACCAAAATGGGGATTCGGGAAGGAAGGATGTGCAATAAGATGTATTGATCGACCCACACAATGAGCACAATGGCCACCACAATGGGAAGGATCAAGGCAGACGAGCCCACGATTGTTTCCCACCACAAATTGGAAAAGGCCATTGCCAAAATGGTGACCCAAATCAATGTCGCAAAGTGAATAATGTACCGTGTCTTCATGTCGCTTTTGATGGTCCGGTAAAAGTCACTGACAAGTGCCTGGAACATATTGTCTTCGAGATTTTCAAGCTGTGGTGGCTTGACAATATTGATTTCACTTTCCAAAATGTCGCGAACGCCTTGGTTACGACGAACAAACATTCGAGCATAGTAAATCAAGTAGTTGACGCCGGACGCCTGGGCTTCTGCGATAGCTTTTTCTTCTTGCTGGCGTTGCTGTTCTTCGTCGTCTTGTTCTTCCATGGTATTGCCATTATTGTTGTTGTTATTGTTGTTGAGGTTGATGGTGCCAACAAGTGTAGGAGGCGGCGGCGGTTCCTGTCGCTTGACAATATGGACATACACATCCCGTGTCAAAAACCTCCATTGCTCTTCATCTTCTCGCAAGGTCATGACAAATCCCTTGGCCTCAAAAATGGGACGCCATTCTTCCATTTTGGCTTGGATGCCACGCATGCGCTGTTTTTGAAATCTTCCCACCACCAATGCATCCAATGGCAAGGCGAACAAAATAGCCATGGGAATGGACATTTCATCCGGATATCCGAGCGTTTCGGAAAAGAGCAAATTCAACAACAAAAAGACGATATAGAAAATGACAAATCGGGGCATGTGATTTCGGGTGCTTTGCGAATTGGACATGTCCCCAATAAAGCGGGTCAAAAGGCCTCCCTCTTCTTCCACCTCTTCCAACTCCATGGGGATGCTGAGACCCAGTGTAAAGATCTGCTTGAGGAGTGGGACACAGCTGCAATTGAAGCATCCCATCCAGGACCCCTCATCCGTCACACATATTTTGAGCTCTTTGGGCGTGGGTGAACGTGAGTCATCACTAAAGCTGCCGTTGAGACCAGCATGATCTTCCAGGCCGGTAGGGGGTGTCATGTACACGGATATGGATTCTGGTTGCGCCAAGATGGACGCACTGCGCAACATGGAGGTTCCTCGGGCGAAAGGAACCTCGCCCAAGACGGACTTGGCCTTGGCCATGGTGTTCATTTGACTCTTAATTTTGTGGTTCGTCATTTGGATGTTATTTCGCTCCTCTGGTCCAATCAAAGATGCATCGCGACCATTCTGATGATGATCCGTCCGTGTGGCGCCACTTGGTGCACTTGGTGGTCTTGGTGGCTTCTTAAACATGATGATGATGACGATGGGCTTGTCTGATATATACTACTGTTACTTCTAGCTAGAAAGAGAGTTGGAAGGGGCCAACTTGAAACTCGGACTGCGAATACCACTATCTTGTCGAGCGCAGGGTTATATCTACCGCCCTCTTGCGATATTTAAATGATAAAAACTAGCGTGTGATAATTGGTGGCAACGTTGATGCATCCTAATCACGTGTAGGAAGAAACTTCGGCTGGCTGCATGTGAGTGGGGCGTCGCAAAATTTGTCGAACAAGCTGGATTAGCAACGGACAAGGTTTTCGTCGAGACTGGCCGAAAAAAGTGTGTAGTGATATCAACGATCGTACAGTATCCTCTCTGAAGAGCTAGCTGTCTAATTAACAGACAAAGAGTGTTTAAGACCTAGCTAGTAATTAGCTGAGAATATTGCTATGGTGGGATCACAGTTAGGTAGCTCAAGTCAGTATGTAGCTACTGATAGCTAATGCGGGCAGCAGACCAAAGAGCTTTCTCGCAGCGAAAAATAACAGTACTGTACCAACAAATTGTTCTGTGGGAGGTCGTCGCACCATCGGGAATGTGAAAAGTGACTGACTGAATCAGTGAGTCAGCAGCGAATAAAATTTCCACAAGTCAGTGACTTGAGATTGAAACCGGTTGCTGTCATTTATTACTCCAAGTAGCTTGGATTGGCATTAGGGTTCCGATACCAGTAACAGGTACCACTGTGTTTTGGAAGTGGACCCGTAAGAGTTTCGATATTGTGCGCCGGTCGACCAGCCACGGCCACGGATACACATGCGAAGAGTTTTTTCCACATGCGAAGAGCTAACTGACGACGACAATCGAATGACAACATGGTTACAACAGCTTTTACACAGTACGTACAGTACGAGTACTAGCTAGAGTACTTGTAGACTACAACCAAGTTTTTTAAAAGCGGCTGCATATACCAGACCAATTGAATGTCATACATTCATGCTGTCCTGTGAAGTTGAGAAATTGATCCTCTATCTGGGTTTGAAAGTATTGAAGACAACCATCATTAGCAATAGCTGCATCAAGAAATCCAAGGCAAGCCTATCGAATCCTCCATCATAGACATGGCGACTGCTACCAACTCTGCTGACGCCGATGTGGCTGACACAGCCTGTGGCACAACCAAAGAAGTAAAATGCGGGTCTGCTAGAGCTGAGAATGCAGATACATCGAATAAGAACACGGATGCATGTATTGCTCCTACGTCTAGTAACGAAGACGACAATTCTCACGCACAAGAACAACAACCAACGAAACAACAACAAGGCGATGCGTCTACTACTGCGACACAGAAATCATCATCAGACAACAAGAAGAAAACGGTATCTTCTTCTAAAGCGTCAGCTTCCAAGACACTCAAGCAAAGCCAGGATGGATTGAACGCCGGTTTGTTGGCCATTGGTGTCTATACCTTTATTCATGAAGGAAGTGGGATTGCGACCGTCCTATTGCTATCCTTTGTTTGGTGGTACTCCCTGGAAGAATCCAACCGACGTATTTTCATGTTCTTTATCGTTTTACTCAATTTTGCCGAGTACTTTTATTGGTTGCCACCGGTCTTGGCAAGATATCAACAAGAGGACTGGTGGGATGTACCTACCATCAAGACGGCCTTGTTGATCTTGGGAGTTTTTTGGGGCGTTGCTTTGTGTTCGGCCTGGACAGGAAGTTATCTGGAAGGGCAAGAGCAAAAACAAAAACGGGAACGTGAGAAGCGCAAATTGGAGCAAATAAAATTGCAAATTCAAGCTAGCAAATCATCATCCAGCTCAGCATCCAAGTCCTAGTCTATCTCTTTGAAAGATCCATCAAGCATCCATCATCCAAATGTTTCATTCCATTCCTCCAATCCAACAATCAAAATAGTACACTGTACATGTTCTGCCTGTAGTGTGAATCGCGTGGAGGGCTAGGAGCTTCTTCTACCAGGAAGCAGTGATTGTTGACTGTTAGAGTCCACAACACTCCCTCGCGTATTGCTTGTTCTGTGTGTCAATGCATCTTATAAGACCTTAACAATCTTAAAATGTCACGTTTGTAAAAGTACATTACTTGGGCCTGGTCTGGTATCCATCTAATTGTGGACATTGGCAAGTAGTGAACATGCATCCCTTTTGTGAGTGTTATTAGCAACTTCTACTTGAAGGCATTAAAGGCAATACATGTGACAGTTGAATAATGCTGGACCGGAGCTCGTTGTGTTGGTGCCAACAACTGGGTCCTTGACACGTTCTTGTTGATATGAGACAGCTGCTTCTGCATCTCTTGTTTGATGTCACCATGGCTGGCCTCAATCTTGGCTTCCAAGTTGTTGATCCGAATGTCAATAGAATGGAGTTGTGCAGTGAGATGATCTGCTACAACATTTTGAGCTGCGGACATCGTGTCACCACAGGATTTGCTCCATTCGCAATTCGGTTGACACCAGCAGGCCATGGCCCGGACCAACAATCCTCGTGCGCTTCACTTACTTTCTTCACTGGTCAAGCAGGAATTTGATGTGTTGCCACAGCTGGCTCGAAGCATCCCCAGGACATGGCCAACCCTGGGGTCTCTGCCACTTTTGAGGAGGCTGGAAAGCCGTTGTTGATGGCAGGGCAAACGTGTTCAGCCAGGTCCGGCATGAGCACCCTCTTTGAATTTACACTTAATTGCTCCATCCACACAAAGCAAGCCACAAGTCAGTGCATCACATGTGGCTGCTCCGGATTGATGTGCCGTGTTGAGGCTCTACCACCACTGTGCAACACCCCAATTTGCCTGCAATTTGGCCACACACAGAGCATCCTCATGCGGGACTCACACGGTCGTGACTCATTCACAAAAGACACGCTTCTCAGCGCATCGGACTAGTTGCTACTAGCCCAACTCTTTACAAGCAGTGAAGAAGGTCTCTGAGGATAGCATCCAAGACCAAGCGCCCATGTGAGATGACGGCTGCACATTTTGCCCTCCTAA
>ENA-ORBV01014318-ORBV01014318.1-microbial-mat-metagenome-genome-assembly--contig:-NODE-14318-length-11888-cov-6.443400_pt1 | contig 11888 bp, 11 predicted proteins | sample MGYA00237777_ERZ505514 | MGnify/ENA primary metagenome ERZ505514 (study PRJEB26160, sample SAMN06269048) | microbial mat metagenome | isolation source: Oligotrophic lake microbial mat | place... | reverse complement strand
CCGTCAACGAGGCCAATAACTAAATTTTTGGAACCTTTGTCACGGACCATCGTCTGGTTTGCAACGGAGCTTCCTTTTGCTACTGGAGTGGGCTCTCCCAAAATATTTCTTCGCACCAATGTCGGCATTGCTGCTAGCATCTCAGCCATGACACAAACTACATGTAACCCTAACTGGATAGCGATGAATTCAACAGAGCAGACCAAACGGGGCTGGGCGACCGTTGTGAGCTCGGGCCGGTATGTCAAATTGTAGTGTTGCACAAAAGTGGCCTAAAAGTTCTTTTAAAAACGAGTTGCATTTTCTTACTATTATTAACTTATCACAGACTAAACTCGCATTCACGCAGCAACACATTCACATATAACCGCCGCAGCGGCTTCCTTTTTATAATTATTCTTGCATGTTCCAGCAAAGCGCGCAGCATCTGATTCTTCTGTCTTCTGTTAGGATCAGTAGTGTCAACCACAAAAAGGGACACAACACACAGCCTACAGATCGCTTAGAGTTCAGGGGGTGGTGTTGGGGCCTCCGTTGGTGGAACATAGTCATCCACAATGTTTGGGGAATATATCGAGTAGGCAAAGAAGCCAGCATTCGCAGCCACGACGATCCAGAACATGACGGCCCAGCCAAACATGGTGCGGCCCAAGTAGCGCCACTGAACTTGCTTCAAACCACCATGGGCAAGACCAACACCTGCCGTGGCTCCGACCAAGCATTGAGTACTAGAGACAGGCAACTCCATGAAACTTGCCGAAGAGACAGCCATGGCAGTCGCCAACTCAATGCAAAATCCGCGGCTTGGAGTAATACCTATCAGTCACCAGCCAAGGAACCAAAGCAAAATGAGGGGGGAAGAGTTTAGCCGATGGTCTTTCATATCAGCGAAAGAGAGGGAGGGGAATAAGAAACTTACAAGTAAGCTTGAAACCAACGGCTTTGATGATGCGATATCCAAAGAAGGTAAAACCAAATGCAAGTCCAGCACCTCCCAAGGCCAATATCCACTTAGGGACATCACTCTTGGAACTGACCTCACCAGTTTCCCAGATGGAAAGAATGGCAGCGAGGGGGGCAATTGCATTGGCAACATCATTCCCGCCGTGGGCAAAACTTGTCAAGCACGCAGTAAACACTTGAAGGTACGAGAAAAGGCGCTCCGTACGTTCGTCATACATCGTCGAATTCTCCCAGATCATTTTAGCACCTTTGTTCTCCGCAAGGGACATCGCTTTGAGGTCTTGGCGGAATGTATTGTCGGCAAAGAGGTCCCAAGCAGCGTGAAGGGAGCTTGTGTTCTTGGTGCGCTCCGCGGAGATGGGATCCTTGAGGACAGCCTTGTCTTCAAAGTCGGTGCTCTCTGTCTTCTTCATCTTCTTCTCGGCCGATTCATCATTATCCTCCTTGTTTTTATTGATGTGCCTCTCGATCATAGTATCTACGTCAATCTCAATCATATCATCACCCGAGTTGGCACTATCATCCTTGCCACCCTCCTCGAAACGTTCTTGTTTCACGAGTTGGTGCTCCTTTTCTGTGACGTACTCATCTACCTTGTTCTTGAGGAATGGGGCAATGAAGAAATAGGTGATTAGGGCACAGACGGCACCTCCACCCAACGCAACCGGCAGGACAACGCGGTGACCCCAGTCGTCGACTTTGAGAAGCGAGAAGACAATGCGTGCAGTGAGGTCTTTTATGTAGTGTCAGCGCACTTTGCAATTGGTAACTGCAAGAACATACCTTTGGAAGCGACGTCCTTCATTTTGAACAGGACAAAGAAGGCATTGACGGCGATGCCCACGAAGACAACGATTGGGTAGACATGTACAGCTCGATGGAAGGAGTCCTCTGTCTCCTGTAAATCATCGGGACCGAACGAATGAAAGATTCTGAGTCAAAGTTGGACTGCAAGGTTCATGAAGTATCAACGAAACACGAAGCAACTTACCATGACAAACTTTCTGATGGGAAAGTAGAAAATGAAAGAGATTGTACCAGTAAATAGCGGGGCCGCCACCCAGGAACCAATCAACTTCCCAACTGATTGCCAGTCAACAGACTAGGAGAAAAAGAAAAAATCGAGTAAGCCAACGAACCAGATATGGATTTTGGCACATAATCAATGGTCAAGCCACCTTCTACTGCGTGCTTACCTCAGCTCCATAAGCCGCAAGGGAGAAACCGATGATAGCTCCAATGATATCATGTGTGGTCGAAACTGGGAACTCGAGGTAGGTTGCTGTCAACAGCCAAGTGGTTGCCATGATAAGAGCCGAAAGCTAGTCCACCAAAAAATAGAAACCGATTGTTAGTCACCAAGCATACATGTGCCGCTTTTGTAGATCAAATAAATCGATAAAACTTACCATGCCAAACATGAGAATATCGGGTCTATCTTCATAGAAATCGGCATCAATGATCTTGTTTCTGATAGTCCCGGTCACAGACTGACCGATGGAAATAGCTCCAAGGAACTCAAATGTGGAAGCAATCACAATGGCTTGGGCAAGGGACAACGACTTGGCAGCGACACTAGATCCAAATGCGTTCTGTATCATCCGAGAGGACAGATCAGTAACGTGTTAGATTAATTTAGATTTGATCGAAAAACCGAAATGGAAGCAAAGCTTTCGAGGCTTACCGCAACATCATTGGCACCAATGCCAAAGGCCATGGTAAAACTGAAGATTACGCCGAGGGCGAGAATCCAGGTGAATTCTTCGAGGACAGCCATGGTGATGAGGTATCAAATATCTTTTCTTGGGAGAAACAAAATGCTTCCAGGTGCTTTTCTTTGTTTTGTTTTCTGTTTTGTGAGAAAGATTTCCCATCACTTTACATCAAACTTCTCGAAGACCGTTCGCGGTCGCTTTACTGCGGATGGACGGAGACCCGGTACTCCAAGCTTGAGGTAGTTAACTCTTCCCTACCTCGCCAGTACAGGTTCTATTCGAAATTAGACAAAGAAACCCAGCTAAGGAGCGTAGTTGCGCTGGTGAAACATTTTCTCAAGATCACGAATCATGAATCTCGTTGATTCATGGCTCCGCGAAAAGGATATCGGAAGAAGTTTAGCTCGCCGGGCGTCAGCAACAGGCCGAAACCGTTTCACACGATTGATCTGTGCAATCCGAGCGGCAGATGAGAAACCCGCAAATGCACATCCCTTCCGGATTGTGAAGCACTGTAAAACTACGACACATGCTAATGGTAGTCCTGGTAGTACGGCATGTTCGACTCGCCGCACTACTAACTAGCTAGCTAGCTAGAGTAGCAATAGATAATCACAAGAATTTGAAGAATTCCATCACATTTAGTACGTAGGGAAGCCAGCGATTTCGTTCGTTAGGACAACAACATGTTGTTGTCGACAAGACTTCACTAAACAGGGTTAAAGTTATCAACCTTAGCGTTCGTTCAATACCTTCGTTTTCCAGCGTCATAATAATATAATGCCTTCGAAAGGTCATCCTTCCACGAAATTCAAAAAAGATATCTTCGGCCGCGGAGAATTCTGCATGGCTTCACAAGATCACGACACCCCATGCACTATCGGCTATCGCTCATCCCAACTACGTCGTACCGGTATTAGCTACTACTATCTAGCTACTATTCAAGTAGATTCCGTATCTTGTACGATACAGTAGTACGTTGCAACCAATTTTGTGAAACTGCCTACGGGTACCGTACTGTATCATTCTCTTGCTTGCAATCTAGTAGAGTAGCTATAACTACATCAGCGAGCTATCAATACTTCTACATAGCCCAGACAAATCACCATTCTTCCGAAAGAATATACATATAGGATAGCATGCAAAGAACACTACTGAGAATAACTGGGGTCGTCCAGCGGCAACAACAACATGCCGCGGCAGTGAATCTTCCGTCTACGTCGATTTTTACACAACAACAACAACAACAACAACATGGCCCATTCTTACGATGTCTTTCGTCCTCGTCTGGAAAAGACACAGCGACAGCCGTCACCATCCAAGAACCCACATCTCGTCAATTGTACATTGTTGCCTTGCGAAGTGCCATTCCCATGATTGGCTTTGGGTTCATGGACAATTTGGTCATGATTCAAGCCGGCGAAGCCATTGACATGTCCCTGGGGGTCACCTTTGGATTGAGTACCATGACGGCCGCGGGATTTGGCCAATGCATTAGCGATGTCGCCGGCTTTACGTCCGGCGGCATTGTCGATGCGACCGTGGCCAAAATGAAGTTGCCCCAGCACGGTCTTTCCTTGGAACAACTCGACCTGAAATCGAGTCGCGCCTGGCATACACTGGGTGGATGTGTGGGCGTCGTCACGGGATGTTTGTTGGGCATGAGTTGTCTCTTGTTTATGGATACGGATCGGGCGGAACGGGCGAAAAAAGCCAAGGAATTGCAATCCATCTTTGAATCCATTTTGAAAGAAGGACATACCCTCATCAATGCAGGTAAATTCATTCTTTTTCGTATTTTGTCATTTTTTGAACTTGAGTGTGGAAGATTTGAGAATATTTTTTGTATTTGGTTTCCTGCTTGCGGGTTTTGTACTATTTTTGGTTGGGATTGTGTAGGGATTGGATTCTAATTTCTATATGTTCTCTCTGCTTCATCCTCTCGAAATGCTGCGATTCAATTTCCCTGACAATCCACAAACATATATTCAATGTCCATCATCCTTCTTTTATGATACTAGAACGCGCCACCTTGTGGATGTTGGAAGAAGATGAAAAGAACCAGAAAAAACAACCCGTCATTTGGAGTCGTGTGGCCTCCGGCGTGGACGGTCTCATTCATGCCCCCCTTCAGGGGAGCATTGTCGGGGATTGTATTCGTACCGGCGAAATCATCAACATTCAAGATGCCTACAAGGACGATCGATTCAATCCCGAAGTGGATATCAAAACAGGCTTTCATACCACCAGTGTTCTCGCAGTGCCCGTCAAAAATCAAGACGGCAAAGTCATTGGGGCCATTCAAATGATCAACAAACAAAAAGAAAAAACGAATGTCGACAAAATTTCGGAGGGTGATGAAACAAGTGCCGCAGCAGCGGTCTTTACCGAAGGAGATATCAAATGTGTTCAAATGTTGTGTTCCCATGTCGCCAATTTTATCCGTGTGGTATATGCGTAATTACTACCAAAAGAAAGGGAGAGGCGAAGAGCAACGCGGTCGCCTGGTCGCGGTCGTGTTTAAATAGTCTGGCAGTGCTTTGTGCAGTGTTTCATAGTTATAGTAAATTATAGTAAATGTAAGACTAATCAAGCATTTGTGTAGTTTAGATATCAAGTTGTTTTTTTAAAGCTAGCTCCATGGGAGACAGAATAGAGAACTAGTGAGCGACCACAACCCTGTTCTTTTGCTGTTTTCTTTGGCTTGGAGCTAGGGCTGTCGTTTTCACGCCAAAGTGTACTGGTAGTGCCAGCAGTAAGGCCCACCATTGCTTTACATGACCAGCAGCCAATCATAGTTGAACATCGCATCCTAGAGATACAACTGAAGGCGACGACAAGCACCTAGTTGGAGGGGCGTTGTCTGTCGTCAAATTTTGTGCCGGCCGAATGAGCCACCGTTGCAGCAAAATGGTCCTCTCAGCAATGGCGCTGTTTGGTGTTACTGACCCTACGCAATAGCTACTAAATGGAAGGCGACACCAACTAATCCAAAACTGAAGGCATGGGAAAGTGCTACATACCTGGCCACAACCCACCGACACAGTTGATCCCGAAAGGAACTAGAACTTCTTGCTAAGGCGTATGTAGCGGTGTTGGCGGGTGACAGATGTCCCGGCAAACTAGGAACTGAAGAACGCACGACACTGATGGCAGTCTCCAGTACTGATCAATATTCTTTTGCTGGCAATCTACCTGCTGTACCATGTGGGTCTTACTAGCTAGGCGACAGCTATGTTCCTGCTGGGACCGCGCCAGTTAAGATGTCATTTGGGCGCCGATAGAACTGAAAGGAACAGTAGCGATAGGATTAGTAGCATCCATAGGCTTGCGCTGATGGTGGCACCTTTTCGAACTAGGTGAAAAAAATGAGCGGGTGGCCACTGAAGCCTAAAGCACCAGCACCATGGACCATGGTAGAAAGAACCAGATAGCAGCCATTAAATCGTTCCAAATAATCTTGAGCTTCGCTTTTTACAGGATATCAAAGGCCGCACCAGCTCCCGTTTTCCAAAACTTTAAAACCCCACTACGACTACGACGTTTGTTCCTTGGCTTCTCCGGAAGTCAATTTGCTTTGGCTACTGTCTCAGCAGTCAGCATGTAGTTTGTCGAGGTGCAGGTTGCCTTGCTTGGGCCTTGGCCCTTTAGTGCTGCGTTTAACACTGTACGTACTACAGTACGTAGACACCTCCCCTGAAAGCATTTATCGATCGTGCCAAGCCCGTTCTCTGCCACTCCGCTCAATGAAGAATTCAATTTCATTTGCGCTTCCGTCTGATCCTTGCTCATACTCGTACCCGCTGCTGGGTGTACTCGTACGTTATATGCTCCGTAAAAATGTTGGTGTGACTGTAAATCACAATCATTACTCAGCCAAAAGAAGTTAAAGAACACCGCATTTGAGGGAAAGTTGTTAGGTCGTGACTCGTGAGCATACCAACACGTGACAATCGGGACACGGGACACAAAGAATTCAAGACAAATTGCAAAGGGGAAGTAGACCAAAACCGCTTCTCTGGAGAAAATCCATAAAGCTTGTACCCCCGGAAGGCAATAGGTCACGGCAACTGTAGGCTCTTTACGTTTAAGGATTCAATAACTGCAAACGTGGATATAAAGACTACGTTCTTTTCAAAAATCTTTTTAAGTCCAGGTACTGTCGGACCGCTACCAAATGGCAACTACTCCAGTAATGGTGAAATTTTCCTTGACTACTGGTTGTAATCGTTGGATATCACCTTATTTTACTGTACCATCGTGGCGACCACTGACGATATTGATTTAAGACACAGATCTCATTGAACAATGATCGTCATCAAAATGTTCATACTGGACTAATGGAGTCAATTGGAGACCGGCAAAATGTCAGGCGACATTCCACCCACGGTATAACTTCGTACTGGTTCCTACATACTGACGTCTGCATATGCAAACAGAGAGGTCAATAATGCCTGGAGAGGCATGTGCATGGTAGTGCTGCTACTGCCTTCTGCTAACTCTACTAGCTAGCTAGTTAGTTAGTTAGCTAGCGAGCTAGCTAGCATTGTTGTTGATAGGTCAGTCGTCTCATCTATTTTTAATCCGTCACACGCTTCTCTCATTATTCCACTTGCGTGAAAAACAAACCGCACCAAAAAACAACTCACCATAAAATATTTAAAAATGGGTTTGTCCAAGATTTTCGGTAGCCGTCAAAGGCTCAGCAACGCTAGCAACCACGCTATTGTCCCAGAGACAAGCACCAGTCGCAACAGCTTTTTACCCGCTCATCTTGCCACTCGAACCACCAGCCGAACCAGCAACAGAAGCAGTACTCGAAGCAGTGTGAGCAGCAGCACCCGCTCTCAACAGCCAATGGATTCGTCCAGTCGTCGAAGCAGCAACGCCACTCCCATTTCTGCCTTACTGTCAAGTGCCACATCGGGAGGAGCTATGGATGCTGCCGCCTTTATTCAAATGTTGGAAAATGCCGCCAATGCCAAGGATGAGACGTTGACCAATACGATGTGGCAACTCGCGGCGAAATTGGATCAAGAGTCCGACAACAGCAACAGCGAGCCAGACAGTAAGCAAGAAGACTCGGGACATGAAGGTGATTGGGCGTAATCCATGGGACGATGCCAGGATATCCAAACGCAAACGACCCCGTCCACAACACACGCAAGCATGTTGATTTGTTGAATAGCTATGCATAGATCATTTTCAAAGTTTATTACATGAAGAAAGATTATTTTTAAATGCCACTTTGTCTTCGGCCTGTCATAGAGCTACTGGATAATGTAGGAACAAATGAATTGTAGTAGCTTGAGTCTGCAAGCTAAAGGTTAGGATGGGAGCAATGTCTCCTGGATGTGCCATTCGCTGCATCAGTTGCATGATGCTGCCCTGTGCTCAAGACGATGAGCCCATTTCATTGGATTTGCTTCATCCGTTGCCGTCAAAAGTGGAACCAACTATGCCCATCTTCCAAGTGATGTGAAGCTATGCAACTACAAAGCTATGATTCTATGATAGCTATAAAACTATGAACTATGCTGCTGTGAAAGCTTTGAAACTACATGATCATGCTAAGCAGCAAAGAGTGACAGATTTGTAGTAAATTTTTGGAATTATTTCTAAGGCTAATTCTTTGGAAATCTCCTTTTTGTTGGTCCTCACAGTGCTTCCAGTTAGACATCAGCTGGGCAAACATTGCAGGCAGTGACATTTTTCGTAACTTCATGTGTTGGGGTGGCTCTTTGATTGTTAAGCACTGGGGGTGGTCTGCTTTGCACACCTGTCGAATCGGGGTCGGTGTCTGCCGTAGACTTCGTTGTCAGAGTTGACAAGAAGTTGCAGGTTGGATCTTGATTGTCTCATGACAGCTGTGAACTGAAATGCTATGAAGCTGCAAAACAAAAAATGAAACCAGGAATTTGCAACTCTGTGAAAGCCATGAAGGCATGAAATCATGCAGCTGTGATTCCATGACAGTCATGAGATTGTGAGTCTAGGATGCTGTGAAGCTGAAGCTGTGAAACTGCCCCTTAAATTGCAATGCAGTGGAAGCTAAGAAACTGCAAACTGCGAATCTGTGAAAGCGATGAAACCATGTGATTGCAAAGCTGTGACAGCCACAAAACTGTCATGCTGTGAAGCTGTGAGAATGTGAACTGTTGTGCCATGAAAGCTTTGAATTCTCTGAAATGTCACTCTCTGTGAAAGCTGTTCAACTGTGAAGGCATGACGGCATGCATGAAAGACATCAAACTTCGAAGCTGTGACTGCATGAAATTTGTGATGACATGAAAGCGTCAAGCAGTGATTCGATGATCACCACAAAACTAAGTGGCTATGAAACTGTGAAATGCAATGCTATGAAAGCTGTGCATGAAGCAAATGCAGTTCAAACATGTTGCTCTGTGAGGAGACCATTCGGGATTTGAGAACATCCCCAAAAAAGGAGAAAGCAAGAAAAACAATGTCATGCAGAAAACAATCAAGGGCTAACGAGTTTAGAAGAGAAATTTCATTTGCAATGTTTGATCTGTCAAAGGGGATCAAACATGCACTTGCTGAGGTTTTGTGTTGTCCTTGTTTGCCATTGGCTCACAAATTGTCATTGCAAATGCATTTTTTGGTTGACTTTAGCAAAAAGAATTCTTGGTTGTGTTGTGTTGAAACAACCAATTGATTTTTTAGTGTCAATTTCAGCCCTCAAGGACATTTTTTGGATGTTTGCTCATGATCCTAGGAGGGATTTGCCACAGTTGTGTGGAAGGCAAAATTTGGAAGTGATTGAGACAACATTGTTTGGTTTTAATTGCTCTCTGAGCGCAAATGCCTTGTTGCAATTTGACTGCTGCAAGCACACTCACATTGGCTGGATGCAATGTTTCACAGCTAGCAACAACTGGGAACACCACGAACCAGTTTCACACTGCAGGTCATTTCTTTTGTGTCTGTCATGATTAAAGTAAAAATGTCCTGACATCTCAAAGAGACACATTGAGGAATCATTTGACACAGGTTCCAGAAAAACACACCAGATTCAATTTCATGAGTCAATTGCAATGTGCGTGACATCTCAAAGCTTTTTCTCGTAGGGCACCTCAATGTGTTCATTGTGATTACTTTTCTAAAATATCAGGTCAGATGCAATCTGCCTAATCTTTTGACTGCGGAAGATCATCAATAAATGACCACATGCAACAAAGCAGAGAATGAAAAAGAATGAAGACTCAGAGGAAAATGGGAACATTTGGAAACGACTAGGCAGCAAAACCACGAAAAAGGTTATGTGTGTGTCACCTACATGCATTCAAAAGCCTTAGTTGTTGAGTGGTGCAACAACACCTAGCAGTCCACACCATCTTGGAAGCTGAATGTGTGTCACATGTGTGTGTTCTGAAACATTAGCATTTGAGTGTTGTGCCCCCAGAAGTCCCATCATCTTGACATCTGACCAACCAAACAGTTGCCAACAGAAGTAGGCAAGGAGCCTAAATTTTGCATTCCATTGACATGACTTCATCCTCAATTCATTCAAAGTCTACATCATTGTGCTTCTTAGCCATGCCATGATGTGACTCCAGTCTCAGTGTAACGGGTTCTTCTCTCAGTCAGTGTGTCAAGCACCGGCTTGAGGAGCTCTTTTGCACCTAGCTACTGTAGCCAATCTAGCTACAGTGTTATGGAATATGAAAATGACAAAAGTGAAATGGGACTACCTCTTAGTAATTCCTTGATGATCATTCCATTAACTTTTTGTGGAGAAGTTACCCCTTTCGAATTCTGTAAATAAAAAAAGAAGATTGGATGTTACGTTGCTTAAAACGTTTTCCATTCTACGGTTTATATTCTTGTTCAAAAATAGTGTGTAGTCTATTCTATAGTATTCCATTGAGGCTTCCACGCCAACATGAGGACAGGAAACATATCGGATATTGTCAACTCTATTTGTTTTATACTACATAGGCACCAACGCCAACATGGGTACGGGAAAGATATCGGATGGAAAATCATCTTGCATTTTTTGATAGACGACCTTGAGGCCGGCCTTGTCCACCAATTGCAACCAATACTCCAGAGACCGACACACCGATGCATCGTCATGATCCACGACGTAATGTTCGCCATCGCCACAAACATTTTCTTTCAAGACAATAATGCCTTGGTATTGCATATTGTTGTCGTTATCCCCATCGGTTGTCGATGTTGTGGTCTTCCTTAAGAGTCCCTTGGCACATCGTTGTAAAAAGGCAATGGCATCCTCATCGGTCAAATAACACAAAACCCATTGAATCCAAATGATTGTGTATCGATTTTCCGTGGGAGGCGACCAATCCTGCAATCCACTACAATAATACCGACACCTGTCGGCTCGAGCATGACTTCCGACGTAATCGGGGGCTTCAAACAGCAATCGCTCCGAAGATTCAATCAAATCCACTTGGGTGACATTTAAATCCAATAACAATCCGCGCGTGACACGTCCAATTCCGGCACCACATTCACAGGCGGCACCCCGCGTCCAATCCAAATTCAAATTCAACGCAAGGACTTCCTGTAAAAACAATTTGGATCCATCCAAGTCCTTGTCACTAATGGTGGCAAATCCTCCCAGTACACCATTGACGGTGGGTGGACAATGATCTTCGTACCACTGTGCCGCTTTTTTGTACCACAAATCTTGTAACTCTTCGCCCGAGGCGCCGGGAGGAATTCCGGCTTCTTTGGTCCACAGAGACGACAATTCGGATGTCGTAGTCGTATCATTCTCGTCGTTTTCGTCATTGTCATGTTGCTGATTGCCGTTGTCTTTGTCGCTGCTGCTCATGGTTGTGATGGTCGTTGCCAGCCAGGTACAGTACTATGGACTCCTTCTCTTATTTACTTGTGCTCGCATGGGTTGTTGTTGATGTATCACGCAAACGTCGTGTACAGTACAGTAGCATTCGATGGACCTTCGACTTTAGCTAGCCAGAAGTAGTAGCTTATAGACCAATGCGGCTGTAGGACGAGAACAAACCAAAAGAGATGGAGAGTGACAAGCGTAAACTTGGGAGTGATGTTGCTACAGCTATCGCTAGCTACCTAGCTAGCTAGCTAGCTAGTCGCCTTTACTCCGCCAAACTGCGTAGCAGTGGCTGGATTCTGGAGGAGGTATGGAGGAGGATGCTTTACTCCGCCAAACTGCGTAGCAGTGGCTGGATTCTGGAGGAGGTA